>Ga0068863_100001786_pt1 | contig 21344 bp, 18 predicted proteins | sample KBSSwiS62_FD_66596 | JGI IMG/M metagenome (GOLD analysis project Ga0068863, IMG submission 66596) | Switchgrass rhizosphere microbial communities from Kellogg Biological Station, Michigan, USA - KBS Switchgrass S6-2 | ecosystem: Host-associated > Plants > Roots > Rhizosphere > Soil ...
TCGCGGGGGAACATCGCGCTGCCCTGCACGACGGTTGCGGGGGCAACACCATTGACGCGGGTGAGAGGGGCGAGTTCGACGGCGAGTTCGCGCACGAGATGGTTCGCGGCGGCCTTGCTCGTGTCGTAAGCGACGCTGCCTTTCTTGGCGACGACGGCATTGGCACTCGTGGTGAGGACAAGGTTGGTCTTGAGGCCCTGGTGCTTCCACAGCTTATGCGCCTCATCGGCGACGAGATAGCCGCCGGTGACGTTAATGGCGAAGGTGAGCGCCCACTTGTCATCGGCGATGTGACCGGTGGTGTCGGGCGGCACGAAGATTCCGGCGGTGAGGGCGATGGCGTCGAGTCCGCCATAGGCAATAACGATGTCGTCGAGAAGCGCCTTGATGCTTTCGCGCTTGGTGATGTCGGCGGCGAGTCCGATGGCCGGGCCACAATTGGAGAGACCGGTGCCGGCAACGCCAATGCCGAGACCGTGCTTGTCGGTGATTTCCTTCGCGGTGGCCTCGGCGGCGGCGGAATTCAAATCGATGCTGACGATATGCGCGCCTTCCTTCACGAGGCGGTGCGCGACTTCCTTGCCGATGCCGCTGCCCGCGCCGATGACGGCGATGACCTGCCGGGCGAGTTCCTTTTCGGCGGGCATGCGCTGGAGCTTGGCTTCCTCAAGGAGCCAGTACTCGATGTCGAAGGCTTCCTGGATGGGCAGGGCGATGTATTCATCGATGGCTTCCGCGCCGCGCATGACTTCCACGGCGCAGTTGTAGAATTCAGCGGTGACGCGCGATTCGCTTTTGTCCTTGCCCCACGCAATCATGCCGAGACCGGGGATGAGGATCACGGTCGGGTTCGGGTTGCGCATGGCGGGGGAATTCGCGTGTTTACACTTCTGGTAATAGGCGGTGTAGTCCTCGCGGTATTTCACGAGGCCCTCTTCCAGCTTCGCCTTCAACGCGGGGAAATGTTCTTTCTGCGGATTCCAGTCGACATAAAGCGGCTTGATCTTGGTGCGCAGGAAGTGATCAGGACAGGAGGTGCCGAGTTCGGCGAGGCGGGGGGCATCGACGCTGTTGACGAAACGGAGGATCGTGGCGTCGTCCTGGACGGTGCCGATCCAGCGCTGGTTCTGACTGATCTGGCCGCGCAGCCATGGAAGGACGTGGACGAAGAGTTCCCTCCGCTTCTCCGGCGAGAGGGAAGTGTATTTGGCGCCGCCGAAAGTCTTGTCTCCTTTGTCGTGCGCGGCGATGTACTTCGCCGCCTTCTCGATCAGCTCCAGCGAAAGATCGTAGCAGGCCTTGTCATCGTTGGCCCAGTTGATCAGGCCGTGCTGGCCCATGATTACGCCGCGTGCCTTGGGATGTTCACGGCAGACGTCCTGGAGTTTCAGGCCGAGATCGAAGCCGGGACGCTGCCACTCGGTCCAGATGACGTCATCGCCGTAGATTTTTTTGGTCAGTTCGCGACTGTGCCTGGAGGCCGCGACGGAAATGGCGGCATTGGGATGGGTATGATCGACATGTTTGTAAGGCACGAAGGAGTGGAGCGGCGTGTCGATCGATGTTGGTCGCGGATTCAGGTTGAAAGTGCAATGAGCGTAGGCGCCGACCATCTCGTCCTCGATGGCGCTTTTGACGCCGCGTTTAGGTGCCTGGGCATAGTTCTTTTGCAGGCCGATGAGCTTTTCCTGGTAGAGCGAGGAAAAGTTCTCCTTCTTTGACGTGCGCAGATCGCCGCCGGAGCCTTTGACCCAGAGGACCTCGGTCGATTCGCCGGTGAGGGGATCTTTCTCGGTCAACTTGGCGGAAGTGTTGCCGCCGCCGGTATTGGTGATGCGCTGATCGGAGCCGAGAAGATTCGAGCGGTAGATGAGGCGGCCAACCGGATCGAGTTTTGCGGCGGTGGCTTCGTCCCAGAGATAGTTGACGTGAGTGTGCGTGGTTTTGTCGCTCATGATTTGAGTTCCTTGAATTTCTGCCAGGCCTGTTCCCAGATAGCCTGATGCTGAGGTTGGTAGACTTTGGCTGGAAAAGAGTTGCGGACGACCTGGCGAAGTTCGCGGTGTGATTTCAGATGGCCCAGGGCCAGTGCCTGAATGAGAATGTTGCCAATGGCGGTCGCCTCGACGGGGCCGGCGAAAACGGGGATCTGGACGGCATTGGCGGCGAGTTGATTGAGGAGGTCGCTTTTGCTGCCACCGCCGACAATGTGCAGCTGCGTGACTTTGCGTCCGGAGATTTCCTGGACCTGTTGCAGGGTCCCGCGGTAGAGCAGGGCGAGGCTCTCGTAGACGCAGCGGATGATCGCGCCGGGGGTGACGGGGATGGGTTGGCCGAACTCCGCGCAATAGTCGGCGACTTTTTGAGGCATTTGCTCAGGCTTATAGAAACGGGCGTCGGCAGGATGGATGAGCGAACGCAACGGTTCGGCTTCGCTGGCCAGGCGGGCGAGGTCGTCGTAGGAGTAGTCGTGGCCTTCCTTCAGCCACGCACGGCGGCATTCCTGGACGATCCAGAGGCCGACGATGTTCTTGAGCAGGCGGGTGGTGCCGCCGAGACCGGCTTCGTTGGTGAAATTGTAACTGCGGCTTTTTTCGGTGATGACCGGTTTGGGGCTTTCGATGCCGAGGAGCGACCAGGTGCCGGAGCTCAGGTAGGCCCAGTCCTCGCCTTCGGCGGGGACGGCGGCCACGGCCGTGCCGGTATCGTGCGAGCAGGTGGCGACGACCTGGGGGCGGGACCATTGCAAATCGTTGGCGATGGTTGAAACCAGCGGGCCAAGCGCCATGCCGGAGGCTACGATGGGCGGAAAGATGTTTTCGGGCAGGTTGAATTGCGTGATCAGTTTTTTCGACCAGGCGCGCTCGCGGGGATTGTAAATCTGGGTGGTGCTGGCGAGCGATTCCTCCGCGGCGGCGCGGCCCGAGAGGAGATAGTTGATATAGTCGCCGATGCAAAGGAACTGGCTGGCCAGCGACATGACGCCGGGGCGGCGGGCCTGATCGTCGAGCAACTGATAGAGCGTATTGATCGACATGAACTGGATGCCGGTCTCGTCAAAGATGGTTTCGGCAGGGACGCGTTTGTACGCCGCCTCGAGGCCGCCGTCGGTGCGGGTGTCGCGATAATGGAAGGGCAGGGTGAGGAGCGGTTCGCCCGCGCCGAGGTAGACATAGTCGACGCCCCACGAGTCGGTGCTGATGCTGGCGGGTTCGATCTCGCGGGCAGCGATTTTGCGCAGACCCACCTTGATTTCCTCGAAGAGATGGACGATGTCCCAGCGCAGGGTACCGCCGATATTCGTGCCGCCAGTGGGGAAGCGATGGACTTCCTCCATGTGCAGTTTGCCTTCGGCGAGGGTGCCGAGCATGACGCGGCCGCTTTCGGCTCCCAAGTCCAGGGCGACGTAGTGGTTCATAGATTGAGGGCCCTCTGGCGGTAGTGTTCGTCGGGGCGTTGAGCGATGCGCTGGACATTTTCCTCGGTGAGGAAGACGGGGCCGCCCAAGGTGGCGGCTCCAGCCCAGATTTGCGCCGTCTTTTCCGCCATGAGCAAGGCCGCGAGAACCGATTGTGAAGTGGGCCCCAGAGCGATCACGCCGTGATTACCGAGGAGAACGAGGCGGGGGCAGATACTTCTTTTCCTGATGAAAAGGCGGGTCTGTTCGCGGACGGCCTGGGCGAGAGGCAGGCCGGGGTCCGTGTAGGGAACGTAGACCGATTCGGGGCCGCAGCAGACGATCTCATCGGGGAAGATGCGCTTTTCGGCGAATTCCCGCGCACGGGAGGAACAGAGGATTTGATTAATGGCGATGGCGTGGACGTGGCCGACAAAATTCACATCGGGGAGGCTGAGGAGATAGCCGTGGAAGAGGGCTTCCACCGAGGGTTTGAGCGCCTTTTGGTCCACGCGGCAATCGAGGAGGGCCTGATTCACTTCGGTGTCGGTCATCGCCTTTTGGTCCATCATGGCGAAGATGTCCGCGAAGCGGCACGCGACGAGTTGTTCCGGTTTGAGGGCGGCGAGGTTGGTGCCGCTGGCCTTGACCCAAAAGGTCTCGCCATCACGGCGGGCGGAGGTGTTGCCCTCGCCGAGCATTGCCATGCCGCGCGACTCGAGGCCCAACTCGTGCGAGAGGTGGAGCAGGTCGTCGAGAATTTTGGGCGAAGGTGTTTGCATCAATGCTGGAGTCCGTTGAGTTGGGCGGTCTGCAAGACAATGCCTTTGCTTTTCAAGGCCTTGGGTGTGGCGTCGGTCAGGAGGAGATCGATGCGCGGCCAAGGGAGGAGAAAGTGGGCCGCCTCATGGCCGAGCTTGGTGGCATCGAGACAGAACGCGCTGCGGGTGGTGCGGGAGACCACGATCTTCTGGTAATGAACGACATCCTCCTGCGAATTGAACAGGCCACGCCCGGTCATGCCCTCGGCGCCGAGGAAGGCGAGATCGAATTTCCATTGGCGCACGCCTTGGCAGGCCTTGTCGCCGAGGAGCACCGATTGGCGGCCCAGGAGCAGGCCGCCGATGAGGTGGACTTCAAGTCCTTCGACCTCGGCGAGCGCCTCGGCCACAGGAAGGTTGTTGGTGACGATGATCAACGAGGAGACGGGCTGGCGGCGGAGTGCGTCGGCGAGGCAGAGCATGGTGGTGCCGGCATCGAGGTAGCAGGTCATGCCCGGCTTAAGGTAATGCAGGGCGGCCTTGGCGATTCGCTTTTTGGCGTCTTCGGCCTTGGTCTGTCGCTCGGCGAATGACGTGAAGTTGTTACTGAAATCGGAAAGGGCGCCGCCGTAGGTGCGGGTGATGCGCCGGGCCTTGACGAGGGCGGTGAGGTCGCGGCGGGCGGTGGCTTCGGAAATCTTGAGCTGTCGGCAGAGTTGTTGCAGTGGCAGGTAACGATGCTGCTGGAGGAGTTCCGCCAGCCGATCGCGGCGTGCTTCAACAAGGTGGAGAGCGACTTTCACTGTCTCGACGTTCCGCGTTTATATGATTAAAGTCAATCATATAAATTCCATGCGAAAAGATGGGCGAGCCGAAAGAGGGCTTGTGTCGAATTTAGCAATATGCTTACATACGCTCATGTTCGCTCAAGAACGCTTTCAAGCCATCGACCGGTTGCTGCAGCGCAGCCAGCGGCTGCCGGTCCGTTCCCTGCAAAAGACGCTGGGGGTCTCCTCTGCCACCCTGCGGCGTGACCTGGCTGAGCTCGAAAAGAAAGGATGCGTCGTCCGGGTGCACGGAGGAGTCATGCATCCGAATTATCTGCAGGGGGAGCCGAGCTTCGATCAAAAGACTGTCCAGGGAATCGAGCTCAAAAGAAAAATCGCCCGGGCCGCCGCCGCCATGATCCCTGACCATGCGACGGTTTTTGTCGACTCGGGAACGACCTGTCTGGAAGCCGGGCGCCTGCTGGGCGAGCGGGAGACCCTTACGTTGATCACCAATTCGATTCCGCTCGCCCATATGCTGGCGCGGGCGAAGGCGCGGGTGCTTTGCCTTGGCGGTGAATTGCGGGGGATCAGCAGTGCGCTGGTCGGTTCGTTTGCCCTCTCCTGGCTCGATTCGCTCCGGGCCGACTGGGCCCTTATTGGCGCCTCGGGATTGCACCCGACGGAGGGAGTTTCCACGACGGAACTCAGCGAGGCGGCGATCAAGCGGCAATTCCTGGCCCGTGCGACCGGGAAAGTGCTGCTGGCGGACGGACTAAAATGGAACAAGCCCGCCGCCATGCGTTTTGCAGAATGGAACCAATTCGATAATTGGATCACAGACCGGGGCGTGACTGACGCCTCCATCCGAACCGTCCGCAAGCAGGGTACGCGCGTGAGCCAAGTCTAGTAAAATATATGAAAACCTATCGTCTCAACCGTCTCTTTAACGCCAAGTCGAACCGATGTTTTGATGTGGCGATCGATCATGGCTTCTTCAACGAAGCGACTTTTCTCAAGGGCATCGAAAACATCGAACAGGCGGTGCGGACCCTGGTCGCGGCGAGTCCCGACGCGATCCAGTTGACCGTGGGACAGGCGGGCGTGCTGCAGGGGATGCCGGGAAGGCAAAAGCCGTCGCTCGTGTTGCGTACCGACGTGGCGAATGTTTACGGCAATGTCCTGCCCCGCGCGCTGTTCAGCCGGATGATCGAGCAGCCGGTGGAGCAGGCATTGCGTCTTGATGCGGCTTGTGTCGTGGTGAATCTTTTCCGCATTCCGGAGCAACCGGAAGTGACGGACCAGTGCATCCAGAACATTTTAAAGATCAAGCCGGAGTGTGACCGGTACGGGATGCCATTGATGATTGAGCCGCTGGTCTTTCGTCCCAATGCCCAGGCGGGTGGTTATATGGTCGATGGCGATCTCGAGAAAATCGTGCCGTTGGTGCGGCAGGCGGTGGAGTTGGGGGCGGACATCATCAAGGCCGATCCAACCGACAATGTGAGCGACTATTCATTTGTCGTACAGACGGCGCGGGTCCCGGTGCTGGTGCGTGGCGGGGGCAGGGCCACAGACGAGGAAATTTTGACCCGCACGGAAAAACTGATCGCGCAAGGGGTGGCGGGCATCGTCTATGGGCGCAACATTATCCAGCATCCCGATCCGGCGGAGATGACGCGCGCCTTGATGGCGATTGTGCATGAGGGAAAAAGCGCGGCGGATGCGGCCAAAATGATCAAGAAGTCATGAGTGCGAAAATACGGGTGGGCATCATTGGTGGCGGACTCATGGGGCGTGAAGTCGCCAGCGCCTTGGGACGCTGGTTTGTCCTGGGGGCGGCTTTCCCACAGGTGGAGCTGACGGCGGTTTGTGATGTGCAGGAGGGCGTGCGTGATTGGTTCAAGCAGGTGCCGACGGTGAAGCTGCTGACCGGAGACTCGGCTGAGTTGCTGCGCAGCCCGGAGGTCGATGTGGTCTATGTGGCGGTGCCGCACCATCTTCATTTGCCGCTTTATCGGCAGACGCTGGAGGCGGGCAAGGACCTCTTCGCGGAGAAGCCTTTTGGCATCCACCAGGCTGCGGCACGCGAGGTGAGGGAGCTGGCGCGGTCCGCCGGACGCTTTGTCCGCTGCAGCTCGGAATTTCCCTTTTTACCCGGCGCGCAACGGGCGTGGCAATTCATCCAGTCCGGGAAACTTGGACACCTGCTCGAAGTCCGGGCCGGGTTCTGGCATTCGAGCGACCTGGACCCCACCAAACCGGCGAACTGGAAACGGCAGGTCAAGACCTGCGGTGAAATTGGCGTGATGGGCGATCTCGGCATGCACGTGGTCCATCTTCCTTTCCGGCTGGGATGGAAACCGAAACGGGTCTATGCGCAATTGCAGAAAATTTATCATGAGCGGCCCGATGGCAAGGGCGGCAAGGCGATTTGTGATACCTGGGACAATGCGATGTTGCACACCGAGATCGAAGTCGATGGCCGCGAGGTGCCCATGCGGCTCGAAATGAAGCGACTTGCTCCCGGCGAAACGAACACCTGGTTCATCGAGGCGCTGGGAACCGAGGGTGGTGTCCGGTTCAGCACGAAGGAGCCAAAGACCCTCTGGCGCTTTGAACGGACGAAGGAACAAATCTGGCAGCGCATTGACCTTGGCCATGAAATGGCTTTCCCAACGATCACGGGAGGAATTTTTGAAGCGGGCTTCCCCGATTGCTTCCTGCAAATGTGGGCGGCGTTCATGGCGGAAAGAGCCGGCAAGCTCGAGGGGAGATTGGGCTGCGTCACACCGGATGAAGCCGTCGCCTCGCACGAGCTTTTCACTGCCGCATTGAAGTCCCAGGCTGAAAAGAAGGTGGTTACGCTATGAAACGAAGTGAAATCAACGCCTTGATTTCCGCGGCCTCGCAATGCTTCGCGGCCCACGGTTGGGCCTTGCCTCCGCAACCGCGCTGGGACGTGACCGACTTTGGCCTGCGTGACTGGAAACGCTTCGGTCTCGTGCTGGTCAATCTCGCGGAGCAACCAGAATATTGCGAGAAGCTCATGTATGTCCAGCGGGGCATGGTCACGCCGGCGCACACGCATCGCCAGAAGAAGGAGGACATTATTTCCCGGTGGGGCGATCTCTGCGTGCAGGTCTGGCCGGGGCATCCGGAAAAAGCGGATGCCAGTGAAGTCAGTGTGTTCATCAATGGCGCGGCCCGTTCGGTGAAATCGGGGGAGGTTGTCACGCTTCCAGCCGGGCAACGCATTACGCTCGTTCCCGGTGTCTACCATGAGTTCTACGCTTCCAGCGAAGAAGCCATCATCGGCGAGGTCTCCACGGCCAATGACGACGCGCACGACAATTTTTTCGTCAATTCCGAGGTGGGGCGATACTCTGTGATTGAGGAGGACGCGCCGGTACTTCAGCGCCTGCTCAACGAAAAATAATGAAGCTTCGCGCCGAACGAGCCGGGATCATTGCCGGCGGCAACTGGATCATCGACCACGTCAAGACGGTCGATGTCTATCCCGGCCAGGACGCACTGGCGAACATCCTCCATCAAGGGGTGAGCAACGGGGGCGCGCCCTACACCGTGCTGGTCGACCTGGCCCGCTTGAAGGCTCCGTTTCCGCTCGAGGCGATCGGCCTGGTGGGGCGCGATTCCGACGGCGACCTCATTCTCGCCGATTGCGCCCGTCATCAGATCCGCACGGACCAATTGAAACGTTCGCCAGCGCCGACTTCCTATACCGACGTCATGACGGTCCGCTCCAGTGGCCGGCGCACTTTTTTCCATCAACGCGGAGCCAATGCGTTGCTCGATGACCGGCACTTCGATTTTACGCGGACCCGTGCGCGGATTTTTCATCTCGGCTATCTTCTATTGCTTGATCGGCTGGACCGTCCCTGCCGCCAGCACGGAACGGTAGCGGCACGAGTGCTGGACCGCGCGCAAAAACATGGGCTCAAAACATCGATCGATGTGGTCAGTGAGGACAGTGACCGCTTCCGTCGCCTCGTGCTGCCGGCGCTTCCGTACACCGATTTTTGTTTTGTGAATGAGTTCGAGGCCGAGCGCAGTACCGGGATCCAGCTTCGGCGCGGCGGCAAGGTCATTCTGAAGTGGTTGCCGGAGGCAGCACGGGGCTTGATCAAGGCCGGGGTGCGCGAATGGGTGCTGGTTCATTGTCCCGAGGCGGTCTACGCCCTGCATCGTTCGGGCGAAGCGCATCTGCAGGGAAGCGTGGTGTGGCCGCTTGAGCAAATCAAGGGAACGGTCGGCGCGGGGGATGCGCTGGCGGCGGGTGTCCTGCACGGTCTCCACGAAGGAGTCTCCATGGCGCACGCTTTACGTCAGGGCGTTTGTGTCGCGGCCTCGTCGCTCTCGCACGCGAGCAGCTCGGGTGGAATCAAGTCCCTTCGCGCCTGTCTCTCGCTTGGGACGAGATACGGCTATCGAACGGTCAACCTCTAGCACGAAGCGAGACCGGGCAAGCAGTAGACCTCAACGCTGTGCCCTGGGGCCACGAACAAAATCGCTGGGCTCGGAGTAGGCAAAGTAGCCGCCGATGAGGTAGGGAAATTTTCCCGGCGTGACGTGGTAATGCCAGCCGCGGATTTTGTCGTAGTGCGCGTTGAAGGCGTTGAGCGGATTTGCAGTCAGGTCCTTCGCCATCACGCCCTTTTCCTCGTACGGGCCATAGACGGGCAGGCCGTCGAAGGCGAACCCGATGACCTCGGAGTGACGCTCTCCCTTGTCGACATAGGGGGTGTTCACGCAGATTGGATACTTGTGATAGTGATAGAGATTGTCCTGGTTGGGATGGCCGCAGCAATAGTCCATGATGCTGGTGGCATCAATCATGGTGGCATCGAACGGATTGAAAAAGACCACGCCGTTCACGGCGATGCCGATGGGCCCCATGGGGAGGGCCCAGTTGGTGTCCCTGGCATCGGTCGAGATCGCCTGGGAATTCAGGACCGGCACGAGGGGGAGGCGAAACGTCTGGCTGGCCTCCTGGATATAGGAGGGATTGAAGCCGGGAAACCTGGCGGTGGGATGATTGGGCAGATTCCTCGTCCGGATGGTAAGAAAACCATCACCCTTGAAGGTCAGGACGACATTATCCGGGACGAAACGATCTTCCGTGACGATGTTGCCTTGCGCATCCTTGTAACCGGCGCGGAGCCACGCGGTCATGTTATTGAGGAAGGGATTGATGTACCGGTCGCTCTTATAGAAAAGACGTTCGGCATTCTTCTCGGTAACGACGAGCGGTACGGAGGAAATGGACTCGCCAGGTTCGGGCGCATAGTACCAACGGCCACCGAGTGAGGAGAGTTTCTTTTCGTCGATTGCGGCGTTCGGAGTGGCAGGGATGCGATCGGCGGGATCAACGCGACCGGTGAGGGAGCTGGTACGTTGAACGAGGGAAAAATCATCGATAAGAAAGGCGGCATGCTGCTGGCTGGTGGCCGAACCTCGGGCATACGAGACGGTGATTTTGACTGCGTCGACTTCGGGGAAGGGAATCAATTCCTCCAGTTCATAACTGCGCCAGACCGAGGCCCCATAGAGGTTATAGTCGCCATTGATGTCGAAATCTTTCCGGTCCCGCACAATTTCGCTGTAAAGGGGACGCGAGGCGCAGTCCATGTAATCGGCGCCGTTTTTGGAGTAGAAATCGATTTTGATCTTCAGCGAATCGTCCGCGACGGCAAAATTCCGTTCGGCCAGACCGCGAAAGCGGAAGGTCAACCAGCGGCCCTTGGATTGATCAATGCCGCGCACCATCTGGCTGATCGATCCTCCTTCCGTGGCCGCACCGGGAAAGATGATGCCGTTGGTCGTCAGGTCGATCGAACTGCCCAGGCGGCCCCAGAAAGCGGTACCGCTCATGTCGTAGCCGTTGGGTACATGGGTCGCTGAGGAGACTGCTTCGAAGTCCGGATTTTGGACGAGGTTCACGGTCTCGGCTCCGGCGAACGCCGGAAGGAGCAGGCCGACCAAGAGCAAGAGAAGGCGAGGCATCAGGCGCAGGTGGGATTTAAGGCTGACCGGCACAGGGACATGCCTTCCCGTGCCCACGAATCGTTCGCATTGAATTTCAGGAGAGTCTGAAAATCCTTGGCGGCCTGATCGTCGAGTCCCAGATAATGGAGCGACCATGCTTCGCCACTCAGCGCGGTGGCGTCGTTTGGGCGCAGGACCAGGGCCTGGCGATAGTTGGCCAGCGCAAGGGCGTAGTTTTTGACGGTATAATAACGTGCCCCGTTGACCATCAGGGAATGGTAGCTCAAGGCCTCAGCAGCGCGATGTTCCGGATGATTGGAGGATCCCGGCGTCTTAGCGCGATTCCACTTGGGCCACTTCAGCCAGGAGTTGAAGGACGGGAGGGGGAGATTTTCCGAGGCCATGGCGGCGGAGAAAATGAGACCATTCGTCAGAGCGGGGAGGAGAAACAGGGCGGAGAGTGTTTTCATAAAGGGCGTTGATTTAGCCTGAACCTACGCGCGCTCTGTAAAGGTGGAATGAGGCGGAAGCAGATCTTTGTTAAGGAAAGGTAAATTCCGCAGACGCCCCCGGACAAAACTGGTAGTTTCGGCACTGGAACCTCCTGAACCCAGATGAATGCCTCTTCCGGAACACCGGCCGATCACAAAAGTCCCGACACGCGCTGCGTGCTGCTGATCGACGACGACAAGAAATTCTGCCGCCTGTTGACGGAGTACCTCAAGCCGCTTGGATATGAGATCACCGCCGTGCATAACGGCACCGAGGGAGTGGAGCGCGCGTTGTCTGCACCGTGGCATGCGGTGTTGCTCGATTTCATGCTCCCGGGCATTGACGGCCTCGAGGTCCTGCGCCGGATCCGTGCGACGTCGACCGAATTGCCCGTCCTGATGTTGACGGCCCGGGGCGAGGAAACGGACCGCATCGTCGGCCTGGAAGTCGGCGCGGACGATTACCTACCCAAGACATTTTCCACCCGGGAGCTTCTCGCCCGGCTTCGCTCCGTCACGCGCCGTTCCTACCGTGCGCCGGCGATCCAGCCCCTGGTCGATGAAGACATCGTGGTGGGCGATTTGCGGATCATTCCCGCGGCCCGCAGCGCTTTTCTGGGCGAAACGCCGATTGTCCTGACCCCGGTGGAGTATGATCTGCTGCTCAGCCTCGCCCGGGCCAGTGGCCGGGTGAAAACGAGGGACCAGCTCCTGGAAGAAATCCGCGAACGGAATTACGAGGTCTTCGATCGCAGCATCGACGTGCACATCTCCGCCTTGCGGAAGAAACTGGGCGATGACGCCAAGAATCCGCGCTTCATCCGCACCTTCCGCTCGGCGGGCTACATGCTCATTCATCCGGACGCCCCTTGAAAACGCCTTTTCCGCTCTTTGCCCGGCTGCTGCTCTGGTTCTTTGTCAATCTGTTGATCCTGATCGCGGGGTTGATCGTGGTCGTCCGGTTGCAGTTCGGTTCGCTCGACAACTGGTTGTTGCCCCAGTCATCTCAGGACCAGATCCAAGCCATGAGCGTTACGCTCATCGGCAACCTGGCCCATTCGGACCGGCGTGAGTGGGGCGGAACGCTTGCGCAGTTGAGTTCCGCCTACAAAATGGACTTTGCCCTGTTCGATTCACGGGGGCAATGGATGGCAGGTTCGAAAGCGAAGGTGCCGGAAGAGATCCGTCAAAGCATGATGATGGCCCAGGAAAAACGTCCACCTCCCGGGGCGGGATTGCGGGCGCCAGGGATGTCTCCCCTTGGGCCGCCCATGGCGCCGCAAGGCGCTCCTCCGAGCTTCAATCCCCAGCCGATGGGGACTCCGCCGGAACATCGTGCGCCGCGGCCGCCCGGGGCGCGGCTGCCTGATTTTCCCAAGAGCGTCCTGCGCGCCGAAAATCCGCCTGGTTACTGGCTGTTGGTCCGCTTTCCGCCCGAGCCTTTGCAATCAGAGGGACCGGTCACGCTGGTGGGTATGACGCCGGCCCTCGGGATCAGTCCACTTTTGTTCAACCCAAAGCCGTGGATTGCGGTCGCGATTGGCGTCATCGTTTTCTCCGTTCTCTTTTGGTTCCCTTTTGCGCGGAATTTGACCAACTCCATCATCAAGATGACGCGCGCGACCGAGTCGATTGCGGAAGGCCGGTTTGATATCCAGCTCGCCGATAAGCGCCGTGACGAGCTCGGGCGGTTGAGTCATGCGATCAACCAGATGGCCAGCCGGTTGAAGGACTTTGTCACGGGCCAGAAACGTTTCCTCGGCGATGCGGCCCACGAGTTATGCTCGCCGCTGGTCCGGATGGAACTTGCGCTCAGCATGCTGGAGGAGAGATCCGATGAAAATTCACTCGCACTGGTGAAGGATGTTCGGGAGGAGGTGACGCACATGCGCAAACTCGTGAACGACCTGCTCAGTTTCTCCAAGGCTTCGCTGGGGGAGAGTCATCTCAAGCTGGAGGCAATCCGTATCGCGGATGTGGTCGAGGCGGCGCAGGGACTGGAAAAAAACCGGGAGTGTTCCGTGGAAGTGACCGTTCCCGGCGACCTGAAGGTATGGGGTAATTTTGAATTGCTCCACCGGGCCGTGGCCAATCTGCTACGCAATGCCGCGCGGTATGCGGGTGATGCGGGGCCGATCTCCGTCGCGGCGTGGAGGGAGGAGGACATGGTCTATCTCACGGTGGCCGACCAGGGGCCGGGTGTGGCGGCGAAGGACATCGGCAAGCTTTTCGATCCGTTCTATCGGGTCGATTCCTCGCGCACTTCGGATACGGGCGGCGTGGGGCTGGGGCTGGCGATCGTCAAGACGTGCGTCGAAGCGTGCCGTGGTGTCGTCAGTGCAGCGAACCGCGATCCTCACGGTCTGGAAGTGCGGCTGCGGCTAAACCGTTGTGCGGATTAAGGCGTTCCCTCTGTAACGCGTCGTGGCATAAGTGGGATTCCGGTGAAAATTTTACGCAACCATCCGTCATCCCCAGCTTGTCGAGGGACCAGTCTCTGGAGGGCCCTTATGGCTTTTTTGATGGCTGCTTTCCTTTTATTGGGACGGGGAGTTTCGCTCGCTGACGCCGACAACTTCATCTGGATCGAAGGGGAGAGCGCTGCCGGCACCAACACGAAACCGCACGGATGGTACGCGGGCACGGTCAACAAGACGGAGCTGTCCGGTGATGAATTCATTTCCAATTTCGATCCGGAAGAAGGCCATGCTGATTACAAATTCGATGTCGCTCAGGCGGGTAACTATACGTTCTGGATTCGGGCGAATCCGGTGGGCGATCCGAAGCTGGACTATCAGCTTAACGGCGCTGATTGGCTGCCCGTTAATTTTAATAACAAGACTGACCTGATCAATATCGCCAAGGACGGCAAGCCGGACTTGCGGTTTATCGCATGGATCAAGATCGGGGCCGTGAACCTGAACGCGGGTTCGAACACCATCGCCTTCAAGTTCCATAGCGCGAACAACAATCATGGCAGCCTTGATTGCTTTGTCTTCACGCAGGCGCCCTTCACGCCGAACGGCAAACTCAAGCCCGGCCAAAAGCATGGCACTGACGAGCCCGGTTGGTGGGCCTTCGAGCCGGGGCCGGAGGCTTTCGGCAAGGACGCGTTGCTGGATCTCCGCTCGCTCAATGAGAGCGAGGCAGGAGAGTCCGGCTTTATTCAGGCCGATGGCGATGCTTTCAAGCTTGGTAACGGGCAACCGGTACGCTTCTGGGCCGTCAATACCAGTGCGCCTTCTGCCGACTTGAGCAAGGAACAGATGGATTTCATGGCGGCGCGATTCGCCAAGCTGGGCATCAACATGGTGCGCATTCATGGCGGATTATTTGACCGTGAGGGCAACGATCCGACGAAGGTCGACGTCGCGCGGCTCGACAATTATTTCTACCTGATCAACGCGTTGAAGAAGCAGGGCATCTATGTGCATCTCTCCAACTATTTTCCGTTGTGGCTGACGGTGAAGGCGAGTGACGGCATTCCCGGGACGGAAGACATCATCGGCAAGAATCCATTTGGACTTCTCATCTTTGAGCCGCGCCTGCAGGAGATTTACAAGTCATGGATCAAGCAGATCATCACAACGAAGAGTCCTTATTCCGGCAAGACACTGGCGGAGGAGACTTCCGTTGGCGTTTTTGAAATCCAAAATGAGGACAGCCTTTTCTTTTGGACTTTCAAGCCCGAATCGCTGGGCAAGGGACCGCGGGAATTGCTCGAGAAAAAATTTGGCACGTGGCTGGCAATGAAATATGGATCGATGGACAAGGGTTTCGCGGCGTGGCCCGGGGACAAACATCCGAACGACAATGTCGCTGCTTCCAGCGCCGGACTCTACGGGGCTTTTGAAATGAGCAGCGCAGGCTTTCCGAAGCAATCACCCGACCGCCAGAAGCGCATTCTCGATCAGGTCCATTTTCTTGCGGAGCTTCAGCACGATTTCTATGTCGACATGAAGAAGTATCTCCGCGACGACCTCGGAGCGAAGTGGCCGATCTCCGCCAGTAACTGGACGACGGCACCCGGGCTCGGTTTCATTGAGCGCTACACCTATTCCGGCGTCGACGTGATCGACAAGCACGGTTATTTCGGAGGCAAGCACCAGGGGAAGGACTCCGGTTGGTCGGTGCGCAACGGCCATACTTACGAGGACAAGACGGCGATGACCGAACCTGAATCGGTACCGTTTCAGGTGGTGCGCTTGCCTGGTCATCCTCACATCCAGACCGAGATCGCCTGGCAAAAGCCGAACCGGTTTGTCGGCGAAGCGGAGCTGCTCATCAGCACGTACGCTTCGTTGCAGGGGATTGATGGGATTTATCTTTTTCATGCGCACGGTGGCGAATGGGAGAACAGCGGCAGCGGCAACTGGCCCTACATGATGCCCGGGGAAATCGGGCAGTCGCCCGCGAATGCGGTGCAGTACCGGCGCGGCGACTTGAAGCCCGGCGCCACGGTCCTGCGACAAGTCACCACGGTCGACGATCTGCTCAACCTGAAGAGTGCAACGTTACTTGAAGGCAGTAACACTGATTTCCGCATCACCGAGGCTCCGAAGGCGGGGCAAGCCGACCAGGTCGCAAGCTTCGATCCGTTTTCCTTCTTCGTGGGACGGGTCGAGCGTACGCTTGATCCCAAGGCGCAGCCCATAGTTGCCGATTTGAGCAAGTATATCGATCGCGAGAAGAAGACCATCACCAGCAGTACGGGAGAGATCGTGTGGAATTACGGCCAGGGCTTTCTCACCGTCAATTCACCGCGCAGCCAGGCCGCGACGGGGTTTCTCGGGAAGGCGGGAATGATCACGCTGGGTGATGTCAGCATCCTATCAGAAAACGAATACGCCACTATTCACATCATCAGCCTTGATGGCCAGCCGCTTGCGACCTCAAAGAAGATGCTGGTCCAGGCCTTCACTGAGGAAAAGATGTATGGCTTCAAATCGGCCAACGGCGTCATCCAGGATGTCGGTCGCACGCCGATCACCGTCCGAAATGTCGAGGCTTTTGTGAATGTACCCAATGCGAAGGGGCTTAAAGCGACGGTTCTCGATGAGCAAGGCTATACCTCTGGCGACAGCGCAGTCGTCATTAACTCCGGAAACACCGCAACGGTCATGCTCCCCAAAAAAAGCCTCTATACGATCCTCACCCGGTAGAAATATGTTTAGCGGGTGACTTTGGTGACGGCGTGCCGCTTGCGCATAAGATGCTGTTGGGATTAACTTGAGAAGTCCAGCGGGTCGGTAACTCTCGCAAGCACCATGAGCACCCAGCGATTTCTTACGCGGTCGATCACACGGGTCTCCGGCCAGGATTCCGAGGTATGCCCGGATCACCTTGCGTTGGAGGAACCGCTGGAAATTCAAATTGCTTACGGCCCCGATGCGAGCCGCGAATGGAAAACTGTTGCGATCACGATGCGAACGCCCGGGCATGACCGTGAATTGGCAATTGGTTTTCTGATCGGGGAGGGGATCGTGCATACGCTCGAGCAGGTCGAGGCGATCCATTCACGCGGCCCCCATTTTGGCGAACAAGGCTTCCAGCACAGCGTGCGTGTGACGCTTCTCCCTGGCGAAGCGGTCGATCTGGACCGTCTCCAGCGCAATTTTTACACAACCTCCAGCTGCGGCGTCTGCGGCAAGACCTCCATGGAGGCGCTTGAGCTCAGTTCTTTTTCTTCGTTGCCGCCGGTCTCGTGGCAGGTCGAGGCGAAGACCATCAGCGCATTGCCTGCCCGCCTGCGGGAGGCCCAGGCGATTTTCGACCAGACCGGCGGCCTCCACGCGGCGGGACTGTTTACTCACGAGGGAAAAATTCTCGTCGTCCGCGAGGATGTGGGGCGGCACAACGCCGTCGATAAAGTCATTGGCGCGCAATTCCTGGTCGGTGGCGAAACAGGTGCCATTCTGGTGGTCAGCGGCCGAGCCAGTTTCGAGCTGATGCAAAAGGCCATCGCATCAGGCATTCCCATGCTCGTGGCGGTCGGGGCACCTTCGAGCCTGGCCGTGGAGGTCGCGGAAAAATTCGGGGCCACGTTGATTGGCTTCACCAAGCCGAGCAGTTTTAATATCTATACGGGTGCGGGACGCGTGCACCTTGGGGCCACGTCGGTAGTGCATATGGCAAAAGTCCAGGAGGTAGCGACATGAAAATACGAATGCAGCCCAATTCGATCCGGCTTCGCCTCAAACGCGGCGAGGTCGCGCAACTCATCAAGGAGAACATGCTGGAAGAGACCATCGTCTTTGGTTCCGACCAGCAGCTGCGCTATTGCCTGCAAGTCTCATACAACATCGCCACACCCCAGGCCTTCTTTAAGCAGGGCGAAGTCCTGGTCAAAGTACCGCACGAAATGAGCACGCACTGGGCCTTGAGCACACAGGTCAGCATCGAGGGCATTCAGGTGATCAGCGAAAAAATCCAGTTGGAAATCCTGATCGAAAAAGACTTTGCCTGCCTCAACGGCGACGAGAAGCAAAACGTCGACACCTTCCCGAATCCGAAGGCCGGGACTTCGTGCTGAATTGAGCGCATGATCGTGCCTTCCTTTTCCGCAGCCCTTCTTGTGGGAGGGAAGTCGACTCGCATGGGCCGGGACAAGGCGCTACTCGTCCTGCCGGACATCAATCTTCCCCTTTGGCGACGGCAGCTGAATGTGCTCCAGGAATTGCGACCCCGGGAAATCTTCTGGTCAGGGCATATGCGTCCCGGACTACCAGAAGATATCCGCATAGTCGCTGACTCTGCGGTTGCAGCCGGCCCTCTTGCGGGAGTCGACGCTTGTCTTCAAGCGACAGAGAGCGATCTTCTTCTCGTTCTCGCAATCGATTTGCCGCGAATGACCGCTGCCTTTTTGCGAGGCTTGCTCGCCCGTTGCTCCAACGATTGCGGAGCCATCGTCCGGCATGGTGAATACTTCGAACCTTTGGCCGCAGTCTATCCCAAAAAACTTCAACTTCTCGCGGCCAAACATCTAGCCCAGGGCCACTACGCAATGCAGGATCTCGTCCGTGAGGGAATCCAATCAGGCCTGACGCGCGAAGTTCCGCTGGAAGAAAAAGACATTCCTCTTTTTCAGAACGTCAACCGTCCGGAGGATTGATGCAGCGGCAGGGAAATCTCGGCCAACGGACCTGAGACCGTCGAGGCGTTCACGGTGAATTTCCCTTTGTGCATCAGGGCGACTTTTTCAGCCAGGACCAGCATGGAAGTGTTGGGATCGAGGTTGATGCCGGGATCCTGATGCCAACGCGCGAAAGTCTCGAGTGTCTTGCCACATAGGCGGGCCCCGGGTTTCTGGTAGAGCACCTTGAGGGTATGGTGGGATTCGTTGAAGAGAATCTCGACCACCTCCTTGCTGGACCGCGTTTCCAGGAGGCAGGTGAGCATGAGATTGGCCATGGCACCTCCGAGCAGGTACATGTCGCAATCGATACGCGCATCCTGGCCGGTGTGCGAGATTTTGTAATCGAGATCCTTCACCATGCTCAACGCATCGAACTGGATCTTGACCGTCTTGACCAGTTCGTGAATGGAGATTTTCTCAAAGGTGCGGTGCTTGTCCGAAAGGGCGTTTTGGGCGAAGGCGAGGAAATGGGAACGGTGCAGCGGCGAGAGAAAGCGGTCGTCGCGCAGGTCCTGGAGCGGCAGGCGCATCATGAAGTCGGAAATCGATTCGGTGGCATCCGGGCCGAAGTCGCCATCGGGATAGACTTTGGTCAACGCGGCCTTCACCGTCTCACGGAGTTCCTGCACGGTGAACGGCTTGGTCAGGTAATCGTTGGCACCCAGACGCAACGCCTCGCGCGCGAGTTCGAAAGTGCGATAGCCGGAAATCAAAATAATCGGGACTTTGACCGAACGGTGCCGGAAGGCACTCAGCCCCTGCATCCCGTCCACCTCAGGCAACTGAATGTCGAGCGTGATGAGGTCGTGCGGGTCCCGGTCGAAAATCTCGAGGCTTTGCTTGATGGACTCGGCCTCCGTGATGGTATAGTCACTCTCCAGCATGGAGCGGATGGCCATGCGAATGCCAGTATCGTCGTCGACGACGAGAATGCGTGGCCGCGCTGGGGTCTCAGGAGTTACGGTGGCCATGGGAGGGCCATTATACCCCGTTCGGGCTATTTTCAAGCTATAAGAATAATTGAGGCCATGAACAGTTTAAGATGCCCTCCCCTCAGGAAGGTGCGTCTTTAAAGGCGTGAGTTTTATTCCCGTACCCAGGAAAGCATCCCCACCCGCGAAGCGAGTGGCTCGGTGACGTTTCCGTCTTGCGAAACGACTTTCACCACGCGACCACCGTTGGCCTTGATCCAATCGACCACTTCCTGGCCGGTGGTTGTTTCGGCGTGCCATTCGATGAGGCCGGCGCGGAACCGCCGGAAGATGCCTTTGGCGCGGAGGAGGTCCTTTTCTGCGCCCTCGATGTCGACCTTTAGAAGATCGGCTTCGGCGAAGCGGTACTTTTCCAGCAGCGCATCGATGGTAACGGTCTCCATCTGGCGCAGCTTCTCGCGCGAGGTGGGCTTGATCGCGCTGGAGGAGCGGGTGGAACTCTTGCTCTCGTAGAAGGTCACCGAATTGCCGTCACCGATGCATGCCTCGACGACTTCGAATCCCTTGAGGCCGTTGATCTGGACGAACTCGCGGATGGTTGTCACGCAGGCACCCGGTTCCACCATCAGCGCGCGACAGGCGGGACGGGTCGCCGCACCGCCCGCACGGTCATAGAGCCACGCCGAAAACATGCCTGCATTGGCGCCCAAGTCTACCCACGTCAGGACCGGGCCGGGGAGGGAATCGAGCAGCTCGTTATAGACCTGCTTCACGAAAATCTCCTCCAGCGAGGCGAAATCGCCCTTTGCGCGGAGCGGCACCTTGACGCCGTTGACGGTCTTGATATGCAGCTTCGCCGCCGGGAAAAATTTCCAGGCCAGTGAGAGTTTCAATCGGTCCAAGGCGCGTTTCATCGACCTTTGGGGATAGACCGTTCGGCAGGGGGCAACAAGAAGAAAGCACAAGCGTTGCGCTATACTTTCGGAACCTCAAACCCCGCCTCCGTCAGCACATACCGCATCAACGCCGATCGGGTAAACCGCGTCTCCACAATTTGCGTCATCTTGTCGAGCAACTTGGGCTGGCGGGAAAGCTCGACGAGGGCTTCGAGTTTGCGGGTGTAGTCGGAGAAGTCGTTTTCGAAGACGCAGGCTTCGGGGAGGTCGCGTTCCCAGCGGGTGTGGAGGTGCGGGCGGTTCATCAGGGGGAGGCTGCCGCAGGCGATCGATTCGTAATGGCGGGCGCAGTCCCAGCCGCCACCTTCGGGGGAGAGGGTGACGCGCGATTGCGCGCACAGGCGATAGAACTCGTCCGATGGGATGCGGCCCTCGGGGATGAGGATTTTCAGCTTCGATGTTTCCTTGAGCTTGAGCAGCTCGGCCAGGGCGCGTTTGCGGATCGTGTTGCGAACATAGATCGAGGCGAAGACATCATACTTATAGGTACCCGCCGTCGCGGCCCGCACGGTGCGGAGTTCGCGATAGCGGTCGTCGCTGATACCGAGGGAAAAGGGCCGGAATTTTTCGCTTTCTTCGAGGTAAGTATTCCCGCCGTGGCTGTCCTTCTCCAGGAAGTTGGCCGAGTACTTGTAGGGCAGGTTGCTCTTGAAAAAGAGCTTCGAGCGCAGGAAGAGCGGCATGTCGGGCGGATGGACGAGCGAATCGTCGAAAGTGTCGATGCCCAATACCGGCGTGTCGCCGATCACGTCGTCCCAGAAGGGCAGGATATTCGCGCCGAGCGTTATCCGCTCGCGGGAATCGGGACTGCCGAACTTGCGCGCGAACCGCAGCTTCGCCAGCACTTTCACCGGATGCAAATTCCGCAGCGAGACATCGCGGGCCTGGGTCGTCGCGAT
>Ga0068863_100001791_pt1 | contig 21319 bp, 20 predicted proteins | sample KBSSwiS62_FD_66596 | JGI IMG/M metagenome (GOLD analysis project Ga0068863, IMG submission 66596) | Switchgrass rhizosphere microbial communities from Kellogg Biological Station, Michigan, USA - KBS Switchgrass S6-2 | ecosystem: Host-associated > Plants > Roots > Rhizosphere > Soil ...
CCGTTTCCATCGCAGGTACCGAAAGATGAGAACGAACTGATTGTTCCGGCGCGGGAAGGTGCGTTGCGGGTGCTGAGGGCATCGCGCGACGCGGGCGTGAAGAGGGTGGTGCTGACGTCTTCTTTTGCGGCGATCGGGTACGGACATTCACCCCACGAACGAGGACCTGTTCGCGGGGACCCCGGACCTGAACGCCAGGAGATTCTTACCGAGAAGGACTGGACGAATCCGAGCGGCGCGGACGTGATGCCGTATACGAAATCGAAGACGCTGGCGGAACGGGCGGCCTGGGACTTCATTGCGCGAGACGGGGCGGGCCTCGAATTGGCGGTGGTGAATCCAGTGGGCGTGTTCGGGCCGGTGCTGGGACCGGATTATGCGACATCGATTCTGCTGGTGCAGAAGATGCTGGATGGTGAACTGCCGGGCGTGCCGCGGATGTGCATTGGGGTGGTTGACGTGCGCGATGTGGCTGATCTGCATATGCGGGCGATGACCAATCCGGCTGCGAAGAGGGAGCGGTTCCTGGCGGTTGCGGGAGACTTTATGTGGCTGATGGAAATTGCCCGGACACTGAAGGAGCGGATGGGGGAGAAGGCGCGTCGTGTGCCGACGCGGCAGCTGCCGGACTGGCTGGTGCGGCTGGCACGATTCAAGGACCCGGCGGTGAAGCAGATCATTCCGGAGTTGGGGAAGTGGAAGAATGCGACGAGCGAGAAGGCTCAGCGGGTGCTGGGATGGACGCCGCGGTCGAGGGAAGAGAGCGTGGTGGCGACGGCGGAGAGCCTGGTGGAACTGGGGCTGGTGAAGAGATAGGACGGGGAACAGGGGAAGGGAACAGGGAACAGTGGAGAGGGGACAAGGGGACAGGGAACAGGGAACAGGGGAGAGGGGACAAGGGATCAAGGGACAGGACGGGATCGGGTCAAGGCCTTAGAGGAGTTTGCCGGCGGCGAGGTCTTTGATGAGACCGCGGTCGGCGGCGAGGAATTCGTAGGTGGGGAGTTCTTCGAGTTTGACCCATTTGAGCTGGTGGAAAATCTTGTTTTCGAGTTCGCCTTCGAAGGACGTGACTGCGTAGAACTGGAGATCGACTGCACCACCGTGCCGGTAGTTGTGGCGGATGTGGGTGACGTGGGGTCCGATGGCCGCGCGGATACCGAGTTCTTCGTGGAGTTCGCGGGAGAGGGCTTGCTCGGGGCTTTCGCCGTGCTCGATTTTTCCGCCAGGAAATTCCCACTGCAGAGCCATGGGCTGGTCAGGGCGGCGCTGACAGATCAGGACGAGGCCGTCGCGCACGATCAATCCAGCCACGACGAAGCGAAGGGCGGGCCCCGCAGGACGCGAGTTGGAGATAGGCTGCGGGTCTTCCACGCCTCTAGTGTAAATGCTCAGTAACGTGCGCGCTGTGACCGGGGCGACAGGTCGCACCAGGCGAATTCAACTGAGTCAATTTGTTTCATCCTGCGCGAAGGAGCGGTTATTCACCGGCGACAGGAGCAGGTGCTTCGATGACTTCGCGCGGGCGGAAGTAGCCCCAGCCGCGCTTTGCGCATTCTTCGAGCAGGCCGAGAGATGGGTTCACCGGGTAAGGATGCGCCGCGATTTCGAGCATCGCGAGGTCATGCAGGGAATTGCCGAAGACGGCATCGGGGCGGGGCAGGCCGACGCGGCGGAGTGCCGCGGCCTTGGCGGGGCCTGTAGGAACGTCGACGAGTTCGCTGGTAATGATTTCGTTGGCGACTTTGACTTCGGCCGCAAGAATGCGATTTTCGGGGATACCGAATTCGCGAACACCTTCGGAGATGACCCACTTGTTGGTGGAACTGACTGCCCAGAGTTCGACGTTGGCCTTGCACAGGGTTGAGACGAGTGCTGCGACTTCGGTAAAAATGTGCGGGCGAACGAATTCGTTGAAATAGCGGGCGGCGGCGGAGCGGAGTTCCTGCTCGCGCAGTCCGGCGTACATCTGGACCATATCGCCGCAGATCTGGAGTTCGCTGACGCTCCCGGCGAGGTAGGCGCGATAGCGGGTGTCCATCCAGTCGCAGGTGGAGCGGGAGACAAGGCCCTGATCCATGGTCCAGACCATGAAGCCGTGGCCGGAGTCACCTCCCCAGAGGGTGCCGTCGCAATCGAAGATGGCGACCCTGGGTGCGGATTGAAGAACGAGATTTTGGAGTTGTTCGGCGGTCAAGCGAGTAACTTCGAGCTGCGTGGAAGACAAGCGAATTTAGATCCTTTGCTGAAAGTGTCCAACTCTATTGTCGTCGATCACAGGCGGCTGGCGCACAGGCCGTTAGAATGAGAGGTTATCTTCGGAGTTATTGAAGCATATGAGACGCTGGTTAAAGTACGTTGTTTTTCTATCATTTGTGGGGATATGGAGCGGAGTGCAGGCGAGAGCGCAGTTCTCTAATCCGGCCCCGGGGCCGCTGAGTGCAACGACTGTACCCCAGGCACAGCTGATGCAGGCGAGCGAACTGGCGAAGCTGCTGAAGGCGGGCGGACCGGATCGGCCGGTTGTGTTTCAGGTCGGGTCATTCGTGATGTTCCAGCAGGCGCACATTCCGAATGCGGGATTTGCGGGGCCGGGTTCGCAGGCGAATGGAATGGTGCTGCTGAAGAAGCTTGCGGCGCCGCTCAAGAAGAACCAACTGATCGTGATCTATTGCGGATGCTGTCCGTGGGGCAGGTGCCCGAACATTGGACCTGCATACAAGCAGCTGCGCGATCTTGGGTTCACGAATGTGAAGGCGCTGTACCTGGCGAACAACTTCGGCGACGACTGGGTGAGCAAGGGATATCCGACCGAGCGGGGAGAGTAGGTTCTCTGCCATGCGGATTAACCGGCTCCTGGTGCTGCTGACGTGTGCGCTGTTGTCGATCGCCTGCGGGGGAATCGCCGAGCCAACGATCGACGGGGCACCAAAGGTCGCTCCACAATTCGTGCGGCCAGATCTGAACGGACACCAGATCAATCTCAAGCGCTATCGCGGGAAAGTTGTGCTGCTGAACTTCTGGGCGACGTGGTGCGCGTCCTGCCAGATGGAGTTGCCGAGGTTTGACGCCTGGCAGAAGCAGTATGGCAAAGATGGCCTGCAGGTGCTGACCGTCTCCATGGACGACGGCGACGCTCCGGTGCGAAAGACGGTGCGCAAGCTGCGTCTCGGCATTCCTGTCGTGATGGGTGATGCGAAGCTGGGCCAGGCATACGGCGGCGTGCTGGGATTGCCGGTCACATTTCTGATTGGGCGTGACGGAGTTGTTGTGGCGAAGATCAAAGGCGAGACGGATCTCGGCGCTTTGGAAGTGCGTTTGAGGCGGCTTCTGACGCAGTGATGAACCACCGGCATGATGCTGCATTTACCTCTGCAGTTGTCCCTGCTATTTAGCCTACTTTGATTGTGATCCGCGACGAATTGAGGGACCAGGGCGGCATCTAACCAGCAGTGAGGTATTTCCGTGGGACGGGAAGTCTCACCAAGGCAGGGTCGCGATCGGAGTTTGGCGGCAATTTCATCTTGGAGCAGGCATGGGATCGAAACTCCGCCAAAGCATACTGCAGATCACCATCACTATTTCACTCGCGACCTGCGTCGCAGCGGCTCAGAATCCGGCCGAAGATATTTTGCCGGATGCTCCGATCCCCACTGGGAGCGAGGCGCCGGTCGCACCCGCCGAACAAAGCGAGACTCGCCCTGTCAGGCCAACGGTTCCAATCGGGATGACCACAAAGCAGAAGTATGGGCTTGCGTACCGGCGGATCGTTTCGCTCCAGATGCCGTTAAAGGCGGTCTTCGTGTCCGGCTGGGAGGTTGGGACTGGGACAGGGCCGGATATTCCGACCAATGGGTGGAAACCGTTCGCACAGAGAGTCGGCTACAACGCAGCAGGGATCTCGACCACGATCTTCTTCAACACAGCCTTTGTCCCAGCGCTGGCGCATCAGGACCCCCGATATTTTCCGCTCAGTAGAGGACCGGTGAAGGACCGGGTGATGTGGGCGGTGCGGAGTGAGTTTGTCGGAGTTGGCGATGACGGACACGAGATGCCGAACTACGCGAACCTGGTGGGACTGGCCCTGGCATCGGTGGCGATTGACTCATTTACGCCGCGGGAGAGTGCCGATTTTGGCGACACGGCGGAGAGTTATGTGATCAAGCTGGGAATTGGGACGGGGCTGAATGTGGTCAGGGAGTTCAATGTATTTGAGCGTGTGAAAGCGATCGCACACCACTCGAAAGCCGCTGAGGAATAGGTTGACGAACTTGATGCGTTGATGAACGAGGTTCGGTCACTCGGCCAGAAAACTCAAGGCGCCTGTTCACACGCGGATAATTGAACGTGTGGGCACTGAAAGCAACCTCGGTCTACTGAAGGATTATCAAGCCTATTTGCGAGTAGAGAAGGGGTTGCGTCCGCTGACTTGCGAGGCCTACGACGGCGACCTGAAGACATTCGCCGAGTTTCTGGAGAGCCGGCAAGGGGTTCTGGTGACTGCGACGCAGCAGGATGTCTCGGCGTTTCTTGAACATCTGCGCAATCATTCAATCGATTCGCGAAGTGCGGCGCGGAAGCTGAGCTGCCTGCGTGGCTTTTACAAGTGGCTGCTGCTTGACCGCCGGGCTCATCACGATCCGACTGTAAATATTGAATCGCCGAAGGCATGGAAGGTGCTTCCGAAGTCCCTGGCCGAGTCGGAGGTAACAGAGATGCTGGAGCGGGCAGCGATGACGGCTGAGCACCCGCAGGCACAGGCAACGGCTTTGCGAGATCGGGCGATCCTGGAGTTGCTCTATGCGGGCGGGTTGCGCGTCTCTGAGATTACGGGACTGGGAACCGGCGACCTCGCACTCGACGCGGGGCGGGTACTTGTTCGTGGCAAGGGCGATAAGGAGCGGATTGTACCGCTGGGGCGTTCGGCGCTGGAGGCTCTTGAGGAGTATCTGCGTACCGGTCGTCCGCACCTCGCACGCATCAGCACGAAACGGAAGACGAATCCGGCGAGACACGACGGGACGCGATTATTTCTGTCATTGCGAGGCATGCCTTTGACGAGGCAATGGGTTTGGCACCTTGTAAAAGCGAGCAACAAGGACGCGAGCCCCCACAAGCTTCGACATAGCTGCGCAACGCACATGGTGGAGCACGGAGCGGATCTGCGCAGCGTGCAGATGATGCTGGGACATGCGGACATCTCGACGACGCAGGTGTATACGCACCTGGCGCTGGGACGGTTGAAACAGGTGCATCGTGAACATCATCCGCGAGCCAAAACGCGTTCCCTCGATAAGGATGAGAATTCGTCGAGAATTCCGAAGGGACACGGGCTGCAGGTGATTCGCGGGGGTAAGGACAAAAGCCGCGGCGCAGGACCGTTGGATGAATTGCCGCCCGTGGACGGAGAATCGGCATGATCAGCGCTGAGGTTGAAGGGGCCGAGCAGGAGCAGTCCGCGCCACCTCCGCTAGCCGGACTCGTGGACGAGTATCTGCGTGTGCTGGCGAATGAGCGCGGATCGTCGGCGCATACACTGCGCGCGTATCGGCGGGAACTTGTGAACTTCGCTGTGCACATGGGCGAACGTCATCCTGCAATCGAGAGAGTGGAGCACATCGAGCATCTGCACATTCGCACGTATCTTGGTGTGCAACTGGAGCGGGGTCTATCGAAGGCATCAACTGCGCGAGCGCTGGCCTCGATACGAAGCTGGTTCAAGTGGCTGGCACGCACGGGGCATGTGCAGCAGAATGTGGCTTCGCTGGTTGCGACCCCAAAGCTGCCGAAGCATCTGCCGCGGGTGCCATCGATTGAACAAATGAATCGCGTGGTGGACAGCGTTGGCGACGATGCGGCCAGTTGGCCTGCGCGAGACAAGGCGATCCTGGAGCTGCTGTACGGATGCGGAATCCGAAACGCAGAACTGACCGGGCTCAACATCAAGGACATTCACTGGGGCAACGAAGCGATCCTGGTCAGAGGCAAGGGGCAAAAGCAGCGCCTTGTTCCATTGGGCGATGCGGCGGCACTGGCGTTGAGGGCCTATCTGGCGGAGCGGTCGGCGCGGTTGTCGGCAAAATTCGGGGAGAAGGGGAATGATACACCGGCACTGTTTGTGAGCCTGCATCTGCGCGGGCTAGGCAAGCCGGGCGGCGAAGGTCGATTGACCACGAGGAGCGTGGGACGGATCGTGAAGCGGGTTGCGATTCTTCGCGGGCTCTCGGCGGATGTGCATCCGCATACGCTACGGCATGCGTTTGGCACACATCTCCTGGAAGAGGGTGCGGATTTGCGGGCGATCCAGGAACTGCTGGGACACGAGCGGCTGTCGACAACGCAGCGCTATACGCAATTGACGACGTCGCAGCTTGAGGCGGTGTACGACAAGACGCATCCACGGGCGCGATGAGGGAGATCCCAAAGAGCCAGATTTGTTTTGGCACCCACTCATCGCGCAAAGAGCGCGCGATGAATGGGGCACGGGGCGTCCTTCAAGATCAAACTGGGTTGCCTCCCCACCCTAAACCGCAAAAGGCCGCGGTTTAGAATGGGGCACCCGAACGGTCTTCCCTAGAGCGAGATTTGTTTGACACCCACTCATCGCGCAAAGAGCGCGCGATGAATGGGGCACACATTTCCTTTGGAGCTCAGTTTCGACTGGTCTCAGAAGCTGACTTTGCGTTCGGGGTACCAGGTCAGCTTGATTGTGGTTGTGGTGACGGTCTGCTGGCCGGGCAGGTAGATCGGAGCTTTCCAGTGTTCGTAGGTGAAGTTTCCGCTGATTTCGAAGTCGTTGCGGAGGCGCTTCACGGCCTGAAAGCCCACATCGTTGAGCGTGGTGCCGCCATTGACGTAGAAGCCAGTGGCGGGATCGATCTCGGTTGTTGAGCCGGGAATGAAATCCTTAGCGACCTTTTGATGCCTGGCATTCACTTGAATTGACTCGTTGCCGGAGAGATGCCAGGTGATCCAGCCTTGTCCGCCTTTGCCTTCGCGCCCGATCCAATCGCCCATGATCTGGCCGTTGTTGGTGTATCCATTCCTCTGCAAACCTTCGTAGTACATGAAGTGCCCGCCCTGGCTTGTACGGATCGGCGGATCTGTATATACGGCTTCAGCACGGAGATCCAGTTTGGGTAGACCCGGCACGTGCGAAAGATAAAGGCCCGGACGCCAAGAGGCACGACGGGGCGCATCGATGGGCGATACGTCGTCGTGAACTTCGCCATCGGCATAGAGCGTGAGCCAATGACGAAGGAAGGGAAGCCGGTAGGAGAAGTCGAATGCGCCGAAGCGAGCCCCGGGGTCGTTGCGGCCGAGTTTGTCTCCGTTGGTCGGGGAAGCCAGGCTGAAGAAGCTCTTCAGAAACGTGTGAAGCGTGATGGGCCCGTGACCTTTGCCGCCCCAGATCGCGGAACGCTCGAAACCGAATTCGAGATTCTCGGTTGGGCGAAAGCTTATTTTTTCAATGTGCATCCATGGGTTTCCGGGTGTGTTTACGTTCGGCTGTCCGGGACCGGGATAGAGCGGGTTGGGCACGAGAGTATGGCCGTGAAGTCCGCCGACTAGGAATTCGTATCGGAACGGTCCGGTGATATAGGAGAGGCCGGGTACATGAAGGGGTTCGACGCGGTTGATGCGGAAGGAGTAGAAGTTCTCAGCGTTGTTGGAATATGCGAATCCGCCGCCGAGGCCCGGCCCGAGCCAGTCATCCTGTTTGCCTAATGAGATTTCGTGATTCAGGAGCCGAGTGGAGACGTAGGCTTCGAGGAAGCGAGCACGGGTTGTGGTGTCGATTGGGCCAAGAGGAATCGTGGCCTGGGGATATATCTGACCAGTGTTGGGATCGGTCGGGATGAGGTCGACGGCTGAGAGAACGCGGGCGAGATCGGGAGAGTAACCGGTTGCAGACGGAGCGGCCTGGAATTCGCCGCGGACATAAAGAAGGAATCGCCCGGCGGAAGCATAGCCGCCTATGCCGGTGTAGTTGTTCAGGCCATTTTCGTACGGACGGCCGTAGTCGTTGATGATGCTCTGGCCGAGGTGAAAGCTGTCGTGCAGGGGAGTGCCGCTGATCCCGCGAAACGCGCTGTAAACCGACTCGATGCGCACGTGTCCCTGAAGGAAACCGCATGGGCCGGTCATGTCGGGATGAAGATCGCGATTGATCGCGTCGTAAATCTGCTGAGCTTCAGAGCTGGTGGGATCGGCGTAATCCTGTGCGTCTTCGATGCGCGAACCGACTTCTTCGATCATGCGTTCAAGGCTGGAGCGCGTCCACGGACGCATACCGAGGTACACGTTGTCGATGTAGCCGAGACCATAGAGACGCATGACAGCGGGATAGATCCAACTATCGACGGGGATGTAAGGGGAATCGAGCGATGCGGGCACGCAGACCGGAGTGGGGCGGCTGGCATCGGGGACTGCCTGTGCTGAGGCTTCGAGCGGGAACGCATTTGAGACAAGAATTCCTACTGAAAACACTGCTGAAAGAACAGCAGCAAATGCTCCGCGACTGCTAACGCTCATGGTTTTCACTTTATCATCCGGGCTGGGTCAGAATGGCCGGAAGCGGGGTATTGACAGCGGGTTGATTGCGGCTCGCAAGTATGTTGTTTTTGACTACTTGTCAAGGAATCGGGTAGCGAGATCGAGCTCGCGATTGAAGGCTACCAGTACCTCTTGATTATCGATCTGCGGTGTAATGTTCTTGGCCTTGAGGTAGCTCTCCATCGCGATAATCGGATCGGGCGTTTCCGGGAGAGCGGCCTGTCCATCCTTCAGGGACGATTTCCCACCAGGGTTGATGCATTCGATCAGGGTTGCTCCGCGCAGCTGCCGTGCGCGGACGATTGCCTCATACGCGACACGGTAGACCGCAACGGGATCGCGTGCGTCGACCCCAATGGAAGGAACACCGTGGACCAGTGCCTCCGGTTTTGCAGGGCGTGGAGATGAAGGCGCCTCGGTGGGATCGGAATAGTGGACGAAAATGGCGGGAAGCTTCCCGGTTCCCGCGTGATGGATCGCCTTCTTCCATTGCGCGAGCGAATCGGCGCCTGAATGGATGAATGCCATCGCCACCGCTCCGTTCTTCTCGGATAGTGCGACGCGGGCAGGGTCGAGCAGGGCTTCGGGCAGATCGGCCCTGGACGATGGAAAGACGATGTTCTTGTGCTCTGCTTCGATTTGTATTGCGCCGGCCACATTCAAGGAAGCTGGAGCAAGCACGCGGAAAAGACTTTCCAGGGACAAGCCCTTCACGAAGGCGGGAATCCAATCTCCTTGTGCGAGGTAAAGAGTGTCTCCCTGCTGAAGGTCAATTGCGGCCGCAGCCGATGCAGCCTCGCGCCCGGCAGAGATATGCAAATCGCTGTGGAGTTTGCCGTGCTGAAAGAGTGCGGTGGCGCGCTGCTCGAGTAGCCGGCACTTGAGCATCGTTGCGTAAATACCGAGAAGCTTCTCGTTGGAGATAAGCGAGAAGGTGCTGGTTTCGCTTGTTGCTTTCGATTGAGTTTTCGCCATGCTTTCAAAAATTTGCGAGTCTTTGATGAGTGTGTTCGAGTCGATCGAGCAAACCCGAACTCAGTTAGATGCTACGTGGTGTAGTCGGCGTTGATACGGATGTACTCGTGCGTTAAGTCGGTGGTCCAGAATTTGCAGGTACCGGGCCCCTGGTGAAGGTCGATGCTGATGGAGAATTCAGGTTGCTGAATGTAAGCGTGGGCCGCGACTTCATCGAACTCGGTTGCGCGGCCGCCGTTTCGACAGATGGGCAGGTCGCCGAAGGAAATGTCGATGCGCTCAGGGTCGATTTGCGCGCCGGAGTAGCCGATCGCGGCCACGAGGCGTCCCCAGTTCGGATCGCAGCCCGCCCACGCAGTTTTGACGAGGGGTGAATGCGCGATGGCCTTGGCGACGCGAACCGCGTCGGAGTTGGACACAGCGCCATGGATGTGAAGTTCGACAACGTGCGATACGCCTTCGCCATCTCCAACGACCTGACGGGCAAGAGATGTGCAGACTTGCGCGAGCGCGGAGGCGAATTCGCGATTGCCTTGACCGATACGCGCGCCGCTCGCGCCCGATGCGAGCAGGAGAACAGTGTCGTTGGTTGAGGTGTCGCCATCGACGGAGATTCGATTGAAACTGGTTTCGATAGCATCGCGAAGATAGGTGTCGAGCACCGCGGGTTCAATTGCTGCGTCGGTAAGGATGTAAACGAGCATGGTGGCATGCGGCACCAGTTGCGGATGAATCATGCCGGAGCCTTTGCAAACTCCGGCGATGCGAATCTCCTGGGGAATTTCACCGGAGCCGTCGATTTCCGGCGCGTTGACCTCGATGCGGGCGAAGGCGGTTTTTTCCACGGTATCGGTGGTGATGATGGCTTCGGCAACTTGCAGGAAGTGGTCCGATTGCGAGCCGATGGATCTTGCAAGCTCGGGGAGAACGGCGATCAGTTTCTCGGCGGGAAGCGGGACACCGATGACGCCGGTGGAAGAAGGGAAGACTTCTTCGGGCTTGCAGCCGAAGGTTGAAGCGGCTGCCGCGCAGGTGGCGCGGGCGGCGTCGATGCCGGGCTGACCAACAGCGCAGTTGGCATTGCCGGCGTTGATGGCAACGACGCGGACTTTACCAGCCGTGGCGCGAAGATGTTCAGCATCGATGAGGAGCGGAGCAGCTTTCACGCGGTTGGAGGTGAAGGCTGCGGCGGCGGATGCGGCAGAATCGGCGACAATGAGTGCGAAGTCGGTACGGCCACTCTGCTTGAGGCCGGCCCTGGCGGCTCCGAAGCGGAATCCGCGGGGGATGACGAATTGAGAAAGATCGCTCATGAGGTTTGGAGAAGATTCGGCTATGCCCGCGTGCCGCGACCGCGCCGAAGAAAAGGAGTCAATCCATTTAATCTAACAAAGAAGGCTCGCCAGGGAGGCTTGATTGGAAGAGGGCGGCAACATCGACGCGGTTCACGAGGAGCAGTTTCTGGAACTCGCGAACGTGAATGTTGCGCGAGGCGATCGAGTGGTGCTGCACGACGTCAATCTCACGATCCGGGCAGGAGAGCACGTTGCGATCCTGGGACCGAACGGATGCGGCAAGTCGACCCTGATCTTCACGATCACCTGCCAGATTTATCCGATTGTGCAAACGGGGATGCGCGTCAGGATATTCGGTCGCGAACGATGGGACCTTACCCAACTGCGCAAGCACTTCGGGGTTGTAGGCGCGGGGTTAATGGGAGAACTTCCGGGCGAACGTACGGCGGTAACGACTGGCCTGGATGCAGTGATCGCAGGCTTTTTTTCGGCGTCCACGCTGTGGCCGAATCTGCATGTGACGGAGGAGATGCGCGAGCGCGCCAGAGAGGCACTGGGACGCATGGAGGCTACTCACCTGGCAGAGCAACTGGTAGGGGAGATGTCGGCCGGTGAGAAACGACGGATCATGATTGCTCGCGCGCTGGTTCACCGGCCGCGACAATTGCTGCTGGATGAACCTTCGAACGCGCTCGATCTTGCGGCGCAGCGCGAACTGCGCGAAACACTGCGGCGTCTCGCGCAGGAGGGAACAGGGCTGGTGCTGGTTACGCATCACCTTGGGGATATCCTGCCGGAGATTGAACGGGTGATCCTGATGCGGGGCGGGCGGATCGTGGGAGATGGACCGCGCGACCAACAGCTGACTGAGTCGCGGCTCAGCGAACTCTTCGGTGCGCCGGTACGGATCGGACGAGATGAGGAGTGGCTGCACAGCTGGTAAACATGAGTGGGGCGGGACTGCCCTGGCAGGAGCTAAGCCTCGCGAAGGCGCTCAATCAGTCTCATGGGGTGGATGGGCTTGGCGATGAGTTCGAACTGGTAGCCCTGGCGATGGCCATCCTGCAGGATTTCCGAAATGCCGGCTTGTCCGGAGAAGAGAAGGATTGAGCTGCCAGGATAGTTTTTGCGAATGGCGATGGCGAGTTCGACGCCATTCATTCGAGGCATGAGCACGTCCGTGACGATCCAGTTCGGTTGAAAGCGAGATGCTTTGTCGAGCGCGTCGAATCCGTCGTAGGCGGCGACCGCATCGAAACCGGCGTTGCCCAGGATCTCAGCGAGTGTGTCGGCGATCAGCCGCTGATCGTCCACGATGAGGACCCTGGATCGGTTGTCCTGCTTTTCCGGGGCATCGGTGTTGCGCCATGCGGGTTCATGGGGAGTGCGCGTGGGCTCATCAGGTGCGTAGAACCGGTTGATTTCGTGGAATAGAGCCGGCGGGATTTCAGAGAAGGTCATTGCCCTCGCCTTGAGTGGAAGATGGCGGATGCGCAAATGGAATCAATATTGTTACGGTGGTTCCGGAATTCTCTGGTGTTGTACTGCTGGCGATCGTGATCTGTCCACCGCGTCGACCGACGAGTTGCCTTGCAACCCATAGACCGATGCCGGTGCCGAGAATTCCCTTGGTGGTGAAGAACGGCTCGAAGACGCGAGGCAGATTGTCTTGATCGATGCCGATGCCGGTGTCGCTGACGACGATCTCGATGCCATCCTGAGGAGTAGCGAGTACGTTGCGAGTGGTGATGGTGAGAACTCCGCCTTGTTTCATGGAATCGATGGAGTTCGCGATTACATTCGAGAACACCTGAAGCATCTCACCTTTGCTGACGCTGATCTTCTGAAGGTCGTTGAAGCGGGAGTCAACTGCGATGTCGGATGACATCATCTTGGAGTTGTAGACCGTCAATACGTTTTCAATCAGATCATGAATATGGACTTCCGTGGGCGCGCCGGTGTCTTTGTAGTATCCGAGGGTCTGGCGGGCGATGTGCGAGACGCGCTCGAGTTCCTGCTCCGCGGTGATGAGAAGCTGCGTGACACGGCTATCAGGAGCAGAGTGCTGGCGGGCGAGGAAGATGACGTTGATGAGCGCCTCGAGCGGGTTGTTGATCTCGTGAGCAATTGCAGCTGCCATACGGCCGGTAGCGGCGATCTTCTCGGATTGGATGAGCAACTGCTCGACCCGTTTCTTGTCGGAGATGTCGCGGGCGATCTTCGATGCGCCGATGACCTTACCGGACGGGTCGATGATGGGTGAGATGGTGACGGAGACTTGAAGGAGCTCGCCGTTCTTCTTCTTGCGCGTGGTCTCGTAGTGAGAGATGCGCTCACCCGCACGGAGCTTGCGCAGGATTTCGTCCTCTTCGTACTGAAGGCCCTCGGGGATGAGCAGGAGGATGGACTGGCCAAGCATTTCTTCGGCGGTGTAGCCGAAGATGCGATGCGCGGCGCTGTTCCAGCTGGTAACGATGCCGCTCAGGTTCTTGCCAATGATGGCATCATCTGCGGAGTCTACGATGGCGGCAAGGCGCGACAGGCTCTCCTCGTTTTTGCGGCGGTCTGAGATGTCGTGCGCGATCTTGGAGGCGGCGACGACATTTCCGGACGCATCACGAATCGGCGAAATGGTGACGGAGATGGGGAAGCGCTCGCCATTCTTTCGCATGCGGGTGGTTTCGTAGTGCTCGATGCGCTCGCCGGCGCGCAGCTTTCGCAGGATCTCATGCTCTTCGTGCTGAAGGTCGGGAGGTATGAGTGTGAGGATGGACTTGCCAATGATCTCGTGGGGGAGGTACCCGAAAACCCGGGTAGCGGCGGCATTCCAACTGATGATGGTGCCGTCGAGGCGTTTGCTGATGATCGGTTCATCCGAGCAATCTACGAGAGCAACGAGGTGCTGATGGGGGTCGGGCGCCGCCACGGGTTCGGCGATCTCGAACAGTTGTCCGCCTGGCGTTGCGGCTTGGGTGAATTCAGCAGCCATGGGAGCAACTCCGGAAAAGGACCCTACGCCGGTTTGTGGGGGAAAGCGTCGGGAAGGTTGGGGGCGTTGCGGGTCGCGGGTCCGGTTGCCGGGTAGAACGAAGGATCACTCGAGGTTCCAGGTTGAGATTCAGGGGCCCAGTTCGCTGGTCAGGACGCCTCGAGGGGTTGGATGCATTGAGTGAAATCAAAGTTTGTCTACCACAATTTCCAGTGCATCAAAAGAGCTTGCTGGAGAGATCCTCTGGGGTGCGCATTGGGAGCGTCAAGCTCGCCGGCATGGGTTTTGAGCAGGAGGGAACCTTGGGGAGGGTTGAAACGTACAATTGAGTGCGATGGAAGATTTTCACCGCGGTGCAAGGCTGGTCTGCCGGTTGGTACTGGCGGCGCTTATTTTTCTTCCTCTCCAGGTACTGGTGGCCGAGCAGGTCAGCCAGCTTCCCAAGCCCACCGACTATGTAAACGACTTTGCGCATGTGCTGTCGCCTGATGCGGTGGCAAAGCTGGATCGTGTCTGCTCGGAACTGGATCACTCGCAGGCGAATACACAAATTGCGGTGGTCACCGTGCGCAACCTGGACGGTGAGGATGCGGCGGACTGGGCAAACCAACTTGAAGACAAGTGGCACATGGGCAAGAAAGGTTCGGACCGTGGTCTGCTGGTGCTGCTGGCAGTGGACGATCATAAGTACCGAATCGATCCGGGGTATGGGCTTGAAGGGATTCTGAACGATGCGCGGGTGGGCGACATTGGGCGGGCCATGGTGCCGAGCCTGCGGACAAAAGACTATGACGGCGCAATCGTCGGAGCTGTAGGGCAACTGGCCCGGGTGATCGCAGACGATGCGCATGTGACCTTGAGCGATACGCTGCCGAATCCGCCGCCGGTGCGACACAGGCAGCAGCATGGATCGCCTGTAGGTGCGATTCTGCTATTCGTCATCCTGTTCCTGATGTTCGGCGGATTTGGATTGTTCCGGCTCCTGTTCTGGCTGGGATTATTCAATAGCGCGCTCGGTGGACGCCGGTACACGGGCGGCTCCGGACCGTTTATTGGGGGTGGTGGCTGGGGTGGAGGCGGAGGCGGCGGTGACTCAGGCGGTGGTGGATTTGGAGGATTTGGTGGAGGGGACTTTGGAGGTGGTGGGGCTGGAGGAAGCTGGTGAAGAGCAGGGAACAAGGATTAGGGAGTAGTGAGTAGGAATAACAAGCGAGGGACTAGGGACTAGGGACGTAGGACCGGGACTAGTTGAATCATCAAGGAGAGACAAGATTATGGGCAAGTGGGTTGGGTTGGGAGTAATCGGCGTCATCATTGTGGCGTTGCTGCTGGTCGGTGGCAGCTACGTGAGCGCGAAGAACCAGATGGTGGCAAAGGATCAGACCGTGAAGGCGTCATGGTCTGAGGTGGATGTGCAGCTGGAGCGCCGGGCGGATCTGATTCCGAACCTGGTGGAGACGGTGAAGGGATTCACGAAGGAAGAGAACTCTGTTTTCTCGGAGATTGCAAATGCGCGCGCCGGAATGCTGAATGCCCAGACACCGCAAGCAAAGATTGCGGCTAATGGACAACTCGATGGCGCACTTGGACGGTTGCTGCTGTTGACGGAGAACTATCCAAACCTGCGTTCGAGCGACCAGTTCATGCGGTTGCAGGATGAGCTGGCGGGCACGGAGAACCGGATCAGCGTTGCGCGACGGCACTATAACCAGTCCATTCAGGACTACAACACGTTTATCCAGCAATTTCCGAACAGCATCTGGGCGGGGATGGCGGGGTATCACACGAATGATGCGTACTTCAAGGCGAGTGAGAAGGCTCAACAGGTGCCGAACGTGAAGTTCTGAGAGGCAGCTACTAGCTTCTAGCTTTTAGCTTCCAGGTCTCAGAATCTAGACCTCACCCCGCGAACCTGGACTTATTCGCGGGGACCCCGGACCTGGAAACCCAATCCTGTGGGTGTTCAGGCTTGTGCTGAGTACCTTCGATGAGAGCCAAGTGCGATAGATCACCGTGAAGACAGCGGAACTCGGGCAGAGTGAAAGTATCTCTCCAATGAGCTTCCGGAGGTTGGTGGTCCGCTGTGTTCCGGTTAGATTATTTGTCTTGTTGTCTTACGGTTCTCTCCACGGTTCTGGTCGGGCGCAAGCGATGGACAGGGCTTGCTGTTGCTGGAGTCAACAGCGTCATCATTTGCCTCATCGGATTGCGGACGGGGCAGCTGGGCTTCATTCCGGCGAACCTGTTCTGTATCGGGGTGTATGTGTTCAGTATCCGGTCGTGGGTGAAGACCAGCTCGGAGCTTTAGCGATCGGCACCTAGCTCGCGCGCACTGAAAAGCGAAGGGCCATCCATCGTGGATGGCCCTGATCGTGCAGAAGGCTGAACGGGTTTGCGACTCACCTGGGAGAGGTGCGCGGTCGTCTACTTGTAAGAGGCGATGGCGCTGGCTTCGTCGTCGTAGATATCGAAAACGGTGTAGAGCTTGGTGAGCTGGAGGACGTCCTTGACCTTCTTGGTAAGGTTGAGGAGCTTGAGGCTGGCACCCTGGTTTTTGGCAGTGGTGTAGGCGCCGACGAGTTCGCCAAGGCCGGAGCTGTCGATGTAGTTCACGTCGCCGAGGTTGAGCAGGATGCTCTTCGAGCCCTTGCTGATCAGGTCACGAATGGCCTCCCGCAGCTGCACACTCCCCTCGCCGAGAGTGATTCGCCCGCTAAGGTCCAGGACAGTGACTCCGTCCAATTCACGGGAAGCGATAGTAAGTGCCACGGAAATTTCCTCCTTTGTGAGTCATACAAGTTATAGCATCTGAAGCCGGACTGCAAGCCAGCGAAGCTGATGGAGTTCTGTGGATCGGTTCCTCCCAGCGATGCGGAGGACAGGGACCACGCAGGCAGGCGGCCGGATGCCTCAAGTCTGTTCTGGCGCCGGGGTGAGGTGTTTGATCAGGGTGAGCTCGGTGCCGGGCTGAAGTTGGCGAAAGTGAACCTCATCCATGAAGGAGCGGATGAGAAAGATGCCGCGGCCGGTACCGCGGAGCAGGTTCTCCGGGGCGAGGGGATCGGGGAGATGTTCCCAGTCCACGCCTTTGCCCTGGTCGGCGATGGTAAAGATGAGGGATTTGCCGTTGTTTTCGAAGCTGGCAGTCACCTGCTTGGCGGGGTCATAGTCGTTGCCGTGGAGAACGGCGTTTACGGCTGCTTCGCGGATGGCCATGGTGATACGGAAGCGTTCGTCCTCGTCGATGCCGGCCTCCGCGGCTAGCTTCTCTGCGGCTGCTTCTACCTCGCTGACGCTCTCCATGGTAGAGGGTAGCGAGAAGCTCAATTTTCCAGTTTTCGGATTGGTCACCGGCTTCGTCTCCGCCTCTACCGGGAATGGCAAAGCCCAACGCCTTACCGCGAGAGGAAGTAACACGTCTTTGGGAATTTGTGGAAAAGACGCTATAGAGGGCAGTTTCATGGTTGAGGCGGATTGTGTCAAGGATTGCTTTGAGTCGGCTGAAGCATCGGAGAATCTGAGGTGCAGCAGTGTGATGGGAAATCGTCATCAGCAAGAATTTGCATCGGTGAATTCATTGCCGTCGCGGTGGTCTCTTCGGCCGCACGGCAGTGAGATGCGTGGTGCTGGTGATTTGGGCGGATCAAATCAAGCTTTCGGGCTGAGCAGTACACTCGACGTATGAACCACCGCAGGACAACCCGCGTGAGTCTGACGGCGCTGCTGGGCACGCCGGTGACGGATGCGAAAGGGAGCGTGTGCGGGAAGTTGAAAGACATTGCAGTGGCGACCGGTGCGGACGCAGGAAAGGTGGCGGGGCTGGTCCTGAAAACGCGCGCGGGGTTGGCGCTTGTGCCATCGCAGGAGGTGCGCGAAACGGCGGCGGGAACGCTTGAAGTGCTGTCGATGGACGCGATCACTCCTCTGGCCGAGCAAGGGACATACATCTACCTGCAGCAGGACCTGGTGGACCGGCAGATCATCGATGTCCACGGACGCAAGGTTGTCCGTGTTAACGACGTCGATCTGGAGTGGATGGCCGATGGGTCGGCACACTCGCTGCGCGTAGCCGAGGTGGAAGTGGGGCTGCGCGGGGCGTTTCGGCGGGTGTTCAAGGGAGTTCTGCCTAAAACGACATTGGATCAGCTTTCGCGACGGTTCAAGGATCGGGGAATTCCCTGGCAGTTCGTGGACGTAATCGAAGTGGATCCAGCGCGGCGCGTGAAGCTGCGCATTGAGTATGAGCGGCTGGCGGAGATGCATCCGTCGGATCTGGCGGAGATTCTTGAGGACCTGAGCCCGGCGGAGCGCGATGCAGTGTTCACGTCGCTGGATGAAGAGGTGGCGGCTGAGACGCTGGAAGAGGTCGATCCGAAGCTGCAGATTTCGCTACTGGAGAAGTTGGACGAAGAGAGAATCGCCGACATCGTCGAAGAAATGGATCCTGGTGCGGCTGCGGATTTGCTGGCAGAGCTGCCGGAGGACAGGTCGGACGCAATTCTCGAGGAAATGGAGCCGGAGGAACGGCAGGAGGTTGCGGAACTGCTGGAGTTCGACGAGAACTCGGCGGCCGGTGCGATGACCACGGACTTCGTTTATCTGGGGACAGATTCGATAGTTTCGCAGGTGGGAGCAGCTCTACGCAGCTTCGATGGGGATCTCGAATCGGTGACGGAGATCTACCTGTTAGATGAGAAGCGTGTGGTACGCGGGGCGGTTCCATTGGCACGCCTGGTGATGGCTCAGCCGGACTCGAAGCTGATGGTGCTGGCGGATGCGCGAGTTCTCTCGTGTCCGGCGGATATGAGGCAGATCGAACTGGCAGAGATGTTCGATAAGTACAATCTGCATGCGCTGCCGGTGGTCGATAAGGTCGGACGCATGGTGGGAGTGGTGCAAGCAGATCATGTGATCAGCTTTTTGCGGGAAAAGCTGTAAGAAGCAGGGAACAAGGGATCAAGGGAACAAGGACCAAGGGGACGAGGGGACCGGGACAGGGATCAGGAGAGTTCTGGACCACTGGCAGTTCGGCATCGGTACTCTGGCACTGGTCACGAAGTTGCTGGGATTGTCAGTGGTTCTGAACTAAGATTTCTGTGCAGGGCGCACTTCAAATACAACAATTTGATCCGCAACGAGTGAGCAGACGGGCGCTGCTCCATGCTGGAAATGTGTTCGTTGTGAGGAGGTAGCATGCCACCAAGAGACGGGATCAGGACCTATGTTCCCCAGGAACAGCAGAAGGGCCCGGCAAAGGAACGAGGCGACTGGGTTGATCCGGTCAAGCTGCCTGCGTTGATCAAGGTGTTCGTGTGGCTGCTGGTATTACGGTCGGCGGTAAACCTGATTTTCGCGCTGACTGTGGGACTTGCGCCGGATACTGCGGTGGCAAACTTTGTGGTGGCGAACTTCGATGCCTGGCCGAGGCAGATGCCGCCGGAGGGTGTGTTTTACGTGAGCGCATTCCTGTATGGGCTGACGGCCTGGCGCTGGTACAGCCGCGATTGGCGTGCCAGGTGGGTGGTGATGTTCATGTCGGGAGCGACGGCCGCGAAGATGCTGGGAAACTATGTCGCAGATCGTGCAGCCGGGTCGCCGATACCGATGTCGCCGGGGCAGCAGGTTTCCATCTTCGTCGGTGTGGCTATGAACCTGATTATTTGCGGGTATTTGGCCTTCTATCCGGGGATGGCACAGGCGTTCAAGGAAACGCCTTGGGATTGAAGGGCCGGGGACCAGGAGGAGCAGGGAACGAGGGGACGAGGGGACAAGGGGACAAGGGGACGAGGGGACAAGGGAACGAGCCGGACAGCCTGAACCTGCCGGGTCATCATACTTCCCGTTCAGTTGTCACTGACGGTCCGCTGCCGGGTGTGAAAGAATGCCCCGATGCTTCAGATACCAAAGATCATCCAGGGCGGCATGGGAGTTGGGGTGTCGAACTGGAAGCTAGCACAGGCCGTGTCGCGGCTCGGTCAGCTCGGTGTAGTGTCGGGGACAGCGCTGGACCAGGTTTTGGTGCGGCGGCTCGCTGACGGGGATGAAGACGGGCACATGCGGCGCGGCTTCGATGCGTTTCCCTTTCCGGAGATGGCGAAGCGGATCTGGGGCGAGTATTTCCAGGCAGGCGGCAGACCCGCGGGCACTCCGTATCCGACGGTTCCGATGCATCAGCGACGGGACTCGCGGAAATTGATCGAACTGCTGATGGTGAGCAACTTCGTCGAGGTATTTCTGGCCCGGGAAGGGCACTTCAACAAAATAGGCGTGAACTTTCTGGAGAAGGTCCAGCTGCCGCATCTTGCATCAATCTATGGAGCGATGCTGGCGGGTGTGGGATACATCTTGATGGGCGCAGGAATTCCCTTGCATATCCCGGGAGTACTGGACAACTTCGCCGCAGGAAGATCAGCGAGATACAAACTCACGGTGACGGGTGCGCCGTCTGATGCGGATACGATGATGCATTTTGATCCGCAGGTATATGCGGAGGGGTCTTTGCCGCAGTTGGAGCGGCCGAAATTTCTGGCGATCGTCTCGTCGAACACGCTGGCGTCGACGATGCTGCGTCGTGCGTCAGGGCAGGTGGATGGGCTGATCATTGAGAGTCCGACGGCTGGTGGACACAATGCGCCTCCGCGTGGGAAGGGGGCTCTGGATGCGACAGGGCAGCCCATTTATGGAGAGCGCGATCGCGTGGACCTGGCGGAGTTGCGAAAACTCGGCGTGCCTTTCTGGATGGCAGGTGGATATGGGAGCGCGGAGAAGTTGAAGGAGGCGCTCGACGAAGGCGCAGCCGGGGTGCAGGTGGGCACGGCTTTCGCGTTCAGCGAGGAATCGGGACTGCGGCACGACATGAAGAAGATGCTTGTGGCGCAGGCTTCGCAAGGAACGGCGAAGGTGTTTACGGATCCCGTTGCTTCGCCGACGGGTTTCCCGTTCAAGGTAGCGCAGCTTGCCGGGACTTATTCGGATGCAGGTGTAGCTGCAGCGCGAACCCGGGTTTGCGATCTGGGGTATTTGCGCGAGGCGTACTGGACTGAGAACGGAATGATTGCGTACCGGTGCTCGGCAGAGCCGGAGACCTCGTACGTCGCAAAGGGCGGAAGGGTGGAAGATGCCGTCGGGCGCAAGTGTCTCTGTAACGCACTGCTGGCGAACATTGGATATCCGCAGACCCGTCCGGATGGCGTTGCCGAACCTCCGCTGGTGACGGTGGGAGATGACGTGAATCGTGTGGCGGCTTTTCTGGCTCCGGGACGGGAGAGCTACACTGCAGCGGATGTTGTGATCTCGCTATTGCGAGGAGTTGCAGCGGGAGTGGGATCTCAACCGGATCATTCGTTGTCAGTTTCCGGCTAGCTCGTAGGCTCGCGCCAGCCATTCCACGGCGTCGCGCGCATCCCGTTCTTCCCGGAGAAGGTAGATTCGCCATTTCCGGCCTTCGCCTTGCTTCTTTTTCCCTCGTTCCTGCATGGTTCCAGCTGCGAAGCGTTTCTCCGCT
>Ga0068863_100001796_pt1 | contig 21295 bp, 22 predicted proteins | sample KBSSwiS62_FD_66596 | JGI IMG/M metagenome (GOLD analysis project Ga0068863, IMG submission 66596) | Switchgrass rhizosphere microbial communities from Kellogg Biological Station, Michigan, USA - KBS Switchgrass S6-2 | ecosystem: Host-associated > Plants > Roots > Rhizosphere > Soil ...
CACCGTCAGTTCCCTGGCGATGGCCGGATCCCATTGACGCGAACGCAGATCCATCAACATGGTCCGGGACGCGTTGGTCACATCGGTCGCATGGATGCCACCGTCGGCCCCGCCGGTGAGGTTCCAGAGCAACCACGTATCCATCGTTCCGAACAGCAGATCACCGGCTTCAGCCCGGTGCCGAGCGCCGTCGACATTGTCCAGCAGCCACCGAAGTTTCGGACCGGCGAAGTAGGTCGCCAGGGGTAATCCCACGCGCTCGACATAGCGACGCACGCCGCCGGGTCCGGTGGCCAGCTCGTCACAGATGGCCTGGGTTCGGGTGTCCTGCCAGACGATGGCTGGTGCGATCGGCTCTCCGGTGTGGCGATCCCACACCACGGTGGTCTCGCGCTGGTTGGTTATCCCGATCGCGGCCAGTTGGCCGGCATTGAGTTCGGCCCTGGCGACGGCTCCGGCCACCACGGCCCGGGTATTGGCCCAGATTTCCAGGGCATCATGTTCGACCCAGCCCGCCCGCGGGAAGATCTGGCGGTGTTCGCGTTGCTCGCCGACAACGATTCGGGCGTTGCGGTCGAAGATGAGACAACGCGTAGACGTCGTGCCTTGATCGATCGCCGCAACGAACCGAGACTCCGGTGAGGCCATAACGCACGGTAGCGTGCATTGAGTGTCGTCCAACGCACGGATCGATCCGTCTCGACTTGATTCGAGCGCGCGCGAAACGGCCTGGACGAGGTTGGGGACCGAGACATTCGACGTGGTCGTCATCGGTGGCGGGGTGGTTGGGGCCGGTGCGGCACTGGACGCCGCGACGCGTGGACTGTCCGTTGCCCTCGTCGAGGCCCGCGACATCGCCAGCGGGACGTCGAGCCGTTCCTCCAAACTCTTCCACGGTGGTCTGCGCTACCTCGAGCAACTCGAATTCGGATTGGTTCGCGAGGCGCTGGCCGAACGGGAATTGATGCTGAGCCTGATCGCGCCGCATCTGGTCAAGCCGGTGCCGTTTCTGTACCCGCTGTCTCACCACGGCTGGGAACGCCCTTACACCGCTGCCGGTTTGCTGCTCTATGACACGTTGGGCGGCAAACGCAGCGTCCCGGGCCAGAAGCACTTGAGCCGTTCGGCGGCGTTGCGAATGTTTCCCGGGATGCGTCGCGACGCTCTAATCGGCGCGGTCCGTTACTACGACGCCCAGACCGATGACGCCCGCCACACTCTTGCCGTCGCCCGCACCGCCTCCCGCTACGGCGCCGTCATTCGCAGCTCCACCCAAGCCGTGGGTTTCGAGCGCGAATCCGACCGCATCGTCGGAGTGCGGCTGCGTGACAGCGAGAATGGCCAGACTGCGGTGGTGAAAGCGGGTGTGGTGCTCAACTGCACCGGCGTGTGGACCGACGAAATTCAGGCGCTGTCAGGTGGCCGCGGACGATTTCAGGTCCGAGCCAGCAAGGGCGTCCATATCGTCGTCGGCGCCGAAAAGATCATCGGTGACTGCGGTCTGATTCTGCGTACCGCGGCCAGTGTGCTGTTCGTGATCCCGTGGAAGAACCACTGGATCATCGGGACGACCGACACCGACTGGAATCTGGATCTCTCGCATCCGGCGGCGACTCGCAGCGACATCGACTACCTGCTCGGTCACGTCAACCAGGTCCTGGTCACCGAACTCACTCATGACGACATCGAGGGGGTCTACGCAGGCCTGCGTCCGTTGTTGGCCGGGGAAAGTGAGGACACCTCGGCCCTGTCACGCGAACACGCCGTCGCCCATGTGGTGCCGGGCCTGATCTCGATCGCCGGCGGCAAGTACACGACCTACCGGGTGATGGCCGCCGACGCGGTGGATGCCGCCTCGGTCGATCTGCCCAAGCGCGTACAGGAATCGGTTACTGACAAAGTGCCACTGCTCGGGGCTGACGGCTATCACGCCATGGTCAATCAGATCGACACGATTGCCGGCGAGTACGGCTTGCATCCGTATCGAGTTCGGCATCTGCTGGACCGCTACGGCTCGCTGATCACCGAGGTGCTGGAACCGGGCCGAGCTGACCCGTCCCTGCTGAAGCCGGTATCGGCAGCGCCTGATTACCTGCTCGCCGAAATTAGGTACGCGGTCACGCATGAAGGGGCGCTTCATTTGGAGGATGTGCTGACCCGCCGTACTCGGATCTCGATCGAGTATCCGCACCGCGGGGTGGATTCCGCGCCGGCCGTGGCTGAGTTCATGGCACCCCTGCTGGGCTGGACTACCCAGCAGGTCATGACTGAAGTCGGTCAGTACGGGGCCCGGGTGGCGGCCGAGCGCGATTCCCAAACCCGAGCTGGCGATGCGGACGCCGATGCGGTGCGATCCTCCGCGCCTGATGCCCGCCCGGCGGTCCTGACCGATCTCACCGGCACCGCGGCATCATTCGTTCCCCAGCACGAATAGTGCTGGGGTATCGCGTATCTCGAGGACGGTGCAGCGTCAGGCGTCCTCGTCCGGGCCGTCGGCATCGTCGGCATCGTCGGCATCGTCTAACGTCACCGCACTCGAGCCTTCCCATCGCAGCCAGAATCCGATTCGCACGATGGCTCGTTCCCAGCTGTCGGCGATGACGTCGCCCAACGCCCGCCACTCGGCCTCGCCGGCCTTGCCCGAATAGGTGGTTTCCCCTTCTACCAGAAGGGCGTACTCGCGCGTCCCGTTCAGCAGGGCGCGCAGCTTACCGTCCTCGCAGCAGTCGGCGATCCGGGCGGCGATGTCCACGGTGTCGGCCAACTCGGAGACGACAACCGGATCGGGCTCGGTCACCGCCAACTCGTACACCGCATCGAAGTCGTAGTCCGCCTCCTCGGCTGGCTGCAGCGCCGCGGCGCCGCGGGCGGCGAAGGCGGCCCAGGCCGGATGATCGGCCAAATCGTGATCGTCGTTTTCCGCCAGCCAGCCGGCCAGCTCGTCCGAGTCGCCCAGCAACACGATCTTGGCTCCGTCGCCGAGAAACCCCTGCCATTCCTCGCCGTCGGTGTCCTGCCACGGCGGAGCGAACAGGGTCACGCCCGAGTGGCCCTGCGCGGTGAGACGAACGGCGACGATCGGTTCAGTGAAGGACGGCATGAGCCAGAACTTACCGTCTGGGTACCGTTAGACGCCGATCGGATGCCACACGGTCTTCGTCTCGATGAAGGCGCTGAGACGCGCTGTGCCCGGTTCGGCATCCGAATCGAAGCCCAGTGGCGCGAATACCCGTTTGACGGTGTCAGCCGCGCTCTGAGCCAGGGCTATCCGGGCGGCAGGCTCGACTCCGGTCAGGTCGATGGCGTTCACATCGCGATGACTGGCCAGCCACGGTGCGAGTTCGGCCACCGAGCCAGTCAGCAGGTTCAGTACGCCACCCGGCAGGTCCGAGGTCGCCAGTGCCTCACTGAGCGATACCGCGGGCAGCGGACGATCCTGCGAAGCGATCACGACCACCGTGTTGCCGGTGGTGAGCGCGGGGGCGACTACCGAGACGAACCCGAGCAGGCTGCTCTGCTGCGGGGCGATCACGCCGATGACTCCGGATGGTTCGGGCAGCGAGAAGTTGAAGTAAGGGCCGGCGACCGGGTTCGACCCCCCGACGACCTGGGCGTACTTGTCGGCCCAGCCCGCGTACCAGACCCAGCGGTCGACCGCCGCGTCCACCTGCTGGCGGGCCGCGTCTTCGGTGCCCCCTTCGGCGGCTTGGATCTCGGCCACGAACTGGTCCCGTCGGCCTTCGAGCATCTCGGCGATCCGGTACAGAACTTGACCGCGGTTGTAGGCGGTCGCCCCGGACCACGCGTCGAACGCTTTGCGGGCCGCCACGACCGCGTCCCGTAGATCTTTGCGTGAGGCCTGGGCGGCGTGGGCCAGGATCGCGCCCGAGCGGTCGGTCACCGGGTAGGAACGTCCGGACTCCGAACGGGGAAAGGCGCCACCGATGTACAGCTTGTAGGTCTTGCGTACGGCCACGCGATCGCCGCTGGCACTGCTGCCGGCCGCGGACGGCTTGGTGGCCGGTTTCTTGGCTGGCTGTTTGGCTGGAATAGCTGGCTTCGCTGGAATAGCTGGCTTAGTAGGCTTAGTAGGCTTAGTAGGCTTAGTAGGCTTAGTAGGCTTAGTAGGCAAGGTAGGACTCCAGACCGTGTCGTCCACCTTCGCGCCCGAAGCCGGATTCCTTGTAGCCACCGAACGGTGATGCCGGGTCGAAGCGATTGAAGGTGTTCGCCCAGACCACCCCGGCCCGCAGTCGATTAGCGGTCCACAAGATCAGCGAACCCTTTTCGGTCCAGACACCGGCGCTCAACCCGTACGGGGTGTTGTTGGCTTTGTCGACGGCTTCTTGCGGCGTACGGAAGCTCAGCACGGACAGTACGGGTCCGAAGATCTCTTCACGGGCAATGCGATTGGCCTGGCTGACTCCGGTGAAAATCGTCGGTGGGAACCAGAATCCCTTGTTCGGCAAGGGGCATTCCGGCGACCAACGGGTAGCCCCCTCGGCATCGCCACTGGCCGCCAGCTCTTGGATGCGGGCTAGTTGCGCGGCCGAATTGATCGCTCCGATATCGGTGTTCTTGTCCAGCGGGTCACCCAGACGCAACGTGGCCAGCCGGTCGTGCAGGGCCGCGATGACGTCGTCATAGACCGATTCCTGCACGAGCAGCCGGGATCCGGCGCAACAGACATGGCCCTGATTGAAGAAGATGCCGTTGACGATGCCCTCGACGGCCTGATCGATCGGAGCGTCGTCGTAGATGATGTTCGCGGCTTTGCCGCCCAGCTCAAGCGATACGCGCTTGCCGGACGTGGCCACGGACTTCTGAATCATCTTGCCGACGCCGGTCGATCCGGTGAAGGCAATCTTGTCCACTCCGGGGTGATCGACGATGGCCTGTCCGACGCTGGGGCCTCCGGGCAGAATGTTCACCACTCCCGGTGGCAGGTCGCAGTCGGCGATGATGTCGGCCAGGGTGATCGCGGTCAGGGGCGTGGTCTCGGCGGGTTTGAGCACGACCGTGTTTCCGGTCGCCAGGGCCGGCGCAATCTTCCACGCTGCCATCAGCAGCGGGAAGTTCCAGGGGATCACCTGGCCCGCGACGCCGATCGGCTGCGGGTCGGGACCGAATCCGGCGTAGGACAGCTTGTCGGCCCACCCGGCGTAGTAGAAGAAATGAGCGGCGGCCAAAGGGATATCGACGTCACGCGATTCCTTGATCGGCTTGCCGTTGTCCAGCGATTCCAGCACAGCCAGTTCGCGTCCGCGTTCTTGAATCGCCCGCGCGATGCGAAACAGGTACTTGGCGCGCTCGGCGCCAGGCATCCGCGACCAGGTTCGGTCATAGGCCCTTCGAGCCGCCTTGACCGCGATATCCACGTCCTCGGCACTGGCCTCGGCGATCTCGGCCAGCGGCTCCTCGCTCGCGGGATTGATGGTCTTGACGGCGGCGCCGTGGCCGTCCACGAACTTGCCGTCGACGAAGATTCCGTAGGAAGGCTTGAGTCGAGCGGTGTCCCGGGATTCTGGGGCCGGCGCGTATTCGAACGTGGGCATAGGGGCCTCTAATCCAGAGCTATGTAATCGGCCCCGTCGTAGGCGCCGGTAGTGAGTTTGTGTCGCTGTAAGAGCAGATCGTTGAGTAGAGCCGAGGCTCCGAATCGGAACAGGTCCGGAGTCAGCCACCGTTCACCGGCTATTTCGTTGACCATCACCAGGTACCGAATCGCATCCTTGGACGTACGAACTCCGCCGGCCAGTTTCACGCCACGCAACTGACCGGTGCGGGCGGCGAAGTCACGCACTGCCTGCAACATGACCAGGGCGAACGGGGGAGTGGCGGCGGGGGTGATCTTTCCGGTGGAGGTCTTGATGAAGTCGCCACCGGCCAGCAGCGACAACCAGGAGGCCCGGCGGACGGCGTCTAGCGTCACCAGCTCGCCGGTCTCGAGGATTACCTTCAGATGCGCTGTTCCGCTGGCGGCCTTGACGGCGACGATCTCGTCATAAACGTCGAGGTAGCGCCCGGCCAGGAACGCCCCGCGATCGATGACCATGTCGATTTCGGTGGCGCCGGCCGAGACCGCCTCGCCGACGTCGACCAACTTGGTGGCCAGGGCGGCCCGCCCGGACGGAAAGGCCGTCGCCACCGAGGCAATCTGCACGGAACTGCCGCGCAGTGCCGCAACGGCGGTAGCGACCAGGTCTGGGTACACGCAGACCGCGGCTACCGGCGGCACGGCGGCGTCGGTCGGATCGGGGTACATCGCCCTCACACACATCGAGCGCACCTTGCCGCTGGTGTCCGAACCTTCCAGCGTGGTCAGGTCGACCATCGAGATAGCGGCGTCGATGGCCCAGGCTTTGGCGGTGGTCTTGATGCTGCGAGTCCCCAGCGCGGCGGCCCGGGCTTCGGCCCCGACCTGGTCAACGCCTGGTAAGCCGTGCAGGAATCGGCGCAGCGAGGCGTTGTCCCTGGTGACGTCGGCCCATTGGGTGAGATCGTCACCGGTGGTGGATCCGAGGGTGATGCTCATCGCGCCAGTCTATGGTGGCCTCGCGGTGACGGCATGATGCAACTGTGACGGTTCCCAAGCCACCAGATGGTGAACCCGACTACCGGTTCACCCTGGCCAAAGAGCGGACCTTGCTGGCCTACCTTCGGACCGCCTTGGCGCTGGACGCGGCTGGTCTCGCGGCGGTGCAGTTCTTGACCGACATAGGATCGCACCTTTTCCGTACGGTCATTGGCGTGCTGCTCGCGCTCACTGGCAGTGCCGCGGCGGGCGGCGGCTACCTGCGGTGGCGTTCGGTGCAGCGGGCCATGGTTCAGGCAAGACCGTTGCCGAGTGCTTCGATCGCGTTATTGGTCGCCGGTGTTGTGGCCGTGGCCTCAATCGTCTCGGCCGTCGTCCTGATTTTCCGCTAGTGCTGCGATGAGTGGTTTGGCAACTGAGCGAACCGCGTTGGCGGCTCGGCGCACATTGCTCAGTGTCGTGGCCAACGGGGTGTTGTTGTTCAAGTTCGGGCCGGTCGGCTGGACCGCGGGTGCGCTGGTCCTGCTTCTCGCCGGCTACGTCTACGCCTTGGCTCGCCGGGTTGTTCACCGATCGCTTCCCGTCGGCGGCTGGGCCGGTGCGGTCGTCGCGATCGGGTTGGCCGACATCGTCACCATTCTGCTAGGTCACCGTTAGGCTCCTCCCGTGAAAACCACTGTTATCGACCATCCCATCGTTCGCACCCGACTGTCGGTGATGCGCGATGAGACGTCCAGCAATGCCGAGTTCCGGGCCGCATTGCGGGAGATTTCAACGCTGTTGGTGTACGAGGCGACCCGGGATCTGGCGGTCACCGAGGTTGCGCTGATTACGCCGGTCGGACCCACCATGGGTGCCACTTTGGCCAATCCGCCGTTGCTGGTGCCGGTGTTGCGGGCCGGACTCGGGATGGCCGAGGCCGCGTTCAATCTCCTGCCGGAATCCCAGATGGGCTTCGTCGGGTTGGCTCGCAATGAGCAGACCCACACCCCTGAGGCATACATGGCCTCGCTGCCGCAGTCCCTGGAGGGCCGGCGGGTATTGATCCTGGACCCGATGCTGGCCACCGGCGGGTCGCTCGTGCACTGCTGCGAGCTGCTGGCCAGCCGTGGGGCGGACGACATCACCTTGATTTGTGCGCTGGCCGCCCCAGAGGGCATTGCGCGGGTGGAGACGACGGGATTGGCTTCGAACCTGTTCACGGCGAGCATCGATGAGGGTCTGAACGCCAGCGCCTACATCGTTCCCGGGTTGGGTGACGCCGGAGACCGGCAGTTCGGGCCTCGCTAGGCCCAGTGTCGGGCACCTTAACGGCCGGTGGCCGGGAGGATTCGTTTGTTAGCTGAGATAACGTTTTCGACTCTTTTGGCCGGCTCATCACCGTCTCAGATGAAATCTATATGCAGAATCAGACGGAAGATGCAACGGTGGACCGAGCTGCCGCGTCTTGAGCAGTGACAGCATCGACCAGCTCTGAAGCGGTATCGAGGGGTTAAGAACATGTTCGAAGAGGTTCCGGCCGAACGCCGAGGTATATCTCGGCTCACGGCACGCCGCTTCGTGCTCGGCCCCTTCATCGTCGGCGGCGGAGTCGTGCTCTGCATGATCGGCGGATCCGCCGCGCTGGCCGCCACGGTGATCACCGCCTCGACGATCGTGTCCGATGACCGGCCGCCGCACTCGAGCCATCAGCTGGAACTGCCGCCGGCATCCTCCGCACATCCGGTGGCCAAGTCCCACGTAACCGGAGTAGGTCCGACCCACGGCGCACCGGGCGCGTCCACCGTCCATTCTGTCGGCCAGGTTCCGTCAGCGGCTCGATCGACGTCGATCCCGGCCAGTAAGGGTGCGACCGTCCTCGGGCCTCCGATTTCGGTGACGGCCCCGGCTCCGACGACCACGGCGACCACGGAATCTCCGGCCCCTTCGAGTGGTCAGCCCACTGGCAACGCACTCGTTTACCTGGCCGGCTATGACCGGGGCACCAAACTGTTCTCGTTCTCCTATGCCGTTGCCGTCCAGGGTGATTCGGGCACTACTTACCACGTGGACGATCCGAAGATCTATTCGGCCGCGCTCGCCTCCGACGCCAAGATCACCTCGGGCTCCACCCTGTGCCCGCCGGCCGGAAGCACCTGCACGGCTGATCAGCTGATCAATGCGGTGGCCGGCGGCCTTTACGCCGAGGTTGCGATCGGCGCGGGCGGCAATTTCGAATTGGTCACCGAACTCCAGGGGCAATCCAGCGGCGCCCCGCAGTTCGCGCCGACCGCACCCAGCCCAACCAGCACGCCGAGCAGCTCCCCGACCGGTTGACGTCTCCGCGTTCGTCCGGGCTCAGTCCCGTGATGGCGTGCGAGCGGACGAGTAGACGGACTGGTCGATCCCACCTCGCTTGCCAATCAATGCTCCCAATGCGATCTGGTTGTGCTGCTCACATCGCACGGTGACGGTGCGCTCATCCGGACTCAGTTCGGCAGCGGCGTGCACGCCATCACGATTGGGATCACGGGCGAAGTACGCCTGTAGCGCCTCACTGGCCTTGCTCAATGGGATCGCATTCTTAGGCGCACCACCCACGTGGATGGAGCCGGAAGCAGCGCCCACGGCCGCAGCAATGGACGCGCTATCGCACATTGACTGGAGGTCGCGCTGTTTTGTAAAGGCGTCGCTGGCTGCGACGCCAGCGCCAACTGCCATGAGGCCAATCATCCAGAACCCGAGGATGAGCGGCATGATCGAGCCGTCATCGCTGCTGTAGCGGACCCGGCTCACTCGTCCGGGGCCGCGATGCGCTGAATGGCCAACGGGGCATCCTGTGCAGGAGGGCCCTATCTGACGTGGTTGGGGTTCAATCACCGGGTCGCCGGTCCGGATCGATGTTCGGATCCAGCAATACGGTGCGGTACTCCTTGAGCTCAAGGACTTTCGGCGCAGGGCTGTCGGTATAGATATCACCCGGAATCGGGGTTGCCACCCCACCATCCACCGAGAAGGAGCCTGCCCAACGTGTTCGAACCTTCACTTGTGCCTTGCCGGTGCGGTACCAGGCATGTGCCAGGTACTTGCCGCACATCTGGTTCGATTCGCATGGGCGCCGTGTCTCGTCGTAGATCTGACCCATGGGGCCGGTCGGGCTCCCGTGGTCGAACACGGATTCCTGCCTCGGAAATCCGTCCGGAACACGAGACCTATCGTCCCAGTCCCATTCTGATCGAACGACGTGCAACTGCACTGAAAGCCTTCGGCCATTCAAGACGAAGTCCGGGATGGTTGCCGTCGTTGACGCCTGGGCGTACTCCTCCTCATCCTCGGGACGGGGTGCCTGCGGACTCAGCCAAAACACGATCGCCGCGCTCACCGGAAAGTGCACGCCACCGGTCGCCGCATAGAGGTGTGGTGCCCGCTTCGTTGCCTCCGCCTTAATCGCTCCAATCGCCGGCACCGCCGAGCCCAATGCGACATCGCAGACAATTTCGATCCGCAGCAATTCACCGGACTCGATGCTGTAGACGAAGTACTCCACCACCTGCGTGTTCGCCATTGGCTTCGCATCGGCGCGCAACAGACATCTAACTGACGCCTCGAAACAGCCATCTTCGTGAATATGCAGATCCGTCGGGGTGCGAACCCGCGGTCCACACGGCACCGCCTCGATCCTCTCGACGCTGGGTGCCAGAGTGCCCGGGGCATGGGTGCCTATCGGCTCGGAGGAACCGCTGCAGCGCACGTCTCCGTTAACGCGGGCTCCGCAGCCGAGCTCATCAGCGGCGGCAGTTGGTTGAGCCGCCACTCCGATCAGAGCCATTACGAGGATCGTCCAGAGCCATCTGCTGCTATGGCTTTGCAAGGTAGTCACCAGTGACGCGCCACATTTTCTCATTCCATGCCAGGTGCAGATTGACAACCATCGTCTGTGGACCCGTACGCCTGATGGTGTGACCCGAACGGTCAACGAACCTACCCGAGTTGATCTTGAGATGTAGCTGAACCACGAAATCCGCCTCTGTCGCCGAGGGATCAACTAGCGTCAGGGAGGACACGACATGTTCCCGGCCCCCGATCACATGTCGACCCTGGGCGCGGCTCTTTGCGGCAACCTTCTTGTCCTGGTCGCAGGGCACGGCGTCGCACACGATCAGGTACGGAGTCGGATCCTCGCCAAGTGCATAAGACCAATTTCTTGCGTCGACGTAGTAGTCCGCCATCGCCTCTGCTCCGGCCCGATTGTTCACGAAGATGCGATGGTCAAAGTGCGGCACCACATCGCCAGCTTCTTTGTACGGTGCGCTCGTTGCCACTCCGGCGGGAACCCACGACGGTGGGTCACCCGGCGGAATCTGATCGACCGGAACTGCTGGCTTCGGCATGACCGACGTAGCTAGGGGAGACGAGGATGACGTCGCCGATGTCGCTGACGGGTCGTGCGGCGCGTTGTGAACGACGGAGCGACTTCCCCCCGTACATCCGGAAAGAACGATCGCAACGAGCACACCGGCATAAATAGTAGTGGAGTTGATCTTCACCGCGGAGACGCTACGGAATCAAACGCCCGGCCGTGGCCACTTTGGGAAATCTGTGGATAAGCCGCTAGCTCACTGTTGCAGGCCGAGTACGGCCGTGACCTCCGTGGAAAGTTCTTCGAGCTGTTCATGCGCTAGGGCGGCGTCCATCGAAGCGGGACTGATCAGCTCCAGGTAGGCCTTGCATTTGGGTTCAGTCCCCGACGGCCGGACGACCACCCGTCCGCCATCGAATCGCAGGATCACCACGTCGTTGTCCGGGGCGAGGTCCGTGACCAGCACAACCCGGCCCAGCAGTGTGGCCGGTGGCTGCTCCCGGACCCGTTGCATCGCCTGGGCAATCAAGCCGAGGTCATCGACGCGCCACGACAGCTGAGCGGTCTCATACCGGCCGTATTCCTCGGTCAGTTCGTTGAGCCGCTGAGGTAGGGACGATCCTGTCGCTTTCAGCGTGGCTGCCATTTCGGCGATCAGCAACGCGGCCGAGACTCCGTCCTTGTCGCGGACCAGATGCGGGGCGACCGCGTAGCCCAGGGCCTCCTCATAGCCATAGGCCAGATCAGCGGCGGCCCGCGAGATCCACTTGAACCCGGTCAGGGTTTCGGCGAACGGGACGTCATGGCGCGCGGCCATCGCCGACAGCATCGTCGAGGACACGATCGTGGTGGCGTAGGTGCCGGTGATGTTGTGTAGCAGCAACCAATCGGCCAGCAGCACTCCGACTTCATCGCCGCGCAGCATCCGCCATCCGGTGTCGAAGCGCGCGCCCACTGCACAGCGGTCGGCGTCCGGGTCGTTGGCGATGATCAGGTCGGCCTCGACCCGTAGGGCCAGCGCTAGAGCGAGGTCCATCGCCCCAGGGTCTTCCGGGTTCGGAAAGGACACCGTCGAGAAGTTGGGATCGGGATCAGCCTGCTCGGCGACCTCGATCGGAGCCGGAAAGCCCGCGGCCGCAAAGACAGCCCGAACAACGGACGCTCCCACTCCGTGCATCGCCGTGTGCACGATCGAGATGTCGCGCGGCGAATCGGGCTGGGCCAGAGACGCGACGGCCGAAACGTAGGACTGCACTATCGCCTCGTCGAGGACGGTGAAATCTGGGCTCAGTTGGATGGCGGCAACCGAGGCCACGGTGCGAATCCGGTGTTCGATATCGGCATCCATTGGGGGCACGATCTGCGCCCCGTCCCCCGCATAGACCTTGTAGCCGTTGTCCTGTGGCGGGTTGTGTGACGCCGTGACCATCACGCCGGCCACCGCACCGAGGTGTTGAACGGCGAAGGCCAACACGGGCGTGGGAAGCAACCGGGGCAGCAGTCGGGCGTCGAAGCCGGCGGCGGCGAAGATGGCCGCCGAATCCTGGGCAAACGACTGCGAGCCGTGCCGTCCGTCGTAGCCGATGACCACGATTCCGCCTTGGTGGCCGGTGTCATTGAGGTATCCGGCCAATCCGGCCGCCGCCGTGCGAACCACTGCGGTGTTCATGCCGTTCGGTCCGGCCCGCAGCGGACCGCGAAGCCCGGCTGTCCCGAAAGTCAATGGGCCGACGAAACGCTCGGCCAGGTCTGAGGCAGCCTCGGCATCGCCGTCGTCGAGGAGATTCTGCAGCTGCCGGGCGTCGTGCGGGTTGACCTCGTCGGCGATCCAGTTCCGCACCCGTTCGCGCAGACCCTGAGCGATTGTCATAGCCCTCCGATCAGCCGGCCGAGCAGGCCACCGGCTCGGGTGGCCGCCAGCCGCCCGGCTTCGAGGACCTCTTCGTGATTGAGGGGCTGGCCGGTCATGCCTGCCGCGAGGTTGGTGACCAACGAGATCCCGAGCACTTCGCTACCTTCGGCGCGGGCGGCGATCGCCTCGAGTGCGGTCGACATTCCGACCAGATCCGCGCCCATGGTCCGCAGCATCCGGATCTCGGCCGGGGTCTCGTAATGAGGTCCGGTCAGCTGGCAGTACACGCCCTCGGTGAGCGAGGGATCCAGGTCGGTCAGGATCTTTCGCAGTCGAGCGGAATACAGGTCGGTGAGATCGACGAAACGCGCTCCCTCCAGCGGGGAGGTAGCGGTCAGGTTGAGGTGGTCGGAAATCAGCACCGGCTCACCGACCTTCATGTCGGCCCGCAGCCCGCCACAGCCGTTCGTGATCACGGTGACCCGGCATCCGGCCGCGGCCGCCGTGCGGACACCGTGCACCACAGCTCGGACGCCTCGTCCCTCGTAGAAGTGTGTGCGCCCCAGAAAAGCAAGCACCCGCTGGTTGCCCACCTGCAGGGATCGAATCTTTCCGGCGTGCCCGGCCACGGCCGGCGGTAGAAAGCCTGGCAGGTCGGTGTTGGGGAATTCGATGTAGTCACCCGGGCCGGCCAGCGCCTCGACCGCGGGCACCCATCCCGAACCGAGAACCAGCGCAACGTCGTGGCGCTCGACGCCGGTGATCGTGGCCAGGGCGGCGGCGGCGGCTCGGGCGGCATCCATCGGGTCGGACCAAAGTGTTGCGCGGGTCACCATTGGCGATTCGGTCACGGAGCTAGAGCCTAGGCGGTGACGGTGGATTCGGGGTATTCATCACAGCGGGTACCGGCTAGCGGAGTCGGCTGGCACCCTCAGAGCAAGCTAGTCAAGGGCAACCCACATCAGCGCGAAGGATCTTCACACATGAGCACAGACCGTCGGGGCGAGTCCGGATTCCCGTTCTTGCCGCTCTACGGCCCGTCCGACGTCGCCCCTGAGCTCGCCGAGCGGCTGGGTGAGCCCGGAAGGTATCCGTTCACCCGTGGGGTGTACCCGAGCATGTACACCGAGCGTCCCTGGACGATGCGGCAGTACGCGGGTTTCGGGACCGCCGTGGAATCGAACGCGCGGTATCACCAACTGCTCAAGGCCGGTACGACCGGCCTGTCGGTTGCCTTCGACCTGCCAACCCAGATGGGGATGGATTCCGACGCCGTTCTGGCCCACGGTGAGGTCGGCAAGGTGGGGGTTGCGATCGATTCCATCGACGACATGCGCCTGCTGTTCGACGGCATTCCACTGGATCAGGTGTCCACGTCGATGACGATCAACGCCCCGGCTGCGGTGTTGCTGCTGCTGTATCAACTCGTGGCCGAGGAGCAGGGAGTATCCGGCGATCAGCTCAACGGCACTATTCAGAACGACGTCCTCAAGGAATACATCGCTCGAGGAACCTACATCTACCCGGCCGAGCAGTCCCTGCGCCTCATCACCGACATTTTCGCCTACTGCAAGAACGAGATTCCGCGTTGGAACACGATCTCGATCTCCGGTTACCACATGGGCGAGGCCGGGGCCACGCCTGCTCAGGAGGTCGCCTTTACCATCGCGGACGGCATCGCCTACGTCCGGGCCGCGATCGACGCCGGGCTGAAGGTCGATGACTTCGCCCCGCGGTTGGCATTTTTCTTCGTCTCGCGAACGGCATTCCTGGAAGAGGTGGCGAAGTTTCGAGCGGCCCGCCGGATCTGGGCGCGGATCATGCGCGATGACTTCGGAGCGGTAAACCCGAAGTCACAGATGCTGCGCTTTCACACCCAGACGGCCGGCGTGCAGTTGACTGCCCAGCAGCCTGAAGTGAACATGGTCCGGGTCTCCGTCCAGGCGCTGGCGGCGATCCTGGGAGGTACGCAGTCACTGCACACCAATTCTTTCGACGAGGCGATCGCGTTGCCGACCGAGAAGGCCGCTCGGCTGGCGCTGCGAACGCAGCAGGTTTTGGCCTATGAGACGGACGTGACGGCGACGGTCGACCCGTTCGCCGGCTCCTATGTGATCGAGGCGCTGACCGATCGCATCGAGGCGGACGTGAATTCGTTGCTGGCTCAGATCGAGGAATACGGCGGAGCCGTTCGGGCCATCGAAAACGGCTTTCAGAAGCGAGAGATCGAACGCTCGGCGTATCAGATCGCCCAGGAGATCGATGCCGGTGATCGGGTTGTGGTCGGGCTGAACAGGTTCGCTCTGGATGCCGAGGAGGCCTACGAGCCGCTACGGGTGAATCCGGCGATCGAGGCCGAGCAGGCGGCCCGTCTGTCCCGGTTGCGGTCCGAGCGTGACAACGAGCTGGTCGGGTCCTGCCTGGCTGCGGTGAAGGTCGCGGCGCGGGATCAGACGATGAATGTGCTGTATCCCCTGAAGGATGCGCTCCGGGCGCGGGCCACGGTCGGCGAGGTGTGTGACGCGCTGCGTGAGGTGTGGGGGACCTACAAGCCGGCCGATACTTTTTGAGCCCGCTGCCGGTCGAAGGGGCCGAGCTGCCGATCGAGGTGGCCTCGCAGCGAGAGCAGGCTGCGGGCGGCGGTGGCGGCCCGGAAGTCTAGTTCGCGCAGCCGGCTGATCAGTTCGATCAAGCCTTCGCGCAACAAGATTTCTCCGGTGCTTCCGCGGTGGATCTCAAAACGCATGCCCGACAGTAGTTGGGCTTCCTGATCCCGGTATTCCTGAAAGGTCACTTCACCATCGAAAAATCGGGCGACGTTGACTACGCCTTGATCCACCCAGTGATTGGTTCGGTCTACGAGCGAGCCGATCGAACTGGCGTAGGCCAGGTCGTCCGGGGCGTTGAGGTGTTCAGACAAAAGCGGTCGCTGACCTCCGATCTGCCCCGTCACGGGCCTCACCTTATCTTCGTTGGGTTAATACCGGTACACGTCTCCCAAACCCACAGGGGGCCTTCAGGACGGGGTAATACGTCCGATCTTGTTCGAAGACCACGTTTCGGCCGACCGTTGACTTCTGTCGCGATCACCGGCTGAGTTACCTTGTTCGGGTGCAGCCCGACAGCCTCTTGACCCAGGCCACCGAGTGGCTCGACCGGTCCGGGGCCGAGCTGGTCGAGTGGCGCCGCGCCCTGCACCGCCATCCGGAGGTCGCATTCGGCGAGCACGTGACGACGGAGCGGTTGATGGGCTGGCTCACCGATATGGGCTTGGATCCGCAGCGCCTGGCGGTGGGAACCGGGGTCGTGTGCGATATCGGCCCAGGCCCGGATTACCTGGCTCTGCGGGCCGATATCGATGCCCTGCCGATTTCGGACACGAAGCTTGTCCCCTACGCCTCGGAGGTGGCGGGCGTCTGCCACGCCTGCGGACACGATGCTCACACCGCGGTGCTGCTCGGTGTCGCGGCTAGTATCGCCGCCGGCGCCCCCGCCGGTGGCGGCCAGCGTTCGATTCGGTTGATCTTCCAACCCGCCGAGGAGCGGATGCCGGGCGGGGCGGAAGCGGCGATGAAGGCGGGAGTCCTGAACGGGGTCAGTGCCATCTTCGCCCTGCACTGCGATCCGAAGTTGGATACCGGCCGGGTCGGTCTGCGTTCGGGCCCGATCACCGCGGCGTTCAACCAGCTCGAGATTGCCCTGTCCGGACCGGGAGGCCATACGGCTCGGCCGCACCTGACGGTCGATCTCGTGTACGCCCTGGGCAAACTCGTCATCGAACTGCCGGGTTTGCTAAGCCGCCGGGTCGATCCGCGCAGCGCGCTGTCGTTGGTCTGGGGGTCGGTGTCGGCAGGTGTGGCACCCAACGCGATCCCGCAGGCCGGGATGCTGCGCGGGACCCTGCGGATGCTCGATGGCGGACCGTGGGGTGAAGTCCAGCTGCTGGTCCGGGAGTTGGTCAACCAGATCGTGGCTCCGACCGGGGCCAAGGTGGAGATCGCCTACGACCATGGCGTTCCGGCGGTTGTCAACGACATCGCCCTGGTGGGGCTGCAGACCCGGGCGGCCGTCCGGGCCCTCGGTGAGCACGCCACGTCTGACACTCGACAGTCTATGGGCGGTGAGGATTTCGCCTGGTACCTGCAAGAGGTTCCGGGGGCGATGGCTCGTCTCGGAGTGCGGCGGCCCGGCCAGGCGTTCGGCGATCTGCACCAGCCGTCCTTCGACATCGATGAGGACGCCCTGGCCGTCGGCGTTCGTTTCACCGCGGCGATCGTGGACGAATTCTGGTCGGTCCCGGTCCCGGACGTGAGCTGAGACCGACTTCGCGCGCCGAGGACCGCCCCCGGCTTACGGACCGATCGAGCGACAGGGGCGGTCACGTAGGTCAGCGACGTAGTCCTCGGGGGCACCGGCCGCTTCGGCCGCCTCGGCGATCAGCCCCAGATAGCGGGCCGAAGGTAGGCCGCCTTCGTAGGAATCCAGGATGTAGGTCCAGGCCAGGACGTCGGATTCGAGCGTGGAGACCCGCAGTTTCGTCGTCAGGTAAAGGCCCATGTCGGCCGACTCCCACTTGTCCAGGGCGACCCGGTCACCGTCGGTGATGTCGTACAGGGCGACGAACACGTGCGAGCCCGGCTCTGGGACTAGCGTCGCCAGAGCGCCCTCCCAGCCGAGATCCTCGCCGCCGAAAGTGAGGCGCCACCCGGACAGCCATCCGGTTCCGGCGAACGGTGAATGCGGACACCGGTTGCGCATCTGCACCGGGTCCATGTTCGAGCCGTAGGCGGCATACAGGGGCACGATTGGGCAGCGTACCGATGAGCCACAATGGTGTGCGTGACCAGTATCGCGATCATCGGCGGCGGGCCGGCCGGCTACGAGGCGGCATTGGTGGCATCAGGCCTCGGTGCGCAGGTCACGCTCATCGAATCCGACGGGGTCGGCGGCGCCTGTGTCCTTTATGACTGTGTGCCGTCCAAGACCCTGATTGCGACCTCGGAGAAGGTCACGGCTTTTCGTGACGCGCCCGGCCTCGGGGTCAGTTCGTCGGCGGGCGCTGAGGTTTCCGTTGCCCTGAATGTGGTCAATGACCGGGTCCGCCGGCTCGCCGCGTCCCAGTCGGCCGACATCCACCAGCGGTTGGTGGCGGCGGGAGTCACTGTCATGGCGGGCTTCGGACGCTTCGCGCAGACGCAGCCTGCTCGTAGCTTTGCGATCGAGGTCCTGAGTGACACCGGCGGCTCGGGCGGTGCCGCCCTTGCTGAGGTCGTCGAGGCGGATGTCGTACTGCTGGCAACGGGGGGAACACCGCGCGTCGTTCCCGGTGCCGAGCCGGATGGCGAGCGAATTCTGTCGTGGCGTGACGTCTACAACCTCACGGAGCTGCCCGAACATCTGATCGTGGTGGGATCCGGTGTCACCGGCGCTGAATTCGCCTCCGGCTATTCCGAGATGGGTGTGCGAGTCACCCTGGTCTCCAGCCGCGAGAAGGTGTTGCCCGGCGAGGATCCGGATGCCGCGGATGTGATCGAGAAGGTCTTCACCGAACGCGGTGGCACGCTCATGAAGCTGGCTCGCGCTCAGAGCGTGTCCAAGAGCGCGGACGGTGTTCAGGTCGAGCTCGTCGACGGACGAAGCGTGCGCGGCTCGCACGCCTTGATGTGTGTGGGTGCGGTGCCCAACACCGCGGGTCTGGGTTTGGAACATGTCGGCCTGGCCACCGATGACCGGGGCTTCATTCCGGTGGATCGAGTTTCGCGTACTGGAGTCAGGGGAATCTACGCCGCCGGTGATTGCACAGGGGTGCTGCTGCTGGCGTCCGTCGCGGCGATGCAGGGACGGGTCTCGATGTGGCACACCCTCGGGGAGGCGGTTTCGCCGCTGCGCCTGAAGACGGTGGCCGCCAACGTCTTCACCCACCCTGAGATTGCCACTGTTGGGATCGGCAACGCGGTGATGACCTCCGGTGAAGTTGCCGCCCGGGTGGTTCGGTTGCCGCTGGCCGGTAACGCGCGGGCCAAGATGCAGGGCGTAACCGACGGCTTCGTGAAGATCTATTGCCGGCAGGGGACGGGAGCTATCGTCGGCGGCACGGTTGTCGCGCCAGCGGCTTCGGAGCTGATCCAGCCTCTGGCCATGGCCGTCCAGCTGGGTTTGACCGTCAACGAGCTCGCGGCGACCTTCGCCGTGTATCCGTCGCTGAGTGGCTCCATTACCGAGGCCGCCCGTCAGCTGAGCCAACACGACGATTTGGGTTAGCGGCACGGATTAGCGAAACCGGGGCTGGTCACCGACGATGGTAGGCATGGAGATCTCACCCGAGCAGGTCGAGAAGTCGCGTCGCACGATCCGAGCGGCTGGGGTATTCGCCGACCATGCGGACGCGATTGTCGATCACTTCAGGGAACTGCCCGAGGATCATGTGGTGGTGGCGGTGGTAACGGTCGACTACGTATTCGACGGCGTTCATCACGTCGCCCGCGAGGAATTGGTCGAGCGGGTGCCGGCGCTGGAGGGCCCGGACGGCTGGGCGATGGTGTTCTCGGCCGGTACCGACGTCGAGCACGTCGCTTCCCGGGCGGCGGAGATGGTGAATTTGGCCGAAAAGCGAATCGAGATGATCGAACGAATCGCCGCCCGCCCGCAGAACTAGTCGGGGTCGGGGCCTTGCGGCGGTAGCAGTCCGTGCTGCCGCAATCGCCGGTCTCGGAGCTCGTCGCCATAGGCCAAGCCGACGAACAGCGGCCCGACCACCACGAACAGCGCGCTGTAGATCCTGATCTCCAGTCGTCCGGGTAGCAGCAATAGCACCGTGACCGGGATGACCGCGAACAGCATGATCCGCCCGGCTTCCCGTATTCGCCAGTCGGGACCGGTGAGGTCGTGCAGGACCCATTCGTCATAGCGGTCCGGTAGTCGCCCCCCGAAGGCGTACTTGAGCCAGCGGAGCGGGCTCGGTCGAGTGGCCATGCTCCCATTGTCTCGTGTCGCAATTCACAGTGGGGAGGGAATGAGAGCCCGGTCGCAGTCGTTGAGACGACAAGATACTTGAACACTCAACGGATTGGACTCGACATGACTCTCGCCGCCACGACAATTCCGGGTTACCTCGTGGGTACCTGGACGATCGACCCGACGCACTCGGATGTGTCTTTCTCCGTCCGCCACATGATGGTGAGCAAGGTTCGCGGACGCTTCAGCAACTTCTCCGGAACGATCGTGACCGACGCCGACCCGTTGGCCTCGTCCGTGACCGCGGAAATTGACCTGAACTCGATCGACACGAACAACGAGCAGCGTGACAACCACATTCGGTCGGCTGACTTCTTCGACGTCGAGCAGTTCCCGAGCATGACCTATCGATCGACTTCAATCGCCATCGACAAGGACGGCTTCCTTGTTCAGGGCGATCTCACCCTTAAAGGTGTCACCAAGAACGTTCCGCTGACCCTCGAGCTCAACGGCTTCACCCCGGACCCGTACGGCGGCCAGCGGGCTGGCTTCTCGGCTACCGCTGAGATCAACCGCAGTGAATTCGGTGTGGACATCCAGCTGCCGATGGACGGCGGCGGAGTCGTCGTCGGCGACAAGATCCAGATTTCGCTGGAGATCGAAGCGGTCCTCAACGCTCAGTAATCCCCAGCGGGGGCTGAGGTAATAGCCCGTTGCTAAGCGATTTCGCAGATCGCCGAGCCGGCGGCCACGACGGCCCCGGGCTCGGCGGTCAAGCCTGACACGACGCCGGCCTTGTGAGCGTTGATCGGCTGCTCCATCTTCATCGCCTCTAGGACCACGATCAGCTGGCCGGCCTCGACGGTGTCACCGTCGGCGACGGCGACCTTGACGATGGTGCCCTGCATGGGCGCGGTCAGCGAGTCACCCGACGCTGCCGCGCTGGCCTTGCGAGCCAACGACCGCTTCGGGGCCGCCTTACGAGCCGAACCGCCGCCGCCGTTGAACGCCAGACCGCCCGGTAGCGAGACTTCGATCCGCTTCCCACCGACTTCGACGACGACGGTCTCGCGCGCCGGCGCCTCCGCAGCCCCCTCGGCCGCGCCCGCGAACGGCGGGATGGTGTTGTCGAATTCCGTTTCGATCCACCGGGTGTGTACCGCAAAGGCCTGCCCCGGGCTGGCCGGGGCAAAGGCCTCGTCGCGAACGATTGCCCGGTGGAAGGGCAGTGCGGTTGCCATGCCCTCGACGACGTACTCGTCCAATGCCCGGCGGGCGCGCGCTAGCGCCTCGGTCCGGTTCTCACCCCACACGATCAGCTTGGCCAGCAACGAGTCGAACGCGCCCCCGATGACGGAATCTCCCTCGATCCCCGAATCCACCCGTACGCCCGGACCGGCTGGCTCGTGATAGCGGGTGACGACGCCTGGGGCCGGCAGGAAACCACGCCCTGGGTCCTCGCCGTTGATACGGAATTCGAAGGCGTGCCCGCGGGGCACGGGATCGTCGGTGAATCTCAGCTTGTCGCCGTCGGCGATCCGAAACTGTTCGCGGACCAGATCGACACCGGTCGTCTCTTCTGATACCGGATGCTCGACCTGCAGTCGCGTGTTCA
>Ga0068863_100001797_pt1 | contig 21288 bp, 20 predicted proteins | sample KBSSwiS62_FD_66596 | JGI IMG/M metagenome (GOLD analysis project Ga0068863, IMG submission 66596) | Switchgrass rhizosphere microbial communities from Kellogg Biological Station, Michigan, USA - KBS Switchgrass S6-2 | ecosystem: Host-associated > Plants > Roots > Rhizosphere > Soil ...
TCGGTCCGCCGGTGATGGACATGCTGGGTCCGATCCCGTACTGCGCTCAGAATGGCCTGCTCGACGGTGCGTTCCCCAAGGGTGCGCTCAACTACTGGAAGGCGCAGTTTCTGACAGACCTCACCGACGATGCGATCGCGACGCTGATCGAACGATTCGAAGCGTGTCCGTCGCCGATGAGTCAGATCGTGATTGAGCACTTCCATGGCCAGGCGAGCCGCGTGCCGGTGGCGGACACGGCGTGCACGACGCGGGTCAACGGCTTCAACGTCGTCATCATCTCGGAATGGACCGAGCCGCGGGAGAACGATCGCCACATCGCGTGGTGCCGTGACACCTACTCGGCTCTCAAGCCGTACTTCTCATCCACGCGCTACATGAACTACCTCGGCAGCGACGAGGAAGAGGATCCGGCCGCGGTTGCCTATGGGGCGAACTACAACCGGTTGCGCGAGCTCAAGACGAAATACGATCCCGAGAACTTCTTCCACACGAACGTGAACATCCGCCCGCGGTAAACTGCGGGGATGAAGCAAGCCCTCCTGCTGGCTGCTGCCTGCGCCGGTATCCTCGGTTGCGCGGGCAGCAGCGGCGCGCCGCCGACCGCTGCGGACGCCAAGACCTTCCTCGACACCGTCAACGACACGATGAAGCGGCTCGGCGTCGAGCAGAGCCGCGCCGGCTGGGTCCAGCAGACCTTCATCACGGACGACACCGAAGCGCTTTCCGCGCGCGCCAACCAGTTGGCCATCGACGCGGCCGCGCGCTTCGCCAAGGACGCGGTGAAGTTCGACAAGGTCGACGTGGCGACGGAGCAGCGCCGTCAGCTGACTCTCCTGAAGGTCGGCCTGGTGATGGCGACCCCCGCGGATCCCAAGGAATCCGAGCAGCTCACCAAGACGATGGCGCGGCTCGAATCGGCTTACGGCAAGGGCAAATGGTGCCCCGACCCGAACAAGCCGGACGCGTGCAAGACGATCGACGACGTGACGAAAGTCATGGCGACGTCGAGGAATGAAAAAGAGCTGCGAGCGGCGTGGGAAGGGTGGCACACGATTGCGCCGCCGATGCGCAACGACTACACGACGTTCGTCACGCTGTCGAACAAGGGCGCGCGCGAGCTGGGTTTCGCGGACACCGGGGCGATGTGGCGCGCGAAGTACGACATGACGCCCGACGAGTTCATGAAGGAGCTCGACCGGCTGTGGGATCAGGTGCGGCCCCTCTATCTGAAGCTGCACGCATATACGCGCCTGAAGCTGCGCGAGAAGTACGGCGACATCGTGCCGGCGAATGGTCCGATTCCAGCGCACCTGCTCGGCAACATCTGGGCGCAGGATTGGACCAACATCTACCCGCTGGTCGCGCCGCCGCGCGCCGACCCGGGCTACTCGCTTACCGACATCCTGAAAAAGCGCAACATGCCGCCGCTCGACATGGTGCGCGTCGGCGAGCGCTTCTACTCGTCGCTCGGCTTTGCGCCGCTGCCCAAGACCTTCTGGGAACGATCCCTGTTCACGAGGCCGAAGGATCGTGACGTGGTGTGCCACGCCAGCGCCTGGGATATCGATCTCGAAGACGACATCCGCATCAAGATGTGCATCGAGCAGACGGCCGAGGACTTCACGACGATCCATCACGAGCTCGGTCACAACTACTATCAACGCGCCTACAAGATCCAGCCGGTGCTGTTCCGCGACAGCGCCAACGACGGGTTCCACGAGGCAATCGGCGACACCATCGCGCTGTCGGTGACGCCGGAGTACCTGGTGAAGATCGGCCTGCTCGACAAGGCGCCGGACGCGTCGCGCGATCTCGGGCTACTGATGAACAAGGCGCTCGAAAAGGTCGCGTTCCTGCCGTTCGGGCTGCTGATCGATCAGTGGCGGTGGAAGGTCTTCTCCGGGGACGTGAAGCCCGCCGACTACAACAAGGTGTGGTGGGAGTTGCGCCTGAAGTATCAGGGGATCGCGCCAGCGGCCGCGCGCGGCGAAGAGTTCTTCGACCCCGGCGCGAAGTATCACGTGCCTGACAACACGCCGTATACGCGCTACTTCCTGGCCGACATCCTGCAGTTCCAGTTCCATCGCGCGCTGTCGAAGACCGCCGGCTGTACGCTGCCGCTGAACCGATGCTCGATTTACGAGAGCCAGCCGGCGGGCCAGAAGCTGAACACGATGCTGTCGATGGGCCAGTCGCGTCCCTGGCCGGACGCCCTCGACGCGCTGACGGGCGAGAAACAGATGGACGCGACGGCGATTGTCGATTACTTCGCGCCGTTGTCGAAGTGGCTCGACGAGCAGCTCGCAGGCAAGCCAGTCGGGTGGTAAAAGCGCCGTCAAAGTTGAGAGTTGGAGGGAGGGCAGCATGACCGTGCTCGATCTCATCGGCTCCCGAACCGACGTCTATTCGATCCGCAACGACGTCACCGTGCACGATGCCGCGCGCTACCTGCGCGAACGGCAGGTGCGCTCGGTCGGCGTCCTCGACGCCGACAGTCGCCTGGTCGGCGTCGTCTCGCAAAGCGACATCTCGGACAAGGTCGCCGCCGAGAACAAGTGCCCCGCCTGGATGCGGGTCAGCGAGATCATGAGCACGGCGCTCGTGACCGTGACGCCCGATCGCGCGCTGCACGACTGCCTGCGCCTGATGGAACAGAACGGTATCTACCACCTGCTCGTCGTCGACGCGACCGGGGCGTATCGCGGCATGGTGTCGGTGACCGATATGGTGACGGTCATCGCGTCCGATGAGAAAGCTCGGGCCGACATGCTCGAGGCGTTCCTGTTCGAGAGAACGTCGCATTCGTAGGCGTTTCGGAGAGCTGTCACGATGTCGAACGCCAAGCAGAGCAACACGGCAACGGCGCATCTTGTCCGTGGTCTTCTATGACCCGATTGTCCGCGGGGCTCGTCGCCGCGCTGATCGCGGTCCAGCCGCCCGCGTTTCGCACGCGCACGGATCTCGTCGCCCTCCCCGTGACCGTCATCGACGCCAGCGGACGTCCTGTCCAGGGATTGGGTAAAGACGCGTTCTCGCTGACAGAAGACGACCGCCCACAGCCGATCGCGCAATTCACCGGCGATCCTGTTCCCCTCAGTCTCGCGATCGCGCTCGACGCCAGCACGAGCATGAAAGGCCGCCGGTTCGAGTACGCGCGGGACGCGGTCTGGCGGCTCCTCGACCACCTCGCACCGGACGACGAGGTGTGCGCGTACGGGTTCAACGAGCGGCCGTTCGTCATCGCACCATGGACGACTGATGTTCACACGGTCGAGCGCTCGCTCCTCGGGGTTTCGCCCGAAGGCACTACGGCCCTGTACGAGACCGTGTCGAGCGCGCTCGACGCGCTCGCGACCAGCCATCATCGGCGCCAGGCGATGGTCGTCATCTCCGACGGCAACGATCGCGACTCAAGCGACAACCCGATGTACCGCGGACCTGCGTCGACATCCCCGCTCGACGTCAGCCCCGGGCCGGACCCCTTGTCTCCGTCGAGGCGGCGTCTGATTCCGCTGCTCGATCGCATTCGCCGCAGCGAAGCGCTCATCTATGCGATCGGCATCGATGTGCCCAATCGCTACGGCAACGACCCGCTGGACCATGCCGCGCTCCGGGAACTGACCGATTCCACTGGCGGCTTCACCGAAATCGTTCACGCCGATGCCGATGCCGTCACGATCGCCGAGCGGATCGCGACCGAGCTCCGACACCAGTACCTCCTCGGTTTCGTGCCCACTCATCCAGACGATGGGAAGTTCCATCGCGTGCGCGTCACGGTCACCCGCTGCGCCTGCCATGTGCGGGCGCGCGCCGGCTTCGTCGCCGACAAGCGTAAAGGCCCATAGGGACAGAACTTCCGCGCCGGGTCCGACGTCTGATATGGTCAGTCCTGTGCCTCGCCATACACCGCGGCCACTGATATCCATCGCCAGTGCCGGCCTGTGCCTCCTCGTCGCCGCGAGCCACTCGACCCTGCACCTCATCGCGCAGACTGACCTCGACGCGTTCATGCGGCAGGTGCTCGTCCGGCGCGACGATAACTGGAAGAAACTGCAGCAGTACGTGCTCGACGAGCACGAAACGATCGACGTGCGCGGGCCGTCGCGGCTGCCCTTGTGGGGCGAGCGCCGCGATTACACCTGGTATATCCGCGACGGCTTCTTCGTCCGGAGTCCCGTCAAGGTCAATGGCGTGACGATCGCCGAAAGCGAGCGACGCACGTTCGAAGCCGCCTATCTGAAGCGCCAGCAGGAGCGCGAAAAACGCGGACAGCGCGGCATGGTTGCGGTCGGCCCTTCGGGGCTCGTCGTCGAACCGGCGGACGGCGATCCCGTGCAAGCCGATGGCGTGTCGCCCAGCGTCGACGGCCTGCTCAAGCAGACGCGGCAGCCGGGATTCATTTCTTCGGCGTATTTCCTGCGCTTCAAGTTCGAAGAAGGCAAATACGCGCTCGTCGGCCGCGAAACGCTCGACGGCCGCGACGTGTTGAAGATCGAGTACTACCCTTCCAGACTGTTCGGCGGCAGCGACCGCCGGCGCAAGCCGGAGACGTCGAACCAGGACCGCGCTTACGACGCCGAGTTCCAGCGCCTGATGAACAAGGTTGCGCTCGTCACGCTGTGGGTCGAGCCGAAGGCCCACCAGATCGTGAAATACACGTTCAACAACCTGCCCTTTGACTTCCTGCCCGGGCAGTGGCTGCTCCACATCGACGACCTGCGCGCGTCGATGACGATGGGACAGCCGTTCCCGGACGTGTGGCTGCCGAGCGACCTCGAGTTCGAGTTCGGCATCTCCCTCGCGGTCGGTCGGGTCGACATGCGGTATGCGCTTGCGTACCACGACTACCGCCAACCCGACGTCTCCACCAAAGTCAAGATCCGCTGACCATGTGGGCAGCGCTCTTTCTGCTGCTCGTGGGCGGGCCTGAAAGGCCCGCCCTACACACAGCGCCCGTCGCAGCGGCGTGGCAGGGCCGCGAGACCGTCGCCGCGATTCAGGTCCACGGCAACACCATCACCAAGGACGACGAGATCCGCCGTCTCTCGGGCATCGAGATCGGCGCGCTGGTCGATGCGAACACCGTGGACGAGGTCGCGGCGCGGCTCCGGACCACGAAACGGTTCGACGACGTCCGGGTCCTGAAGCGGTTCGCGTCAATCGAAGACCCGTCGCAGGTTCTGCTGGTGATCATCGTCGACGAAGGTCCCGTCCACATCGAACGGACCGGCGACGAGGTGAACCCGACACGCGTCGTCCGCAGCCATCCGCTGGGGCTGATGGTCATGCCGGTGCTGGCCCGCGAGGACGGCTACGGATTCACCTACGGCGCGCGCCTGGCACGCCGGACGGTTGCGGGCCGGAACAGCCGCCTCTCCTTCCCGTTGACGTGGGGCGGTGAGAAGAAGGCGGGAGCCGACTTCGAGAAAACAATCGAGCACGCGCCGGTCGATCGTGTCATCGCCGGGGTGGCGGTGTCGCAGCGGACCAATCCGTTCTACGAGCAGGAAGACGACCGCCAGCGCGCGTGGGTGCGCGTGGAGCGCGAGCTCGTTCCCACCCTCCGTGTCGGCGCGACCGCCAGCTGGCAGCACGTGTCGTTCATGGATCTCAACGACCGCTTCGCACAGGCCGGCGCCGACGTCGTGCTGGATACGCGCGTCGATCCCAACCTGCCGCGGAACGCGATATTCGCACGGGCGTCGTGGGAGCAGTTGGGCCTCAGCCGGTCCGACAGTCCGGCTCGAACCGGACACTACGTACTCGATGGGAGAGGCTTTCTCGGTCTGTTCCGCCAGAACGTGCTCGCACTGCGCGCGTTACGCGACGCGGCAGATGGTCCCTTGCCGCCGTACCTGCAACCGCTGCTCGGCGGCATGGCGAACCTGCGCGGATTCCGGGCCGGGACGTTGGCCGGCGATATCCTCGTCGCCTATTCCGCGGAGCTCATCGTGCCGCTCACGTCACCGCTGAGCGTCGGCAAGATCGGCCTGAGCGCGTTCGCCGATCGCGGGACGGTGTACGACGCGGGTGAACGGCTGCGCGACCAGACGACGAAGCAAGGGTATGGCGGCGGCGTGTGGTTCTCTGCCGCGTTTCTCAAGCTGAACATCGCCGTCGCGCACGGCCGCGGATCGTCCACGCGCATGCACGTGGGCGGCAACGTCTCGTTCTGATTCGTTTGCAGCGCGACCCTCGCTGACCGTCAGTCTCGCAGACGCTGCCTAGGGAGTCGGGGCTGGGAGCTAGGGGCTAGCTGCCTGGAAACATCGTCCGATAGTGCCGGTACCAGTTGCTCTGGAAGACTTCTTCCGGATCGTGGCGCCGCTTCAGCGCGAGGAATTCCGCGAACTGCGGATAGCACCGCTCGACCTGATCCTGACGCGCCCATCGATGGTAAGTCAGGTAGTAGCTGCCACCGTGCTGAATGCCCAGATCGATCAGGTCGCGAAACGCGGCGGCCGCCGCGTCGATGGCTGCCGGCGTGTGTTCGACGTGGAGGTTGAAGATGACGCACGCATAGCGATCGCGCGCCCACGCCAGAAACGTCTCGTCGTCGCGCTCGATGAGGCGAACCGTTCCGTAGATCATGTTCGCGCGTCGCTTCCGCAGCGCCGTCCTCGCCGCGTCCATGAAGGCGGCCAGCTGCGACCGCTGCACGTAGATTTCGCTGATCATCTCGGTCGCCTTCACCTTCGAATGGAGCGCGCGATCGAGGTCCGCGTGGTAGTTGTCCACGTAGGCTGCTGAGAGCTGCCAGTCAGCCCAGTAGATCTGTCCGGACGTCTTCAGATACCGTGATGAATACACCTCGAAGGCGCGACGCTTGTACTTGTGCGAGTAGAACGTCAACCGCGCCCAGTCCTCAGGATTGAAACGCGTCGGGTGGTCGGTGAGCGGCGTTTCCAGTGCAACCGGCTGATAGCAGGAGAAGACGCCGCGGCGCAGGAAGCTGTCGCGGGTGGCGTCGGTCGCGAACTGGTAGTCGCCATACAGATAGCCGTCCCGAATCCGTTCCTCGAAGCGCGCCATGATCGTGGCGGTCTCGCCAAGCGCGACCACTCGGCGTACTTTCACCCGAGGGCGCAGCCGAAGACGAACGCGCGTGATGACCCCAAACAGCCCGTATCCGCCGATCGCCAGCCTGAAGAGATCCGGGTGCGCATCGCGAGTGCACGTGCGCACTTCTCCCAGCGGTCCCACGAGGTCGAAGGACTCGACCTGGTCGACGATCGGCTTCAGGTTGAGACCGCGGCCGTGGGCGTTGCACGACAAGGCGCCGGCAATGCTCAGACGATCGGCGCCGGTCTGCTTCTGATAAATCCCCCACTGACGATCGCCGGCTCCCGCGGACGCTTGCACGTTGTTGATGTGCTCGATGATCTGCGGCCATTCGATGCCGCCTTCCACATCGATGACGCCGCGCTCGGTATCGAGGCCCAGAACGCGATTGAGGCCGCGCATGTCGAGGAGGACGTTGGCGTCGCCGAACTGCTGGCCTCCCATGGCGTGGCGGCCGCCGGCAATCGACACCGCCTTGCCCTGCGATCGAGCACGGGACACCGCGGCGCACACCTCGTCCACCGTCCCTGGCTTGACGACGGCGTCGACGCGCGTGGCATTGAGCTGGGAGTGGACGTCGTTGACGAGGAGACCCTCGTTTCGATCCGGGATCGCGGACGCGTTCGGCGAACGGACGGGAAATGGCCGTGGAACACAGGCGGCGACAGGCATCGCCGCGGCCGCCGCGGAAACTCTGATGAAATCGCGCCGTGTGATCTGCTCCGCCATCGCAGCTCCCCTTGTGGGAGCATGCGAAAGCGGAGCAGAAACCGGCTCAGCGGACGACTACGGCTTCTTCGGGCCGATTGTCAGCTGGTCCACGACCCGGCGAACGCCCTCGACTTCCTTGGCTTCGGAGACCGCTCGCGCCCTGCCGGCCGCTGACATCACCGTCCCCTTCAGGGTGACGACGTGATCCTTCGTGTCGACGTTGATGTCGCTGTCCTTCAGTAGATCTTCGCCGACGAACTTCGATTTGACCCGCGTCGTGATCCAGCCGTCCGTGATCACTTCGCCGGTCTTGCTCAGCCCCTCTTTCGTCTTGTCGACGACTTTCTCGGCGCCTTCCTTGGTTTTCTCGCCGACCTTCTCAGCGCCATCCTTCGTCTTCTCGGCGCCTTCCTTGGTCTTCTCCTTGATGGTTCCCGCCGTGCCCTTGGTCGAGCCAGGCAGATCGACGACGATCTTGTTGTCGACGCGCGCGATGCCTTTGACGTTGGCGAGTGTCGCGGCCTTGGCGCGGTTGGCCTCAGTCGGCACCTTACCGGTCAGCGTGGCAACGCCGCCAACGACGTCGACGTCGATGTTGTACTTCTTGAGCGTCGCATCGCTGTGAATCCGCTTCTCGATCTGGTTGTCGAGCAGCTTGTCCGACGATGCGGGGCTCGGCTGCGGGACCGCGGCGACCGTCGAAGACGCGCTGAACCCGTTGATCGCGACGGCGCAGATCAGGCTTCCGAGAAATACGTTCATGGTGATCACTCCCCTTTACGGTCGAGCTGCTGCGCCGGGCGCAAAGCAGACCGACCGGGGAGAATGGAGCAATCCGCGGACCAAGGGGTCGGATACCGTATCCGACCCCTTGGCGGGTGCTACAGCTGAGGCCGGTACGTGCCAAACGTCCACACAAACCCTTCCACATCACGTGCAGAGTAGGTCCGTGCCCCGTAATGAGTGGTTTCAATCGGCCTGACGATGCCTGCCCCGGCCGCGACCGCGGTAGCGTAATGCCGATCTGGGTCGTCGAGTGCCACACACACGGCCTGACGAGCAGCGCCGAGCACAGCCGCATCAGATGGCTTGCTCGAGCTCAGCATGATCACTCCCGGCCCGAGCCGAAGCTCTGCGTGTTCGATGGCGCCGTTCTCCCCCGGAATGACCACCACCTTCTCGAAGCCGAAGCCCCGTTCGAGCCACGCCACGGCACCCGGCGCATCGTCGTACCAGAGCGTCGGATACATGTTCGGCGCATCCGCCGCGTCGGTCATGCGATACGTGCCGAACGCCCAGAGATGGCCGCCGGGATCCCGCGCTGAGTACTCCCGCGATCCGTAGTCCAGGTCCCGCAATGGCGTTTCGACCGTCGCGCCAGCCGCCTTCGCGCGATCGTGGTGAGCGTCCGGATTGTCGACACAGACGTAGACGCCTTGATCGACGGTCGTCCACGGATTCTTTCCGTCTGGCGGCGTCTTCGACGACACGCCGATGGTACCGGCGCCCAACCGGAGCTCGGCGTGAGCGACCGTGCCATCCGGACCTGGCACCTCCATTCGCGTCTCGAAGCCGAAGGCTCTGGCCAGCCACGCCATGGCCGCCGTCGCATCGCGATAGCGGAGGATCGGAAAGATGTTGGGTTGCACGATGGTCTGCGACATGTCTGCCTCCGGAGACAGGCTACGACCGGCGATACCGAACCGTCTTGGAAGAAATTTACCGGGAGACGAACTGGCCCGGAGTCTGACCGGCGAACTCGTGGAAATCGCGAATGAGGTGCGCTTGATCGTAGTAGCCGCTAGCGTCCGCGATTTCAGCCCAGCGCAGGCCGTCCGCCTGTCGCAGCCGCTTCACCGCGTGATCGAACCGGACGATGCGCGCGTAGGTCTTCGGGGTCACGCCGACGTGGTCGCGGAACGTCGCGATCAGATGGCGCTGACTGCACTCGAGATCGCGCGCCAGCCTCGCGATGCTCGCCGCCCCTCGGCTGGCGCGCAGGACATGCGCGGCCCTGACGACCAGCGGGTTGGGGGCGCGCGCGGAGAGCACGCGGCCGAGAATCGCTTCGTCGAGGATGTCGAAGCGCTGCGACCAGGTTCGGGCTTCGCACAGCCGATCGATCAGACGAAGCGCATCGGCCCCGAACAGATCGTCGAGCTCGACGACGCGGTTGGCGAGCGCATCCATCGGCACGCCGAACAGGAGATGCGCACCGATCGGCGTCAGGTTCACCTGGAGGCCGCGCGTCGGCGCCATGGACTCCGTGAAGACGTAGGCGTCGTGCACGCCGGCGGCGAAGGCCAGGCGCTCGATCGTCCCGTCGGCCGGACGGCGCGGATCGACGACGCGCATCCGGGGTCCGAGGCCGATGACCAGGACGACGTCCGGATGCGGGACCTGCATGCGGCGGCCGGCTAAGACGCGCTCGTCATAGCCGCAATACAGCGTGATGTACGGCCGGAGCGCAGGATGCGGCGCCGTGGTCCACATGTCCCAGACGTCGGCCTCGCATTGCCGCGCGATCGATCGGGCCATTCCGTCCACTATATAGTGGAACGAATGGCCAACACACGCTGGGCCTGGTTCGGCCTCCTGGCGGCGCTGCCGCTGTCGCTCGCCGCGCAGGATCGGCTGCGGACGATGCCCGGTTACGAGAGCTTCCAGCGCGTCGTGAATGAAAGGCCGCTGGTCCGGGGCGGGACGCTCGCGGCCTCCTGGGTTGACGCGAACACGATCGAGTACTCGCAACGCGGCAAGCACTTTCGATTCGACGTCTCGGCGCGGCGCGCCAAGGAAGCCGAATCAGCCGAACCGGGTTCCGGCGAACGGGCCAGACCGCCGTCGACCGAATCGCCCGAACGCGGGCGTCAATTCACCACGGCGACGTCGCCTGATGGGCGGCTGGTGGCGCGTTACCGCGATCGCAACGTCTGGCTGGGTCCCGCCAACGGGGGCGAGGAACGCGCGGTGACGACAGACGGCAGCACCGCGAGCCGCGTGAAGTACGGGACGGCCAGCTGGGTCTACGGCGAGGAACTCGACCAACGGAGCGCGATGTGGTGGTCCCTGGACAGCCGGAAGCTCGCCTTCTATCGATTCGACGAGTCGCGGGTCGCGGACTATTACGTGACGCTCGGCCAGACCAAGAGACAGACCACCGTCGACGTAGAAGCCTTTCCGACCGCGGGCACGCCCAACCCGGTCGTTGACCTCTACATCTACGACGTCATCAGCGACCAAGCGGTGCGCGTCGACGTGCGGAGCGGCCGGCCCTTCGACAACAGCGTCGTCGGCTATTACGTCTATCACGTGGACTGGTCGCGCGATGGCCGCGAATTGATCTTCTTCCGGACGAATCGGCGTCAGAACGTGTTCGAGCTGGCCGCTGCGAATCCGGAGACAGGCGTCACCCGGACCATCCTTCGCGAAGAGTGGCCAACCGGCTGGGTCAACGAAGATCCCCGGATCGTCTTTCTCGAAGATGGACGCCGATTCATCTGGGAATCGCAGCGCAACGGCTGGAACAATTTCTACCTGTACGATCTCGGCGGCGAGCTGATCGCGCCACTCACGTCAGCCACGAACGTCGAAGCGGCAACGCTGGTAAAAGTCGACGAACGCGCCGGACTGCTGTTCTACACCACGCGCGACGGCGACAACGTCCTGAAGCTGCAGCTGCACCGTGTCGGTCTGGACGGCAAGAACGACCGTCGGCTGACCGATCCGGCCTTTCACCACACGATTGGCGGCTGCATCGCATCGTTGGGCGTGCGATTCGGTCAACCGGCACCGACGCTGCCATGCGGTATCGCGCCGGACAACCGTCATTTCATCGACATTTATCAGACGCACGACACACCGCCGGCGACTCGGCTAGTGAAGGTAGACGACGGCTCGACCGTCGCGGTCCTGGCGGCTAGCGAGACGACGGCGTTGGATGCGCTCCGATTGAAGAAGGCGGAGCTCTTCACCTTCAAGACTGCCGACGGCAAAACGGAGTTGCACGGGCTCATCCAATTTCCGTCCACCTTCGATCCGTCGAAAACCTACCCGGCGCTCGTGAGGGTCTACGGCGCGCCCGAGTTTGCCAACAACACGTCGCGGGAGAGCTTCGTGGCGCCGAGCGCGCTGACGGAATTGGGCTTTCTGCTGCTGACGGTCGATTCACGGTCGGTGCCCGGCCTCGGCAAGCGCACGCTCGACGCCGTGTATCAGAAACTCGGTCAATTGGACATCGACGACATGAGCGAAGGTGTCAAGGCGCTGTGGAGCCGCCCGTATCTCGACAAGACGCGTGTCGGCATCTTCGGCTCGTCGTACGGCGGCTACACCGCGCTCATGGGACTCCTCCGCCATCCGGAGGTGTTCGCCGCCGCGTCGGTGTCGTCGCCGGTGTCCGACTGGCGCAACTACGACACGATTTACACCGAGCGCTACATGGGGCTGCCCGAGGACAACAAGAGCGGATACGACGCGGGCAGCGCGCTGATCTACGCATCGCGTCTCAACGGGCGCCTGCTCCTCTACTACGGTACCGCGGACAACAATGTCCACCCGTCGAACACGCTGCAGCTGATCGACGCGCTGCAGGGCGCCGGCAAGAGCTTCGACGTGCAGGTCGGCCCCGATCGCGGACATAGTGAACTCAACGAAGACCGGATGATGGAGTTCTTCATCGATGTTTTGGGGACGGCGCGTCGTCGCTAGTCGGGAGTCGGGAGTCGAGGGGTCGGGAGTCGAGTCAGGAGTCGGGAGTCTTGTCGGTAGTCGGGAGCCTTGTCGGTAGTCGGGAGCCTTGTCGGTAGTCGGGAGCCTTGTCGGTAATCGGGAGCCTTGTCGGTAGATGGGAGTCTCGTCGGTAGTTGGGAGTCTCGTCGGTAGTTGGGAGTCTCGTCGGTAGTTGGGAGTCTCGTCGGTAGTTGGGAGTCTCGTCGGTAGTTGGGAGTCTCGTCGGTAGTCGATTGTTCTCGTAGCGCAGCCCTTCAGGTCTGCTTTGAACCTGGAGCACCCGTTGCATCGGCGCCGCGCGATGCGTCAACACCGGCCTCGTCTCAATCCCGCGCTGTACGTCGGACTGCAACGATATTTCTTCACGTTCTGCACGGCACAACGTCACGCGTACTTCATCGAGAGCCAATCCGTGACGTGTGTGCACAGGCAGATTCTGCAAGCCGCCGCGCTGTTTGACATGGAAGAAATCGCGTGCTGCTTCATGCCTGATCACGTGCACCTGCTCGTCGAAGGCCACAGCGAAGCATCCGAGGCGCTGGCCTTCGTTCATCGGGCGAAGCAGCTTTCTGGGTACGAATTCTCGAAGATGTTCGGTCGGACACTCTGGCAGCCAAGCTTCAACGATCACATCCTTCGCGACGACGAGGCCACGCTGAGCGTGGCGCGATACATCTTCGAGAATCCGGTGCGCGCAGGCCTGGTCAAGAATCCCGAAGATTATCCGTTTCTTGGATCAGCGAAGTACAGCACCCGCGAGATCATGGAGGCGATCTGCTGGCAGCCCTAAAGGGCTGCGCTACGAGCAAATGACGTCAGCTGCACTTCCCCTACCTGCCCTTTCCGAGCTCCAGCTTCGCAATCGCTTCCCGATGGACCTCGTCGGGGCCGTCGGCCAGCCGAATCGTGCGCGAGTGGGCCCACGCGGACGCCAGCGGAAAATCGTCCGACACCCCGGCAGCGCCGTGCGCCTGGATGGCGCGGTCGAGCACCCGCAGCGTCATCCGCGGCACGACGACCTTGATCATCGCAATCTCGGCGCGCGCCACCTTGTTGCCGACCGTGTCCATCATGTGGGCCGCTTTCATCGTCAGCAGCCGCGCCTGTTCAATCTCCATCCGCGAGTCCGCGATGTCGGCGCGGATCGTCCCCTGCTCTGCGAGCGTCCGGCCGAATGCCACGCGCTTCTGGACGCGGCGGCACATCAGCTCGAGCGCCCGCTCGGCGACGCCGATGAGGCGCATGCAGTGGTGGATGCGGCCGGGCCCCAGCCGCCCCTGCGCGATTTCAAATCCGCGGCCCTCGCCAAGCAGCATGTTCGACGCCGGCACGCGAACATCTTCGAAGGTGATCTCCGCGTGACCGTGCGGCGCATCGTCGTACCCGAACACCGGAAGGCAGCGCGTGATCGTCACGCCCGCCGCCTCCATCGGCACGAGGATCATCGATTGCTGACGGTGACGCTCGGCGGCCGGATCGGATTTCCCCATGAAGATCGCGATCCGGCAGCGAGGATCGCCGGCGCCCGAGATCCACCACTTGTGGCCGTTGATGACGTAGTCGTCGCCGTCCCGTTCGATGCGCGACTTGATGTTGGTCGCGTCCGACGACGCGACGTCGGGCTCCGTCATCGCAAAGCAGGACCGGATTCTCCCGTCGAGCAGCGGCTCCAGCCACCGCTTGCGCTGCGCCTCGCTGCCGTAGCGGACCAGCACCTCCATGTTCCCGGTGTCTGGCGCCGAGCAATTGAAGACTTCGGGGCCAAAGCCGGGGACGCGCCCCATGATCTCGCAGAGCGGCGCGTACTCGACGTTGGACAGCCCGGCGCCGTAGTCGCTTTCCGGCAGAAACAGATTCCAGAGACCCGCGGCCCGCGCCTTGGGCTTCAACTCCTCGACGATGGCCGTCGGCTGCCATCGATCGCCGTCCGCGATCTGGTGGTGATACGTCCGCTCGTTGGGATAGACGTGCTCGTCCATGAACGCCGAGAGACGGCGTTGAAGGTCGCTCACCTTGGCGCTGTGGTCGAAATGCATGGAGCGCATGATAATTTAGGCGCCGTGTTCCATGGAAACTGACGCGCGCGAGGTGCGGCCGGGCGAGGAGCTCGATTGGGCGCGTCTCGCGGCCTGGCTGCGCGAGCGGCTGCCGGCTTGCCAGATTCCGCGATTGGATGTGTCACACGAACCGCGCGTGGCGCAATTTCCCGGTGGCCACTCGAACCTCACCTACCTCGTCACTTTCGGCGACACGGACATCGTCGTCCGGCGTCCGCCCTTCGGGCCGGTCGCTCCAACCGCCCACGATATGGCGCGCGAGTTCCGGTGGCTGTCCGCGATGCACACCGTCTTCCCGCTCGCGCCGCGGCCCTATCTGCTGTGCGACGACCCGAGCGTGATTGGCTGTGTCTTTTACGCGATGGAGCGGCGCCGCGGAATCGTCGTCCGGACCGACGAGCCGCCGGCGCTCTCGCACCCTGACGCACGTCGCCGCCTGAGCGGCGCATTGGTCGATACGCTCGCCGATCTTCACACCATCGATGTCGTCGCCGGCGGCTTGAGCGGACTCGGCAAGCCGGCCGGATTCGTGGCGCGCCAGGTCAAGGGATGGAGCGACCGCTGGCACCGGTCGCAGACGACGGCGCTGGCGGAGATGGACGCGCTCGCGACCTGGTTGGATGCGCATCTGCCGCCGGATCCGGTCAATCCTTCAGTGGTCCACGGGGACTTCAAGCTGGATAACGTGATGCTCCATCCGGACGACGTCGGCCGCATTGTCGCGGTGTTCGACTGGGAAATGAGCGCGCTCGGCGATCCGCTCGTCGATCTGGGGATCGTGCTGGCGTACTGGTCTCCGACCGCGCCGCCGAGCCAGCGCGACGCGCTTACGACGGTCATTGATCGGCCGGGCTATTTCACCAAGGAAGAGATCGTCGAGCGCTATGCGTCGCGGTCCAGCCGCGACGTGTCGAACGTCCGGTATTACGAGATTTTCGCCGTGTTCAAGATTGCGGTTGTGATCCAGCAGATCTACTACCGCTACGTCCAGGGCCAGACCAGCGATGCGCGGTTTGCCAGCTTCGGCGCGCGGGTGGAGTTTCTCGCGCGCCACGCCGCGGGACTTGCCGCGCTCGCCTGATCGGCCGCGCTCGTGCTGACGTCGCTTTCAGCCCTCAGCTGTAGGCTTTCAGCTCTGAGCTGTCACTGCGACCGTGCATCGTAAGCTGAGAGCTGAGAGCTACCTGTCTTTAAGCACCCGAGAGCTGCTCGAGCTGCGCGTACAGCCGCATCACCGGATCGCCGGAATCGAGAAGCGCGCGCATCAGCCACTCCCACTCGATCGGAGAGTTGCGGCACGTGTCGATCACTGCGCGCAACCGGCTGGCCCACAGGTTCGCGCCAAACACCTGCCGGCCGTCGGACTTCAGGAATACCAGGAGATCTCCCAACGCGCGCAGGCGGTCGGCGCCGGAGGGGATAACCTCGACCAGCATCGAAAGCAGAATGACACGTTCGCGCAGGTAGTCTTCTATGGACGGTTCGTCGCTTCGAGCCCACGTCCCCATGAGCGCGTAGAACTGGGACAACCGCTCGCTCCATTCGGGCGTCCGTCGATCGTCCACCGGACGACCTGATTGATTGTGTGTGCGCAGCGCTGCGACCTGCGCAAGCAGGTTCTTGGAGATCCGTGTTTGCCATAAGCCGGAATCGACCAGAACGTCGCGCGGGCGTACCTCATTGCCCGGCTCGACTCTTCTGGAAGCCGTTCGTTCTTTCGGCGAGAGCTTCGGTCGATCGCGGCTCGATAGTGTCCCGTCGATGTCGGTCAAGGTGTCGCTCTCGGCCAATGGCCCGGTCACGAGCGGCGAACGCATTGAGCACCGCTCTCCAGAAAGATGCAGGACGAGGTACGACCGGAAAGCATCCAGCAAGAAATCCGCAAGCGAGCCTTCGTTCGAGCTGTCCATGGCGTGTTTCACTGCCGCCCATGTCGGACCGAGCCCGTCGGTGAAACTCACATCGTCGTCAGCGAGCGACCGCATGGTGCTCCCAAGCGCCGTCAGGAGCGCGCGCGATTCGGTCGCCGGCAGCTCGGCGGCGAGGACCGCCTCGAACGCTGGCGCAAGCTCGGTCGAGGAGTGGACCGACAGTACCTGACGCTCCAGCAGATCGTGTGAGTGTCGCGCGATGTCGAAGACGCCTGCAGGGCCAGGGACCATCGCGTCGCCGCAGGTCAGGGCCGGAATTCGAACGTCGATCGTACCGGCAAGCTCCAGCGCCCGGTCACGGCGAAGGTCGAGCAACCCGCTGAACGCTCGAACCTGGAGAGAGAGCGTATCGAGTCTTTCCGCGGGCCCAATCTCACTGATGCGCGAACGCGCACGCGGATCGCGTCGAAGATAGCGCGGCAAGGGATTAGGTGCGGACCGTGCCAGTTGAAACGCCTGCTCATAGAGATCGGCGCCACTCGGCCGGTTCCTTGGCGGCGGCCGTCGAATCGCCTACGCGCATCAGCAGGTCGGCCGCAAACTCCGGCGGCACTGCGCCGGGAATCGACTCGGCGAGCATCCGGACGGGCGAAGGCTGCGGCGCCAAGGCCAGCGTGAACAGCAACACGACCAATCCCGGCACAGCACCAAGGGCGTGCCGGGAAAAACCCGCCAGTCGCATCAGCTAAAATGTATGCCATGCGGATCAACGCGGCAATCGTTCTGCTCTTCGGCGCGCTGTGCTCGACCGCCGCTGTGAACGCCCGTCAGGACAAAGGCGGCAAGACCGTCTGGGACGCCGTGTACAGCGAGGCGCAAGCGAAGCGGGGCGAGACCGCGTACGCGCAGTACTGCGCCAAGTGCCACGGTCCCGATCTCATCGGCGCGGATGTGGCGCCGCCGCTGACGGGTGTCGAGTTCATGTCCGGATGGAATGACTTGAGCGTCGGCGATCTGTTCGAGCGGCTGCGGATCACGATGCCGGCGGACAAGCCCGGCAGCGTCAGCGCTCAGGACAACGCGGACATCGTCGCGTTCCTGTTTTCCAAGAACGGGTTTCCCGCAGGCGCGGCCGAACTCCCGCCACAGGCGGAAGTGCTGAAGGGGATCAGGATCCTGACGCAGAAGCCCTGACAGCCTTGTGAGTCGAAGTGGTCTGGTAGGTCTGGTCGGTCGGAATCAACCCACCCGACCTACGCGACCCACTCTGACCTATCGAGCGCGCTCCCAGGTGAGCGTCTGCGTCACGCGGTCCCCGGACTTCAAGGACAGCGTCAACGTGTTGTCTGCCGGAAAGCCGTAATAGCGAACCTGTTCGCTGCCAACCCAGTCCGGCCGCGACGATCCCACCACGTGATGCACGACGATCTGTTTGTCGGGATCGATCGTGAACGGACCGAAGTATCCGAGGTAGGCCTGATACGCGGCGGCGCGGGCGGTTTCAGTCGTCGCTGCCTCCCGCGGCCGGCCGGATCGCATGAGATGCGCGGCCATCTCGCCCTGCTCGTCGTACATCAACCGGCCCACATCGAAGGCGCCTGACCGCGTCGGGCCGGCCGCGTCGAAGATCTCGTACTTCACCAGCTTCCAGTTGCCGATCAGACGCCGTTTGGCCGCGGCAGCGGCCGCTGAACCGCCAGGATTCTGGGCCGCCGGCGCCGCGATCGCCGCCGCCACGACGAGCGAGGTGAGCCATTTCATGCCGGTGAAGTTAGCACGGTTTTTGGGTAGCATCAGCCGACAGGAACCGCAGAGAACGCAAAGCACGCAGAGAATAGATTTCTCGGCGATCTCTGCGATCTCCGCGGTTAGATGTGGCTAGGCAGTCACACCACGTTTCGCTTTCAGATCCGCCAGCAGACGATCGACTTCGTCGTCGCGTTCCAGCTGCGTGAAGCGATCCTCGAGGTTGCCGCCCACGAGCTCGGCCTTCGCCTGGCTGACGGCTTCCTCCCGGCTCACCTTCTCCTTCATCCGATCGAACGTACGAATCGACGAGCGGTCGCCGATACCAATTTGCGCGTCGCTCGCTTTCCCGAGCGCGCGGGCGCGGCGATGCTGGACCAGCAGCGTGTCGCTCTTCGCTTGCGCCTCGGCGAGCTTCTGTTCGAGCTTGCCGAGCGCGGCCTTGAGCGTCGTCACCTGCGCGCGCTGGTCGGCGACCTGCTGCCGGAAGCTGTCCACAGTCCGCTCGCTGGTTTTCTGGCGCTCGAGCGCGGCGCGGGCCAGGTCGTCCTGACCGCGATCGACCGCCAGCTCCGCCTTGCGCAGCCACTCGGCCGCCTTCTCGTCGTGTTCCTTCTCTTTCTTCTCGAGCATGTGCTGATCCGCGATGGAAATCGCAACCTGTGTCTTGACCTGCAGCAGCTGATTCTCCATGTCGAGAATCACCTGCTTGATCATCTTCGACGGGTTCTCCGCTTTGTCGATGAGGTCGTTCAGGTTCGCTTTGACGAGCGTGCCGACGCGTTCAAGTAGTCCCATGACGTGCTCCTTCTTGCGATGAACCTCGTAGCGCAGCCCTGCAGGGCTGCCGGCGGCCGAGAGCAGGCCTGAAGGCCTGCGCTACGAGAGGCCGCCAGTGAGGTCAGGCCCCCAAGGCGTCCGGCGGCTTCGGCCCCTTGTCGCCAATCGCGCGGACCTTCGACATCAGGTCCGACATCTGCATGCCCGACAGCGCCTCGAAGAGCGCCGGCACCTGCGCCGCGATCTTCGTGATGTCGCCGGTGATCTTGTGGGCGCCGGCCGCGTCGCCGTTGCCCGTGGACACGATCGTGATCTTGTCGATCTGGCTGAGCGGCGCCGCGAGCGCGGCGACGATCTGCGGCATGCCGGTGAGCAGCTTGTCGACCACGGCCGCCTGGTTGTATTCCTGGAATGCCTCGGCCTTCACGTTCATCGCGCGCGCCTCGGCATCGCCCTTCTTGAAGATGATGTCGGCCTCGGCGTCGCCGCGCGCCCGCGTCGCGGCCGCCTGGCCTTCGGCCTCGACCGTCAGCCGCAGCTTCTCGGCCGACGCCAGCGTTTCGATGCGCTTCCGCTCCACTTCGGCCTGCTTCAGGACCGTCGCGATCAGCTCCTTTTCGACGCGGATGATCTCGGCTTCCTGCACCTTGATCTGCTGCTCGCGCTCGATCTGCTGCACCTTGACCGCCTCGGCGGTCACCTGCTGCTGCATGACGTTGGTCTGGATCTCGTACGCCTTGTCCGCCTGCGCCTGCTGGCGCTTCACGATCTCGACGTACTGCGCCTTCTTGATCTCGAGGTCGCGCTGCGCCTCCGCCTGCTTCGCCATCGACAGCGTTTCGGCGAGGACGCGTTCCTGGTCGGCCTGCGCCTTGGCGATCGCCGAGGCCCGCGTCGCCTCCGCGCGCTTGATCGCGGTGTCGCGATCGGCCTCGGCGGCGGCGACGTCGGCGTCGCGCTTGATGCGCGCCACGTCGGGCCGTCCCATGTTCACGATGTAGTCGTTCTTGTCGCGGACTTCTTTGATGGTGAACGAAATCACCTCGAGCCCCATCTTGCTCATGTCGTCGGCGCAGGTTGATCGCATCCGATCGGCGACCATCTCGGGCTCCTTCACGATCTGCTCGACGGTGAGCTGGCCGATGATGCCGCGCAGGTGACCTTCCATCACCAGCCGGATCAAGCCTTCACGCTGGTCCGGCGATTTCGTCAGGAACCGCTCCGACGCGGTCTGGATCGACACGGGATCCGACTTGACCTTGATCTGCGCCACGGCTTCGACCGTGACCGCCACGCCCTGCCTGGTGTACATGTCCTGGACCGGCGCGACGTCGAACGACATCAGCTCGAGCGACAGCTCGTGGCACGCCTCGACCATCGGGAAGATCACCGTGCCGTGCCCCTTGACGATGCGCGTGCCGCGGAACCCGTAGACGATCAGCGCCTCGTGCGGACCGGCCTTGCGATAGAGCGACGCGAGGAACGATCCGAGCAGCACGATCGCCAGCACCATCAAGCCGACAATCACCCAGAACCCGACGCTCATGGACGAAAGGTCCATAACTATCTCCCTCCTAGGAGAGTGTTCCGCCGGCGGGCCTGAAGACCCGCCCTCCCGTCATTTCTCCGCCGCGAGATCGCTCCACCGCTTGACCGACGCGATACCCCGCTCGTAGCCCGTCACCACCACCTCGGCCCCTTTCTCGATCGCGGTCCCGTCGTCGCTGCGCGCCCCGCAGGACTTGCGCGCGCCGCCGTGCGAGTAGACCAGCTCGCCGATGCCCCCTTCGCGGATCGGCTGCGTCAGCCGTCCGAGCACGCCGACCATGTAGTAGTCGGCGCTGCGCATGTTCTCGTGCGGCGACCACAGCAGCTTGGCCATGAACAAGAAGACGATTCCGGCGCCGCACAAGCCGAGCAGCGCGCCGACGATCACCGACGGCAGCAGCAGCCAGCGGAACTCCGACGTGAGCAGGTACGACGTCCCGCCGAACCAGGCGAAGAACGCCGTGACCGTCGCGAAGTTGATCGGGCCGACGGCCGCGTGGACCTGGCCCGCGTGACCCACCGGCAGGTGGCTCTCCCACGGGAAGTGCACGTGCGCGTCGACCACGCCGAACGCGAACGACACCACGCTGAGCACGAACCCGATGACGAAACAGCCGAGAAAAATCTGCGGCCAGTTCATTTCCGCGCCTCCGGCAACAGGGTTTCGCTGAGGTGATCGATCAACCCGGGCATGGCGATCATTTCGCCGAGCAGGATCAGGCAGCGACGCGTCTCCGCGTGCATGGCGACACGCTCGAGCGCCGCGGCCAGGTCGGGGT
>Ga0068863_100001805_pt1 | contig 21238 bp, 31 predicted proteins | sample KBSSwiS62_FD_66596 | JGI IMG/M metagenome (GOLD analysis project Ga0068863, IMG submission 66596) | Switchgrass rhizosphere microbial communities from Kellogg Biological Station, Michigan, USA - KBS Switchgrass S6-2 | ecosystem: Host-associated > Plants > Roots > Rhizosphere > Soil ...
CGTCGTAGTTCTCGGCCCTGACCGCGACGGAGACACGGTCCGTCTGCCGTACCCAGCCAGCGCGCTTTAGCGGCTGGCGTTCGATGTTGCTGACCGTTCGGACCAGCAGCGCCGGCAGGGTGACCGAATCTGGCAAGCGCCCCGCTTTGATGCTTGCCGCAACAACGGTGCCAAGGACGTGCTGGTCAGCACGGAGCAGCGCGCCAATGATCCGAGTACCGGTCATTCGTCGTCGTCCTTCACGCCTGAGACAACCATCCCGCGCGAGATGCCGGCGTCGATGTACCGCTGCGCAGCGCGAACTGCCTCGGCCTGCTTGATGTCCAGCGCAGGGCGGAGGAATGGGTGAGCGCGCGCGCCAGGGTGAAATACGGTACCGCCAACGAACTGGCCGCCAATCACAAGGGAGCCGTTACCGTCAGCCTCACGGACCTTCGCGTTAATCCGCCGCAGCCCCACTCCCTGCCGCTGCTTGTCACTGATGCTGATGAAGTGGGGCGAGGTGCCGTACTCAAGCCAGAGCGCGCGCGAGTAGGCCCAGCCGGGCTCGATCGTCACACGCACAATGGTCCGGAACTGTTCCGACTTAGCCTTGATCACCACCGCGTCAGCTACTTCAGTCGATGCCGACCTCTGCTTGGCCTCGGTAGCAATGACCTGCCCACCGGCCTTTGCTGCGCCCTGCAACAAGCGGGTCAGCTGCTTTGGTAGACGGCCAATGTAGGCAGAAGCTTCGCTGCGGCCCCAAGTGTTCGCCATCAGGCAGGATTGCCCGCGGTGCTGTAATCTTCGACCATGAACTCTAGGCCCTCGCGGTGCCCGAGTTCGGCTGGCCCTGAAATGATCTGCATCACCCGATTGCCCATGACGAACCGCATGTCTGGGGTCACGTCCGTGCGATACCGCAGCCGAACGCGGGCAGGGCGGGCGGCGACGTTGATACCATCGGCAAGCCGCTCGCCCCGGCTGGGCAGCATGTCCTGCACGTTGGCCCACACGTCTGCGATCGGCTCCCAGGTGCCCGACCCCGCACCGGTGAAGCTCTCGTCGGCGACTGGTCGCTCTATCCGCAGTCTGCGGTTCAGAGTTCCGGCGTTCACGCGATCACCGGTCGCCAGTAGTCGCCCAGCACGTTGCGCAGCGTTTCCCAGCCTGCCGCCGAGATCTCACCGCGCGACTGATCGGCGAGCGAGCAGTAGACGCATACGGCGTGGATCAGCGGCATCGGCAAAGCCGCAGGATCCTCGTGTCCCGCGGTATAGGTGAGCGTGGCCGATCGGGCGGACGGCCAGCCGGAAGCGGGAAGCAGTCGACCGGACGGCTGGACGACGAAGTGGGTAAATTGCTGAGCCGCAAGCGAGGCGTCGAGGTACTGCACCTTTAGCGTTTCAGCCTTGTACGGCCCCCACTGCAGGCTCATCGCGGGCCCGAACATTGTCTCCTGCGTGACCTCGCGCGAGGTCATTAGAATGCCCGTGCCGCGTTCTACCCAGGCGATCGCCGCACCGAGCATGATCGTGAGCGCTTCGTCTTCGTCGGCGCCATCGTAGCGCAGGAAGGAGCGAACCTGGTCGATGGTCACGCCCACAGGTCAGGCTCTCGGAGGGGCGCCGGTCGGTGCGGTCCATGCACCTTCCGGCACCAGCTGCACACGACGCCGGGCAGTGTCGTCGATGACAACCCCGCCACCGATGCCAGCGCTGAGCCACTCAAAATCAAGCGGCGACCAGCAGCGGCCAACTCGAACAGCTTTGCGGCGACCAGTGACCGCGTTCTCAAGATAGAGCCACACGCCCTGGTCCCGTACCTCGCGCCAGGAGAAGAAGGCTCTCAGCCAGTTGGTCACTTGGCGTCCTTCCCGTCGCGGCCACGCTTGACCGCCAGTCTCCAGCCGCTGTCAGGGCTATCTGGCTTGGAATCGGTGGATCGCTGTGCGATCCAGAGCGATCCTGCCCAGGTCACCGCGTCACCATGCTGGTACTGCTTGCCGGTCGAGTAGACGCCGCGATCGAGAACGACAGGGAATGCGAATTCGAACGAGTGGGCGACAGCGCCGCGTGTGAAGCAGAACTTGAACGTGCGCTCATCGTCGAGCGGAACGATGTCGAAGTCGTCCAGCGTGAAGGTTTCTCCATCCTCACCGTCGCGGCCGATCACGACGCCTAGGTTCTTCGTGCTTCCGTCCGTCATGGTGAGCACTAGCGAACCGTCACGGTCGATAAGTGCATCCGACATGCCGATGCCGCTTGGGCCGCGCTCCGGCGCCGGCAAAGCAGCAACAGCCTTCCCCACCGAATCCTCTACGAGCGCGGCCACCTGGGCCATGTCCACTTCGCCGGGTGCGCCAGGATCGGCAGGGGGCAGGGCAGAGACTGCCTTGGGCACGGCTTCGTCGACAAGCATACCAAGCTGAGCCTTCATGGCTTCGACGTCGATCGGCTCCGGTTGGGTCGCATCGCGACCCACCACCAAGCCCAGAGACTTCGTCCGACCATCAGTGAGCGTGAGTACAAGCTGCCCGTCGCGATCGATCAGCGCATCCGCGAGGCCAACGCCGTCGACGCCGGGATCTGGCGGCGGCAAGGAGGAGACCGCGTCACCAACGGCCCGACTGATCTGCTCGGCCACCACGGCCATATCGACTTCGCCGGGCGCGCCTGGCTCGGCTGGAGGCAGCGCAGCAACAGCCTTGCCGACCTCGGCCGAGACGAGCAGCGCAACCTCCTGCATGTCCACTACGCCTGGGGCACCTGGCTGTGGTGGCGGCAATGCGGAGACAGCCTCCTCCAGCGCGCGAGCAACAGCGGCATCGATGTCGGCAAGGGTGACTTCCGGCTCGGCGCGGACCTCTGCTTGCGCTGCAATGCGACGTTCGAGCTCCTGCACCGTAGCGCGCAGCGCCGCGTTCTCCTCCTGCACCGGGAGCAGTTCGGCGGCGACGTAGTCACGGACGATCTCGACCATCTGCTGGCCGAACAGTTCACCGTCGAACACCAGGCAACCCTTTCATCATCGCGAGCAGGGCCTTCGCGGCCTGTGCCTCGTCAGGGTTGTCGTTGGCCGGCGGCTCGGCTGGAGCGGGCGCGGGCAACGCAGTCGCTTTGCCGAACGGATCGTCGGTGGCGTCGCGCTTGGCGAGGGCGGCGAGGCTATAGTTCTGCTGCTGAAGATAGACAGTATCACCACCCTCGGTCGGCTTCTTGTCCAGCTTAGCCCGCATTTCGTCGACCTTGAGGATGCCGGCGCCGTCCTTGAGAACCTGCATCTGGGTCACGCCATCCATGCGCAACAGGTTGTCGACGTCGAACTCTGTGCCCAGCTTGTCCCCGGTGCCGAGGCCTTCGTCCATGCAGGTCTCGATCGCCTCGATCAGGGACTGAAGGCACTGCGAGTAGTACTCGACGTTCAGTGCCTGGACGTTGTTGTAGCTGGGCAGCGCGCCCACGCCGATCTTGTATGGCGGCACATGGAAGGTGGAGCAAACCACCTCCGAGGTCCATTTGAGCTGCTCGATCAGCTGTGCGTCCGTCGCCTTGACCGCCAGCGCCTCGTACTTGAGGCCGTCACCCAGCACCGCGATCTTGCCAGCGTTCTCGCCGCTGAAATTGCCGTCCCAGTACTCTTTGAGGCGATCTGCGTTCGCCTGGTCGATTTTGCCAGGAGCGACGAGGATGCCGCCAGGCTTAGACCCGTTGCCGAAGAACTTGGCGCTGCTGTTCTGGATCTGCAGGCCCTGCGTTGCCGCGAGGCCGGAAGCATAGATCGGCGACAGCCCGACGAGAGGGTGGAATAGGCAGTTGAACCTGTCGTGGATGATCTCACTCGCCGGAACAACCACCGCAGCCTCAGCAATGCCCGCGAGGTGGTCGGTGGAGAGCCGATAGTAGACGCCGCCATCGTCGGTGATGAGCGGCTCCACCCGATCCGGATCGAGGATATAGAGTGCCTTGACCACCCCACGCGCGTCGCGTTCCTTGAGTGCGTAGGTGTTGCCGCTGGACAGTTTGGAGAGGATCCAGTTCTCCCAGAACTGGTTGCGCGTCTGATACCGGTTTGGCTTCCGCAGTACAGGCGAGTACGCAGTGTTCGTCGTCTCGGACCAGACCCCATCCGAGAACTCGACCAGCTTGACGCGAAGCTTGGCGACGTCGCTGGCGATCAGCGTCATGCAGGCGAAAACAGCGTGGTATGCGAGCACCGCGGTTTGACTGACCACGACATCGCGCTGCCATGCACCCGTGAAGGATTCGAGGATGCGCATCCAGCCGCCACCCCCCGCCGGAGCGGAGAGGGAGCGGCCGGCGCGAGAGATCTCGAAGCCGAAGAGGCGCATCAGTCCGCCTTGGCTTCCTTGGCCTCGGCGACCTTCTCCTGCAGCGTCGCGGCATCCCAGCCGTGGAAGGGACGCTTGCCGACAACCTTCACGTACTCGGCGCGCAAGTCGTCCAGCTCAGCCTTCTGCTCGCCATCTCCATCCGGCCTGCCGGCCTTCCCGATGGCGATGAGCGCACGCGCATCTGCGGTAGTGCGCGCGACGAAGGGATCGCCAGGCATGAGCCGACGTGTGGCGTAGGTCATCGACTTTTTGGCTACCAAGTCGGTCATATCGTCCTCCGTGAGAGAGCCCGGCGGGCAGCTACAGCCGCCCGCCGATCGTCAATTACGGCGCCGCTGGCGTGCCGTAGTCGGCGTTGCCGATGTAGGCGACGGCCGATGCGCGGCGCTTGGCGAAGTTGAGCGGCCGCACCACCTTGATGGCCACCGACTCAGTCTGGAACATGGAAACCACGTTCGCATTGGGGGTTGGCGTGTCGCTCGCACCATCCGGGTTGTCCGCCATCTGGACCGACGCTTCGGTCGAGAGGGACACCTCAACGCCGCGGTCGCCAATCTTGTAGATGTCGGAGGGCTTCAGCAGAATGAGGTCGCCCGCGCCGACGTTTCCACCAGCGACTACCGGGTCGCCCAGCAGAGTGCCGCCGTTCGCCGACAAGCCTGGGAATGCGAAGTTGCCCATCACGTTCTGAATGAGGCCCAGCGACTTCGCCAGCGACTGCGTGGTGACGAACCGAAGGTCGTCCGCATTGTTGGCCGCGATGAAGCCGGCGTACAACGCCTTCACGTCGGTGATCACGCCTTCAGTGTCGTTGCCCGCGCTCGTACCTGCGGTCAGACCGTTCAGGATGCCAGCCGGCGACACGTTGGCGACGGCCGCTGCATTCGACAGGAACGTCTGATCGACACGCTGCGCTGAGGCCTGCACCAGCGCATCGCGCACCAGCAGTTCGGCAGATGGAGAGGAGTCGCGCAGCAGCTCCTTCGAGATCACGGCGATCGCGGCCACCTTCAAGGCGGATAGCACGACATCCGAGAAGTCGGCCTTGGTCACCGGGATCGACTTGGACTGGCCGACCCAGTAAGCCGACGCGGCACCGTCCTGGCCCTTGATGTGCACATTTGCCGGCACCTCGCGGAGTGGCAGGCGATCGAACACCGTCTGAGCGTACAGAAAGTCGATGAAGTCGCCGGTGTAGCGGGTGTCTGCCTGGGCGAGTTCCGCGCCCCACTCGCCAGCCTCGGTGCCGCCGCCGGCCACCGCGGCCTTCACGACCTGCACGAGGGTCGGGTTGCTCTTGCCCCAGCGCTGGTGCGCAATGCCTTCGGCCGAGATGCCATCGAGGCGGGCAAGGGTCTTGGCGATCACCATACGGGTGTAGTTCTGGCCCTCGAACTTCTCGTCCGCGTCGCCCGACTTGATGATGATCTGGCCACCGCGCGAGCCGGAACCGTCCTTCTGGTTCGATCCGTGCGCGGGCGCAGCCTTGGAGATCAGCGTCTTCTCCATTGCGCGGAGGCGCACCAGGTGCTTGTCGATGGCGTCGATATCGGCCTGGTTGCCGTCGAACAGCTGCTCCTGCTCTTCGTCGAGGGTGGCACCCTCGTCAGCGGACTTGGTCATGATGGTTTCGTTCGCAGCGACGAGCGAGGCGCGCTTCTGCTCGAAGGCAGCGATCTGTTCAGCGATGGTAGGCATGTAGGTGTTCCCGTAGTCTAGGGGCTATGCCGTCCGCCTGATGGTGCGGATGACGAAGGGTTTCGCCCCGTCGCGGGCGGGTTCCTGCAGCTTGACGACGCGCCCCTTGCCGGTCGCGGCGGGTTTGTCGTGCTGGGGAGTTGGGAGTGGATCGGGCTCGATGCCGGCCTTCTCCATGAAGTTGTGGTCGAGCGACTTCACCGCGGTGATCACCGCCTCGGCGTTTGCCGGAATGGATACGGTCGACAGCTCGAAGATCTCGATTTCCTGGAAGTCGATGCCGCCGTCATCAAGGAAAGCGTACTTGAGGGGACGAAAACCGATGGACACGGCGCGCACGAGCCCATGCTTGATCTCGCCCCACGCGGTGTCGACGCGATCCTTAAGCGGACCCGCCTCTGCGATGTCCGGGATCTGCGCCTCGAACTCGATGCCCTTGGCCGTCGGCTTGCCGAACGTGACGGTGCCGATCGGCGCGTCATGCTGATGCTGATGCAACAGGACCAGCGGGTTCTGAAACTTCGCCCCCAACGGATTGATGGTATCCGACACCCGGTCCGCGGCGGGAGTGGTGGCCCAGCCCTTGAAGGTGCGCTGATCGGCGTCGAAGGCTTTCACCTCCAGCATGGAATAAGCTCGGTTCATGTTGGCTCCTTCGGGAGGCGCAGGATCAGACGACGAGCATCTCGTATTCTGGCGCTGCCTCTTCCGGCACGATCATCGGGGCAGTGGCATTTATCAGCCCGTCCACCCCGTCGATCTTGTTCGGACTGTTCGGCGTTTCCTTCTTCGGCAGCAGGCTGCCGTTCACGCGGCGGTCGACAACGACGTTGCCGATCATCCAGGCCAACACAGGATTGGCATCGTGGCGCAGACGAGCTGGTCCGGCCTTCACGCGAGCCTCGAGCTGCCTAGCCGGGTCAGTGACGTTGGCGGCGTTCTTGGGCAGTTGCACTGCGAATGGCTCGCCGCCGTCGTCGAAGTCTTCGTTGAGCCGCGACGCCATGGCGAGGCCGCTGTTCCACTGGTCGAATGTCGCGCGCCGAACAGCCAGCGCTTCCTTCAGGTCCCGCACCTGCTGCTCGATGACGCGATGGTCGATGAAGTCGCCGGGTGTTGCAACCAACGCGCTGGCAGCCACCCATTGCTTATAGAGCGCGGTCACCTGCTTCAGCGCGCCGTCCTGGCTGGAGAGCCGCGCTTCGGGCACGTAGAACCACGGCTTCACGAGCAGTTGGCCCGTCGGCGTTTCCGCGACCAGCACCAGCGCGGAAAGATCGTCGACGTTCGAAAGGTCGGCGCCGATGTAGCAGTCGAGACCGGCGAAATCGTCTAGGGTCAGCGTGGTGTCGCCGCAGAGCGCCCACTGAGTTACGTTGAGCCAGGCCGATGCAGCACCTAGCCAGATATTTAGGTGCTTAGTCTTGAACTCGCCTTCGGCAGCCGGGCTCGCTTTGGCCTCGATCGCCCGCTTGGCAACCTCATCCCGCAACGGGCGCGAGGCATCGATCAGCGGGTTAGCCTTGATCCACTTGGAAGGGTCGAACGGATCGTCGCCAACCTTGCGATCGTCGCCGTAGTCTTCGGCGCGGTCGAGGGTGAAGATTATCGCGAAGATGTGCTCGGCGATGACAGAGCGTTCGAGCACCTTGGTCGCCAGGGTCCGTTGCTCGTAGCAGACGCCGTGCAGATTGAACCCGGCCGTGGTGATGATCCACATCAGCGGGTTACGCCGCGCACCGAAAGCCGAGTTCATCACGTCGAACAAGCCGCGGTCAGAGTGGGCGTGCAGCTCGTCCATGGTGACAAGGTGCGGGTTGTGCCCGTCCTGGCTCTTGGCCTTCGCGTGCATGGGCTGCATGTAGCCGCCGTTGTCGCCGCAGGTGATCGACTTGGCCCACGGGATTAGCCCGAAAGCCTCCTGCAAAGCCGGCATCTTCTCCACCATGCGCTTGGCAGGGTGGAACACCTTCTTGGCCTGATCAAACGTCGTCGCCGCGGTAAGTACCTGAGGCCCTGGCTCGTTCTCGCAGGCCAGACAGTAGAGTGACACCAGCGCCGTCTTCGTCGACTTCGCGTTCTTGCGCGCGACCTCTTCATAGACGGAGGTGAAGCGCCTGCCGCCGGTGTCATGCCGACGCCAGCCGAAGACCAGCGCCAGGACGAAAACCTGAAACGGCTCCAACGTGATCGTCGGTGTGTCCCAGACACCTTCAACGTGGGGCAGCTTCTCCGCGAAGTCGCAGACATCGTTGGCGTGCCACGGGTCGAAGTAGTACCCCCACGCCTTCGTCTTTGCGCGCTTCAGGTCGTCGAGGTGCCGCTGAGCCGCCAGCCGAACCCACTTGCAGTGCCGCTTCTGCTTCTTATCACCAGCTGCTGCTTTCGCGTACGCCAGTGCGACCGAGGCGTAGTCTCTAGCGTGCCCCGTGTCCGTTGCGCTTGAACGGGTTGCCCGGCTTCGTGGCATCCGCGGCACCTCCGCTTCCTACGCGGCTTTTCGGGCCGGCAATCCTCAGGAGCTCTTCGTGCTGACGAAGTACCGTCAGGTAAGCGGCGGGCGGGGGCTCACCACCCGCGGAGAAGGCTTGACGGACCAGCGCTTCCAGCGAGCAGTAGCGAGCGAGCAGGGCGCTATCGACCTCGGTGACGCCAGCGGCCATGACCCGGCCGAGCACCTCTTGCCAGACGAGGATCGCTTCCGGCGTCAGGTAGTCCGGCTGGATCGGCGGATCGCCGGGTACGATGATCTCGGTTTTGTCACCATCCCGGAAGGGCCGGAGCGTGCCGGCCGCCGCCTTCTCGGTCGGCGTTTTCGGCTTGCGCCCGCGCTGCATTCTGGCCTCCAAAATTTATATCGGCCCGAAAGTTTAATACGGGCGAGCGAAAAAAGGCCTCGGTATACGGTCCTAGGGGTAGCTGCGGCCGATCTTTGACCTCCCCCCCGGGGTGCGCGACCTCGCGCGTGCCCTGCTGGCCTCTTCAGCCGTCTTCACCTGGTGGCAGGGATCGCAGATGCCTTGGTAGTTCTCGCGATCATCAGTGCCGCCTTCGGCCTTCGGGATCTTATGGTCTGCGATCGTTGAAGGCGTGACGCGCCCCGCATCGAGACAAGGGCGGCACAGGGGCTCCTCTTTGAGCACCTGTGCACGCATCAACTCATGAGCCCGACCGTAGCCGCGCTGCTGCCTGCTCTTGCGTGTGGTCGCCCAAGATTTCGCGCGAGGCTTCTGCTTGAGGCTAGGTGGACGGCTGGGCACTAGGTACGCTTCGCGCGCCCCACCAGAAGCGAGGTGCTCCTGTTGGGTGGGGCGTTGGTGGCTAGGCCATGCGCGAACGCCTGCTGCTCCTGGCAGCGGATGAGCTGTTCTACTCCGTCGACGATTTGCACGTCAAGCGGCCTGATCGTGCGCGGGCAGTAGGTTGTGGGCAGCGATCTTCACGGGGATGTTGAACCCGGGAAAGTCGACCAGGATGAAGCGACCGCGTTGACCTCTGACGCTGCCTAGCAATCCTTCGAAGCCGGCATCAGCGAAGGTCACCAGTTCACCCGCATGGAAGGTGCGGGCCGCTGCGCGCGGTCGGCCGCGTTGCTCAGCAAGCCGCAAGGCGTCGAGAGCACGATCAGCCACACGGGGGTAGATGTCGAGATGACGGAACACGCCGAAGTTGGGCAGCATGACAGTGACGTGGCTGCGTGCCGCCTCATCCCATACGACGCGCGATGGTGCCGGTTGCCGCGAGATCGCTACCAGCTCGGGCAGCCGGTCGTATTCCGAGAACACAATGGTGGGCGTCATAGGCGACGCGACCTCCTTCCGGTCGCGTGAGCGCGCCAGGCGGACCGTTCGGGTCTCCTGCGGCGTCCACGCCTGGAAGCCCGCCTGCTGTAGAGCCGTGGTCAATGGGATCGTGCGGCTGGGTGCCGTGCGTAGGATGCACCAGTTCATCGCTGGCCACCGGAGCCGAGGGGCATGCGATATGTGTGGCTGTGGGGCACCGCGTTCAGCAGCCGGGCTATCCGCGCCATCGCCACATTGCCCTCATGGTAGGTAAAGGTCAGGTTGGTGCACGCGGTATTCCGCAACTTCTGACGGAGACGAAGCAGCAGCACAGCCAAAGCCTGCGGCTCGGTGCACCATGCGAAATGCACAGCGAACACGCCGTCATCTAGGTCTTCAGAACAGTTGATGCCGGCGATGCAGCGCTCGCCTTCAAGGGCTAAGATTGCGGGCTTGTCCCAGCATGCGGGAGGGAAGCGCATCCAGCCATTCTCTTGGAGAAGCAAGCCAGCACGATAGGCCGCGGTCATCCCCACTTGCGATTGGCATAGCTTGTCGACCTCAGTGATCGTCACGCTGCGATCTCCTGAATGCTGACACAGCTGGGGCAGTCTGCTTCGACGCCCTCGAGTGTGAGGACCCGTCGAATGTCCTGGCACATGCCGCATGATGGTTCCGCGCGCTGGACCGGTTCGGGCAGCTGGCGTGACCGGGCTGAGCGCAAGACGTAGGAGCCATCCTCCTCGCGCCACAGGTAGCCGTAAGTCTCAGCCATGCGCTTCCACCGCTCCGGTAGCGCATCGATCTCGGATTGGTCGCTAGCCTCGGCCGCGAGACGCCTCATTGCCTCGTCGAAGCGCGCCTGCTGCTCCCGACGCACGGCCAGTTCCGCGGAACGCCTACTCCGCAGCGCTTCGTCGTTCCGCTCCCATCTGCCAAGGATCTCTACGCACTCGGACGTGCTCGGAAAGAACCTGCACGTGCGGAGCGCCTCAGCGACTAGGAACTCGAGCGCGGACTTCGGGTACGTGCCGATGGCCAACTCGTAAGCGCGCACGCGCAGCTTTCCCGTAACCTCGTCGTCCTTGCGTCGCGGCAGCGTGGTCAACATGCGGAGGCAGCGGTCCAGGAACTGCGCATCTCCGGTCGCGAGTGGCGGGAGCGGCATGGTGGCGATCGCCATGGCGGCGTCGAGCTGTTCATCGGACAGTCGAAGCGCCGGCGCCGAAGATCCGCTCGTCAAGCTCTCGCTCGAAGCCGTCTCGCTGATCGACGTCGAGATGGCTGGGAGAAGTTCGCCTACCGGTCGCGCCGGACGGGAGTTGGTGGGGTGGTCGGTCATTTCTCTTTTCTCGCGGGTCGTAGGCTCCGCCCCAGCCGAGGGCGACAATGGCTTCGAGCAGACGGCCAGGGGGCCACTCGTCGTCAGCCATCCCTTCGACCTTCCGGACAAACTGGCGGTGCGCCGTCGCGGTATTCGTCGAGTTCTTGGTCTTCCGGTTCTTCAGCAGATCCGCCCAGACGTCCGGATCGGCCCAAGCGGGGCAGGGAAAATCTACCGGGAAGCGGTGCCCCTTACGCGCGGGCGGGGTATCCCCATCCGGGTGGGTAGGGGCGGGGGGGTTAGAATTATTTTCATTGGGGGGGAGGGGAAGGGAGGGCGAAACGTCACCGGCGTCACAAACGTCACTTTCGTCACATGTGACGGTCTGTGACGCTTTGAGACGTTCGCGTTCACGCCACTCGGCCGTTCGCCGGGCGCCAGATGACTTCGGCTTCGGCTCTGCGCGAACCTGCGCCTCCAGCTCAGCGATCGCGGCGAGCAACGCGTCACCCGTGACGCCGGCGGCGATCAGATGCTTCACGGCTGTTGCGATGACGCTCACACGACCCGCCAGTCGATTTCGGGCCACAATGCACGTGCCAAGGCCCATCTCAGTGGGAAGTCGCGGACAACGAAGCCTTTGCTGTCCTCTACGACCTGGCGGCCGTTCTCGACATACGTGAAGTCAGCAGTGAGCCGCGCCTGCTGTCCGTTCTCCAGCATGACGGGTTGACCTGCGACCTCGAACCGGAACACGGGTTGCTGTTCCAGCCGCTCGATCTTGCCGGCGCGCTGGAGCAGATGCAGTTCGTTGCACCGCTTCGCCTCCCGGCGGCTGGCATGCTCGTGCCCATGAAGGCAGTTTGACTTCTTGGCGCCGTACTTGCTGCCCGAGGCCTTCTTCTGAGCGAAGGGATTGAACGCCGCTGTCATATCGGCATCTCGAGCTGTGGGTCCGGGTTGTGGATGAGGAAATCGTCCCGGGCCAATCGAGCGGCATCCAGAGCCATCATCGCTTGGCCCATCTCCAAAGCCGCCGCGTCCACCTTCTCACGCGCACGCGCCAGCCGCCGCTCTGCATGGGCGATCAGCTCGTGATGTTGTTCGAGGCTGGCAGGAGCGGCAGTGAGAGCCGCTTCGATCTCAGCGCGAGACGGTAGCCGGGTCACTGTTGCGGCAAGCCCATCGCGGCGCGGGCTTCACCAGCCGAGTAGCCGGCATGGCGCAATGTCCAGTACTCGTCGCGGCGCACTGGATCGTCAGCGAACAGGCGGCGTTTACCGACCTGCCGCCCTTCAGCCTTCGCCTTGCGTAAGCCCTCGGCAGTCGCGCGGCGGTGCTCTTCGGCGCTGACACGCTGCCGCGGCACGCCGGGCTGTTCACGAACGATGTTGCGGATCCGGCGCGGCGACAGGTTGAAGCGTGCGGCAAGCGTCCGTGCAGATTCGGTGCGGTAGGCTTCGCGTATGACCTCGTCGCGCGGGTTCATGAGGTCCTCCGTGCGTCGTCGGCATCGACGATCGCCTGCATCTGAGGGATCAGAGGGCGGAACATCGCTGCAAGCACGGCCTCATCGATATGGCACCGCTGCCCGTCGGAGATCCGCTTCAGGTACTCGGCTACCGCGCCGGACAGCCCGGTCACCAGCGCCATGTCGTTCGCCGTCTGGGCCTCCTTCGGCGTCGCGGTCAGCCCGTAGAGAGCAAGGGCCTCGTTCAGTGCGGTTGGATCAGCGGCAAGACTGTTGAGCAGGTTCTCCGACGCTGGCAGCGACGGGCCAGCGATGCCGCGGCGCACAGTGACCGTCTCCATGTCGGCGCGATCGGCGAAGGCGCCGGGCCCCATGTTGTTGGCGCAACGGCTCCAGCCGGCCGATATGGCCAACGACAGGTTTGTCTTGGATTGTGCGCTGCAGCGACGGACTTGTTTGTCAGCCACGGCTAGTCTCCAGATCATGAATAGGGGCAAGTATGGAAGCGGCCGCCGCGGGCGGGGGGCTATCGAGCGCGGCGGCCGATCCGGTCCAGGGCAGGCCGGATACAAAGTGGTGGGCGCGGGCGAGGGGCACCTAGTGCCTCACGAACTCGACGGGTCGCTGCATGGTCCAACACAGGCCGCAGGTACCGCAGCAATCGGTCTTTCCGGTCTGCACGGGGCAGAGAACGTGTTTGCTCTCCGACGCAGCGGTGATCACGAGGCTGTCCACACCCGAGAACCGGATCACGCAGCGCCCAGGCCAGTCGGCGTTGAGGGCTGCGACTGCGGCGCCGATCCGGCTGGTCCGATCCCTGGCGGTGAACCCGAAGACGTGCAGCTGCGGCACTTCTGCGAGGAGGACGGACCAGAGATCGGCATAGGCTGGGCTGTAGAAGTCGCCGAGGATGTGCAGCCGGACGGCGAAACCGCGCGGGTGCTTGCGGCCGAGGTCGACGACCTCGTCGATCAGCCGGGCTTCCAGCGCCATGCCCGCCATGTGGCGGCGCGACCAGTTCATGTTGTTGCCGTAGCAGGTCGACCACTCGCCGCAGGACCGCGGGCAGGTCGCGCGCTCCTCCAAGGTGAGGGTGTAGAGCGGGAAGCCTTTCCAACGGCCTTTGGTTACCAGCCGCCCTATCTTCCGCTGGTTCATGCCCGAGATGAGCAGACGGGGGCTGTCAGCGGGGTGCACGACGCGGCTGGGGAAGAGCGTCCGCGCGTCAGCGGCCGCGGGATGGTCAGGCAGCAGCTTGATGCGTGCACCGCTGCCGCTCACCGGCTTATTGGCGATTCGGTGCAAGGAGCCGCCGTACTGCACCGGGCGAGCGGTCTGCTCGCGCGTCGGGAGACTCATGCGTCACCTCCTGCGCGAAGCTCGCGAGCATTCTGGAGCGCGCGCTCGTGAGCCGCATAGGTGGCTGCCGTATGCTTGTAGCGGTCTTGCAGCCCCCGAAGGCAGCGCGCCAACGTGACATCAGCGCTGTCGAGCAGCCATGGAGCGCGTCGGCCAAAACCAGCAGAGCGGGCGGTGTACCAGTCACCGCTCTCGCGTGCGGTCCACGTTACCTCAAGGGTCGAGAGCCTATTGAAGCCACTGGACTGGGTGCCAGTTGCCACCAGCTTTGTCGCGCCCTTTGCCGCTTTGTGGACGGTCCAGTCGTAGCCAGGCATCAGCTTCGTGAGCTTGGCGCGAAAGTCGGTGCTCGCGCTCATGCTGCTGCGTCCTGTGCGAGCGCTTCGAACGAAACAGCCTTGCCTTGCTCCTCCGCAATCGAAGCGATGTGGAACCAGTACTTTGCAGGAATACGGCGTCCAGCAAGGCTCCAAGAGCGGACGGTTACGTCCGCGACAGGCACGCCTCGTGAGCGAAGAGCATCAGCGACCGCCTTGGCGCCACCGAGCATCTGTATCGTGGTGCTATGTTCCATATTGGCAAGCGCTATCATTCGTAGCGCTACGTTGCAATATGATTTGTAGCGTCGCCTCGTGCGATTGGGACATGATGAACAGTCCCGATCTCGACCTACCGCATGAGCGCCTTGCCTGGGCGAGAGAGCAGGCGGGGTTCGCCGACAAGGCGGACTTCGCCCGCGCGTGCAACGTCAATCCGACGACGTATCGGGCCTACGAAAGCGGTCAGAACGGCTTCGCCAAATACGCAGCGCTCTTCGCCAAGCGCTTAGGCATCGCTGCAGAGTGGCTTCTTGAGGGTGGCCCAACGCCCGTGATCGTTCGCGGTGACAGAGCGCCAGACCTGCCTCCGATCATAAAAGCGGAAGACGGTGCCGTGCCGCTACGGCACATCGACATGAACCTCGCCATGGGCGAGGGCGTCACGCTGGACGACTACTACGAAGAAGGGGTGTTCGAGTTCGACGCAGCTCTACTTCGGCAGATAAGCCGGGCTCCGGCCCAACGCCTGGTTGTAGGACGAGGAATAGGCGACAGCATGATGCCGACCATCCATGATGATGCGATGGTCATTTTTGATACCACTCAAACTGAACTGAACAACGACGATAAGATCTGGGCGATCAGCCTTTACGGCGCTGCGAGCATCAAGCGTCTTCAGGTAGTTGGGCGGGGAAGAGTACTTGTCGTGTCGGATAATCCGATAGTGCCGAACAAGGAGGTCGCGCGCGACGATATTCACATCTTAGGTCGCGTTATCTGGTCTGCTCGTAAACACTAGGATCACTTGCCTAATCAACTCTCCTTAGCGGTCGTAGGCGCTGACCACCCGAACAAGAGCGGCCCTGCCCGCCGCTTCGAAATCGCGATGTGCATACCGGGGGAAAGGGTCGACTTGGTCCCGGAGCCGAAGAACCCGAAAGACCCTCGAGCGATCGCCGTCATGAGCGAGCGGGGTATTCAGATCGGGTACGTTCGGGCCGAGCGATGTCAGCTAGTTCACACCTACATGCGACGCGGGCCCGTTATTGCCGTCTTCCAGCAGGCTGAGCCATGGGGGGCGACAATCAGAGTGTCATTCGGAGGAGAGGCACCGGAGCTGCCAGATGTAGTGGATCGGAGGCGGCCAGAGCGGGACAGCCTGGATCAGCGCGACGATTCGGCAGACGACTGGTGGCCTGACGAAATCTGGCCAGACGACTAGCGTCCCGTAGCGCTACAAATCGTGTTGACACGCTACAAATCATAGCGCAGTAAGTCTCCAACACCCGACCGGTGAGCCGTAAGCGCAGACCCGGAAGGATCCATCTGGAGACCTTCGATGCACACTGCATCCTGCCAGCCTCGCACCGTTACCCAGCCGCACCGCGGCTCTGAGGTCATTTTTGTCCAGCGCGACTTGGTCGTCAGCTTCTTGCAGGACTTCCTAACCGCTTACGACGAGGACGATGCCGCCAAGCGCGCGGTGTTCACCAGCTACGTTCGCGCCCGCGCAGAAATGCAGCTCGCTGCATGGGGGATCGCACGGTGAGCCGCGTACATGCCCGCGCGGCTAAGTGGGTGCATGACTATGCCGCTCTGGCAGAGGCTCGCGCGATCCGACGGCACAACATGTTCGCGGAGATGCGCGAGCTCGTTGCCGAGGCGAGCGCAGCCGGCGAGCCGAGCCTTGGTGGCGGCACCCTGATCGTGTGCGCAGCGACGTCCTGCCTGTTCGTCGTTCTGGTCGCCTGCTTTGCGGTGTTGTCGCAGTGAGCCGCCCTCCCGTCCTTTCCTACGATGAGGCCGAGAAGGTGGCGGAAGACCTCGGGCGCGTGTGGCTTGGCCTCACCGGCGCCTCGCAGGTGCCATCGACCGAGACGCTCACCGACCTCGTGCAGCGCGTCCAGCGCAAGGCTCGCGAGGTGGTGGCCAGCCGCCCTGAGCGCGCCTGATCTCCATCAGCAAGGATCGCCCATCATGATCGAAGTCAACCGTAAGCAGTTTACCCGCGCGCTCGACCTGGCGTCGGCAGTCGTGGGCAAGTCCAGCACCATCCCGATCCTGCAATCAATGAAGGTTACGGCGAACGGCGCCTTGCGTCTGGAGGCCACCAATCTCGACAACTGCACCTGCGCTGAGCTGCCTTATGAAGGCGCCGCGGGCAACTTTCTCCTGCCCCAGCCGCGCATGCTGCGGAGCGCTATCAACCAGGCAGGCGGCGATGACGTCAGCGTGCTTCCTGCCGACGATCGCTCCATCGAGGTTCGCTCAGGGCGGCTCGGCAGCAAGCTGCTCACTATGCCGGTATGCGACTTCCCGCCCTTGGATCGCATTGGCTTCGAGGAGTTTTCGGCAACGCTGGGCGCGGCCGAGTTCAAGCAGCTGGCTCGTCTCGTTCCTGCGATCTCGCAGGAGGAGACGCGCTACTACCTCAACGGCATCTGTGTGAAGCGGCTTGATGGCTGGACCTATCGGTTCGCGGCAACAGACGGCCACAAGTTGATGATCGTCGATATCCCGCTGCCCGATGCAGTCGGCATCATCCCTGACAACACTATCATTCCGCGCGATTGGCTGACCATCGTGCTGGCGCGGCTGGCCAAGGCCAAGGAGGGCGCCCGCCTCACGTTCGGGCGCATGGCCGTGCCGAATAACGCTGGTCCGGATCTGCCCCTCGCTCCGGGCGGGCCGCGGATCGCGCTGCAAGGCGATCTCGACGGCATCGTCTACTCGGTGACCGGCAAGTTGATCGACGGACAGTACCCTGACTACCAGCGGGTGGTGCCGACCGACACTCGGTACGTTGTGCGGGTGAGCCGACGCGAACTCGTGCAGGCCATCTCTGCTCTGGCTTCCCTTAGCTTCGACAAGTCGTTCCGAGCGGTGAAGCTGACGTTCCCAGCCGGAAAGCTGCGGTGCGAGCTGTTTAACGTCGAGTTGGGGACGAGCACCTTCGATATCGACGCCGAACATAATGTCGCGGCAGGCCTCGAACAGATTGGGTTCAACGCCAAGTACCTGCTTGCCATGTGCAACTCGCTGACCGGCGAGGAGATGCAGCTGCACCTGTCGGCGCACGACGCACCGGCGATCGTGACCGACCCTGCCGACACCGCCTTCAAGGGCGTAATCATGCCGATGAGGGTCTGAGCAATGCGCACGGGTACCGCAGCATCCTGGTGGGCCAGCCGTGACGGCGAGTTCTTCACCTCGGGGCCGCACACCACGCGCGAGGACGCGATCTTCGCCGGTCGGGAGGATTTCGAAGGCCAGGGCTTCTACATTGTCGAGGCGGCGTCAGAGGCAATCACCTTCAGCGCCGCTCGTCTGATCGACGATCAGTACTTCGACCGCGATGACCTGTTCCACTCCGATGGTGATGGTCCCGACCGGCGCACCAACTCGAAGGCAGCCGACGCCGAGTTGCAGGAGATGCTTGACGCGTGGCTCGTGCGCCATGCTGACACGTTCGTTGCACCCACCATGTTCGCCTGGTCGCGCGGCAAGGAGCTGATCCCGGCCGGCGCCGTCAGCGACGAGCTCGAGGTGCAGCACGATGGCTGACGGCACCAAGATCGAGTGGGCGGACGCCACGCTGAACTATGTCAACGGCTGCTCGCTGGCCTCGCCTGGCTGCACCAACTGCTATGCGATGAAGCAGGCTCATCGCTTCGACGTGCGCCGCGGTCTCACCCAGATGACCAAGGGCGGCATGGTCTGGACAGGCGAAATCCGCCTGAACGATAAGGCTCTGCAGCAGGCTCTGGCGTGGAAACGCGGCCGCCGGATCTTCTGGAACGCACACGGCGACCTGTTCCACGAGAACGTGCCCGACGCGGCGATCGACCGGCTGTTCGCCGTCTGCGCGCTCACGCCGCAGCACACGCATATGATCCTTACGAAGCGCTCGGCGCGGATGCGGGAGTATCTGACGAAGCTCTCCACCATTTGGCACGATGCCGGCGATCCGTTCGACGATCGCATCGGATCGCTGCTGGTCGAGCTATCCGGCTCGCCCTGCGCCATCGGTGTGTGGGAAGATCAGTTCATCCTTCCGAACGTCTGGCTTGGCGTCAGCGTCGAGGACCAGCAGCGCGCGGACGAGCGCATTCCTGACCTGCTTAACACGCCAGCCGCAGTGCGCTTCATCAGCGCGGAGCCGCTGCTCGGACCCGTCGATCTAGGCGCCGTTCGCTGGGATGTGGCGGGCTATCCGATGCTCGGGGCATTGCCCAACCCGGCCGAGGCTGACGACTTTCGGTGGGCGCATCATGACACCCAAGGTATCCGCTGGGTAATCATTGGCGGCGAAAGTGGCCCGAATGCGCGACCGATGCACCCGGACTGGGCGCGCTCGCTACGGGACCAGTGCCAAGCCGCCGGCGTGCCGTTGCTGTTCAAACAATGGGGAGAGTGGGAAGTCTCGCTCGACCGTGAACGCGACGATCCCGATTGGCGCGCCAACTATACCAACGATTACGTCGATCACGGCAAGTCCAAGTGGCTGAACCTTGCTGGCGGGAGCGGCTTCCACGGGGAGCGCTTCCTCGTCATGCGCCGCGTCGGCAAGAAAGCCGCCGGCCGCCTGTTGGACGGGCGCGAGTGGTCGGAGTTCCCCGGCCATGGCTGACGCGCTCGCCATCGGGACCGACGACCCGCTCTTCGATCCGACAAAGCCGATGCTCGTCAACGGCTACCGCTTCCTGCCGGCGCCGCACGACACCGGCGACACCTTCCAGCAGGCAGTTGGCATAGCCAGCGAGCTCTACTCCGACATCGAAGTGGCCGTGTGGCTCACAGCGCCCCAGCCGCTGCTCAACAACCTGAACCCCATCCAGCTGCTCGCCCTTGGCCGAAGCCCTGAGCTTCTCCGCGTGATGCAGGCTCTCGACGAAGGAGCATACCTTTGACCGCGCCACTCTCCCTGCTGCCGCTGGCTCAGATCAAGCCCGGGCAGAACCCGCGCCGCTACTTCGATGCCAAGAAGCACGAGGAGCTTGTCGCGTCCATTCGGCTGCGAGGTCTGCTCCAGCCGCTGCTGATCCGGCCCGTTGGTGATGACCACATCATCGTTGCTGGTGAGCGCCGGTACCGCGCCGCCCTCGAAGTCTTCGGTGATGCCGGCGAAGTGCCGGTGATCGTCCGCGAGATGACCGACCAGGAGGCGCTCGAAGCTGCGATCGACGAGAACGATGTGCGGGACGATGCGTCCGAGACCGAGCAGGCGGACGCCGCCGTGCGGGTTCTTGCTGCTTGCCAGGACGACCGAGCAGAGGCCGCACGTCGGCTGGGCTGGTCGCCGGCGAAGTTCGACCGACGCCTCGCGCTGGCCAACTTGTCGCCCGCGGTGAAGCTCGCGCTGGATGAGCGGCGCATCAAGGTGGGCCACGCCGAGTTGCTGGCGGTCATTCCGAGCGACAAGCAGGACAAGGCGCTCGAGACGATCACCAGCGCGGGCCTCGACGTGGCGAAGACGCGCGAGCTGCTGATGCGGGTGACGCAGAACCTCGGCGCGGCGACGTTCGACAAGACCGAGTGCACGACGTGCCCGTTCAATGCGGGGGCGCAGCGTGTCCTGTTCGAAACCCATGTCGACGACGGGCACTGCACCAACCCGGGATGCTTCCAGCTGAAGACCGAAGCTGTTCTCCTTGCGCCAGCCGAGACGGCCGCGCCGGTCGCGTCGGCAGCGCCGGAAGCGACCACGCCGGCTGCGGAACGCCCGGCGCCGTGTACCAGCCCGACCGCTACACCGCCCATTGCATCAGCAGCACCTGCCAGGAAGTCAGCGCCTGCGCCTGCAGCGCAGCCAGCTATCACTGCCAAGGACATCGCCGGCCGAACCGGAGATGTACGCGAGGCAGCATGGCGCGCCGCGCTGATCAAGGCAGGCGAGGGCGACCCGGAGATCCTGGAGGCGTTCGAGGCAACCCTGCGGGATATTTGGCGGGTCGATGCCGACTTCCTAGGGCGCTTCGGCAAGGACGAGCTGAAGTTCATCGCCAGAGAGTGCGGCCTGATCAAGCACATGGGCGAGAAGAACTTCGCCAAGATCTACGCTTGCAAGGTCAATGTCCTGATCGCCGGCATGCTCAATGCCACCGGCTTCGACTGGGCGGGTCGGCTCCCGAGCGCTCTCACCCTGGACGGAAAGTACGGGCCGCCACCGGCGCCGGCCGCCGCTCCTGCCACCATCGCTGAAGAGGCTTGACCACCATGCTGATCACCAGCTTGCTTCCCTTGCTGTCCCGCTACTCACTCGGCTTCGATCTTGTCGCCGGCCCGGACGGCGCGGTGACGCTCACCATCATCCCGCGCAAGGCCGAAGGCGTGAAGGGCAACCTCGAATGCGGAGAAGTGCGGCCGATCTCGGTCACAGCGAGCGCCGCAGAGATCGATGAGGAACTCGCCAAGGGCGCCGATGGCGCGCTCGGGCAGCTGATCGCGTCCCGCAAGGCCTTGGGCGAGCAGCTCGCCGAGCAGCAACAGGCGGCGGACGCGGCGAAGAGCGCGGCAACGAAGAAGGCACCGACGTCGAAGGCTGCAGCGCCTGCCGAGCCGAAGGTCTCGGCGCCGCCCCCGCCGCCCGCCGAGGCCAAGCCCGGCGAGCCCGCCAGCCTCTGGTGATCGGCGCGGCGCCCAATCACCCACCCAACCCTGGAGACCACCCATGCAAGTCACCGAACTCACCCGGTCCTACCGCTATGACGGGATCGACCTCCCGGTCCC
>Ga0068863_100001809_pt1 | contig 21221 bp, 21 predicted proteins | sample KBSSwiS62_FD_66596 | JGI IMG/M metagenome (GOLD analysis project Ga0068863, IMG submission 66596) | Switchgrass rhizosphere microbial communities from Kellogg Biological Station, Michigan, USA - KBS Switchgrass S6-2 | ecosystem: Host-associated > Plants > Roots > Rhizosphere > Soil ...
ACACCCGCCGCATAGAGATTGCCTTCGCCATCCATCGCCAGAGTTGTAATTTCACGGCGAGGGGCCGCATAGGCTGCAAACGGTTTTGCCCCTGGGGCCTTTGTGTCGATTCTGTAGATTATTCCGGAGCCGTCTGATCCGGCCCACAACATTCCATCCGGTGTCATTATCAAACAACGAATGTGCTGGTCGGCGGTCTTGAAAAGTACCTCTGCCTTGCCTCCCGCAGCGGGCACCCGATATACCACTGCGGGCGCACCGGCGGCGACATACACTTCACCGCCTTTGCCAACAGCGAGATCCCAAAGATACTTCGGCTTTTCCTCCGTCGTCGCAGGGTCGAAGATCACTGTTCCCACGCTGTCAGCGTCACCGCTTCTAACCCTGTAGACCTTGCCATCCGGAGAAGTCGCTGCGATCATCGCTCCATCCGAAGTCACGACCAGCGCTTGCACCGCGAGTTCCTTTGCTTCAAGCAACTTTGTCGCTTTGCCGTCCGGGGATACTCGCATCACAATCGCGGATCCTGCTGTTGTTCCTCCCAACCCGAGGTATCCATTGCCCGAAGCGTCGTTGGCGAGCGACCAAATGTAGCTCTTGCCTGTGTCGTATATCAGCGACTTTGCCGGTCCAGCCTCCAGCCGTCCATCGTTCCGTATCGCGACTCCGTCCATCGTTCCCCGCTCCATTGAGTCGTAGCGGTCTACTGTCCACAGTTTGGTCCCCTGAGCCAACATCGCACCCGGCAGAATCGCCGCCATCGTCCAAACCAGCGCCAAATAACGTCGCATCATCGTTCCCTGAGTCTAAAGCACATGGACGCGAAAAGAGCGGAGGCCAACGCCCCCGCTCTTTTCCATACCTGTTGGTAAAATTCTATTTCAGTTCGCAAGCACGGCGCGGTAGCGGATCTGATTCTTCTTCACCTTCGCGACGGCGTCGTTTGCCTTCGCCATTGCGAAACGCTCTGTAACCGCTTTGATGTTGTGTCTTGCCGCTACGTCGAGCATCTCGTAAAGGTCGCGCGGGCTCCCAGTCGGCGAACCCGAGATTGCCTTTTGGCCGCCGATCAGCGGAAATGCTTGAAGTGAGACAGGCGAGGGCGGTGCCCCGACCAGACAGAGTACTCCCTTTGGCCGTAGTGCACCTATGTATGCAGCCCAATCCTGATCTGCGCCTACGGTTGAAAGCAGCAGGTCGAAGGATCCGGCCACTTTTTTTAGCGCGCCCGTGTCACGGGTACTCACAAAGTGATGCGCCCCCAACTCGCGGGCCTCGTTCTCTTTGTCCTTGGAGGTTGAAAATGCTGTTACATTGGCGCCAAAGGCTTTCGCAAACTGAATCCCCATATGCCCCAGCCCGCCGATCCCAATGATGCCGACGCGCGATGAGGGCCGCACGTCATGGTTGCGAAGCGGGCTATACACCGTAATTCCACCGCACAGAAGCGGAGCAGCATGCTCGCTCTCAAGGCCTCTCGGGAGCGGAATGGCAAAACGCGAGTTCACCCGTACCTTGTCTGCAAATCCGCCGTTGCGTCCAACGCAAGTTGGTTGCGCCAAGGCGCACAAATGCTCGTCTCCCTGTCTGCACCACTCGCAGATGCCGCAGCTATCGGCCTGCCAGCCTACACCAACACGCTCACCCACCGTCAGGTTCCGTACACCCTCGCCGGCCGCCGTTACTGTGCCAACAATCTCATGGCCTGGAATAAACGGATACTTACTGATTCCCCAATCGTTATCGATCAGATAGACATCGCTGTGGCACACCCCGCAGTGCGAGATCTTGATCTCAACCTCATTTGCCTTCAGTTCTCCGGGCTCGAACTTATACGGCAGCAGATGCGCACCGGCCGCGTGCACAGCCAGACCATGAATCTCACTCATCTGGAATCTGTTCCTTCTTGCGCACGGCATCAGTGCCGGCGTCTCTGGATTGATGCTACATCATGGCCACGTTTGCCACCCTGCGGGTGATTGTTCCGCGTCTAAACGAATTCCAATCAATATTTTCCGAAGTTACCTGATGATCAACGTAAGCACTTGCGATCCGCTAACCGCATATCCGGTCTCGGCGGAGGCGGCTTCTAGGGCGCTCTCACCATTCAGCTTCATTCGCTGTGCATCTTTCAGGGGAGCGAGTACGTTCGCCATCGATAGTGGCATCCCTGGCATCGTTTCACCCTCCATCACTGCTTGCGCTTCGCGGCTTAGCAGTGTCACATACACTCGATTGTTTCCGTGCAGCCGGTTCATCTGTTTCACTGCATCCGCCAACCCAACGGCTCCTTGCCCCTGCGACCCCAGTAGCTTGTCCAGCGTCGCCCCATCGCTCATGAGAACCCTTAACGGACCGGGTCCGAGGCTTCCAGGAAGCTTCACCTTCAGCCGCACTACGCTCGGTTCTGCCTGGTAGGGTCTGAGCGTCACCTCCGCGTCGACCGTATCGCCCGCACGAGCCTCGATCGCATCGAGCCGTGCCGATTCCAGAACAGCGGTTCGGCGCTCCGGAATGCCTTCCATCTTGAGTTTGAGACCGGTGACAACGGGTTGGTCGAGCGCATTTCCATATACGCGGTTGAATCGGTCGTTTACTAAGAGAGCCGCGTTAATGGCTGCCGGGTACAACTCATTTTGCGCCACGATACCGGCGACTCGAACCGTCGCTTGTCCTTGTACCCCAATCTCGCCGCTGAGCCGATAACTCATCTCAGCCGCCGCCGTGTTCGTGCCCTGCAGGCTCTGATAGATCGAGACCAACATCGCCGATGGTGTCAGCTGACGGTTGTCCAACACCTCGAAGTGGAACGTCTTCTCCCTGGCGGACGTCTGTGAACCTGGTGTTCCCGGCACAGCTGGCTGAACGACCTGCACAGTCACCGGAATCATTCGCGCCTTTGCGCCGAACCTTCCCATAACCGCTGAAGCACGATCTTCTGTAAATGCTCCAACAGTTTCGGTCGTATTCACGATCTTGAATGCGTTTAGCGGAGAGGGAAGCGTGGCTATGACAGCCGCCTTCGTCATCGGCATGTCGACTGGACCGTACTGCGTAATTGGATGTCCACAGGCCAGCAGTCTTGTCGGATCTACATAGGTCACGGTGCAGGTGCCCGCCACTGAAAGATCACCGCGGACGAGGATCGCGCTTACTGCTGAGCCCGGAACAAGAGGCTCCGGCTGCGACGCCTTGGAATCTGCGCTCCCCAGCCCGGCCACGGGTGTGAGTCCCATAGCGCGAAACCTGTCGCCGAAACGCTCCACAGTCTCCTGGCTGAATCCGCTGAAGACAAGTGGGGTCTCCATCGCCTGCATCTCTACGCCGGCACCTGCATTCACCGCAGGCAGGCCTGTCGCAGCAGATTCGCGGACTCCGCCTTGTTTCTCTCCACGCGCTGTCGCCGGCCGCACCTCGCCGTCACGAACCTCCAGCATCTGTTCAATCGGCGTAATTCCCGCAATGGGTTCTTTGCTGAATTGTCCGATGCGATAGCTGATTGCACCCACCAGCTTGCCGTCGATGTACACCGGGCTGCCGCTCATTCCAGCCACGACACCGGTAAATTCCGGTTTGGTTCCATGTAGCCGCGCCAGGATCATGTCCTGACCCGGCCCGAGCGAATCTTTCAGAACCCCAAGAATCTCGACTTGCATCGGTTCGGGGTTTACGCCCTCGAAGACCGTGTAAGCGACACCCTGCATTCCCCGCTTTACCTGGGAGAGAGGGAAAACCTTAGCTTCGCCTGATCCGCCCATTGCGGCTGCGGCCGTAGGCGGTAGTCCTGCCATTCCGGCGCTTGCCACTCCACTGACCTGGGCCACGATGGGCGTCCATGTGGCGCACGACAAAGCACAGCCCAGTGTGAGGCTGCACGTCAGCCGCCGCGTCTTTCTTCCTGTCGTCACGTCTACCAGACTAGAGCGTCCCCGCCTGCAATGCCAGCAGGGAATCTTGTCATTTGGACGTACGCCGCGGCAAAGGGCTATCCCAAACAAGGCCGTTCTGCGTCCAACAGGACGGAGTAAAGTTGCAGATGATGATCTTTTCCTCTCGTATGTATCTCTCGGTCTCTACGCTTCTGCTTGCTTTCGGCATCTCGCTTCTTCCTGCTGCGACTGCACTTGCGCAGACCACGCAGCAACCTCCGGCGCAGCAGCAGAAGCCGGCTGACGACTCTGCAGGCCCCGACACAGATACTGGCCCCATGGTTCTCAAAAAGAAGAAGGAGGCGGATGACAAGGCGCCCCCGCCCGCCCCTGCGGCGCCAGTTGAGCCTAAGATCAAAAATCCCAATAACGAGACCTACTCGATCCGAGTCGACGTTCCAATCGTCAATCTGGACGTCAACGTCGTTCTCGATAAGACCCACCAGTTTGTTCCCGGGCTGAAGCCGCCAAACTTCCTGGTACTGGAGGACGGCGTTCCCCAGACGGTCACCAACGTCCGGATGGCCCAGACACCGATCACGGCGGTCATGTTGCTTGAATTCGCGGCAAACAGCTACTACTTCATCCGTGACATGCAGAACGCGTCTTATACGTTCTTCCAGACGCTCCGCCCCGATGATTACATCGCTGTTATCACCTACGACCTGCGGACGCACATCCTCACCGACTTCACCAATAACAAGCAGATCGTAGGCGACGCGATCAGTTCATTGATGATTCCGGGCTTCTCCGACACGAATCTTTTCGATGCCCTTTACGAGACCCTTGACCGGATCTCCCGCATCGAGGGCCGCAAATACATCATTCTCATCGGGACCGGCAGGGACACGTTCTCACGCATTACGCTCGACAAGATACTCGCCAAGGTAAAGGCGACTCCCAACGTCACAATCTTCACGATCGGCACGGGAGCGCTGGTTCGTGAACTGGTGGATGCTCAGGGAGGCATGGGCTCAATCGCCCGCTTGGACTATCTTCAGGCGGACAACCAGATGAAGACCTTCGCCCGGATGACGGGAGGTATGAGCTTTAATCCTCTCTTCCAAGGGGCTCTTCCAGACGTCTTTTCTCAGATCAACGACTCCATCCGCAATCAGTACGTTCTCACGTACCGTCCTACAAACAACAAGAATGATGGCAGTTATCGCCGGATTCAGGTCAAGCTTGTTGACAACGAAGGTCACCCCCTGCAGATGCAGGATGAGAAGCATCATCCGCTCAAGTACTCCGTTATTGCACGCGACGGATACCGAGCCAAGAACGAGGTTGAATAGAAGGCGAAGCAGAAACACGAAGGCCCGGATATTGACGAGCGAATCAAATCGTCAATATCCGGGCCTTTTTGGCTGTTACCTAGCGGGAAAGCTCTTCACGCACCGATGGCTGTGGCGAGGCGAAGAAGAAGTTAGAGATGGCACCACCGATGGCAGCGCCGACGATGGGTGCGATCCAGAAGAGCCACAGCTGGGAGATCGCCCAACCTTGTGCGAACAGGGCCGGACCGGTACTGCGGGCCGGGTTGACGGAGGTATTGGTGACGGGGATCGAGATGAGGTGGATGAGCGTAAGGCAAAGACCGATGGCGATAGGAGCGAATCCTTTCGGCGCGCGCTCGTCGGTCGACCCGAGGATCACGAGAAGAAAGAAGCAGGTTAGCACGACTTCGGCTATGAAGCAGGCCATCAGTGAATAACCGCCTGGGGAGTGCGCTGCATAGCCGTTGGAGGCAAAGCCTCCGGCGAGGGTGAACTCGGGCTTGCCGCTAGCGATGCAGTATAGGACACCCGAGGCGACGATGGCTCCGGCGACCTGGGCCACGATGTAAGGAAGAAGTTCGGAGGCGGGGAAGCGTTTGCCTACTACGAGGCCAACGGAGACTGCTGGGTTGAGATGACATCCGGAGATGTGGCCGATGGCATAGGCCATAGTGAGGACCGTGAGTCCGAAGGCGAAGGCGACACCGACGAAGCCAATGCCGAGTTGTGGAAATGCGGCGGCAAGAACCGCGGAACCGCAACCTCCGAATACGAGCCAGAAAGTGCCAAAGAATTCTGCAGTTGCACGTTTGAAGAGCGGCATCGTGACGATCCTCCGTGAATTCGCATGAGTTTTGGGATTAGGTGGTACGCGGCCCGTGGGACTGGAAGCTGATGCCAGACAGTTAGCTTCGGGAGTGCGGAAGGGTTCCCTGAAGGGAGGATGCTATCACGGCGAGGTTGAGACTAGGCACTATTTCGTTCGCGCGACGAGACTTAGAGGCACCGGAGATACGCCTTGGCCTCTTCGAGATGAGGGAAGAGGCGCTCTTCGGCCTGGAACTCGCGGGAGTGAACGCAGCGGCGTCCTGCTTTGACGCGGACTGGATGCTTGAGGTGGAGCATCTCGTGATAGAGCAGGTATTCAACCGCCGATCGAGGAGTGTCAGGACGGTCAAAGACGCGGCTAACGACGATGGTGTTGTGCGCAGCGTCGTAGTGGCCGAGCATACGGCGAGCGTGGTGGGCGCTCCAGGTGAGGACGGGGCGTCCGAGCAGGCCGTGGAAGAAGCGCGCGTTGAGTGAGTCGAAGACCTCGTTGAGATCGTAATGGTGTCCGTGGGGTGTAAGGATGCGTTTGCGACCGCGTGTCTGCCGCACATGCTCTGCCTGGCGGGAGACAGCTTCGGACGATACATGGCGCCGGTAACGATCGGCATGGGTGGGCGCAATCGGCTTTTTATAGAGTTTTGCCAGGAGGATGTGCGCGATGGCGTGGTGGACTGATTCCGGCGCGTGCTCGAGAAGGTCCGAGAGGCGGACGTGCAGACGGCCTTCGCGCAGACGAATGGTTGTGTTCAACGATGTGAATCGGCGGAAGCGAATGTCGAAGGCAGGGATCGGCGCACGTGGACGGAGGCCGCGATATTGCTCCTCAAAGATTGGGACAAGCGGGGAGTGCACTGTGATCCAAGATTAACATGCCGGTCACGCTGACCGGCATGATTTGCGTCTTCTCGGAAGCTCGTTTACCGAGCCATTCCGGGTTCCTGCCTACTGAAATCAAGCCGCTCCTCGGCTGTAAGTGGGAGCGTGAGAAGCCGGCCTTGTTTGTCGGAGGCAAAAGTGGTTTCAAGGATGGCCATTACAGCGATGGCTGACTCAGGTGAGACCGGTAGTTTACCGCGGCCAAGGATGGCATCACGCATACTGATGTAGTAACCGATCTGATCTGAAGGCGGCGGTGGGATTTCGGTTCGCACGCCGGTAGAGCCTTCGATGAGAATACCGGGATCGGCATCGTCACCGAAGCCAGGACTGCCCGGCGCAATGATGCCTTCGATGAGTTGTCGCTCTTGATGGTCGGGTCCGTATTTCACCCAACTAGCCTTAGTGCCGTGGAGGAAAGTGCGAGGGAGCCCCCCGGAAGAAAGAAGAGTGGCGTTGAGGATGGCTCGCATCTCGGGATAGATCAATTGGACGTGCGCCCAATCGTCCGTCCTTCCGCCGGGACGAAGTGCAGCGAAGGTCGCGAGGACTGCATCGGGGAGTCCGAAGAGGTGGATAGTGAGATCGATGAGGTGAGGGCCGAGATCGAACCAAAGACCAGCACCTGGTCCAGGATCTTCACGCCAGCGTTGGCGAACGAGTGGGCGGAAGCGATCCATGTGCGCCTCGAAGTGCACTACCTTGCCAAGCGCGCCCGAGGCGAGGACTGACTTGGCTGCGAGGATATCGCTCTCCCATCGGCGGTTCTGGAAGACGGAAAGAAGGCGGTTGTGTCCGCGGGCAATGCGTACGAGCTCACGGGCCTCCGCGAGATCAAGCGTAAACGGCTTGTCAACGACAACGTGCTTGCCCGCCTGGAGTGCGGCGGCCGCGAGGGGGAAGTGGCTCTCGTTGGGAGTCGCGATGACGATGAGGTCGATCGCCGTGTGGGTGGCGGCCTCTTCGGCAGAACAGACGGTAACGCCCGGGATGTCGGCTAGAACACGATCAGGATTGCTGGATCCAATAATTGCGAGATCAATACCAGGCACGGCGCGAAGTAGAGGAGCATGGAAGGTTTTGCCGGCGTAGCCGTAGCCGATGAGGCCGGTACGAATGGGAGTCGAAATGTTGTTCGTCATTGGCTGGTCTGCTCTCCAGAGTAGGGAGAGGCAGAGCCTGAGTCAAAAGTGGCTGTGTCACGGAAAAACCGAAGCCCATCAGCGCGGAGCATTATCGGCGTTGGTGCCCGGGGTTTCTTTTTGCGGAGGATGAGCGGCGAACCAGGTCTTCTGTTCATCGATCATTAGAGTGGCTTCTTCCCGGATATCGCGAATGGTCTCGAGGGCGAGTTTACGCTGGACCTTATAGAGTTCATTATCGGGAGGAGTCTTGATGGCGGTTGCCCAGCGCTCTGTCGCGTCGACAAGCTTGGGAAGGGCTTTGCGGATGTCGCGGTGACGTGGACCGTAATCGTCCAAGTTGTCATTGAGTTCATCAGCGAGTGCAGTGAACTGCTCCATCAGGTCATGGGTGTCCTGCTCGCGACCGGGGCGACGGGGCTTGGCATAGAGGTCCTGAATCGTCTTAATTCGAACATCGATCAGTTTGATAAAGACCATGATGCGATCGTTGGCGACGTATGCTGACTCACGTATCTGCTCAATCTCTCCCTCAGAGAGACTGGCTTCGGATCTCTGAGCGTGAAGGGGTAAGGCAAGAACACCGAGAGTGAGGAAGATCAGAGCGCAACGCATGATGGCGATTGTAGCGAGTGAGAGGCTAGTGATTGAAGACCTGCGTCAAGAGCTCATTCTGAACCTGGTTAAGCTGCTTGAGCGTAGCCTGGAGTGTGGGCCGGTCTTCGCTCGATGCACTATGCAGGTACTCGGTGAGCTTGTACGTGGTCCGATGCATCAGCATTTCAGCGTTCTTCAATCGCTTGGTATCGCGGGCGAGATTCATGTGGATAAGCTGCGCATATTCGGCGACCCGTTTAAGCAGCGCGCTTGCGCGGTCAGGATCGCCATTGAGCATCTCTTTGCCAGCCAGATCGGTCATTGCGGAGACGAGCTCAGTGTATAGAAAGCACTGTTCGCGAGGATTGGCCTGCTGTGCACGCTGTTCGAGCTGGTTGAGAGCCTGCTCATCGAGCAAAACAGATTTGTCGATGCCTGCTGCATGAAGGGTGGGGCAGAGAGAGAGGATGAGAGCGAAGAGGACGGGCCTTAGGGTGAATCGCATAACGCACCTCGTTGGGAGCGTCTGGCTTCATAACTTCATGGAGTCGACTTTACCGTAACTTCTCTAAGTTGAATCTCAACGGCTTTCTTATAGCTCGAAGAAAACAGCGCTTCAATACATCGTTCCGGTTACTCGTTACTTCATATGTTCCAGGGTGACCAGCCTATGGCGTGCCTCCCACTCCTCGTCGGGAAATTGTCCTTTGGCTGCCGCGAGGAACTGTTTGTACAGGTCAGATGCTTCTTTGACCTGATTTAGTTTGTCGTGCGCCGTTGCCGCTAAAAAGAGGGTGGACGGCGTTGGTGCCAGCACTCTACCACGTAACTCAAGTGCGCGCAAGGTGGTGACAGGGTCGTGGTTGGCTGATGCGGCAAAGGCTAGGTGGCTGGCAGCCACGCCGAAGGCGTCCGGGGTTGGAAACGCCTGAGGATTAGTAACCGCCCGCTGGAGGAGAGTCTGCGCTTCGGCAGGACGCCGAAGGCGGATAAGCGCGTCGGCCTGGTCATCGAGCAGGGTGGGATCGTTAGGGGAGGTCGCGGAAAGTGACGCGTAAAGCGGAAGCGCCTTGTCATATTGGTTGTTGCGGCTGTACATACGGGCAAGCAACCGGGTAACTGCGGCGTCCTGGGGATGGGCCGCGTGAAGCTTTTCAACAATGGGAAGTGCCTGAGCAGGCTTGTCTTCAGCCTCGTACAACGAGGCGAGCTGGGCGCTGAGGGTGGGTTCGTCGGGATGTTTCTGGAGAGCCCCGGTGAGCAGGGACTCGGCCTCATTGGTTTTCTTTTGCTGCAGAAGGAGATGGACAAGGGCAGCTGTGGCCTGAGGGTTGTCGGGGTCTGCGGCAAGCAAGCGGCGAAAAGCGGCCTCGGCCGCGACCGAATCGCCGGTGGCCTGGGCGAGTTCGCCGGTCAGGAGAATGTCGTCGGAAGTCTCAGAGGAGAGCTTGATAGCAGAAAGGAGTTCGTCGCTGGCCCCGGAGGGATTGCCTGCCTGATCGAGTCGGGCGAGTGTGCGGTAGGCCCGGGCACGCAGAGCGGGATCGCCGTTGGGGATGGCGGCCGCGGTGGCGAGTTCAGTGTGAGCATCGGTGGCTTTGCCGTTGCGGGCTAGCAGAAGCCCGAGGGCGAGGTGGGCCTCGAGAAGATTGGGACTGACGGCGATGGCACGGCGGTAACTGGCTTCTGCCTCCGAGGTCTGATCCAGCGCGTCCTGAGCTGAGCCGAGGTTATAGAGGACCTGGGCGTCGTTCGGGTTCTTCTCCGCGAGAGTGGCGAGGAGCTTCACGGCAGTTGCGTAGTCTTGCTTCGCCAGCGCCTCCGAGGCTTGCGAGCGCAGGGGGTCTTGCTGTGGCTGAGAAGAGGCGTCGCGGGTTCCGGCGGGGAGCTGCGCCTTGGAGACCGAGGCCGTTCCGCAAAAAAGGATCACCAGAGTTGTTCGAAGGAGGCGCCGCAACTTGTCAAGAGCTTGTGGACGATGAGGCGATTGGTACATTGGCAATCTCTAACCTTCCTCGAATCGGTTGCACGAACGAAAACACATCATTCCGGAAACCGTAAGGTCTGTGGGAAGGATGTCACCAGTTTAACGCGAAGGATAGTCGGGGCCGAAGCTGACACTTGGACATTTCTGAAGATTCCTTAATGGGATGCTGCTGAGGCTGGTCTTGCACATGCAAGAGCACTGGCATCATGGCTACAACACCTCCCGTCATCCAGACAAAGGTCGCAGCAGAACCGGCGAAGCTCGCAGTAATGCCGTTGCTTATCGTGGTGATGCTTAGCGTAGTGATTGCGGTATCTGCGGTTGGAGGCTGCATTTACTTTCTCCTGCGATCGGGCAAGCTGCCCATTCAAACGGCGGCCATTCCTGCCATGCAGTCAGCCGCACCAGTCAAGACTCATACGGTTGCGCTCGAACCGCTGCTGGTCAATCTTGCGGACAGTTCCGGAGTTGCCTACCTGCGGGTAGCGCTGACGCTCGAAGTGGCTAACTTCGTGGGAGCGAAGGACGAAAAAAGCAGCGAGGCAAAGAGAATAGACAAGGATGCAAATGCAGCGGTGCGCGATACGGTTCTGACGGTGCTGGGCCGTCAGGTCTCGGATGCACTGTTGGCACCCGATGGCAAAGATCACTTGAAGAAAGAACTCAAGGTAGCGCTCGTCGAACACAACTCCGAGATCAAGGTCGTGGACATCTTTTTTACAGAGTTTCTGGTGCAGCGTTAGAGGCGAGAAGTCATGGCAGAGACAGAGTTGGCAAAAGTCGATCAAACGCTGCCGCAGCCGCTACAGGCTGCCATCGTCGCGGCCGCCCCGACGCTTGCGCGGATGACGCAGATCGAGCAGCACGCCTCGTGGCCAATGCTGTCCCAGCTAAGAATGGCGATGACTGCCGCGATCGTTGTGAAAGGTTTCAAGGTGAAGGATCTACTGCGACTTGAGCCTGGCCAGGTCATCGAGAGTGTCTGGCCTGAAACCGAGGACGTGCCGCTCTGCGTTGGGCAGGTACAGGTGGCATGGAGTGAGTTTGAGGTCGTAGACCAGCGCCTTGTAGTGCGCCTGACGCGATTGGCGTGAATGAGGGAGAGATGAGAACCAAGATGCAGAGCGCGAAATCAGCGGACGTATCGGTGAGTGTGAGGCAGTACGGTCTTGTGGGTACGTTATTCCAGATGTGGACGGCACGAAGAGCTGCAGGGCGCGTCCGGCAGATGCAGCTGCTTGAGACTTTGCCTCTGGGCGGCAAACGGCAATTAATGCTTGTTCAGTGTGGGGATGAAACTTTTTTGGTGGGCGGGGGGCAAGAAACCGTTGAGACGATCGTAAAGGTAGCCGGCGTGCCTGATGCCTCTCACCGAGCGAAGGACGATCTATGCCGGTGAAGTCAATCTGGCGAGCAGCCGTGTGTTTGGCGCTCTTGCTAAGGCCGCCGCTGGCGCAGGCGCAGCAGGCCGGCGACTCGGTGGTCACGAGCCACCCCCCTGGGACTCAATCGTTCTGGGTGACAAAGGCTCCAATGACCTTGCATTCAGCACAGAGAGGCGTGAAGAAACAGAGCGTGAGCAGCGTGCGAGCGAAGAAGCCGCTCGAAGGCAACCAAGAGGCGAAGGTTACGCCAAGCACCAGTGTCTCTGGCTCAATCGAAGACGCGTTGAAGGCGAACCGAAGCGTGCCGTGGTCGATCGTGTTGGGCCTGACGCTGCTCACGCTTCTGCCTGCCCTCCTGCTGTCGTTTACGCCGCTGGTGCGACTGCTCGTGGTCTTTCACTTTCTGCGACAGGCGCTGGGAACCCAGACAGCTCCATCGAACCAAGTACTGATGGGACTGGCGTTGATGATGACGTGGTTCCTGATGCAGCCAGTTCTCCTGCAAGTGGAGCAGCAGGCGGTCACACCGTATCGGATTGGAACGATTTCGGGAAAGGACGCGATCGCGCTTGGCATGGAACCAGTGAAGAAGTACATGCTTCGCTATGCTCGCGAAAAAGACTTGGCTGTATTTGCTGCTGCGGGAATGAATACGCGACCGAGGACGAAGGATGATCTTCCTGTTCAAGTGGTGGTGCCCGCTTACATTCTCAGCGAGCTGAAGGCCGGTTTTCAGATTGGCGCTGTGCTATTCCTTCCGTTTCTGCTGGTAGACCTCGTTGTCGCCAGCGTGACGACATCGATTGGCATGATGCAGCTTCCGCCAGTGGTGATTTCAACGCCATTGAAAATTCTGTTGTTCGTAATGGTGGACGGATGGAATCTTCTCGCGGATCAGTTGATCAAGAGTTTCTGAGTAAGCGGAGACGCGATGGGGCCAGACCAGACAGTCGAGATGATGCGTCGAGTATTGATGGAAGGGATGCTGCTCAGTGCTCCGCTGCTGATTAGCGCCTGCGTGGTCAGCTTGCTGGTCAGTTTGGTCCAGACGCTAACCGGAGTGCAGGAGCAAACACTGACAGCTGTGCCGCGTCTCGTCGCGGTCTTCGTGGTGGCCATGATCTCGTTGCCATGGACCATTCATAGGTTTGTTGCGTTCACGATGCATCTGTTGCGGGACTTTCACAGGTATCTCGGATAGTCATGACCGAAACGGCTAACACGATATCGGCTGATTGGACAAAGTTCCTTGGTGCCGGACTACTGGTAATGATTCGGCTAAGCGGGCTGATGATGTTTGTTCCGTTTTTCTCTTCATCTGCGATTGCTCCACGAATCAAAGCCGGATTTCTCTTTGCACTAACGATTCTTCTGGTGCCTGCCGTCGCCGCCCTTCCGTCCGCTCGTGCGGATCTCAATATAACCGCTGTTTTGGGTGAACTTGGTGTGGGCGTGGTATTCGGTCTTTCGTTAATGTTGCTGAACGAAGCATTGTTGTTTGCAGGAACTCTTCTAGGAATGCAATTCAGCTTCTCCCTTGTGAACCTCATCGACCCGAACTCAATGATCGAGACGCCGGTGCTGGGGCAGATGTTGGGCTGGCTCGGCGTGCTGGTTTTGATCGGCTCGGGACTGGACCGGACGTTGCTGGCTGCCTTGATCCGCAGCTTTAGCTCAGTTCCGATAGGGCACGCAGTGCTGCAAGCCGGGACCGGAGCCGCCCTGGCTGCAATGGCCGGCGGAGTCTTTCTGGCTGGACTCCAACTGGCCGCGCCGGTCGTCGCAGCCGCTCTGGTGGCCGAGGTGACGATCGGGTTGATTACACGAATGGCGCCGCAGCTACCCGCGATGGTGATAGGAGTTCCTCTCAAGACATTAGTCTCCTACGGTGTGCTGATCGGAAGCCTCGCCGTGTGGCCGGCGTGGATTGAGCGGCACTTTACGGCGCTCCTGGATGCCGCGGCAAAGTTGATGGTGACCGTATGAGCGAAAAAGGCACCGAGCAGGCAACACCTCAACGAAAGAAGAATGCGAAAGAGAAAGGCGACGCTGTACGCAGCCGCGAGTTATTGTCGGCGGCAGCGATGTTGGGCGGTGTGATGATGCTGGGCGCGACTGCCCACGGCCTTTCCGCAAGCTGGAACAAGGTGTATGTGGAAAGCCTGCGTTCTGCCGCCGTTGGCGAGGTCAATAACGAACAACGATGGAACGAGGCCGTGCGGCGCATGATTGCTCCGGCTTTGCTGCCGGTTGGGTTGGTGCTGACTGCAAGCTTCGGTTGCGCATTGATGGTAGGAGTAGCGCAGAGCGGTGGCATAAAGTTTCACCCGAACTCGGTTGAGCCAAAGTTCTCTCGTTTGAACCCCGTTAGCAATGCAAAGAACCTCTTCAGCCTACGTTCGGCTATGCGACTTGTGAAGTCGCTTATCCCGGCAGCTGTCATGGTGGTTTTGGGATCGGGTGCTCTGAAGGCATTGATGTTGTCGATGCCCGTGATGAGCATGACGCGGCTGCCCGCAATGTTTTCGGCGGCATACCGACTCGCATTGGACGCGGCGTGGGTCATGCTGACGTGGTCGGCGCTCGACTATGCGATCGAGTGGAGAAGCTGGACCGAGCGTCTGAAGATGAGCAAGCAGGAGATTCGCGAAGAGATGAAAGATGCGATGGGGAACCCCGAGATCAAAGGCAAGATCCGGCAGATTCAGCGGGCGATGCGTAAGCGCAAGGTGAAGGCGGATATGTCGCGAGCGAGCGTTGTCATTACGAATCCCACACACTATGCGGTGGTATTGGAGTTCAGCTTCGAGACGATGCAGGCCCCCGTAGTGCTCGCCAAGGGCCGCGATCTGTTTGCGGTGGAGATACGCGAGGAGGCACGGTGGGCTGGCGTTCCGATCATTGAAAATCCCCCACTGGCGCGCAGTATGTACCGCATGGTCGAGCCCGGCCAATCCATCCCGTTTGAACTCTACTCGGCCGTAGCGGCAATTCTGGCATATCTGTACCGGCAAAAGATGGAAGAGCGAATGCGTCGTGAGAGGCATGCACAACAGATGCCGAGCTATTCGGCAATGGCCGCGGGCATGCGTGGTGTTGGAGGTGGAATGTGAGTGAAGAGAAGGTCGCAGGCGGATGGTGGCCTGCCAAGATGCAAACGTTTCTATTGCCAGTGACGGCGATCAGCATGATTTTTGTGATGCTGATTCCGGTGCCGAGCTTTGTACTGGACTTGTTGTTGGCAGCATCGATTACAGCGTCGGTCATCGTGTTCCTGACTGCGGTGCAGGTGCGTCGTGCTGTTGATTTTTCGGTCTTTCCAACTTTACTGCTACTGCTCACGCTGTTTCGACTGTCCCTGAATCTTGCCTCCAGTCGAAGAATTCTGCTGCATGGGCATGAAGGAACCGCTGCTGCCGGATCGGTGATCGAAGCCTTCGGGCAGTTCGTCGTGGGCGGTAACTATGTTGTCGGTTTCGTTCTGTTCTTGGCCTTGATAGCAATTCAATTTCTCGTCGTCAGCCACGGTGCAGTGAGGACTGCAGAGGTGACGGCGCGGTTCACGCTCGACGCGCTACCGGGCAAGCAGATGGCAATCGACGCCGATATGAACGCCGGGCTGATCGACGAGCAGCAGGCGCGTAAGCGGCGGCAGGCAATCGCGCGCGAGGCTGAATTTTACGGCGCGATGGACGGTGCTGCGCGCTTCAACCAGCGTGACTCGATGGCGACGATCCTTATTACAGCAATCAATATCGTAGCTGGACTGTTGATTGGAGTCTTGCAGCAGGGAGCAGATCTTGCGACAGCAGTAAAGACCTACACGATCCTCACTGTTGGTGACGGCCTCGTGACCATGATTCCAAGCTTGCTGGTTTCAGTCGCGGGAGGCATGGTTCTCACGCGTGCGTCGTCGTCAGGTGCCCTTGATCAAGAGTTGGGGACACAGTTGTTGCGCGGTCGTACCACGCTCTGGATTGCGTGCGGCGTCCTTGTTGCGCTCGCATTGATTCCAGGCTTGCCGAAGCTGTCGTTCATATTGATGGCAGCAGGTGTGGCGTTGATTGCCCGGAAGCTCCCGGCAGGCCAGCAGGCTTTTGCGGCTGAGGTCGAAAACTCACCTGCCGACAAGTCAAAGGCCGCCGAGACAGCTAAAGGAGAGAACCTTGCTTCACTCCTGAAGATCGATGAGCTGACTCTGGAGATAGGCTTCCAGTTGATCCCAATGGTAGATGAGAAGCAGGGCGGACAGATGCTGAATCGTGTTCGCGCACTCCGTCGACATCTTGCGACGGAATTGGGCTTCATTGTTCCCCCGGTCCATATCACCGATAACCTGCGCCTGAAGCCACGCGAGTACGTTGTTAGCTTGCGGGGAGTGGAGGTTGCGCGCTGGCAGACGGAGCAGAACTGCCTACTCGCCGTTAATGCTGACCCAAAGGCCCGACCAATGCCTGGCACCGAGACGCGTGAACCCGCGTTTGGCGTCATGGCGAAATGGATTCAACCGGGCCTCGAGGAGCAGGCGCTTGCCTCTGGATATTCCGTTGTCGACCAGACCACAGTGATCGGTACTCACCTCGGCGAGTTAATCCGGAGACATGCGCACGAGTTGCTGGGACGCCAAGAGGTCAAACGTTTATTGGACAGCATGAACGAAAGCTATCCGAAGCTTGTCGAAGAGTTGGTGCCCAAGCTGATGTCGTTGGGTGAGGTGCAGCGCGTACTGCAACAGCTGTTGCGTGAGCAGGTCTCGATCCGCGACTTAGGCCCGATTCTCGAAGTACTCGTGGAAGCCGCCCAGCAGTCGAAGAGCGTCGTTCATCTGGTCGAGAGCGTAAGGCAGTCGTTGGGACGCGGGCTAGTTCGTCCGCTGCTAGATGGAGACGGAGGCCTGCGGGTCCTAATGTTGGAGCAGCGATTAGAGACGGAATTAATTGGCACATTCGATCCACAAAACGCGAGTCTGCTCGGGGATGGGTCGCGTTCCTCTGGAGTGACAGGGGATTTTCTGCGGCGGCTTGTGGAATCTGTGAAGCGCCTAACCGCAGGTGGCTCGACATCGGCACTTCCCGTGCTCCTATGTCCGAGTCCGGCCCGCTATCACGTACGCCGCTGGCTGGAGCCGTTCCTGCCGAAGGTAACTGTGCTCTCTCCAATGGAGATTCCACCAGAGGTGAGGGTGAGAAGTGTGGGAACGGTTGGTTGATAGAAACGAACTGCGAAGATTTGAGAAGTCTTGGACAGGGAGAAAGCAAATGGGTGTAGCGGGCAGATCGGTTCCGGTAGACGTCGTTCAGGGGATTCACGTTCAGCACAACTGGTTTCGTGGAGCAGGTGGAGAGATGAAAGTCAATATGCCCGCGTTTACGCTGTTTGCGGAGGCAGGCGAGGTCGAGACGCCGACGGAGGGAGGGCTGGCAACAACGGATAGGGACATTCAGCTGATGGAGCATCTGCCGACGGTGCGCTATATTGCGCGGCGCATCCACGAAAGGCTGCCGCAGCATGTCGATCTGGATGATCTTATCTCGGCCGGCGTCGTCGGTTTGATCGATGCTTTTTCGAAGTTCGACCACACCAAGAAAGTGCAGTTCAAGAGCTACGCGCAGTTCCGTATTCGCGGCGCGATTCTGGATTCGCTGCGCACACTGGACTGGAGTCCGCGAGAGCTCAGACGTAAGGGCAGGGCAGTGGAAGAGGCGATCCGGACAGTGACGCAGAGGATAGGTCGCGCACCTTCGGAGCAAGAGATCGCCACGGAGATGCACTTGAGTCTGGTCGAGTACCAGCAACTGCTTGGCGACCTGAGGGGACTCGAGATCGGCAGCCTGCACGTCGAACGATCCGAAGAATCGGGCGATGAAGAACTCGCCTACATTCCAGGCTCTCCGGAAGAAGATCCTCTGTTCCGTTGTTTGAAGGGCGAAATGAAGCAGCGTCTCGCAGATGCGATCGACGACTTGCCGGAGAAAGAACGAATGGTTCTCACGCTCTACTATTACGAAGAGCTGACCATGAAGGAGATTGGCCTGACGCTCGGCGTCGTCGAGTCTCGTGTCTCGCAGATTCATTCCTCTGCAGTGCTGCGGCTGAGAACGGCGTTGGCCGGCTTGCGCTCGGGAAATCAGATCAGGACCCAGGCTAGATCAGAGCCCCGCAAGACGTCCTCGCGATGATGTGAAAGCTGTTTTCGCAAAGAGACAGGTAGGAGGGTTATGGAGAAGAATCTTGGACAGGAAGATATTGATGCGTTATTTGCAGCGGCGAATGCTTCTGCAAAGGCGAATTCTCCGGGCAGCGGCAAGGCGCCGGAGAAGTACATCTTCAGTCGAGCCGGGCAGATAAGCAACGATCAGATGCGTGCGATCAGCACGGTGAATGATCTGTTCGCGAGGAACCTGATGCATTCGCTCGGAGGTTGGTTGCGGACACCGTTTCGCGTGAAGTTGGTGGCCGGTGAGCAGCTTCCGTTCAGCGAGTTTCTGGAGCGGCTCTCTACGCTTGCCTATATCTGGTCCGTTCGCCTTGAGCCGTTAGGGGCGGTTGGATTGCTTGAGATTGACTTGGCGCTTGCGACGCCGGTGGTGGATATCCTGCTGGGCGGAATCGGTCACGCTGGCCCGCGCAGGGAACTGACCGATATCGAAGACGCAATCATGACGGCCGTGGTGGAGCTCGTGGTGCAGGAGCTGACGCTTGCTTGGCAACCTGTCGGCCTCGAGTTCGCGCTTGAGAAGCGAGAGACCGAGGCGCAGGCTGCCCGGGCAATGACGCTGGGTGAGAAGACCCTGTGCGTGAGTTTCGAGGTTCGTATGCCGGAGGTGCAGGGGGTGTTGAATCTCTGCCTTCCTGCGGTTGTACTGAACGCAATCCTTCGTCGGTTGATCGCTGAGGGAGATCGTCCGCGGCGTCGATCGAAGGACGCGGCGGATCGGATTCGCGAGCTGATGGGGCAGGCGAAGGTGGGTGTCGCGTTGCAGCTTCCTCCCCTACGGCTGCGGGCTTCGGATGTGGCGTCGCTTGAGCCCGGCATGGTGCTTCGGCTGCCAGTTGCGAGGCATGAGAGCTCGGAGGTCAGGATTGGTGGTTTGCAGCTGGCGAAGGCTCGTCCGGTGCGAAGCGGCGATCACCGCGGAGCTCTGCTGGAGGGCGCAGCGCGACTTACGGGCGAGTCAGTTGAGTCGCGCGTGAATTGAGGAGAGGTTGATGGAGCGGGCGAGAGAAATGCAAGGGCCGAGCGTTGAGTCGAATATCGGTTTGCTGGTGGACATCGATCTGGATGCGACGCTGCAGTTTGGGGCCCGCGAGATGACGCTGGAAGAGGTTTTGGAACTGGGGCCGGGGGCGGTGGTGGAACTGGACCGGGATGTCACGGAGCCGGTGGATCTGGTGGTTGGAGACAGGATCGTGGCTCGAGGCGAGGTGGTTGTGGTGAGCGGGAACTTTGCTCTGCGCATTACAGAGGTTGCTACGCCGCAGCTGCGGCTGGAGAGTATTCGATGCTTTTTCTAGGGAAGAGGCCTGAAGATTCGTTGTTGCGTGGTGATCGCTTTGTGCCTTCTGGGATGGCGCCAGAGGTGAGTGAGGTTGCGGCGCAGAGGCGGGTCTGCGGCAGTCCGGAGTGTGCTGGTGCGTGGACGGCTCCGTGGCGCAGCCGGAAGAGGCCGGTGTTTGAGGAGCAGTGGGGTTGCAGCGGGAGGTGCGCGCTTGCGATGGTTCGGGCTGCGATCCGACGGGAGGCAGGCAATGGTGGCGTAAGCGCGCCGGAGCAGCATCGTCATCGTGTTCCGCTTGGCCTGGTGCTGCTGGCGCAGGGCTGGATTACAAATCCTCAGCTGCAGGCGGCGTTGGAGGCGCAGCGGTTGCGCGGTGGAAGGATTGGAGAGCGGCTAATTGAGGACTGCGGGTTAGAGGCGGAGCAGATTACGCGTGGGTTGAGTATGCAGTGGAGCTGTCCGGTGCTGTCCGCGAGCGGGTTTTCGCCGCGGGAGATGACTTTGGTGGCTCCCAGGGTGCTGATTGAGGAGTTTGGGTTGCTGCCGTTACGGGTCGCAGGAGGTCGAATCCTGTATGTCGGCTTCGAGGACCGTCTGGATGCGGCGGCGGCGCTTGCGCTGGAGCAGATGACGGAGTTGAAGGTGGAGAGCGGGTTGGTCAGGACCGAGGAGTATTGGACGACCCGGAAAACCCTGCTCGAGAGTGAGGGCGTTCCGGTGAAGACGGAGACGGTTGCGGAGGCTGATGCGCTGGCCGGGAGAGTTACGGCGATCCTGGAGCAGAAGCAGCCGGTGGCTTCGAAACTGGTTCGGATGCACCGGTATTACTGGTTGCGGTTATGGCTCGAGGCCGGGGCGAAGAGTGGTCAGGGGACCCTGCCACGTGGGTGCGAGGATGTGCTGGACTACGTGTTCATAGTTGGTGGAGCGTCGTGAGCCCCTCCGTACTATTTTGTGCAAAATTTAGAAAACATTGATGTTAGCTTTGGATCAACTGTGTACCTTCATGATTTTATTGATGAATGAGTCGTAAGATCCTCATTCTTTGTTCGTTAAATGGAAATGCCCCGGTTTGTGGCCGAGGCATTTCTGTTTTGTTATTAGTTCTATTTTAGCGAACGGAAGGGAATTAATCGGCAACGTCGATGTCTCTTATTAAGAGCGACTTAGGGGAAACGGGGGCTTGACAGGATTTTCTGTGGAAAACTCGCGATTTTGTCGGGTGTGCGGGTGCGATGCTTCGGTCGGAATGACAGGTATGGGATGTCCTAAAGCATCCGAATCGCTTCGCTCCGGCCTTCGGCAGAGCGGTACGCCGCTTTCGCGGCTGACTTTTAGGCCGTGCTGAGCCCGGCCCTACATCAGAAGCAAAGCAAACGCAGATCCCTCGACTGCGCAGTTGCGCCGCTTCGCTCCGGATGACACATATAGATAGGTATTTTGGACAGAATTATGAAGCGTGCTACCGAGCTGCCGGGGCGGAGGCGGTTTCGACGTTAGCGGCTGGGGTCGGAGAGGAGCTTGAGGGTCCTAGTCCCAGCTTAATGATGGCGCGGGAGTCTGGCATGAGTTTGGTTTGCCAGCCGTTGTCGGCCTGAAACTTCTGCATGGCACTCTCGGTCGCGGAGTCCCAGTGGCCGGTGGGTTCGGTCATGTAGCCGGATTTGACGAGGGCGCCCTGGATCTCGGTGGCGCGGG
>Ga0068863_100001810_pt1 | contig 21219 bp, 11 predicted proteins | sample KBSSwiS62_FD_66596 | JGI IMG/M metagenome (GOLD analysis project Ga0068863, IMG submission 66596) | Switchgrass rhizosphere microbial communities from Kellogg Biological Station, Michigan, USA - KBS Switchgrass S6-2 | ecosystem: Host-associated > Plants > Roots > Rhizosphere > Soil ...
CCGATGCCGCGATCTGCTCCAGCTCGGTGAACGCGTCGTCGAAGGCGATCACCTCTCCCGGCAGGTGGAACGGCTGACACAGCTCGTCGACCAGCTCAGCCGGGAACGCCGGGACGCCGAGGCGTTCGGGCGGACCGAGGACGAGCTGGCCCGGGTACGCGAGGAGTACCAGGCGCTGCAAAACCGGCGCGAAGAGCTCCGCGAGGCGGAGGACAAGGTGGCGATGCTGCCCGACCTGCGCGCCGAGACCGAGGCGCTCGCACGTCGATGGGACGCGCAGCTCGGCCAGGTCGCCGCCGCCGAGGCCGCGCTGCTGGAGAGCGCCCACCAGCTACGAACCCTGACCGAGGAGCAGTCCGCGCTGCTGTCCGACGAGACCCGCCGGGCCCGCGAGACGCTGCACGACCGGCAGCGGGTGTGGGCCGAGGAGACGGAAACCTATCGACGTGAGAAACGGGAGCTCGCCGAATGGCTCGCCCGCTTCGACGAACTCACCACCCGGCAGCCAGAACGTCTCGCCATCCTGCGGGCCTACGAGCTGGCCAACCAGGACGTCGTCGCCCGGCTCACGGCCGCGGGGCCCGGCGTGCCCGGCCTCACCGACGCCGTGGAGCTGGCCGAGTCCGCGTTGGGGCGGGCCAAGGAGCTGCTGCGTCAGACAGACGAGGCGCTGGCCAGGGCACTGCGCACGCACCGGGGACACGCCGAGGCTGCCCGCCGCCTCATCGACTGGACCGACTGAGCACGCCAGCTGGAGATGCCATGAGATCCATCAGTTCGGCGGGTCGGCGACGGCCGGTTCGTCCGATAGCCCTGGCCCTGCTCGCGGTGCTGCTCGCCTGCGGCCTCGCGACGGTACCCGCGCACGCCGCTACGCCGCCGCCCAGCGGTGGCCCGAGCGGCACCCCGACGCTCGACCAGGTATTCAGCGCCCTCGGCGTCGCCCAGGAACCAACTGACTACGTGTTCCTGGTCGACACCTCGGCCTCAATGGCGGGCAACAACTACGACCAGGTCCTTTCGATCCTGCGCACCTACGTCGCGAGCCTGCGCCCGACCGACCACGTCGCGATCATCGGATTCGACTCGGTGCCGTCGCCCGTCTACACGGGGCCGGCGAGTGGCGCGGCCGTTGGTGTCTCCCGGCTGCCGGACGTCCCCACCGGGAGCGCGACCGACATCGGCGCCGCGATCCAGTACGCCGTCAGCGATGAGGAACTGGGTCGCGACGGCGCCTCTCCGACGGCCGCGGTCGCGCTGCTCACGGATGGCGCCCACGACCCGCCGCCCGGCAGCGACTTCCCGACGGACAGCGGACCCGCCTGGGACGCTACCGCCCGGCAGGCGAGCGCCCTGGACCGGCCAGTCGCCGCGTACGCGTTCGCGCTGGGGAGCGACATCTCCGGAGCGCGCCTGCTCCAGCAGGTCTTTCCGAAGACGGTGGTACCGAGGCTGCCGGCCAGCCAGCTGCCCGACTACCTCGGCCGAATCCGCAAGCAGGTCGAGGTGACCGCCGCCGTCGACCTCGTTCGGAAGGATCTCGCCGGCGGCGTGGATGTCAGCTGGTCGCCCGCGCCCAGCGACCTCAGCCTTCCTGGTGGCCACCGCACGCTGACCCTGCGCCTACGCTCGACCACGTCGAAGCTCGCTCTCACGGTCAGCAACCTGCGCGTGGGGGGTACCGGCGTCACGGTCGACGACACCTCACTGCCTCGCACGATCGCCTTGGCTCCCGGGGCCACCTGGTCCGGGTCGGTGCGGGTGACCCTGCCGGCCGCGACCGGCTTCCACCTCGGCACCAGGACGTATCCGGTACGCGGCGAGCTGACCGTAACCGCCGCGGTGGACACGCCGTGGCGGCCGGTGATCAACCGTGACCTCGACCTCAGCCTCAGCCTGCACCAGGTCGCGGCGACGACCGACCTGGTCGGGGCGGCGCGCCGCGGCGTCCCGTGGAGCACCGTCGCGCTGGCGATCGCGGCGATCACGGCCGTGCTGGTGCTTCTCCTGATGCTCTGGGTCATCCGGTACCCCCTGCTTGCCGGCGTCGTGCGGGCAGAAACACCCGACGGACGGAGTTCGGCCCGGTCACTGGGACGCCGCCGCAGGGTCCCGATCGGCCGGCGGTTCTGGGGCCTGCGCACCGAGGGAAAGGGGCGCGTCTACGGGCGGCGGACCAAGACCGGACCGCCGGTCGTCTGGGTCCGGTTCCGGGCGCCGAACCACAGTAGGGCCGCGACCCAGCCGCTTTACCCGGGTACCAGAGTCGAGCTGGGTGGCACCTACTTCGTCCTCACCGACGCCGGTCCCCTCCCGCCACCGCCCGGCCAGTACGGCGGTTCCGGCACCCAGGCCTGGTCAAGCGGCCATCCGCCGGCCAGGACGACCGAGAACGTCCATGGCGACCAGGGGGATTCTACGCGGGCGCTGCTGCCGCGACTCGCCGCGCTCCAGCCGCCGAGCGCTCCCCAGCGGCCACCGATGCCGCCGCCGCCCGACCACGGCGACGCGGGCACCGGCCGGTGAGCGGCTTCGGCTACGCGGCCGAACCCACGGCGCGCTGATGGCCGAGTCACCCACGGCATCGCGACCCGCCAAACGGGCTTCCCCACGACCTTCAGCCCAGCCGACGACGATTCGTGAGCTGGTGATCCGGCGCGGGAAGTAGTGTCCGAGTCCAGGAGTACTAGCGAGTCGTCGCGGCCACGCGGTCGCGGTCACGCCGGGCGGCGACCGTCTCCGGGTGCGTCCGACCGTAGACCCGTTCGAAGACGGCAAGGGCCTCGGCAAGCACGGCCAGGGCCTCGCCGCCGCGACCAGCGCCATACGAGGCCAGCACGCGGGCGAGACCGGCCCGGGCCCGCGCCGCCGCCGGATGACCGGAGCCGACGGCGGTCTGCGCCTCGGCCAGGGCGGCCCGCGCCAGCTCCTCCGCGGCAACCAGCTGGCCGACGTGGGTCAGCACCGCGCTCAGCGCGAGCTGGGCCGTGACCGCGAGACGCGATCCGGCCGCCTGCCCGCCCGCGGCCACGAGTACGGCGCGCAGCTCCGCCTCGGCCGCGGCCGGCGGCCCAGCCGTCGCCGACGCTACCGCGAGGGTGGTCCTTAACCGCAGGACCAACTCATGCTGGTCGCCGAGCCGGTCCCGCCCGGCGGCATACGCGGGCCTGGCGAGTCGGGCCGCTGTGGCCTGGTCGTCGGCCACCAGCAGCAACTCGGTCGCCTCGGCGATCGCGCGCAGGCTCAGGTACCCGTCGTCCCCGGCGAGTCGGGCTCCGGCGGCGGCGGCTGTGCGCAGCTCGGCGACGGCGGTGAGGGTGTGACCCTGGTCGGCCAGCGCTCGGCCGAGCCGCAACCAGGTCAGCAGCGCGGCCTCGCCGGTCGAAGCCACCGAGACAGGCATGCCGGTCGGCCCGGTCACGCCGGCCCAGGCGCCCGGCGTGACGGCAGCGGCCGACTGCGCGGCCAGCACGGCGCGCAGCTCGCTCTCGGTCGCGCGGGCCTGGCCGCCATCCCGTCGAACCTCGGCGAGGTCGGAACGCAGCGCGAGTATGTCGGAGGCGTCGACAATTCTGTCCGGTGGCAGACCGGCGGACAGGGCATCGGACGCCTCTCCCCATCGCCCGGTCCGCGCGAGGAGCCTGGCCAGCTCCCGGCGAGCCTCGACGCGGGCCGAGGCGTCGTCGGGTTCACGAGCGACGGTGTCGGCGAGCGCTCGGAGGGTCTGATCCCGGTCGCTTGGCCGGTTCCGAGACCAGCGCAACAGCTGCGCCTCGCGCCAGGCGGCGGAACCGGCCGGCGCTCGGCCGCCGGGGCGCAGGAACTCGGCCGCCTCGGGCAGCCGCCCGTGTAGCCGGCAGATCCGGGCGAGCGCGACCCGCCATCGGGCCGACTCGGTGGACATGCCAGCAGGGTCGTCGGGCGTCGCGATCAGGGCCGCCCGCAGATCCAGCTCGCCCCTGCGCAGGTCGCCGCGGCGAAGCCGGAGCAGACCAAGCTCGCCGCGGACCGCGGCCGCGACCGCCAGGTCGGCGTGTCGTCCGCTGTCCGCGATCCCAAGGGCCTTGGTATAGAGCTCTTCCGCGTCCAGCAAACGGCCGAGCGCGGCCTGTGCCCTGGCCCGGCCGACCCACTCTCGCGGCTGCAGGTCGACGCGACGGGAAGCGGAACCTGAGGAGCCGTCCGCCGGCATGACGTCAGAGACGTTCCCCTCCACCGGACCGCCCGCGCCCGCGGCGACCACCATCGAGTCGGCCCCCGCGGCGCCAGCCTCCGGGCCGCTCTCCCGGCGCGCCTGCTCAGTGACCGCCGCGGAGCCGGCGCTCGACTCGCCGCCCGTTTCGGCCTGGGTCGGGCCGGTGTCCGCCCGTGCCTGCCATGACCTGCGCCGCACTTGGTCCAGGCCAGCGCGGGCCCGGTCGAGCCGGGCCGGCGCGACGTCACCCGCGGCGATCGCCGCCTGGAGGTAGCCGAGGTACTCACGCTCGGCGTCCGGCCATCTTCCCAGCCGTTCCAGAGCTACCGCGGCGCCGTACCGCGCGTCGAGGGTCTGGGGATCGGTCTCTCCACGTGCGCGCAGGACGGTGTGCAGCGCGGCGAACGCAGCCGCCGCGGTCGCGACCTCGCCCCGCAGGTACATCCGCCAGGCCCGCAGCAGCCCCTCGTCCGGACTGCCGGTGATCTCGGGGTCGACGAACACGGGGTGCGCCGCGCTCGAGTATGTCGCTTCCTCGGCTGCCGGCGCCGAAGTGGCCGCGCGATCCCGGGGTGCCTTGTCCGCCGGGTCGTCCGCGGGCGGGGCCGACGGCGCGAGGTTGGGCTCTTCCGGCGCCTCGGACGGCGTTGGCTCGTCCAATGTTGGCCCGTCCGGTGTTGGTCCGTCCGTAGCGGACGCGGCCGGCGACCGGTCGGCCGTCGGTGGATCCGACGACGCCGACTCAGCCATCGTCGGGTCGGACGCGGGCGTGTCCGCCGTCGGCTGGTCGTCCGAGCTGGGCTCGTCCCGCTGGCCTGGCGGCAACTCGGCCGGCCGCGGCGCTGAAGGTAGCTCGCGTAGCGCCTCACGGACGGCGAGCAGTGATGATTCCGCCTCGTCCGCGTTTTCCTGGTCCGCGTCCGGGTTCGCCGTCACCTCCTCCAGGACCGCCCGCAGAACGATCTCGGCCTCGCGGATCTGGTCGGGCTCGCCGGTGTCGAACAACGTCTGGCCGAGGTCGACCCGGGCGGCGTACCAATCGTCGTCGTCACGGTCCTCGTCGAGCTCCATGCCGTCGATGCCGAGCCGCAGCAGCTCGAGAGCCTCCGGCAGCCGAACGCCCTGCTGATGCAGCACCTCGCCGAGCAGCGCCCGCACGATCGGCACTCCGGAGTCGTCCGGGAAGTGCCGTTCCGCCCGGCCGAGCACGTCCCTGAAGGTCTCCTCGGCCTCGGTCAGGCGGCCAAGGGCCTGGAGTAGCAGTCCGAGCACCACCGAGGCACCCAGAACGTCCGCGTCGTCCGGTCCCGCCCGGCGGATGAGGGACTCAATCAGGTCGCGGGTCACGACCTCGCATTCGGTCAGCCGCCCGGCCCGGGCCAGGACCCGCAGCAGGGAGACTTGGATCTCCTGGGTCTCCTCGTGGTCGGGGCCGGCGTTTACGCGTGCGCCGGCGAGCGCCTGCCGCAGGTGCTCCTCCGCGGTGGCCTCGTCGCCTCGCTCGATCGCGAGATGCGCCCAGGCGTTATGGGTGATCACCACCTGGGGATGTAGCTCGCCCAGCGCGCGGACCTGCGCGGGGAGGAGCTGGTCCAGCTCGGTCTCGGCTTCCGGGTCGTCCGCGGCGGAGCGCATCAGCACCCAGTACAGCCGGGTGTTCAGTGTCGCCGGGTGGGCATCGCCGTGCAGCGTGCGCTGCGCCTCGAAGACCGCCTGGCACTCCGCGATCGCCTCGGCGGGGTCAACCTCGTAGTGGTAGATCGCCGCGTTCATCCGGGTCACCAGCACCATCGGGTGGCCGGGGTAGAGAGTCCGCGCCAACGAGTCGCCGATCTGCCTGGTTCGCCGCTCGGCCTCTTCCCCGCTGTCGACACCGTGCACCAGGCCGCGGAAGTTCTGCAGCGCCGCGAGTCCCAGCAGCGCCAGCGGGTGATCGGGCTCCAGCGAGTCGTGGCTGATCTTCAGCATGCGCTGCAGCTGACCCTCGGCCGCGCCGAAGTTGCCGCGGGTCGCGAGCACACCCATCAAGGTCACCCGGGCAGCCATCGTCTGCGGGTTGTCGGTGCCGAACAGCCGCTCCTGGACCGCCAGAACCTGCTCAAGCTCCCGCTGTGCCGCGTCGAGCTCGCCCCGGTTGGCGAGTATGTCCGCCAACAACGCCCGGGTGAACAGCACATTTGGGTGCTCGTCGTCGCCGTAGAGCTCGCGTTCCTGGGCCAGGACCCAGGTCAGTTCCTCCTCGGCTTCACCCATCTCGCCGAGCATGACCAGGATCTGCGCGCGGCCGCGCCGGGCCGCCAGCACGGCGTCGGGCAGCGACTCTGCCTCGGCGAGGTCGATCACCTCCTCGTACAGCTCGACGGCGTCCTCAAGCCGGCCGCGTTGAAACAACGTCTCGGCGAGCATCGTCTGGATCGCCAGGGTGCGTGAATGACTGGCCGGGAAGATCGCCTGGACGTCGGAGAGCAACGTCTCGAGCTCGCCCTCGATCGCGGTGAGGCCGCCCTGCGCCAGGTTCACCTGGGCGGCGGCCGCCCTGGCGTCGAACCAGGAGCCCCGGTTGTCGGCGGGCAGGCTTCCGCCGCGGGTGAAGGCGAGCTCGGCGAGCTGGTGTGCCTCGGCCAGAGCCCCGATCTGCAACAGGTGCATGGAGCAGATGACGGCACTCGAGATCGCGCCGGACAGCGAGTCGGACAGCTCGGTGGGCAGGTTGGTGAGCAACGCTCGGTGGACCGCCGGCAGCGCCACCCAGTCGAGCCGACGCGTCAAGCTCACCGGATCTTCGGGGGTGAATGCCTGCAGGCACTCCTGGGCGAGTGTCCACACCGGTTCGCGGTCGGTCGAGCGCTCCAGCTTCAGACGCGACACCTCGGCGACCAGGGGATGCAGCGCGAAGCACTCGACCGTCCCCGTGGGTGGTTCGGCGGGGGAGCCGCCATCGCCACCCGTCTCCGCCGCGGACCGTGACCAGGGACTCAGCACCACCTGGTCGAGCAGGCCGACGTTGGCAAGGCCGATGACGGTCGCCCGGATCTCGGCCACCATCGTGCGGGCCGCCGCGGCCGACGGCGCGGTTGAGCCCACTGGGCCGGCCGCGCCCATTGGTGGCGCGGCCGGGTAGCGGGCCCGGAGTGCGTCGGTACCGAGGACGGGATTGTCCGGCAGACGCTCGGCCGCCTCGGACAGCGCCGCGCGGACGCCGTCCACCTGCGCGCCGCCCGCCAGGGCCTGGGCTACCAGCTGCCAGAACTCGAGCGGGTTGTTGGCACTTGATGGGACCAGACCAGTCGGAAAACCGGCGGCGGAAAGCAGCGTTCCCGCGCTCGGCCCGGGCGCGAACCGCTCCGCGAGTTCGTCGATCTCGGCCGGGGTCAGCTGGTCGACCGCCTGCCTGTTGTCCACTACCGAGTCCACGAACAGCCGGGCGTCCCGCTCGCGGCCGACCAGCAGCTGGTACGGAATGGGATGCGGCGCGCCATAGCAGGAGAGCAACCGTAGCAACCGCCCGGCGCTGCTCAGACCCTTCACCGTCTCCAGGTGGCTGAGCGAGAGCTCCCAGGTCTTCCCGACCAGCTTGCGTGCCTCGGCCTGCCGGTCGACGCGTTGGTCAATCAGATCGATCAACGGCTGCTCGTCGAGCGCTCGCTGATAGTCGGCGAAGGTCTTGTACTCAGCGAACTTGTCGCGCAGATAACGTCCGGCCAGATAAAGCGCGAGCGGCAGACCACCGAGGCGCTCCGACAGGGCCCGGGCCGTCTCCTCGTCGCCGGCCGCTGGAGCGTGGCGCCGCAGCACAGCCGAGCCATCCGCCATATCCAGCGAGCGCAGCTCTATCCAGCGGGCGTCCTCCGGCCATTCTTCCCCGCCCTGTCCTTCCTGACGGGAGGTGACCACCGTGAGCCCGGCCTCGCACGGCCGCAGCCAGCTGGCGCCGGAGCTGGCCGTGTCGTCGTCCCCGCCGAGAACTCTCGGATCGTCGACGTTGTCGAAGACGAGCAGCCAGGTCCGGTCGCTGTTCCGCAGCGCGTTCCAGACTAGTTCCTGCGCCTCGCCGAGGTTGAGCCGCGCCTGCGTGATATCGGCGGACGGTCCAAGGAGACGCTCCGCGACCGTAAGCATTGCCTGTCGGATATCCACGTCGCCGCGAATCCAGAAGACCCAGGGCCGATCGAGCTGCATATCGCCTTGAACGCGGTGCGCCAGCTCCAACGCGACGGCACTCTTGCCCACTCCGCCGAGCCCGTGCAGGATGCGCGGCCGGCCGTCCGGTTTACGCATCGCTGCCTGTAGCTCGTCGAGCACGGCTTCGCGGCCGTACAGCTTCGGCATCGGAGAGCGATACGGCGGCCTGACCGAAGGCACCGGTGCCTGCTGGGCGCCGGCCGGGCCCGCGGCCCTCGTCTGGCCGAGATAGGACTGCCCACCAGAGAGCGAGGCCGTCCCCATCGTGGGCGGTGGAGGACTTCCCACCGGCCTCGATGACTCGTGCGGCATGGTCACTGTGCCCCCGAAAAGTCACCGCATGACGCCAAATCTTGCCGGCACTGCACTGTGCCAGTATACGCATTGACATCAGCGGGACGAAGCCCCCGAGAACTCCAGCTTCGCTAGGCCGAGTTGAATCCTGCATAACAGATCGTGACACGTGATCCGCTCGGCGTCACAGTCAATGCGGGAAAGAGTGCGAAGGTGCGACAGAGCCGTGTGCGGATCACTCTCGGGTTCTTGGCGTTGCGGGCCGTGGGACAGCGCCTGGTTCACCCGTTTGGCGCACCCGCGGATGGGAGCTCAGCCGGCAGGTGGGAACGGAGGTGTTCGAGAGGAGCCTGGGAAGAATGGTCCGGTGGTGGGCTTCGCTCGGCCCCCTCCGACGGCGAGCTTGGCTGCCTGAAGCAATGTCGTGCGTGCCTCGTCCTGGGGGATGCCGAAGAGGTCGCGGGAGACTATCTGGCCGAGGAGTCCTGGGCGGTCGCAGTTCTCGATCCGGAAGACAAGCAGTTTGCGGTCCGCGCCGTCTGGGTCTCGGGCCCAGGCGGCTTGCCATTCCGCGGCGCCATACACTGACCGGCCATAGGCGGCGGACAGCACGGCAATGGTTCGCCCGGCCTGGTGGACGCCGTTTTGCATACCGACGACCCAGTTTGATCCCCCCGGCATGTCCCAGGCCTGCAGGAGAACTCGGTAGCCGACCTCTTCGAGCGTCCAGGCAATCCACTCCGCCCACCGAGCATCCACCTGGGTATAGGAGACGAAGAAGTCCCAGCCGTTGTTGCCCTCCTGCGCGCTGTTTGGCCCGTCAGTTGCGGGCGCGTGCTGCTTGCCGGCGGGTGGGCCAGTGATCTGCCCATCGCTTGTCCCGACCGCGATCTCAGCCGCCTCGCCTGTCTGAATCGCCCCGGCCGAGGCACCAGGCGATCCGTCGGTTGTCGGTCCGGCCGCGGAGTCGCTACCGGCCGGCGGAAGGTCGGTGACACCTGCGGCGGCCGCTGCCGCGGCAATGACCGCGTTCGCGGGGCGCGCGTGGTGCGCTTCGCGAAGTACGTTGGGCCAGCCGCCGATGACCGCGCCGCCGACGAAGAGGCTGTGTACCTGCCACCAGAACAGCTCCGCGTTCGAGACGTTCCATGCGGGCTGGCGCCCGGGCGAGAGCCCTGCCGCGCTGACCAACCGCCGCGCCTCAGTGAGATCGAAAATCTCATTGGCCAGAACGCCGATCACCTGCCGGTCTGACGGCGGCTGCGCCAACCTCGGAAGCATGCTGGCCGACGTAGCGGCACCCGTATCGCCTCGTGCCGCGGGCAACGAGCCGCCGCCTGGCCGCCCGCCCGATCCTGCTCCGAGCGTGGCGCGCCGGAATTGGCTGACGACCCCGGCGAGTTGACGATTGCCGGGATTCACTGCCGCGGCCTCGGCGAGCAGCTGTGGTAGCCAGCCCTCGGCTCGCGCCCCCTCGACGACCTTGAACACGGCGTCCGGTAACGACATGTACTCGGCCGCATAGCGGGCCAGCGGCCTGTCAAGTATGTCGAGCAGCTCTTCGAGCCGCCCTCTACTCGGGTACGCGGCCACGAGCGCATCACGGACCGCTCGACGCTGTGCGCCGCTCATCCCCGCGACCTTCGCCTCATCAACCTCGGCCACCGACCACCCTCCCCGTGCCGAAGCCACACATAGCGGATATCGGCCATCCACCGATCCAGAAACGGAACCGGATAACAGGCATGATAGCCACCTAACCCTACCGCTAACTGTGACCTAACCAACCGAAAGATGCATGGTGGTATCGAGCCCGCCGGCGCGGAACGTCGTTTGGCAACGTCTCGCTATTGGCGCCGCGTCGCGGAGTGTCTGGCTATGCCGCGTCACTCGTCCCGCCGGCTGTCGATCTGTCGGTTCTCGGAACCGTGGCGATCCGCGAGCTGGCCGTGCCCGGCGCCCCGGCCGGGGAGATTCGAGCCGCCCGGCGGCTACTGCCATTCGCAAGCCTCGTGACGTGGGCGCCCCACGCGACTACCCGATCGGAGTGCTCCCTGTCAGGCGGGGCGCAGCGCCGCGAGCACCAGTCGGACGTGCTCGCGCACGTCGTCCTCGTCCAGCGGCGTGTGCCCGACCATCATCCGGAAGTAGAGCGGTGCCTACACCAGGTCGAGCACGACGTCGGGATCGGCCGGCCGAATCTCCCCGGCCGTCACGGCGGCCCGCACGATCCCGCATCCCGCCGCCGCGCGTTGATGTAGCCGTCCGAAACGCCTCGGCGAGCTGCGGGTCGGACCGGCCGGCGGCGATCAGCGCCGCCATGGCGGTCCGGTCGCGCCCCGGAACGCCGCGGTCATCGTCAGCAGCCGGTCCTCGACCTGCTCCAGCTGGAACTCGCGGAACTGCGCGAGGGAGCCCTCTTCGGCAAGGTCGGCGGACAGTAAGGGCCCGGCGCCCCAACCTCCGGGCGCGGCGGAACGCGGGTGCCGTCAGCCGCGGTGCGGGAGCAGTTCCTGGATCTTGGTCCGCAGTCCGGCGGAGATCACGCCCCACCGGTCCTCATCGCCGCGCAGCAGCGCCTCGGCGGCGTCCTTGGCCTGTTCGAGCGTCGCGTGCGGCGGGATCGGCGGGAAGTCGGGATCGGTGTGGACGTCCAGCACGGTGGGCCGCCCGGCGGCGAGCGCGGTATCCCAGGCGGGCCCGATCCGCGCCGGATCGTCCACGACGAGGGCTTCGAGGCCGACGGAGCGGGCGAACTCCGCGTAGGGAACCTCGGGGAGGGTCTGGGACTCGGCGAACTTGGGCACGCCCTGCATGGCCCGCATCTCCCAGGTGACCTGGTTGAGGTCGTTGTTGTGCAGGACGGCGATGACGAGGCGGGGATCGGCCCACTCGCGCCAGTAACGGGCGATGGTGATGAGCTCGGCCAGCCCGTTCATCTGCATCGCCCCGTCACCCTCGAACACGATCACCGGGCGATCGGGGTGCGCGAACTTCGCGCCGATGCCGTAGGGGACGCCAGGCCCCATGGTGGCCAGCGTCCCCGACAGCGACCCGCGCATGTCGCCGCGCAGGCGCAGGTCACGGGCATACCAGTTGGCCGCCGAGCCGGAGTCGGCGGCCAGGATGGCATCGTCGGGCAGGCGGGCGGACGCCTCCCAGAACAGCCGCATCGGGTTGATCGGATTCCCGGCGACGTGCGCCTCCCGCTCGACCGTCTCCCACCAGCGCGCCACATTGCGTTCGACGGTCTCGCGCCAGTCGCGCTGTTCCTTGCGCTGCAGAAGCGGTATCAGCGCGCGCAGCGTCGCGGCCGCGTCCCCGACCAGGTTGATCTCGTACGGGTAGCGCATGCCGATGTATTTGGCGTCGACGTCGATCTGGACCCCCCGCGCCTGGTGCAGGTCGGGCAGGAACTGGGTGTACGGGAAGTTGGAACCGACGGTGAGCAGTGTGTCGCAGTCCCGCATCAGCTCGTAGCTCGGCCGGGTGCCCAGCAGCCCGATCGCGCCGGTGACGAACGGCAGGTCGTCGGGCAGCACGTCCTTGCCCAGCAGCGCCTTCGCGACACCGGCGCCGAGCAGGTCGGCGACCTCGAGCAGCTCGCGGCGCGCCCCGCGGGCGCCCTGACCGGCGAGGATCGCGACCTTCTTCCCCGCGTTGAGCAGGTCCGCCGCCGCGCGGACACCCTCGTCATCCGGCGCGACCGCCGGCCACCGGACGCCCAGGCTCGACGGGACCATCTTGAAGGCGTGCGTGGGCGCCGAATACTCCAGCTCCTGCACGTCCGCCGGGATGATGACGCAGGTCGGCGCGTGCTCGGCCCGCGCGACCCGGATCGCCCGGTCGAGTACGTTCGGGAGCTGCTCGGGGACGGTCACCATCTGCACGTACTCACTGGCGACGTCCTTGAAAAGACTCAGCAGGTCTACTTCCTGCTGATAGGAGCCCCCGAGCGCGGAACGGTTGGTCTGCCCGACGAGGGCGACCACCGGGACGTGGTCAAGTTTGGCGTCGTACAGGCCGTTGAGCAGGTGGATCGCGCCCGGGCCCGAGGTGGCCGCGCAGACGCCGACCTTCCCAGAGAACTTCGCGTATCCGACGGCCTCGAACGCCGACATCTCCTCGTGCCGCGACTGGATGAACCTCGGCTGGTCTCCGGCCCGGCCCCACGCCGCCAGCAGCCCGTTGATCCCGTCGCCCGGATAGCCGAACACGTACTCGACGCCCCACTCGCGCAGCCGCGCGAGAATCTCGTCACCGACCGTCTGGCCCATCGCTCTCCCTCGGGTGGCGGGTGAAACGCGCGACCGGGCCGCGAAGCCGCGGCGATCCGGGCGAAGCCCGGTCAGATCGTTCCGATCCCTGGGTGGCCTGTCGCCGACGGGGCTACCCGCCGCGGTGCCGAAAAACCGGTCAGAGTGAACGTTCGCGGGCAGCCGGCATCGCGGCCGCCGTCGACGCCGTCCCGCGGTCCGCGCCGCATGAGCCGACGGCTTCAGCTGCCGCACCCAGATCCACTTCGATAGCGGCGGCCGCGAGGCGACGCACCTCGCGGAGCTCCTCGCCGCCTGGTCCGCGCGGCCGGGCGGTCGACAGGTGGCGCGGGTGCGGGGCCATTTCGGGAATCTGGCGTGCTGACCGCGCGGCGCTCACCCTCAGGTCGGCGTCGTCATGCCGTCGCGCGGAACCCGGAATACGGTCGGGGAATGCGGCAGGGCGGCGACGATCGGTCAGTGTCCGGCGGCGAGGCCGTGAGTCCAAGAAGCTCGCGGGACGGGTTTGAGAAGGATAGTCCGGTCGACCATCTTCTGAGACTGCTCGGGATCGATCCCCGGCCCGACGCGGAAGAACCGCCCGGCGAGCGGCCCGGACCAGCACCTGCTGATGCGGCGACGCACCGGGCGGATACCTGACGAGGAGGTCGATATGCGCGTGTCCGAACGGATGCTCGACCGGCTTGAGCGGGAGCAGCGGCTTGATCCCCTCGCCGGGCAGACTGCCGACGTCTGGTCTCGGATGCTCCGGTCGCAGCGGCTGCGAGATGTCCTCAGTGGCCGGTGGCTCGGGCATCCGCTGCACCCCGCGGCCATGCTCGTGCCGGCAGGGACCCTGCTGAGCGCGACCATGCTGGACGCCACCGGCGACCCGGCCCTGCGCCCGGCCGCGCGGCGGCTGATCGGGATCGGCCTGCTCTCGGCCGTCCCTACCGCGGCGGCCGGCTGGTCGGACTGGCTCGACACGCAGGGCGCCGAGCGGCGGGTAGGGCTCGTGCACGCGACCTGCAACATCATCGGCATCGTGAGCTACGCGGCGTCCTGGCGGCAGCGGCGGCAGGGCGGGAACGGGATCGCCGCGGGCCTCGCGGGGGCGGCTGCGCTCGGCGCCGGCGGCTGGCTGGGCGGCCACCTCGCCTACGCGCTGGGCGTCGGCGTGGACACCACGGCGTTCCAGCGGGGCCCGGCCGAGTGGACGGACGTGGCGGCGGCGAGCGACGTCACCGAGGCACTGCGCCAGTATGACGTCCAGGGCGTTCCGGTGCTGCTGACCAGGGTCAACGGGCAGATCGTGGCGATCGGCGACCGCTGCACCCACCGGGGCGGTCCGCTGGCCGAAGGCCAGCGCGACGGCGACTGTGTGGTCTGCCCGTGGCACGGGAGCCGCTTCGACCTGTCGACTGGCGAGGTTCGCCACGGCCCGGCGACCCGGCCAGAGCCGGTGTACGAGGTCCGCGAGATCGCCGGGCGGGTCGAGCTACGCCGGGCCGAGGTCCGGTCGCTGCGCGCCAACCCGGTCGGAGCACTGCCCCAGGCCCTGGCCGGCTGGCGCTCATCCCGGCCGGCAGCCGGCGCCTCCAGCCGGCTGCCTACGGCCTGAGCAACCACCTTGGCGCGCTCGGGTCCGACCCGGCGTCGCTCCGCGGCAGCCCCGACACCCGGGCCGACCCGCCAAGGCGGGAGCCTGTGGCCGTGGCCAGCGCGCCGCGCGGCCTACGCCGCGCTGGCGCCACCGGCCCGTTGACGAGGCGGCCCCGCCGTGTCGGCGCCGGCCAGTCGAGGCGCGGGATCGGACGCGAGCAGAGCGGCCGGCTCCTCGCACAGCATCCTGAGGGCCTGCGTGACTCGCTCCCGGTCGAAACGGGACGCGTCGAACGAGACAGAGACATGCAGCGCGCCGGCCAGCAGCACGTACACGAAGTAGATGCCACCGGGCTGCGGCCCGGACGACGCCGTGCCGTAGAAGCGGTCCTCGGGCGCGGCCAGCCAGGGCAGAGCTTCGATGTCCGGCATGTCGCCCCACACGGTGAAGCGCGGGAGCACAGGCATCCGCGGGGGGCCTTCGCCGCCGGGCCGCCGCGGCGCGAGCTGGTTCTTGGCGGCCGAGAGGGTCATCATGGCCAGCGGCTGGCCCACCTCGATCGCCGCCTTCAGCTCGGCGGCGACGGCCGTCGGCGACAGCGGGTCACTCGGTGTCAGGTCGAGGTCGGCGACGAAGTTCCCCAGCACGGCTGTTCCAGCGGGCAGGTAACGGCGGTTGTCGAACGCGACGCCGATGCTGTGGGCCGGCCCGGGCAGACCGCAGCGGACGAGCGCGGCTGTGCTCGCCGCGATCATCACGCTGTTCGCGGTCGCGCTCGGCGCGTTGGCGGCACGCCATTCACGAAGGCTGTCCATGTAGCCCGGCTTCGAACGGGCCGCGACATGGTCTATTGGGCCGATGGCGAGGTCCGTCACGTCGGAGACAGGCTCCTGCTCCCGGGAGCCCGCCGCCCGCTCCCGCAGCGGTCCCCGCAACCGTCGCGCCAGACCGGCGAGCTGCGCTGGATGCCGCCCGTAGGTCGCGACGAGCGCCTTCGGCACCGGAAACCTGGCTCTGGTGTCGACGAGGTCCGTGGGCCGGCGTCCTTCCACCGCGCACCTCAGCAGCACTCCCCACAACAGGTTGAACGTCCACTTGTCGCCGAGGGCGTGCGGGAACTCGAAGACGCAGTAGTGTCGTCCGACCGAGAGCCGGAACGGCAGGTCGCCGAGACCCTGCTCGCTCAGGTCCGCCAGCATCGCCATGACCGGGCCGCTGTCCTGGGCCGGGCCGCCCAGCACCTCGGCGCGGTCGTCCAGCGCGACGACCAGACGCGCGATGAACCGCTCGCGGGCCACGGGCGGGACCGCTAGCAAGCGGCCCCGCATGACGTCGAACCGCCGAAGGAAACGGTTTTCCGGATCGAGCACCGCGAGGTCCGCCAGGACTCGTCGTACGGCGTCGACCGACGGCATCCGCGCCGGGCCGACCGCGAAGGTCAGGACCTGTCCCGCGTGCGCGTGGTCGCGTCCGGGCAGGCTGTCTCGGTATGCCATTACATCCCCCGTCCGGGCGCATTGGAACCTGGTCAGAATCGGCGCGCGACGAGGCTGTCGAGCCAACGCACAGGCACCCAACGCCTGTCTCCACAAGGCGGAACGCCGGCGTCACTCTTGTTGCGCAACGCGTACCCACAAGCCGTCGCGGACAAGTGGTGGAACGCGTGTCAGTTATGCGTTCGGAACCATCTCCCAGAAACACAGCGATCTTCGAGAAAACGACGACCTCTGAGAAACACCAGGATCTTGAGAACCACGACGAGCGGGCTTGCCGGATTCGGGGCGAAAAGTACCACGGCGGTGGGGACCGGGACAAGGCGGACCGGCCGCTCCTGGTGATCAGCTCCCTGCCGGCGGCGATGCCGGCGAAACCGACAGGTGGTGTGACGCTGGTCAACACGAGCGCGGCGATGGCAAGGTCGGTCCCGCGCATGTCGTACCGCCGCGGGATCGGGCCGCGCGGCCCCTGGCCGATGACCATCCCGATGCGCGCGCGCCAGGTGGTTGACCAGGGTCGGTGCTGCCATGGACAGCCGCAGCACCCACAGCATCCGACCGCACCGCCGGCTAGCCGATCGTCTGCTTCACCCGCCTGGCCGCGCGGATCGATGCCGGTCGCCGGACCCGGCTCGGCCTGGCCTGGTGCGTCACTGGGGCGCAGATCCTACTGTGCCCCGGCCTGGTAATCCCAGCTCGGCGCGGGCGGTGCATTCGGGTCGTTCAGGGAATACCGCCGGTTTCCGCTCTCGGTGGGCGCGACGGGCTGGTAGCCGGACCTGTTGAACCCTTCGTAGGTCGAAAACGTGCCACCGCCCGGGCCGAGGAGGATGTTGTCCGTCACGTGCCAGGGATTGGGTTGCGAGTTGTTCGTCATCGCGTAGTCGTTGATGAACTGGAAGTTCCGGCAGTAGTTGTCGTGCAGCGAGTTGCCGTTTCCTCGGCTCTCGAGGCAGGCTCCAAAGACCTTGGCGTCCGTGTTCAGGATGATGTTATAGGCGGCTTCCACTCCGCTGGTGTCGGAATCGTAGTACCCGCCGCCGTCCTTGTCGTTGCCCGTGGCAACCGAGATCTGGCCGCCCCACTTTCCGCCCATACTGCGGACGGTCACGTAGTTGTGCAGCACCTTGAGTCCATGCACCACCTGTTGCAGCTCGATCGGGAAGCGGCCGTTGTCGGTTATCCGGTTGTAGGAGACCTGGACATTCGTACCGGTGCCGGTGAACCGAAGCTGAATCCCGTCCACGGCGGCGCCGAGGTTCTGTATGTCGTTGTGGTTGACGGTGACGTCCGTCATGGAGCCCTGACCGAAGATGCCCGTGTAGGCGCCGCCGGCGGTGTTCTTGATCGTGTTGTAGTTGATCGTGATGTTCTTGCCGTTGACGTTCGCTATGGCCTGCTTCGCCGGCCAGTTCTGGAAGGTGTTGTTGACGATCGTGACGTTTGACGGCACACCTTTGAGGGTGAGATTCGAGCCGTCGAAGACGTAGTTCTGGACGCAGGTGTTCGAGTCGATGGAGTAGTTGCCCTTGGGCAGGGTCTGGCCGTGGCCGTCGTAGGTGTGCCCGGCGAACGTGTTGCCGCTCGGCGCGCCGGTGACCGCACCGGAGGCGGGGCAGCGGGAGACGTCGTTGTCGGCCGCCCCCGGCGCCGCGGATGAGGGCCCCGGCGTGGCGGGTGAGGACGAGGTGGTCGGGCTCGGGGATGATGTCATCGGGCCGATGGGAAGCGAGGCGGTCAACGGGGCGCTTCCGTCCGCCGCCGCCGTCACCGTGATCTGGGCGGCGACGGCGCGATCCTCCGGCAGCGCGAAGCCGACGAGGAAACCACCCGACCGGCTTGTGTGGATTACCCCGGAGCCGGAATACGCCATGCCGTCGTCGTAGGTGAGGTTGGCGGTGAGGCTGACTTCGGAGTTGCCCGGGAAAGCCTCTCCACGAAGGACGACGGTCTCCTCGTCGAAGAGGGTGAGGGCCAGCGCCGGCGCGGTGGCCGCGAACGCGGCGACCGGGACGATAACCAGCAGGACGGCCGTGGTGAAGGCCAGGGCGGGAATCCGCCACCTGGTCCACGGTCGCCCGCGTTGTTTTATTGTTGTGATTCCGCTGTCTGTGGTGGCGATGACAGTCGGAAGCCCGTGCCGGGCGATCGCCCTCATGCACCCGAGTATTACCCGTGTCGTTCCTTCGTGGAACGCGCAGCAGTGGGAATGACGCCCGGCGGGCCAAATATGGCGTACTCCCGCCATCGCGGCCCGTCCGCCTCGCTCGGTGACGTCCCTGCGGCAGGGCCGCCGAAGGCGCGTGTTACTCGACGTAGCGGGTGGCGAGCTGGGGGACTGGCCGCCGCCGAAGGCGGCGAGGTCGCGATCTCTGCTCGCCGCGGGTTGGTTGCATCGAACGGGAGGCACGCAATGTCGGTCTCCCTGCGTGTGCATCGCGGCGGCGAGTTCGGCCGCGGCTTGGTTGATGCACGCGCGCAGTCGCCCCGCGTCGCTGGTCACCGTGGCCTGCCAGTCGGCGGGGCCGGCCACGACGATCATGGGCACGGGTTGGGCATGCAGACTGACCAGGCGCCTGCGCATCACCGGCGTGAGGTCGGGTGGCTGCCAGCGGGTCGTGGGTGTCCCGCATGGCAGCCGTGCCGACGTGCGCCGTTGGCGGCGAGCCAGACGGCTCCGAGAGTCCCATTGACGATCCGGTGTCCTTCAACCCCCGGGCGAGCGACGTTGCGCTACTGCCGACGCCAGGTCCGTGGGCCGGCGGTAGTCTGCGTGAAGCGCACGGAACGTGGGCAACCTACCACGCAACGGTCAAACCGATTCGAACTCGACAGGAGGTGCCGCGGCGTGGGGGAGCAGGACAGCACGACAGGTGACCGGGACTTCCGATCGCCGGACACGGCGGCGGACGTGGCTCCAGCGGAGCTCGAAGAGGCGCGTTCGATTGTGCGCCGACTGCTCGACCCGCTCCCGCCAGGTAGCTACCTGGTCCTCAACGACGGGGAGTCCAGCCCACGCCGCGACGCCGCCCTGGCCGACTACGCCGACAACTCCGGCGCGGAGGCGTACCACTCCCGCACCCGCGAGCAGATCACCCAGTTCTTCGACGGTCTCGACCTGCTGGAACCAGGCGTCGTGTCGACGCCGCTGTGGCGGCCCGACCCCGACACCGAACCGGTGGCACTCGACGTCTGCTGCGGCATAGGCCGTAAGACCACCTGACCGTCCCAGCGCTGCTCGGGTGGCTACGCAGCCGCTCGGAGACTGCCGCTCGCCCTGATCCGGTCGCGGAGCCATCGGAGATGCTTGACATCGTCGTCCTCGACGCGGTCGGCTAGTGTGACCTCGATGCCGACAACCCGGCCGTCCGGACGCTGGACGATCAGGTCCACTTCATGGTCGTTGTTACGGGTTCGCAGGTGGCCCACTCGGGCTTAGGTCGCCTTGGCATAGGTGTGCATGCTCAGCGCGGCAAGGTGCTCGAAAAGCGCGCCGAGGATCGTGCCTTCTGACAGGCTCGCGCTGCCCTGCTCGGCGTGCAGGAGCGCGGAGCTATCGAGCCCGAGCAGCCGGGCGGCCAGGGCGGGGTCTGCCAGGTGGTGTTTGGGGGACTGGGCGAGCCGGTCGAGGTGGTTGCGACCTGGGATCCAAGGTGGCGTCGCGTCCAGTAGCCACAAGGACGACAGCGCGTCGCGGTAGGCGAGTGTGGTCTCCTTTGCCGGCTTGTTCGCCAGCCCACCGGTGGCTGCGTCAGGATCTTCGAGTAGGCCGTCGTCGTGGCGGTCGCGGCGGCGTAGGCCGCCAGCCAGGCTCGTAGGACGGCTGGCCTGCGGACTGGGCAGCCTACCAATCGCAGCGTATCTAGTCTTCCAATCGCATCGCCGTGAGGCTTCCATACGCCGGTTCCGCTGTCTCCCGCTGACGTCCGCGACGAGTCGGCGTCAGCGTCGCCGCACGTCGAGCGGTGCGCCGACGGCCTGAACAAGGTCGCGGGCCGCGGGTGAGGAGGTGATCAGTTTCGGATGCGACGCCAAAGATCAATTCAGGGGTCAGGTCCTGACGGCCTACAGTCGGCGTGCCTGACCACTGAGCCTTTTCCATCTCACCGAGACCTTGATCGGTCCAGCCCTGGTCGGAGGCACGATGGAAAAGGCTCACTCACGACGCGGCGACGACTGCGATCTCGAGCAGCCAGGACGGCTGAGCGAGAGCGGGGACGGTTAGCAGCGTGCTGGCCACCCGGCGACCGCCGAGGAATTCGTCGCGTGCCGCCATGGCCTGCGCCAGCCCCGGCGTCATCGCGGTCGCGACGAGGTAGGTGGTGATGCTGACGATGTCGCCGGCTGTCATGTCGGCCTCGGTCAGTATTGCGGCGACGTTGCGCCACACCTGGCGTGCCTGGGCTGGCACTCCGTCCGGTACCGAGCCGTCCGGGGCCACCGGCACGACTCCTGAGGTGTGCAGCCACCGGCTGGCGCGCTCGACCAGGACCGCGTGGGCGTAGCGGGCCGCCGGGGGAGCCATGCCGTCGGGGCTGATCGTTCGGCGGGTGACAGCGTCGGTCATGGGTAGAACGTACTGCCCATTCCGACACCACCGCGCTCGCGTTGTTCGCTCTCGCACGGACCTGCCACATGATCTGCCCCAACTACGGCGGCAAGGATTTCGACGTCGGCGACGCGCTGTTCCTCGGCTTCCTCTTTCACAGCGAGGACTCCGACGCCTACGTCGTCGGGCTCACCTGTCTGAACCCCTCCTGCCCCCGCGAGGATCGTCGGTATCAGGATGCGCGAACCGGAGCTCCTCGCCCGCTGACACAGCGAGTGCGCTGGTCGAAGCCAGCCCTACGACCTCGCGCGGTGCCGGCCGACCCGCGCGCGCCGGGGGCCGCTGGCGGTGTTCCGGTCTGATCCGCCGGCCTGGTTGGAGAGCTCGAGCTCGGCTGCGGCGGGCGGCTGCGAGGTCGACGGCGCTGTCGCGGTGGCGAGGTGGCTGGATTCGGAGGTGGCCGTCGATGACGTCGTGTTCGGTGCGCCTGCCGGGCCGGTCAGGGTGCGGAACACCCGCGGCAGGAGTAGCACGCCCAGGGCGCTCTGAGCCAGCAGGTACGCCAGGCCCAGGCCGGGGAGTCCGTGCTGGCGCAGGCCGACCCATGCGAGTGCCAGGAATCCACCGGAAGCCAGCGCGGTGAG
>Ga0068863_100001814_pt1 | contig 21208 bp, 20 predicted proteins | sample KBSSwiS62_FD_66596 | JGI IMG/M metagenome (GOLD analysis project Ga0068863, IMG submission 66596) | Switchgrass rhizosphere microbial communities from Kellogg Biological Station, Michigan, USA - KBS Switchgrass S6-2 | ecosystem: Host-associated > Plants > Roots > Rhizosphere > Soil ...
TCCTCCGCTATGTACTCGGCGAGCGTACGAATCCCTCTCTCTGGTCCGCGCCCCTCCGCCCCAAGTCGTTCCCGAAATCGCCCTCGCAACTCGGGCTCCGAAACCAGCGAGCACAGCATCCCCACCACCCTCTGTTGAAACCGCACCAGCCCTTCCACCGCGGCAATTAGGTTCTCTTCGACCGTGCCCTCGCCGATCCTCTCCCTCAACCCGTGCAACGGAACCAGCATCTCCGGCAGGTGGACTTCCAGCACCGCCAGGATCAGCTCCAGCCTGTCCTTGAAGTGGACGTAGATCGCTCCCTCTGAGCAGGGAACCGCCTCCGCAATCGCCCGCGTCGTCACCCCCTGCAACCCTCGCTCGCGTAGCAACCCCGCAGCCGCTGCGACAATCTCACCCCGCCGGCTTGCCCTGCCCCCCCGTCGCACTGCCTGACTTTCTCTCTCTTTCACGAAGACCATCTTGCCAGTCCAAAGCCATCGTAGTAAAGTGAGCACTTACTCACTTAGCTATGACCAAGCGAGGCATCATGAACCGAATCCTTACGGGCAAACTCCTCCTCACCTTCGTCCTCCTCGGCGGCGCCGTCATGTCCTTCCTCCTCGACTGGAGCCCCAACCACCTCCTCAACCCTCTCTGGCACCCGCACGCCCGCTATCACTCCGCCATCCTTCTCTTCCTCTTCGCCGGAGTCGCCGCCACCGGCACCTGGCTCCTGTGGCGCCGCACGCAGGAGCCCACCGTAGCCTTCACCGCCGCTGCCCTCATCTCCCTCTCCTACTGGACCCCTTTTTTCTACGTCCCCACTCTCCTGCCCATCTCCTCCTACTGGGCCGGAATCCCGGGCCACGAACCACACATCAACGGCGTCCTCATCTATCCAAACCTCGTAGTAGTAGCCCTCTTCGCCGCCCTAACCATCGCCGGTTGGTGGCTCGGCCACACGAACAGGTCTGCCAACTGATCCGACGACCCAAAGCCCGATCAGCGCCAGGACCTGTCAAGCCCCCAGTTCTCTGAATAACCCTTCAAATAAAACAAAAATAACCACTTAAGCGAAGGCCTGAAAGTGCCGATTAATTCCCATCCACCCGGTATACTTAATTCAGCAATGGACAAAGGCCCGGGCAAAGCCCGGGCCTTTGGCATTTAAACTGCGCCTGGAGGTCCAGACTTAACATCCTTGTTTCGAAGACTTTGCGCAAAAACCGGGGGGGGTGGCCCTCAGAGCGTAATCATTGCCACTGCCGCCGCCGCCACGCCCATCCCGATGCCTTGCCGCCGGGTCGGCCGCTCATGCAGCGTCCACGCCGCCAGTAGGATCGTCGAAGCCGGATAGAGCGAAGCCAGCACCGAAGCCACATCCAACCGACCCGCCCGCGTCGCCGCCATAAACAGAAGGTTCCCTGTCGTGTCGCCGAGGGCCGTAGCCAGCGACCAAACGACCGCCCGCCGCGGCAGCCACCCACGCTCGCCGCCGCCCGAAGTCAGCGTCACCACCACCAGAATCAACGAGCACGTCGTCAGGCTCCCGATCCTGGCCGTGGCCATCGGCCAAACCAGCCCGCCCGCCGCCGCATACTTCAGAGCCACAAAGTAGACCCCAAACCCCGCGCCCGACCCAACCGCCAGCCACATCGTCCCCGCCGACGCCGGAACCGACTCCGGATTCTCCCCCGCCGCAATCATCCAGATCGCACAACCCGCCACCAAAAACCCAACAACGCGAAGCCACCCCGGCGAGCCTTCATGAGCGATCGAAACCGCCGAAGGGATCGCCGCCGCCAGCAAACCACTGACCGCCGCCGAAGCCCCCATCGCCCCCCGAGACAAAGCAACATAAAAACCAGTCAGCGAAAGTCCGCCCATCACTCCTGCAAGCAGGCCCCAGTAAAACGGCACACCATGAGGAAACGAATCACCCCGCAGAAGCGCGATAACGGACAGCACGATGAAACTGGCGAGATGGCTGGTCAGAACCACTCGCAGCGCGCCGGACATCGTCCCGCCCGCATGTTTGGCTCCCATGCCGCCGGAAAAGTCGCCGCCGCCCCATAGAACGGCAGCCGCCAGGGCCAGCAGTGCATTCGCTTCAAACATTCGTTTTAAGTGCGCTTATTTCGGAGTCGTCGTGCTGGCCGGCTTGCTCGGCGTCACAACGTTGGTCGGGCCCGAATCGCTCGCTGTCGGGTAGTATCCCTTTTTGGCGATGACGGTCAGGTTAGGCCGCATTACGCGAACGTCGACTGTACGGAACTTGCCGTCGATAAACGGCTCGTGTGTGTAATAGCCGATCGTGTACTGGGTACGGACCTCTTCGAAGATCTTTTGGAAGCTCTCTTCGATGCCCTTCTGCCGGAACTCCGCGTCCAGGTTTCCGCCCGTCTCGTTCGTATACGCCGGCAGAATGTTGTCCCGCATCGTCAGCGGAAGATGAATTTTGTCCAGGAAGCCGACGACAGGGAGCGACGAGTCGCCCACCAGCGTACCGTAGACCGAGATCTTGTTCGTCTGCAGGTAGCGGATTACATCCTTGGTCTTTGCCTTCGATCCGTACTCTTTGCCGTCGCTGATCACGTAAACGATGCGTCGGCGGCCCTTGCCCGCCTTGGCCGTCGCCTTCGCTGCTTCGAGAATCGCGTCGTTGAGCGTATGGACTTCCTTCGGAACTTTCAGTTCGATCGACGGGCTGTTGCGCACCGCTGCGGTATTCGGATCGAAGTTGCGACCGTTGATCACCGTGGTCTGTGCTAGCGGTCCGCCCATATTCATATAGGGCTCGCGTCCGGTCGATTTTAGTGTCGTCAATGCGAAGTTCAGGCGGGCGCTCTGCGATCCGGTAAACTCTGTGCGAAGCTGCGGCCCGTTGTTATAGGTGTAAACTGCCACCTCGTCATACGGAGCGAACGCTCCCTGCAACGCGTTCAGGGAGTTGTTGACCTTGGCCATGTTGTCAAAGGTCAGACTCTGGTCGATGACAATCGCGACCGACAATGGAAACGGGTCGACCGTAAAGTTGGTGATGCGCTGCTGCACGTTGTTTTCATACACGCGAATCTCGCGCCACAAAACTCCTGGAACCGGCCGCTGTTTGTTGTCCTTCACCGTGAAAGGGACTTCGACGAAGTTGGTCTGAACCCGGAGCTTAAAGGCATCAGCACCCATCTCTGGCGCAGGTCCTTCGTCGGCCGATGGCGCAACCGGAGTTGGAGCGGAAGACTTATTTGGAGCGGGAGCCTGATCCTGAGGAGCCTGCTGGTCGCCATTCGTGGTCGGAGTCGTGCCCATCCCAGGCTTCAGAGTGTTCATTGCAGGCAAGCCCACCTGCGGCCGAGGCGCATCAGGAATCTGCTGCGCAGAGGCCTCCTCAGTCGCCTTCTGTGCCTGGCCCAGCGCCATAAACGCCAGTGCCCCTGCTAATACGCTCTCGCGAACCACTCGATACCCCCAGACAGTCTTCCAAACAACAGAGTACCAGTCTCAGGAGGATAACCGCCATCCCGGACGTTCATTGTAAGACGAATCAGAGCAGCCGGACGTTGTGCTGGCTACGCTCACAACCATAGGTAAAATCACCGATTTCCGCTTCAGTGGATTTTCGCTGACATAGACTGCCTCTCGCCCGTCTAATAGAGGCATGCGCTCCTTCGTTACGACCTCAGCGGCCCTGCTCGCGACCTGTCTCGGTCTCGCCCTCCCTTCGGGCCTGCACGCCCAGGATGCCCCCTCGCCCGGAGGCGCCCCACCGGCCAGCTCCGCTGCCTCCCAGCAGCCCGTCGATATCGGCGATGTGCAGACCCTGAAGGTCAACGTCAACCTGGTGAACATCTATTTTTCGGTGCGCGACAAGAATGGCTTCATCACCAATCTGCACAAAGACGATTGTCAGATCTTCGAGGATAAGGCGCCGCAGAAGACTAAGAACTTCACCCAGGAAAAGAACCTGCCCTTGACTATCGGCATCCTGCTTGATACCAGCGGAAGCATGCAGAATGTGCTGCCCATGGAGCAGGACGCGGGTGCGGAGTTTCTGAAGGATGTTCTGACCCCCAAGGACGAAGCCTTCCTGATCTCCTTCGACATCAACATCGACCTTCTCGCCGACTACACCAACAATCCACGCGAACTGAAGCGCGCACTCGAGAAGGCCAGCATCAACACGGGTGCAGGAACCGGATCCGTGACCGGCAACTCCACGCCTCGTGGAACGCTCCTCTTTGACGCCGTCTACCTTGCTGCGAACGAAAAGCTGCGCTCGGAGGCTGGCCGTAAAGTAATCGTGATGCTAACCGATGGGGGCGACCAGGGCTCGCAGGAGACGTTGAAGTCGGCAATTGAAGCCGCCCAGAAGGCCAACGCCATCGTCTACGTCATCCTCATCGCCGACCGCGGCTTCTATGGCGGCTTCGGCTATAGCGGAGGGGTGGACATGGAACGCCTTGCCAAAGAGACCGGCGGCCGCGTTATCGACGTCGGCAACAACGGCAAGAAGCTACAGGACGCCTTCAACCAAATTCAGGACGAACTCCGCACCCAGTACCTCGCCAGTTACACGCCGACGAATCTGAAGGCGGACGGGACCTTCCGCAACCTGAACATCAACTGCGGCAAGGACCTGAAGGTGCAGGCGCGCAAGGGCTACTACGCCATCGCGGGCGCGAACGATCAGTAGCTAAGCTTCCATCGCTCCTGAATACACTGCCATCCCAGCAACCGCATCTACGCCCATGGCGTCCAGCGCGTCCACCTCGGCGCGCTCCTTGATGCCGCCCGCGACGATCAACTGCTTCGCAGTAGTAGCGCGCAGAATCGCAGCAACGTCGATCGGGAAGCCTGTCATCGTGCCCTCGGTGTCGACGTGCGTGTAAAGGAACGCGGCGCAGAAATCCTCGAGCCAGGTCACCGCTTCCTCAGGAGTCAGAGCGACCGACTCCTTCCACCCGCGTACAGCCACCTGTCCGCCCTTGGTGTCGACCGAGAATACAAGCTGCTCTTCGCCCAATGCGTCGCGCAGCTTGTCTGCGAAGTCGAGATTGATCAGCGGATGCCGCTTTCGATCGACGTCGCTGTCGCCGCCAAAGAGCGAAGAACCATAGATGACACGTTTCGCGCCCAGGTCAAGCATGCGCTTGCCGTCCTCAGCCGTCCGAAGACCGCCACCAACCTGGCAGGGAAGCTTCGACGTGAACTGCGAGATCAGATCGGCATTCGAGCCCTGCCGCATCGCAGCGTCGAGATCGATCAGCTGCACCAGCGGATACTTGCTGAATCGTTCGATCCAGTAGTCGAAGTCGTCGAACGCAAGCTTGAGCTTTTCGCCCTGGACAAGCTGGACGATGCGGCCGCCCATGAGGTCGATGGATGGGATAAGCAATGGAATCTCCTTAGTTCGATTAGCAGGGAAGTCGTACCGCAACTCCAGCGCGCTGCAACTCTGCCTTGAGTTCACGCGAGTCGGTCACGCCGAAGTGAAAGATACTTGCGGCGAGAGCAGCATCGGCCTTGCCTCGCGAGAAGACCTCGGCAAAGTGCGCCGCACTTCCCGCGCCGCCACTCGCAATCACCGGAATCTGCACCGCCTCCGAGACTCGCGCCGTCAACTCGCAATCAAAACCGGAACGCATGCCGTCGGTGTCCATACTGGTCAGCAGAATCTCCCCGGCGCCGCGCTGCTCAGCCTCGCGAGCCCACTCGACCACCTTGCGGCCTGTGGGCTTGCGTCCACCGGCAACATAGACCTCGGCTTCACCAACCGGATCGCTCGATTCAACTGCACGCCGCGCGTCGATCGCAACGATGACCGCCTGCGCGCCAAAGCTCGATCCGATCTCGCCGATCAACTCCGGCCTCGCGATCGCCGACGAGTTGATGCTGACCTTGTCGGCTCCCGCGTCGAAGACCGCCGCCGCATCTTCTGCGCTTCGAATACCTCCGCCGACCGTGAAAGGCACAAACAACTCCGCGGCCGTCCGCTTCACCGTGTCCAGCAGGGTCCCTCGGCCCTCATGCGTTGCCGTGATGTCGAGCAGAACGATTTCGTCAGCTCCCGCAGCGGCGTGCCGATGCGCGAGCTCCGCCGGGTCGCCGGCGTCGATGATGTCGACGAACTGGACACCCTTGACGACACGCCCATCGCGCACATCCAGACAGGCGATAATGCGCTTCGTCAGCATGGCTGCGCGAACCTCACAGGCGTTACGGAGGAGACTGCCCGCTCGGCACCTTCAGCGACGATGCGTGCCACTGCGCTGTCCGGATCAACCGTCTCTCCGCTGTGAGAGAACCACTCCACCAGCAGCCCCTGCAACGGAGCCTTCAGGTGAAACTCCGCCGCGCCATTCGAGAGGACGGCAACGTTCTGGCCAGTCCCGACCAGGCTTCCGGCCGGAACAAGCTGCTGCACCAGCTTGTACTCCGGCTGCGGAGTCTCCTCGGCGAGCGTCAGTTCATAAACAAAAGGCATCGTTACAACTCCACAAAGTTCTTCAGAATCCGCAGGCCGATTGCGCTCGACTTCTCCGGGTGAAACTGCACGCCCATCACGTTGTCCCGCTCAACCGCCGCGGTGAACGCCCCGCCGTACTCCGTCGTAGCCGCAGTATCCGCTCCGACAGGTGCGCGCCATGAGTGCGTGTAATACACAAATCCGCCGTTCTCCACGCCGCGCAACAGCCGCGAACCCTCACGAATATTCTCAAGCGAGTTCCACCCCACATGCGGCGACTTCAGCTCCGCGCCATTGAACGCAGCAGGGAAGCGCTCGCACTTCGAAGCAAAGTGGCACAACCCATCCGTCGACTCTGCCTCCGTCGACCCCTCATACAGCCACTGTAGGCCAACACAGATGCCGAGGAACGGCGTGCCCTTTGCAATCGCATCGCGTGTAGCCTCGGTGAGTTCAAGATCATGCAGCAATTGCGTTGCCTGAAAGTGCCCCACACCAGGCAGCACAATCTTGCTCGCCTTCCGCACATCATCCGGCGACTGCGTAACATGTGTCTCCGCGCCAAGATAGTTCAACGCCTTAAGCACGCTAGTAAGATTGCCCGCTTTGTAGTCGATGACTTCGATCAATGCCTTAACCTACAAATCAATTCGGAGATTGCTGCGATTCCCTACTGTGGATTGTGTTTTGGCCATAGCCAATGAAATAGCGGCTGCCAACCGATAAACAGCAGAACGTTAGTAGCAATTGCGATATTTCGCTTCCAACCTTCTCCGAAGAAACTCAGCGGTAGTGCTAATAGAGAAAGAAAGGCTCCCCCACACGCCCATACGCCGAGACTCCTGAGATTGCCGCGCTCCATCCCGCCGGTCGCTCTCCAAAACAAGTCCGTTGTCTCAAACATTGCAAACGAGACAAATGACGTCATAATCGACGTACAGAAGAGACGATAGCGATGCTCGGGGATATCAGGCATTTAGAGCAACCCCTTTGTGCTCGGCAGAATCTCCGCCATGCGCTCATCCCGCGAGCAAGCCCCCCTCAGAGCCCGTGCAAATGCCTTGAAGATCGCCTCGATCTTGTGATGATTTGACCGCCCATACATCGTCTTCACGTGCACATTCGCCTTCGCTCCACGCGCAAAGCCATCGAAGAAATCCGCAAGCAGCTCCGACTGAAAATCTCCAACCAGCCGCACCTTCACCTTGTCGTCCACGACGTAGGCGACGCGCCCCGAAAGATCGACCGCTGCAACCGCGAGCGTCTCGTCCATCGCCATCACGAAGTACCCAGCGCGCAGAATCCCCTTCTTGTCGCCAAGCGCTTTATTGAAAGCCTCGCCCAGCGCAATGCCCACATCCTCAACAGTGTGGTGCTGGTCGACGTCGAGGTCGCCCGTGCACGTCAACGTCAGGTCGAAGCCGCCATGCCGCGTAAACAGTTCCAGCATGTGGTCGAAGAAGCGTATCCCCGTCGTCACCTTGTAGACGCCGGTGCCGTCGATATTCAGCTTCAGCGCAATCTGCGTCTCTGTGGTGTCGCGCTTAATCGTTCCCGTGCGAGCCTTGCCAGCTGCCTTCGCCATCTATTCAAACTCCCGTGTGCCGATCGTTCCGTCCGCGCTGAAAACGCGTGTAGGCTTCCAGCCAATTTCGTTGAGCGATGCTTTCAAGGCCTCAAGTCCGCGCGTCACTTGGTCCTCAACGCCAATCGTGATCCGCACATAGCCATCGCAGCCGGGATCCGCCGAGCGGTCGCGCACAAGGACGCCATGCTTACGCATCGCCGTGGCAAGCTCCGCATGCTTAGGCCCAATTTTCATCAGCACGAAGTTTGCCGCGCTGGGAAAGTACGAGACCCCCAGCTCATCCAGCCCGCCCATCATGCGCTCTCGTCCCACCAATACCTGCTCCGCGTACCAGCAGAGATAAGCATCATCCTCAAGCGCTGCCGACAGGCAATCGAGTGCTACCCCATTAACGTTGTAAGGCGAGCTCACCTTTCGTAGATACTTCAGCAACTCCGCATTGCCCGCCAGCAGGCCGATGCGCAGATTTGCCAGGCCGTAAGCCTTCGAAAACGTCCGTCCCGCCACCAGGTTCGGCGTCGTCGCGATATCGTTCATCACCGTGTCGCCATGAAAGTGGAAGTACGCCTCGTCCACCATCAGCACGGCGTTCGGAGCAGCGTTGGCAATCGCCAACAATTGCGCTCTGCTCACCGTCGCGCCAGTCGGGTTGTTCGGCGAAGCAATCATGATAAGCTTCGTCCGCTCCGAAATCGCCGCCAGCACCCGCTCGAAAGGAAACTGCAGCGTCTCATCGGCCTGCACCTTCACAAGCCCTCGGGTAAACAAGCTGATATTCACGTCATACATAAAGAACGACGGTGTTGCGATTAGTGCCTCGTCGCCTTCGTCCAGAAAGGCGCAGCACATCAGGTGAATTCCCTCATCGACACCGTTGGTCAACAGCACCTGTGCGGGCTCCAGGCCAAGATGCGCGGCGACCTTACGCTCCACCGGCTCGCGCTCTGGATACTTCGTAAGGCCCTCGGCCGTGATCTTCTTGAGGCGATCCAGTACCAGTGGCGACGGAGCCACCGTGTTCTCGTTGAAGTCCAGACGCAGCGCATCGCGGCCTGCGAGCGGCGGATGATACTCCGGCATCTCCAGAACCGCGCGTCGCGGTTTGACAGTACCTGTTTCAGTGGCTGTGCTCATGCTCACCTCATCCTCACGCGAACACTATCGGCGTGACCGGTCAGTCCCTCCGCGGTTGCCAGCGCAATCGCGTGAGGGCCTAGTTTACCTAGTCCTTTGCGGCTGTACTCCTGCACGGTAATGATCTTCACGAAGTCCATCACGCTCAGGCCGCCGCGGACGCGACCAACCCGCCCCGTGGGCAGAACATGGTTCGGCCCGGAGACGTAATCGCCCATCGACTGAGGTGCATAGTCTCCTACGAAGACACTGCCCGCGTTCATAACCCACTTCAAGTCAGCGGTCGAATCGACCGTAAGATGCTCCGGCGCCAAGCGGTTCGTCAACTCCTGCGCCTCGACTGTCGTCTTTGTTACAAAGATCGCGCCGCGAGCAGCCAGCGATTGCCGGGCAATCTTGTTGTCACGCGCCTGAATCTTCACCTCAGCGGCGACCTCGCCTGCAAGCCCCTCGTTGCTCGTGATCAACACTGCCAGTGTCTCGGGATCATGCTCTGCCTGCGCCACCAGGTCGGCCGCGATCCCCGCAGCGGAGCCGTTCTGGCTCGTCACGACAATCTCCGTCGGTCCCGCCGGCATGTCGATCCCGCACTCGGAAGACACAAGCGACTTCGCAGCCGTCACGTACAGGTTGCCGGGCCCCACAATCTTGTTCACTGCTTGAACGGTCTCTGTGCCGTAGGCAAGCGCAGCAACCGCCTGCGCCCCGCCGACCCGGTAGAACTCGGTCGCGCCGGCCAGCCACGCAGCCGCCAGCGTTTCCTTCGCCGGTTTTGGTGAGCAGACGACAATGCGCTCCACTCCCGCGACCCGCGCGGGCGTCACCGTCATCAGCAGCGTCGACGGCAGCGGATACCGCCCGCCAGGAACATAACAGCCCACGCTTCCCAGGGGGCGCACAATCTGCCCGGTCGTCACGCCATCCGCAGGCGAGATCGTCCACTCCTTCGGCATCTGCGCCTCGGCGAATGCAAGGATATTGCCCCGCGCCACCATCATCGCCGCTTGTATCTCCGGCGCAGTTGCATGCCACGCGGCCTCCATCTCTTCACGCGAGACCAGCAGCGGCTGTGACTTCGCAAGCCCGTCGAACTTCGCAGCATACTTTCGCAACGCCGCATCCCCGTCTTTGCGAATGTCCGTAAGAATCTTCCGCACCACAGGCTCGACCTTCGCGGTCGAGACCGCGCCGCGCCGTTCGATCTCGGCGATCAGCGCAGCAGCGGTCTTCGCGGTCCGGCCGTATGTCTTTACCAGCTTCATCAACGAACTCCCGTGGTTACAGGACTACTTTGCTCAGCGGATACTCGACGATTCCAGTGGCTCCAGCCGCCTTCAGCTTTGGAATCACCTCGCGGACCTGGGCTTCGTCCAGAATCGTGTTCAGCGCGACCCACTCTGCATCGCTGAGCTGTGAGACCGTGGGCGAGTTCAGCGCAGGCAGCACACCGATTACTTCGCTAAGGTTCGCCTTGCGCGCGTTCAGCATCAGACCCACTCGGCCCTGGGCTGCAATCGCAGCGTTCAGCATCAGCGAGATGTTATTGATCTTGGCCTTCTTCCACTCGTCCTTATAGGCTTCCTTGTTGGCGATCAGCTGTGTCTCGCTCTCCATCAGCGTCTCGATTATGCGCAGGCGATTCGCTCGCAGCGAGCTTCCCGTCTCCGTCACCTCGACGATGGCGTCTGCCAGCGTCGGCGGCTTCACCTCAGTCGCGCCCCAGCTGAACTCAACCGTCACCGGAATATTCTTCGCCGCAAAGTAGCGCTTCGTGAACTCGACCAGCTCCGTCGCGATAATCTTTCCCGCAAGATCCTCGGGCTTCTGAAATGGCGAATCTTCAGGCACGGCAAGCACCCACTTTACCTTCTGCCGGCTCTGCTTTGAGTAAGTCAGGCTCGTGACGTACTCGACTTCCTTCTCGTTCTCCAGCACCCAATCGTTGCCCGTCAAACCGGCATCGAGCGCGCCGTGCTCCACGTAACGAGCCATCTCCTGCGCGCGCACCAGCATGCACTCAATCTCTGCATCATCGATGGCAGGGAAGTAGCTCCGGCCATTGGCGAAGATGTGCCATCCCGCGCGCTCGAACAGCGCAATCGTCGCATCCTGCAGGCTGCCCTTCGGGATACCGAGCTTCAGCTTCTTCGGTGAATCGCTCATCACTTCGTTCCTTTCACAATTGGTTTGGTGAAGCAGCTCACCGTGCCCTCGTGGCACACCAGTCCATCGCCTTCCACCTCAACGCGAAAGAGCAGCGCGTCGTTATCGCAGTCGGTCGAAGCCTCAATTACGCGCAGGCGGTTGCCGCTGGTCTCGCCTTTCATCCACAACTTGCTTCGGGTGCGGCTCCAGAAGGTTACGAAACCTGTCTCCAGCGTCTTCTGGTAGCTCGTCTCGTTCAGAAATCCGAGCATCAGCATCTCGCCGGTCTTCCAGTCCTGCACGATTCCAGGAACCAGCCCATCCATCTTTGCGAAGTCGATCTTTACAGCGTCAGCCATCTCAATCTCCCGTTCTCGTTTGTTGCACGTAAAAAGGCCCGCTCGCGGTATGCGCGTTGAGCGGGCCTTTCAGAATCCTGTGGTCTGCGTTTCTGCTACTTCGCCACACCGGACACGGCCGCCAACACGCTCTGCGCATGATGATGGTGATGATGCCCGTGATGGAGGTTCAGCGAACGCATCGCATCTTCAGAGTAGCGTTCCGACTCCGGGAAGTCAACCGGCAGGCTATCAAGTCGATTGACGACGCCGGACCGCTCTCGTACTCTTCCCGTGAAACAGCAGTCATCCAACAAGGAGATCCAACCATTTATGCGAATCTTCTCCCGTACGCTTCTCACCGCTCTACTCCTGCTCATGCTGCCGCTGTCGATGACCGGGCAGAAGGCCACGACGCCCAAGTCGGCTGCCGCCGCCACAGCCGCCGCCGGAACCGACAAGATCGACATCAACACCGCGACTGCCGACCAGCTCAAGGCTTTTCCAGGCATCGGCGACGCATACTCCAAGCGCATTATCGATGGCCGTCCCTATACTGCGAAGAATCAGCTTGTCTCCCGCGGAATCCTCCCGCAGGCCACCTACGACAAGATCAAGGACCACGTTATCGCCACCCAGCCTAAGAAGTAACTGACCGCAGGCAAACATCGCTGCTGAAAATTGAAGGGCTGACTGCTACCATGCAGCCAGCCTTTTCTCTTATCTATGCTGCAGCGATCCGCACGGCTCCAATACCTGCTTCTCGCGCTCGTAGCCGTCCTCGCGCTCACCCACTTCGTCCTGGGTACGCGACAAAACTTCAACATGCAGAAAAACGGTACCTCGCTGGCACGCTCCCCGTTCCTCAATGGCTATCGGAACAACGCCATCAACTCCACGCAGCCTGAGGCAAAAGAAGCCGGCCTTCAGCTTGGCGATGTCATCCTCACCGTCAATCAGCGCAGCTATACGGGAACCAACGTCCTTGTCGAGGAACTGCGTCGTAGCAGCCCAAACCAGACGATGGCCTTCAGCTGCCTTCGTCCGGGAGACCCCGCGCCGCATGCTGCAACCGTAGTTCTGCGCCCGCTCCACGCCCAACCCAATCCGCTATGGGCCTGGATTGTCTGGTTTGTTATCACCACGGCTGCATTCTTCTGCCTCGCCACCGGCCTCTACGTTGTCTTTGCCCGGCCACGAAACCCGCACGCCTGGCTCATCCTCGGTATCCTGGCCTTCTTCAACTCGCTGTTCACCTCCGTCTACTACCTCACCGATCCACTCAAGCCCGTCGCCCTGCTGTGGTCGGTGATCTCGCAGACCGTGATGCCGCTCTGCCTAATGGCCTTCGGCATTTATTTCCCCCAGCGGTCCGAGATCGACGTCCGATATCCCTGGATCAAGTGGCTCTTCATCACGCCCATCGCTGTGCTGTTGCCAATCGACCTCCTCCAGGAGTTCGGTCGTTCTTACGACTTCGCTCTCTGCAACTGGCTCATCCCCTACGCCGTCGGCATCAACACCTTCGAAACCATCATTGGTTTCTGTGCCATCTCCTACTTCTTCGTCTGTCTCGCACCTAAGGTCCGCACTGCAACCGGTGATGCGCGCCGCCGCCTGCGCATTCTCTTCGCCGGAACCTGCATTGGCCTGACGCCATTCTTTATTCTGGCCGTTATCGCCCTCATCCGTAAAACCGACATCGGTCAGGATATTCCGCGATGGATCATCCTCACCGCGGTTGGGATTCTCTTTCTCTTTCCACTCGCACTCGCATACGTCGTCGTCGTGCAGCGAGCGATGGATCTCCGCATCCTCATCCGGCAGGGCACAAAGTACGCGTTCGCCCGCCGCTCCCTCGGCATCGTCTCTGTCGTGCTTGCAATCTGGATGGCCTGGTCGCTTCGCGAGTTCATTCGGGAAGGCCCCGGCCATCACCGCAACGTCGATATCGTTCAGATGCTCGCCATCATCGGACTCTTCTTCGCCTTCCGCTTCGTGCTCTCAAGGCGCCTACAGCAGCGCCTCGATCAGCGCTTCTTCCGAGAGGCGTACTCCACCGAACAAATTCTCTCAGAGCTCTCCGAAGAGGCCCGCAACTTCACCGAAGTCACCCCGCTCCTCAACACCATCACCCAGCGCATCGGCGACACCCTGCACATCGAGCGCATCGCCGTCTTCCTGCGCTCAGGCGACAGTTACCATCTGCAGCTCGCCACAGGAATACCTGGCGCCTCTGTGCTGCCGCCTATGCTTGGCTCCTTCTCGCTCGCCGCGTCCTCGACAACCATCACCACGCTCGCTCGCGGACGCGCTCCCGCCAACGTCTATCGCGACGACCCCTCCAGCTGGCTCGTCGACGCCTCCGACGCCGAGCGCGCAGCCCTCAACGATCTCTCCACCGAGCTTCTCGTCCCTCTCCCCGGCCGTAACCGTCTCGCCGGCGTCATCGCGCTCGGTCCCAAGCGTTCCGAGGAGCCCTACTCTCGAACCGATCGCCAGCTCCTCCAGTCCGTCGCCACCCAAACCGGCCTCGCGCTCGAAAACGCTGAGCTCTTCGAAAACCTCTCCACCGAGATCGCTCATCGCGAGCGTGTCTCCCGCGAGATTGAGATCGCTCGCGAGGTGCAGGAGCGCCTCTTCCCGCAGGTCTATCCCCACCTCGAGGGCGTCGATCTCGCCGGCTTCTGCCGCCCCGCCCAGGCCGTTGGCGGCGACTACTACGACTTCTTTTTGCTCCCCGGCACCTCCAGTGGCACCGACGACTTCCGCCTTGCGCTCGCCCTTGGCGACATCTCCGGCAAGGGCATCTCGGCCGCACTCCTCATGGCGAGTCTTCGCGCCAGCCTTCGCAGCGCAGCGCTGCTCCAGCCGGGCGACCTCGCCACGCTGATGCGCCACGTCAACCGCCTCGTCTATGAGTCCTCAACCTCAAACCGTTACGCCACCTTCTTCTACGCCGAGTACGACCCCTACACTCGCCTCCTTACTTACGTAAATGCCGGCCACAATCCCCCCGTCATTCTTCGTGGCAACGAAACCATGCAGCTTGCTGCCACCGGAACCGTCATTGGCTTGCTTCCTGATGTTCCGTACACTCGCGTCTGCGTCCCGCTCAGACCCGGCGACATCCTCATTGCCTTCACCGATGGTGTCTCCGAAGCCATGAACTCTGCAGAAGAGGAGTGGGGAGAGAACAACATGGTGGCCTGCGCCCGCACCCTTCTCAGTCAGCGGAACAACACCGCATCCGCCAAGCAGTTGCTTAGCTGTATCCTCGCCGGGGCCGACCACTTCACCGCCGGCGCCCCCCAGCACGACGACATGACCCTGCTCATCTGCATGGTCCGCTAGACTCTTCGTTCCAGCAAATCCAGCAACGGCACAGTCATCCCAGTCGTCACAATCGCCATCAGGACAAAGATGGTGAACAGCACCGGACCGAGAATCCCTTCGCGAAACCCGACATTGAGCACCACCAGCTCCACCAGTCCTCGCGTATTAAGCAGCACCCCAATCTCCACGGCCTTCTTCCACGACAGGCCCCCCGCCTTCGCGGTAAACGCGGCCCCGCCGATCTTCCCTGCAACCGCAACCAACAACACAACAGCCAGCCAGCCCAGCCCCATCATCGAGAACATCTCTCGCTGCATGCGAAGCCCGGTCATCGCGAAGAAGACTGGAAGCGCAATCCACACGACGGGCCTCAGTGCGCGCTCAAGCATCTGAACAAGCGCCTCCCGCCGCGGCGCGCAAACTCCTGCGAGAAACGCTCCAAAGAAGGCATGTACTCCAAGCGCCTCAGTAATCCGTGCAGTCCCAAACGCCAGAAGGACCATCGCCGGCACCCACATCCGCCGCGTCCTTGTGTCAGCAAGCTGCGCAAGCGCAGGACGAACCAGCAGCAGCATCAGCGCAACCAGCGCCACCAGCAACGCCAGCCGTAGTCCCGTCCATCCAGCGCCTCCACCATGCATTATCGCCAGCGTCACGGCCAGCAGCGACCACGCCACCAGGTCGTTGCCTGCCGCGCAGATCAGCGCCACCGAAGCTGTCGCCGCATCGACAGCCCTGCTCGTTCCCCGCCTCTCTGCAAGAATCCGTGCTAACACCGGCAGCGCGGTGATGCTCATCGCAATCCCCACAAACAGTACGAAGCCCACCTTCGCCCCATGCGGCTGACCAAACCGCGCCAGTAATGCCGGTGCAATCGCAGCACCCAAACAAAACGGAGCTGCAATACTCCCCACGGTGATGGCAAGTGTCGCACCGCGATTCGTCCGTGCCACGTCGAGATCAACTTCCATCCCAACCAAAAACAGAAACAACACCAACCCCGCCTGGCTCACCATCTCCAACCCACCAAGCTGTCCCGCAGGAAACAACCTCGCCGAAGCCGCCGGCAGCAGATGTCCAAGCGCCAATGGACCCAATAGGAGCCCTCCAGCAATCTCGCCCACAACGCGAGGCTGTCGCAGCCGTTGCAGCAACCATCCACACAACCAGGTCACTGCAACGATCACCACAATCTGGGCCGCAACCAGAAGCAGATCTGACGCGGACTTCATTGCGCGGCCCGCCGCTTCACCCTGCGGGCCTCAATTACGATCACCAATTCGATTACCAGCAGCACCAACCCCGCGGGAAACATCCGCGAGCCCAGCATCCCCGGCCAGCTCATCCTGAACCCCGATACCCAGTCCATCGCAAACAGGCCAATGCCCCCGAAGAACAGGATCGACCCACACCATCGCCGAAAGCGGGCCGTGATCTCGCTCTCGCCCTTGTACGCTCCGCCGCGCAGCTCCCTAACCGGAGCATGCGCCAGCCCCTCGTGATCGTACACGCGGCAGCGTATCGTCGAATCTCTCTCAACAGAGTGCGCAGCAAACTGCTCCGCTTCCGCTAGCGAGGTAAAGATCACGCACGCAGGCTCTCGCCCGGACATCAAATCTTCAGGATCGCCCTCAGGCAAAGGCTGAGGCCCGGAAAACAAAACCGCATACTCTCCCGGCGACATGCGCTCGTTCCAGCTTTGCGGAGTCGCGTTCGGATCAAAGAGCAGCAGCGTACGGCCCATCCGCTAAGTATAAAAGCCAGAACTACCTCAGCGACATCACCACAACTCGTCCGTCCGAATGAAAGCTTCCGCCGGTCGCTGTCCTCGCCTCCGTCATCGGGTTCGTCGGTGTCACATAGGCCGCGCTCGAGTACACCCCTGCCGCGTCGAAACTGTTCAGCAGATAGTCCCGCTCCTTATCGACCTCCGGATCGATCTTGTGCGTTACCTTGCCGTTGCGCTGGTCCTTCTCAAAGCCAATATCATGCGTCGCCGAACCAACCCACATCGGCCGCCCATCGATTGTCTTGTCCGTCTGCCACACCCGCAGATGGTGCCGTTCCGCCGCCACCAGCAACGGATCGGCACGCGCAAACGACATATCCTGCGGCCTGCCGAACAGGAACAGTGTGCTCATCGGCATCTCTGTGTAGGCCTCCTTGTTCAGCGTCTTCAGAAGCCCATTCAGCAGCGCCTCCTGAACTGACTTGTCCACTGCCACCCAGCCGGCGGCCTTATATGCAGCTTCCACTTGCTCCTTCGTCCCCACCAGGGCAAAGTTCACCATGTCTCCGGGGTTTGCCTCTGCGGTCGTGCTGTCGGAAACCCTCCGGGGAATCGTCGCGAAGACATCAGGAGTGATCAGCGTATTGATCGCAGCCACTGGGGTTCCCGATGCGCTCTTTGCGTCGGCCTTCGGGGCTGGCGTGAACTTCAACTTCACCTTGTACTCCCCCGTAAAGGTCAGGTCGCTGCTCGCATTTACCCGCAAGTACAACTTTCCTGTAGTTGGCATAGGTACCTGTCCTGAGGCTCCAATAGAGAAGGGGACGGAGGCTCCCATATCGCTTACGCGGCCGATCAATGCACCCACCTTCGCCTGGTTCAGCGGGAACTGCCGGATGAGGTCCTTCCATCCGCGGTCAACCCCGTCAGCCGAAGCCTTGCGACCATCCGCCATCGAAACGTCGCCGGTTACGGTAAAGTTCGCCGACTCACCCGCGGCTACCACCACGCCGGTATCCAACCAGTCGCTGTCCTTCACGGTGAAATCGTAGCTATCTTTATGTGCCGGAACAGCGGCTGTATTCTTCGGGTCCTTGTCGCGCATGCCTACGATCGCTTCCACGCGCGGCCCTATCGTCGGTGTCACTGCGGGAGCAGTAACCGGAGCCACAACCGGAGTCGTCACCGGAGGAGCGGGCGGAACCGTTGCACTCGACTGGCCGTAACCCATGGGGCCGGCCTTAACCAGAACCAGTATCGACAACAGTACCGTTATCGCCAGCGCTCTACTCCGGCGTCGCTCGGTACTTGGAAATCGTTTAGAGTGATTCATATTGATTCCCCAAACTAAGATGCTCAACCCCAACCAGTCGCGTATGTCGCTCCATGTTTTCACCAGAAAGATCGTTTCTTTCGCGGCCGCGGCGGTGTGCGCCATCATGCTCTCTGGTTGCCAGGGAATCGTCGCCACGCAAAGTGGCTCGCAGGTCCGAATCATCGATGCCTCACCCGACGCTCCTGGACTCGACATCTATCAGAACAACGCGGCCATTGCCTACAATCTCGGATTCGGAACCATTACGTCCTACGTTCCCATCGACCCTGGAACCTACACCACCAGCGCAACGGTGGCGGGCACCAAGCAAGTGATGTCCTCTTCCAAGGGCACCTTTGTTACTGGCACCCAGTACACCGTGCTCATCGGGAACACCGCTGCGAGCTTGCAGCAACTCACCCTCAAGGACCAAAGCATACCGGCCCCGTCAGGACAAATTGCACTGCGCTTTATCGACCAGGCCACGCGTATAACTCCCTTGGACATCTACCTCGTCCCGGCTGGAAAGAAGCTCACTGACGTCACCCCGGTCGTAACCAACATCAACTTCAGCACCAATACCGGGTACCTCAATATTCCCACTGGAACCTACACGCTCGTCATGGTTCCCACCGGTACCATTCCCGCCAGTGACACCATCGCCACCTACGTGGGCGCACAAATCACCTACACCGGCGGCTCCGCAAGCACAGTCATTTTGATCGACCAGCAACTCGTCACCACGCCGGGTCTGCAGGTCATCGTCGCACCCGACTACACCTCGCCCTCAGCCACAAGCTAGCTGGCAGACGCTCTCTCATTGCCATTCCCGGCGTCATCCCGAGCGCGAAGCGGTGGTCGAAGGATCGGCGTTTGCTAGTGCCCTTGCATTCATAGCGGCTCTTCGCAACACATCCAAATCACCAAAGTCGCGCCTGGCGCGAAAAAGATACTTCTCGCAAATCGCGCAACACCCGCGAACTCCTTGTGTCTACTCCCACCGTACGACGTTGGCTTGCAGCGCTCAGGCCAACGAAAAATCGAAACACTCGGAGCCCTTTATGAAGATCACTCAGATTGCCCTCGCACTCTTTTTTGCACTCCCCTCCGCATCACTTCTCGCTCAGACTCCCACAAACGCCACCATCAATCAGCGCAAGGTCAACCAACAGGATCGCATCGGTCAGGGCGTCCAGAGTGGACAGCTCACTGCCGGCGAGACCGCCCACCTCGAGAAGCAGGAGTCCGCCATCAACCACGAGGAGCGTGCCATGCGCGCCCAGAACAACGGCCACCTCACCACCGCTGACAAAAAGCTCATCAACCATCAGCAGAGCCAGGAATCAAAGCGCATCTACCGCGACAAGCACAACAACCGCGTCCGGTAATTTAATCCGAATTTCCACAGAGAAACTTGTCAAGCCCCGATTCCCGATAAGTGACGCTGATTCAGAAACATAGCAAGTGCCGATCTATTTCACTCACTAAGCTATAATCGAAGTAGAAAACAAAAAGAGCCCCGGTGGACCAGCCGGGGCTCTCTTCTTTGTGCTCAACTTCTGGCGGCCGTATGCAGGTACGGACCTAAGTCTTTTATTTTGATCATTTACGCGATTTAAGAGGGGGAGGGGTCATGGCAATACGGCAGCAAATCCGGCCGGTCCTAACCCTCGCTCTCCCGCTCATCGCCGCCGAGCTTGGCTGGATGGCCATGGGCATCGTCGACACCGTCATGGTCGGCCACATGGCGAACCCGGCCATCAACATCGCCTCCGCCGCCCTCGGTCAGGTCCTCTACAACACCCTCGCCTTCGGCATCGCCGGCGTCCTGCTCTCGCTCGACACCTACCTGTCGCAGTCTCACGGAGCCGGCCGCTTCGAAGAAGCAAACCGCTGGCTCTACCACGGCCTCGTCCTCGCCGCGATCCTAGCCGCAGCGCTCTTCGGCCTTATCGAACTCGCCCCACTTGGCATGCGCCGCATGCCGATCAACGCCCACGTCATGGAAGGAGCCATACGCTTCCTCCACGCCCTAAATCTGGGAACACCGACGCTCTTCCTCTACTTCACCCTGCGCCGCTACCTGCAGGCCTTCAACCACGTCCGCCCCATCGCCTTCGCCCTCGTAACCGCGAACCTCTGCAACATTCTCTTCAACTGGATACTCATCTATGGCCACAATTGGGGCGCGATCAAAATCCCCGCGCTCGGAATCGTCGGCTCCGGTCTTGCAACCTCCATCTCACGCGCCTACCTCGCCCTCTTCATCGCCGGTGCCATCTGGTACGTCGAACGCAAACACAACTATGGTCTACGCACCGTGCTGCGCCACATCGAGACCACACGCCTCAAGCGTCTCACCATTCTCGGCGCTCCGGCTGGAGCCCACATCTTCGTCGAGATCGCCATCTTCGGCACCGTAACCTTCCTCATCGGAACCATGGGGCCGCTTCAGCTCGCTGGCCACGAGATCGCCCTGAACTGCGCCAGCTTCACCTTCATGGTCCCCTTCGCCATATCCGCTGCCGCCGCCGTGCGCGTCGGTCAGGCGATAGGCCGCAAGGCACCCGACGAAGCCGCCGCCGCGGGCTGGACCGCCATCTTCCTAGGGGCCATCGTGATGGCGACGTTCTCACTCGTGCTGCTAGTCTTCGCGCACCCAATCGCACGATCCTTCACACCCGACGCTGCGGTCATCGCCGCCACCGTTCCTCTGCTCTATGTAGCCGCTGCCTTCCAGTTCTTCGACGGCCTCCAGATCACCGCCACCGGCGCCCTCCGTGGCGCAGGCAACACCCATGCCGGCCTCATCGTCCACATCATCGGCTACTGGATCATCGGCCTGCCGGTCGGCTGCTGGCTGGGCTTCCGCATGGGCCACGGAGCAGTCGGGCTCTGGCTGGGACTCTGCGCCGGGCTGATCGTAGCTGGAATCGCGCTGACCACGGTCTGGCGCCGCACCACAAAGAATCTCGCGCTGCTTCAACCCATCGCTAGGCACGAAGATTCGATCAGCTCGTAAATCAGTTTTTCGAACTGTCCTCAGACAATCGATACATCAGAATCGCCATGCGTTTTGCCTGCCGCGGAATAGAGTCCAGAAAGATTGTCTCGCCCTCCGCGTGCGCGCCCTCGCCCATCGCTCCCGTACCTACGAGACCGGGTACATAAGGAGCGA
>Ga0068863_100001817_pt1 | contig 21200 bp, 15 predicted proteins | sample KBSSwiS62_FD_66596 | JGI IMG/M metagenome (GOLD analysis project Ga0068863, IMG submission 66596) | Switchgrass rhizosphere microbial communities from Kellogg Biological Station, Michigan, USA - KBS Switchgrass S6-2 | ecosystem: Host-associated > Plants > Roots > Rhizosphere > Soil ...
CAGTTCGGCTTCGCCGCCTGACACGCAGGAGATGGCGTGCGGAGGTCCCGCCGGAGCGACAGGGTCCCTGCGGGATCGGGTGTCGCCCAGGCTGTTGGTGTCGCGTAGGCGCCAACGTGGGCGGGTTTTCGGCGCGACGGCGGGTGGTAAAGATCGACTGATCTCCTGTTCCCTACCCAGGAGGAAGTCCCGTGCTCGTGGTCATCATTTCCTGGATCGTGCTCGGCCTGGTCGCCGGCGCGGTGGCGCGCCTGCTCGTCCCCGGCCCCGACCCGATGGGGATCGTCGCGACAGTGCTGCTCGGGATCGCGGGCTCGTTCGTCGGCGGCTTCCTCGGCTACGTCCTGTTCAACAAGGACCTCGGCGAGGGCGCGCTGCAGCCGTCTGGCATCCTCGGGTCGATCGTCGGCGCCATCATCCTGCTCCTGCTCACCCGCTCCTTCCGCCGCGGCCGCGTCTCGCGCTGAGCGCCTTCGCCTAAACGGGGATGCCGGCGGCCCTGGCCGCGGTCAACCAGGCTGGGAACTGCGACAGCAGCCGTTCGTAGAGTGCCGCGTCGTCGACCTCGTCCAGGTCATCCACGGCGAAGAACCCCGCGTTGTCGACGATCCGGCCGGACAGCGTGTCGAGCTTCTCCAGGATCCCGTAGCGCGCCCGCCCGACGCCGACGAACTGCCAGAAGATCGGCAGCCTGGACGCCTGCCGGAGCAGATCCGCGATCGCCTTGTCCCGGTAGAGACCGCCGTCGGTGAGCACCAGGACGAGAACGGGCGGCGGCGACGGCGCCTGGCTGAAGCGCTCGATGATCGCCGCCATCACCTTCTGTTCCTCGTTCTGGCCACCGATGCTCTCCCAGTCCGGGATCGGCCAGCCCGCGGCCCGCGCCGCCGCCTCCCGGGCGAGCGTCGCGTCCGCGCCGCCCTGGCCCGTCGTCGCCTTCCGCTGGCGGACGTACAGCGAGATCCACTCGGCCAGGTAGTCGACCTGCAGCGGCGGCAGCGCCAGCGTCTCGGTCGCGTACGACCAGACGTCGAGAGTCCCGTCGTCGTCCAGCGAGGCGGCGACGGCGGCGATCCGTTCGACGACCCGGCCGACCGTGCCCTTCTTGTACAGCGGTCGCATCGAGCCGGAGGCGTCGAGGGCGAGCGCGACCCGCGCCTGCCGGCCGCCCAGTCCCTGCTTCGTCAGCGCCACCCGCACGGCCTGCTTGCGCAGGTCGAGCCGCTTGCGCATGTCGATCTTCGCGTCGCCTGTCGACGGCAGGTCCGACGCCTTCGCGAGCGCCGGTTCCGCGGCCGTCTCGCCTGGCGCGGCGGCGGCCGCCCGGCCGGGCGGCGCGGCCGGGTCGGGCGCACGGCCCGCTCCGGCCCCTGGGCGGCCGGCGAACTGGGGTGCCGGGGCGATGACGGGCGGTGACGCGGCCGCCGTCGCGGGCGCGGACACGTCCTCGTCGGCGCCGACGTCGACGCCGTAGTCGGTCGCGAGCCCGGCCAGGCCGGCGGCGTAGCCCTGACCGACGGCGCGGACCTTCCAGGCGCCGGCACGCCGGTAGAGCTCGACGATCACCAGTGCCTTCTCCGGCCCGAGCGGCGGCGGGGTGAAGGTGGCGACCACCTGGCCGCTGGCCAGGTCCTTGACCGAAGCGGACACATTCAGGCCGCCGAACGTCAGGTCTGGGGTGACGACGTCGATCGTGGCCGTCACGACGATCGCCTCGACGTCGGCGGGCTGACCGGCCGGATCGACGGTGATCACCTCGGCGTCGCCGTCGGCGACCCGCCCGATGTGCCGGACGGTGCCGTCGGGGCTGCTCGGCGCGTTGAAGAAGACCAGGTCGGCGTCCTCGCGCACCTTGCCGTTCGCCCCGAGTCGCAGCGCGCAGACGTCCAGCGTCGTCCTTGCGCCCTGGCCGCGCCAGCCCACCGTGATCTCCAATGGACGATCCGGGATCGCGGTGTTCGCGCCTTTTGTCAGCTGCACCCAGGCATTATCCCGCGTGTTTTCTGACGGCCAGCAAGCGCCGGCCGACCCGGGGTTTGCGCTCGGCGAGTCCTTGTTCTGGCGTCGGCGCGGCTGGTTGGCCGTCCGCCTCGCGAAGTCAGGCGGGTCTCGACGGCATGTGTCTCGTGGCCGGGCGTCTCTCGTGGTCAGGCGTCGGCGAAGGTCTCGGCCCAGTCGGCCGCGATGGCGCCGAAGACGGACGGGTCGCCGTCCCGGTCCCAGTAGGCGGTCGCGACCTGGACGGCGGTCGCGCCGGCCCGCAGAAAATCGGCCACGTCGCGGCCGGTCGTCACGCCGCCCGCCCCGACGATCCCCACCTCCGGCGGCAACAGCCGGCGTAGCTGGCGGACCTGGCCCAGCGCGACCGGGCGCAGCGCCGGCCCGGCCAGCCCGGCCAGCTCGACGCCGATCACCGGCCGGCCCGCGTCGTCGAACGCCAGCCCGTTCGGGAACGTGTTGCTCGTGCACACGTAGCTTGGGCCGCCGCCCGCCGCGACGGCCTTACCGAGCACCTCGGCGAGCCCGGCGAGCGCCGCCGGATCGGAGAACGGGGAGATCTTCACGCCGTAGCGGACGCTGCCCGGCGCGGCCCGCAGGGTGTCGTCGACGGCGGTGAGGATGGCCGCGGTCTGGCCCTCGTCGAAGCAGGCGATCCGCTTCTGGCTGCCGCCGTCCCAGACGTTCGGGCACGCCAGGTTGAGTTCCAGCAGATCCACGCCCGTCGGCGCCGCCGCCGCGGCCGCCTGAGCGTAGTCGTCGACGGCGAAGCCCGCGACGCTCAGGATCAGCGGCTTGCTCGCGGCGTGCGCCGTCTCGGCCATCGACGGCAGGTGCTCGGCGTAGTAGGCGAGCCCGCGGTTGGGCAGGCCCAACGCGTTCAGCGAGAACCCGTCGCCGCTGTGGTAGGTGGCGCCGGAGTTGCCGGCCCGCGCGGCGACGGTGATCGAGCCGACGACGACCGCCGCCGCCGCCGACCGGGCGAGCTCGCGGACGTCGTCGGGAGACTTGCAGGTCCCGGCCGCGTTCATGACCGGGTGCTCAAGCTCGATCCCGCCCAGCAGTGCCATGCCACCCCATTCCGCCCGGCCCGACGGCCCGTCGTCACACCCCTGTCCATCTTGCCCGCTCACCGGCCGCCCCGGTCCGCCCGCTCACGTGGCGGCCGGCCATGCGGGGCTGGGAGATCGTCAGGCCCGCCTTTCAACCCGTCTGACCATGCTGGGTCTGTCCGGCCGCGAGAGCGCGGTTCTCGGGCGCGGTCTCGTTCTGCGCCGGGTGAGCTGTCAGCGCTTGCTCAGCGGGCTGGCCGCGTGCGTGCGTGACGCCGCCGGCCCGCCACCGGACGAACCAGGAGCCACGACCAGGGGTATGGACGACCGGGAGCGGTGCGGCCGGTCAGCGGAAGATGCCGCCGAGCGGGACGGAACCGCTGGTGGACTGGCCGAGCTTGAAGCACGCGGCGGTGTTCTGCCGGTAGCCCGTGGCGAAGGCTGTGACGCGCTGCTCCGGCTTGCCGTGCGCGTCCGGGTCGGACGGCGACTCCTTGTGGAACCAGCTGTCACCGAGGCTGAAGAACAACACCGAGCCCTTGAGGAAGTCGATGCCCGGCAGCCGCCCCGCGTCGTGGGCGAACTTCGCCTCGGTGCCCGCCAGGCAGTCGGCCTGGTTCTCCTCGGACCGCGACACGACGCCTTGGCGGTTGGTCAGCTTGGACACGCGGTGGCCGAGTTCGTGCATGAGGACGAACATCGGGAAGGACGGGCCGCCCTCCTTCTCCAGCTGGGCCAGGAAGTTCTGGCTGTAGGCAACCGTGTCGTCGTCGGCGCAGTAGAACGCGTTGCCCTTGAAGTCGTCCGCGTTCTTGTCGTCGGCGCCGCACGCGTCGTTCGGGATCTCGCCGTCCCGGTAGGAGATGAACCGCGGCACGGTCCAGACGGCGCCGAGCTGCTGTGACCAGAAGGTGTTGACCCCGCCGGGGCAGCCGATGGGGCCGGTGATGACCTTGAGTGCGCCGTCCTCGGTGGTGGCGGGCCCGCCGCACGCGGGGTCGGTGGCGGTCCCGGCGCTGGGGGGCGCGGCACTCGACGAGCCGGTCGTGACGGGGGCGCCGCCGTCGGCCGGACCGCAGCCGCTGAGGATTCCCGCGGACAACGCCATCAAAACGGAGATCGTGGCGATTGCCGCCAGTTTCGTTCGCACGTCGCGACCGTACTGGTTTGCCGCCCGAGTGCCGTTGCCCCGTCGCGACGGCGACAGTCGGCTGCGGTACGGAGCGAGAGGCGTGCGCCGAGCCGAGTTGCTATCCGGCGGGCTGCCGAGCCGGCGGTCCGGGCGCGCCGCCGGGAGACGTAAGGCTGCCCGACTCGTGCGGGATCGGAAGTGTAGAACGGCCGATGGTGGGTAATTCCGGTTTCGGCACCTCCTCGTAGACATTTATCCCAGGAGCAACAGTGGCCGACACGCGCGTCTACACCAGGACGAGCCTTGGAACGATCCTCTACCTCGTCGTTGGTCTGGTCATCACGATCAGTCAGGGCTACTGGCACGTCGACCGGTGGGACAACCATTTTGTGGCAAGCCTGCTCACCGCGATCGCCGCCACCCTGCTCTGGCCGATCTCGCTCTTCTACACCTTCATTCTCACGAGCCGATGAAAGGCGGATCGGCGCGGCCGGCCCTGCGTGCCGAGCCTTTCCGGCGTCGCAGCCAGCCAGCCTGACTGGCCGAGGCCGCAGTGCGATGGGAAGGGCAACGCCGGTGGGCCGCGCCGATTGTCGAACGCTCTGTGCGCCTTACTGCCCTGGCGCCGGTCAAGCCGGCCAGTCGCGTCAGGTAATCGTCACCGGCGTGCCGACCGGCAGCAGGCCGGCCAGTTCCGTGATGTCGGAGTTACGGAGCCGAATGCAACCCATGCTCACGTCGGTCCCCACCCGGTCCGGCTGATTGGTGCCATGCAGGCCGATGATGCCCCCGCCGCCGTTGAAATTCGTGATGACGTCGGAGAACCCGGACAGCCCGAATGCGTACGGCCCCCAAGGGCCTGCCGGGTCCGCCGGCTTCAACAGTTCGGCAAGATAGAAATGCCCTTCGGGCGTCGGAGTGGCCCCGGTGCCGATGCCGACCGGGTAGACGCGGTCTAGTTTCCCGTCTTTGAAGACGGTGAGCTGGTGGCGTGGGCGGTCGACGGTCAGCGCGTACTGCGTGGCCACCAGGCGGACGTCACTCGGGTGAATCCAGCCCGTGGTCCCGTTCGGTCGGACTGGCAAGGAAACCTTCAGCCAGTCCGGTTGGTAGTGCTGGACCAACAACGCCAACGGGGCTCCCTGCGCGTTCGGGTTGGCCAGCTGGCTGGTCGGCTGGTCGGCGGCCTCGCCCACCGGGGCCACGTCCGAGGACGGCGCCGACGCGGAGCCGACGTTCGGCGCGATCTGCCCGAAGACCGGCACCTGCCCGAGCGCCGGCCAGGCGACCAGGCTCCACCCTGCCGGCAGGTGGGCGAGGTCGAGGCGGCCCGGCTTCGCGGGCGGCCTGCTCGGGCTCGCGGTGCTGGATGGCTTGGGTTTCGGCGCGGTCCGCCCGTCGGCGCCGCACCCCGCCAGCCCGAGCACCGCGACGGCCGCCAGTGCGGCCGTCCTCCCGCGGGACCGCGCTCCCGTGGCCGCGTCGCGCGCGGCCGCGCGCGGCCCCGTCCCCTCGCTTGGCTGTTGGGCTAGCTGTTCCCGGGTGGCCGTCGTTCGCTCTTGCCTCAGCACCGCAGCCCTCCGTCCCACCGCCCACCCCACGTGTCGTCGACACTACTTTCCGTAGCAGCAAGATTGGTGTGGCCGAGGCGTTCGGGCGGGAATCGCGTGGCGACGGTGACCCGTCCGCCGGATATGGACTGCCCGGAGGAGCGGGGGAATCCTGCCCGACCTTATGGGGCGGATACAGATCATCTGGCCCATACAGATCATCTGGACCCATAAGGTAGGACGCGATCGGCTCCACCTTGAGCGCCTTCGCGCGGGGCTGGACGAGATTTGCGTTCCGGATAACGGCAAGCGGCCCCGGACCACCTGGTCCAGGGCCGCTCGCGTCGCGCTGTGTCGACCGGTGTTCGTCGCTGTTACCGGCGACCGGTGCGGGGGACGCCGTTCTCGTCGACCAGCCCGGCGCGGCGCAGCGCGTCAGCGATGGCGCCGTTCGGCGGGGGAGCGGAGCGCCCGCCCCGCTGGCCGCCAGCCCGGCCGCTGCCACCCCGCTGGCCACCCGAGCGCTGGCCGCCTCCGCCGCGACCGTCCCGGCCAGCGTCACTCCGGTGCGCAGCCTCACTCCGGCCAACAGCGTCACTCCGGCCGGCGGCGCCATCCCGACGCCCGCCGCGGGCGTCACCGCCCCGGCCGTCACCGGAACGGGAATCGCGCCCGCCGTCGCGCGGCGCGCCGCCGCCACGCGAGCCCGCCCGCGCCGGCCGGCCGTCGCGGCCGCCGGCTCCCGCGGGCGCGTCGTCGTCGAGCCGCAGCGTCAGCGAGATGCGCTTGCGGGGGACGTCGACGTCCAGCACCTTGACCTTGACGACGTCACCCGGCTTGGCGACCTCCCGTGGGTCGCGCACGAACGTCTTCGACATCGCGGACACGTGCACCAGGCCGTCCTGGTGGACACCGACGTCGACGAACGCCCCGAACGCGGCCACGTTGGTGACCACGCCCTCCAGCACCATGCCGGCTACCAGGTCGGCGATCTCGTGCACGCCCTCGGCGAAGGTCGCCGTCTTGAAGGCCGGGCGCGGGTCGCGGCCCGGCTTCTCCAGCTCGGCGAGGATGTCGGTCACCGTCGGCAGGCCGACCGTGTCGTCGACGAAGTCCGTCGCCTTCACCACCCGCAGCGCGGCGGTGTTTCCGATGAGACCGCGCAGGTCGGTGTTCGTCGCCGTCAGGATCCGCCGCACCACCGGATAGGACTCGGGGTGCACGGACGACGCGTCCAGCGGGTCGTCGCCGTCCGGGATCCGCAGGAAGCCGGCGCACTGCTCGAACGCCTTCGGGCCGAGCCGCGGCACCTCGCGCAGCGCAGCCCTGGACCGGAACGGCCCGGTGGCGTCCCGGTGGGCGACGATGTTCTCGGCGAGGCTGGCGCCGATCCCGGACACCCTGGTCAGCAACGGCGTGGACGCGGTGTTCACGTCGACGCCGACGGCGTTCACACAGTCCTCGACGACGGCGTCCAGCGACCGGGAGAGCTTCAGCTCGCTGAGGTCGTGCTGGTACTGCCCGACGCCGATCGACTTCGGGTCGATCTTCACGAGCTCGGCCAGCGGGTCCTGCAGCCGCCGGGCGATCGAGACCGCGCCGCGCAGCGACACGTCGAGCCCGGGCAGCTCCTTGGACGCGAAGGCGCTCGCCGAGTACACCGACGCGCCAGCCTCGGAGACGACGATCTTGGTGAGCTTCAGCTCGGGGGCCTTGTGGACCAGCTCCTCGGCAAGCTTGTCCGTCTCCCGGGACGCGGTCCCGTTCCCGATCGCGATCAGCTCCACCTGATGCGCCGCGCACAGCTTGTGCAGCTTGACCAGCGCCTCGTCCCAGCGCCGGGCCGGCACGTGCGGGTAGATCGTGTCGGTCGCGACGACCTTCCCGGTCGCGTCGACGACGGCGACCTTCACGCCGGTCCGGTAGCCCGGGTCGAGGCCCATGGTCGCCCGGGTGCCGGCCGGCGCGGCCAGCAGCAGGTCACGCAGGTTCGCGGCGAAGACCTTCACCGCCTCGTCCTCCGCCGCCTGGAACATGCGCAGCCGCAGGTCGATGCCCAGGTGCACCAGGATGCGGGTCCGCCACGCCCAGCGGACCGTGTCACTCAGCCAGCGGTCCGCCGGCCGGCCCGCGTCGCGGACGCCGAACCGTGCGGCGATCGCCGCTTCGTAGCCCGATGGGCCCGGGGCGGCGGTCGGGTCCGCGTCCTCGGGCTCCGGGTCGAGGTCCAGGTCGAGGACTTCCTCCTTCTCGCCGCGCAGCAGGGCGAGCACCCGGTGCGAGGGCAGCGAGGTGAACCGCTCGTCGAAGGCGAAGTAGTCGGAGAACTTGGCGCCGGCCTCCTGCTTGCCCTCCCGGACCCTGGAGACCAGCCGGCCCCGGCCCCACATCCGCTCGCGCAGCTCGCCGATCAGGTCGGCGTCCTCGGCGAACCGCTCGACGAGGATCGCCCGGGCGCCGTCGAGTGCCGCCGGCGCGTCCGCGACGCCCTTCTCGGCGTCCACGTACCCGGCGGCCGTCGCGGCTGGGTCCAAAGTCGGGTCGCCGAGCAGCGCGTCGGCCAACGGCTCCAGGCCCGCCTCGCGGGCGATCTGCGCCTTCGTGCGCCGCTTCGGCTTGTACGGGAGGTAGATGTCCTCCAGTCGGGCCTTCGAGTCCGCCGCGTTGATCTGTGCTTCGAGGGCGTCGTCGAGCTTGCCCTGGGAGCGGATTGACTCCAGGATCGCCGCCCGGCGCTCCTCCAGCTCCCGCAGGTAGCGCAGCCGCTCCTCGAGGGTGCGCAACTGCGCGTCGTCCAGGGCGCCCGTCACCTCCTTGCGGTAACGCGCGATGAACGGGACGGTCGAGCCGCCGTCGAGCAGCCCGACGGCCGCCGCGACCTGCGCCTCGCGCACCCCGAGCTCACCGGCGATCCGGCCCTCGATGGACCCGCGGGCCACGGTGGCGCCCGCCTTCGCGCCGTCAGTGGTGCCCGCGGTGGCGGAATGCTCTGCCTGCACGCCAGCGGCGGCCCCTGATGGCACAGCGGCGACCTGGGCGGTGGACGTCGTCGTCACAGATGATCTCCTCCGGTCCCGACCGATTATTCCGGAGTCGGGCCGGCGACGGCGGGACGCCCCTCTGGTCAGCTCTGAGCGTAGGAAGACGCGAGCGGAGGTCTCGTCCGGAGCTTGCGGAGCGGACCTGCCAGATCACGACCTCCGGGATCACGACCTGCCAGATCACGACCTCCGGGATCACGACCTGCCGGATCACGACCTCCCAGATCGACTTCGTCGATCCGGCAGGGACCCCGTTCGTCGATCCGGCAGGGACCCCGTGCGCGATCCGGCAGGGACCCCGGAGGCCGGAAGCTCGCGGCGGACGGAGCGAAGCAGTCAGCTCTGCGCGAGCTGGCCGGAGTCCGCGTGATCGCGGATCAGGGCGCTGTCGATGCCCGCCGCGCGGGCGCAGTGCGCGCAGCAGAAGAACCGGCCGCCGGCCTCGACGCCGTGGCCGCTGATGCGCACACCACACTGCTCACAGACCGGGCTCATCGCGTGGATCGCGCACTCGAAGCTGTCGAAGACGTGCACGGCACCCTGGGCGTGCACCTCGAAGCTCATCGCGTAGTCGTTTCCGCAGACCTCGCACGTCGCCACCGCCGCGCCTCCTTCGTCACGGCTCCCGCCAGACAGCGGCAGCCAATGACTACGCACCGTAACGGTCCGTTGGGTGGCGGGCTACCCGACGGCGGCTCCCGTTACCGCGCGGCCGACCGGCCGCCCGGCGGCGCCATCCGGCAGCCGGGCGAGGATCCGGTAGGCGTTGGCCCGGTCGCGGCGGGTCAGGAACGGGCGGCTCACCGCCTCGGCGACGGCCGCGGCCGGCATCAGGGGCGCGAGCGCCGCGAACGCGGCGGCCCGCCGGGCGTAGCCCAGCAACGGGCGCGGCTCGTCGCGCCAGGGCAGGCTGGGCGACGGGCCGAGCCGCTGGAACAGCCCCCACCAGGCCAGCGGCGCGTCCCCGGAGATGTGCACCTGCCCGAACTCGACGTCCTCGACGACGAACCCGCGCTCGGTCAGCGCCTCCACCAGGTTCCCCGCCGGTAGCAGGTTCAGGTGCTGGGGAATCAGCATCCCGGATGCCAGCGGTCCGTACGCCCGGAACGTCACGCTGTCCGGGTTCGGGACCTCGATGAGCAGATGGCCGCCCGGGCGCAGCGCGAGCGCCGCCGCGTCGAGCTCGGCGCGCGGGTCGAGCGTGTGCTCCAGGTAATGGAACATGCTGACGACGTCGTATCGGCGCGGCAGCGTCGGCGCGAGCAGGGGGAACTGCCCGAGGTAGGCGTTCTCGACCCAGCCGCGTCTGGCGGCCTCCGCCAGGCCGTCGCCCTGGTCGAGGCCGTCGAAGACTGTGTCCGGCCAGACGTCCCGCGCCAGCAGGCAGAAGTGCCCGTGGCCAGCGCCGACGTCCAGCCAGGTCCGCGGCGTCGGCGGCACCGACAGTGCGCGCGCCGGGTGCGCGCCCGGGCCGAACCCGAGTACCCGCTCCATCGACTCCTTCCCGAGGCCGCCGTAGAAGTCGCGGTAGTAGAAGTCCAGGCCCTCGCCGGTCAGCCTCGGGTTCTGGAAGACGTGCCGGCAGTCGGCGCACCGGTCGTAACGGAACCGGCCGGGCTTGACCTGCATCGCGTCGAAGCCGACGGTCATCCGGCCCAGCCGCGTCCCGCCGCACCAGGGGCAGGCGGCCCGCGGCTCCTCCAGGAACCGTTCGACGCCCGCCGCGATGTCGGCGTGGTAAGCCGCGCGGGCGGCGTCGAGCTCGGCGGGATCGTCGGCGGTGTAGGCGGCCGGCAGCGTGACCCGCCACCGGCCGAGCTGGGTCGGCGCCCGGGTGGGCGTCAGATCGGCGAGCAGCTCGACGGCCGCGCGACGGCGGGCCAGTGGCGCGGTCAGCAGCTCGGAGGTCTCCAGCCGGATCGGGCCGCCCGCGGCGACCAGCGCCGGCTGCAGCCAGCTGGCCGCCGCCGCGGCGAGCGTCCAGCCGGGCGCCGGGCGGATTCCGGCGGCGAGCAGCGCGTCGCGGACCACCGGCGCGGCCAGGCTGGCCGGGTCCCACAGGTAGGCGGCGCGCCTGACGGCGAAGCGCTGCGCGCCTGTCCGCGGCGCGGCGCGCAGCCCGGGCAGGACCGCCAGCCCCATGGTCGTCGGCGCATGCCGCTTGAGCACAGCGGTGATCTCGACGAGGTCCGGCTCGGTCAGCTCCTTCGGGTCCAGCCCGGCCCGGGCGAGCAGCTCCCGGTCGACCAGCAGTGCCTGGAAGGCACCCCGGCCGATCGCGAGCCGGTTGGTTCGGTAACGGTGGGTGTCGACCAGGCGGGCCAGATCGAGCAGGCGGTCGGAAGTGAGCCGCTCGGGCACGAGATCCAGGACGTCGAGGCCGTGCCGGCGGGCGTACGCGCTCGCGGCCCGCCGCCCGGCGTCGTCGAGGTGGACGCCGTCGGCGACCAGGAAGACGTGCCCTTCGTGAATGGCCTCGTCGGATGACTCGACGAGTTCCAGCGCCGAAAGCCGCTGGCGCAGCCGCGCGGTGTTCAGACCGACTCCGGCGGCCAGGGCCGCCGACATCCAGGCGCGGCGGTTCACGGCACCTCCAGTGTGATCACGGTACGCGGCTGAGTGTGGCCCACTCACGCAGGACAGCGGGTTTCGGGGATTGCCCAGGCGTCGGGGGTGTCACGGCAGCCGGGCCAGCACCCGATAGGTGTTCGAGCGCCGCCCGCCGGTCAGATACGGGCGGGCGGCCGCGTCCGCCGCGACGAAGGCCGGATACAGCGGCGCGAGCGCGGCGAGCGCCGCGCCCCGCAGGGCCCGGCGGCCGACCGTGTTCGGCTGGGTGCTCCACGGCAGGCTGGGTGACGGTGCGAGCCGCTGGCCCAGCGCCCACCAGGCGAACATCCCGTCACCGTCGAGGTGCGCCGATCCGAACTCGACGTGCTCGACGCGCAGCCCCCGGTGGGTGAGCGCGTCGACCAGGTTGTCCGCGGGGATCAGGTGCAGGTGCTGCGGCGCGAGCCAGCCCGACCACAGCGGGCCGTACGCGCGGGCCGAGCTGCTCTCCGGGTTCGGCACCTCGATGATCAGGTGCCCGCCGGGGCGCAGCGCGCGGATCGCCGCGTCCAGGTCGGTCAGTGGGTCCTCGGTGTGCTCCAGGTAGTGGAACATGCTGACGACGTCGTATCGGCCGGCCAGCGACGGAGCGAGCTCGGGAAGCTGGCCGCGGTAGGCCTGGTCGATCCAGCCCCGCCGCGCGCCCTCGGCCACGGCCTCGCCCAGGTCCAGGCCGTCGAAGACGGTGGTCGGCCAGATGTCCCGCGCCATCAGGCAGAAATGGCCCAGGCCGGTGCCGACGTCCAGCCAGGCCCGGGGGGTCGGCGGCACCGACCGGGCCCTGGCGAGATAGTTCGCGCGGTTGGCGTCGCCGATGACCTCCATGATCGGGCCGCCGAGGCCGTCGTAGTAGTCCCGGTAGTAGAAGTCGAGGCCCGCGCCGGTCAGCCTCGGATTCTGGAAGACGTGCCCGCAGCCGGCGCACCGGACGTAGCGGAACCGGCCAGGTTTGGCGAGGGACCCGTCGAACGAGTCGGTGACCTTGCCCAGCCGCGCGCCGCCGCACCAGGGGCAGGTGGACCGGGGCTCGGCCAGGAAGCGCTCTACGCCGCCGGCGAGGTCGGTCTGGTAGAGCGCGCGCAACTCGGCGGCGTGCGCCTCGTCGTCCGCGGGGAACGCGCGCGGCGGCGAGAAGTCCCAGCGGGCGAGCCGGCCGGCGCGCTGGTCCGCTCCGAGCTCGTTGCGCTCGTGCGCGGTGCGGCGGCGGACGAGGTCCGCGGCCAGCTCGGCGGCCGCGCGGCGGCGCGCGAACGGCGCGGCCAGCGCGTCGGCCGGGCGCAGTCGGATCGGCCCGCCGGCGGCGACCGCGGCGGGCTGCGCCCAGCCGGCCGCCAGCGCCGCCAAGGCCCAGCGCGGCGCGCTGGCCAGGGCCCGCGCCGTGGCCAGGTCCCGCAGCAGTGGGCCGAGCGGGCGCGCCGGGTCCCAGCGGGAGGTGACGGCCCGGACCGCGAGCCGCCGCTGTCCGGTGCTGGGCGCCGCGCGCAGTCCCGGCAGCACGGCGAGCCCCGTCGTCACGGGCGCGTGCCGCTTGAGCGTCGCGGTGATCGTGACCAGGTCGGTCTCGGTGACCTCCTTGGGGTGCAGCCCGGCGCGGGTCAGCACGTCGCGGTTGATGAGCAGCGCCTGGAAGGCGCCTCGGCCGGGCGCGAGCCGGTCGGGCTGGTAGGTCGCCGGGTCGACGAGGCGGGCCAGGTCGAGCAGTCGGTCGGGACTCAGTTCGTCAGGCACCAGGTCCAGCACGTCGAGGCCGTGGCGCAGCGCGTGCGCGCTCGCGGCCCGCTGCTGCGCGTCGTCGAGCCGGACGTTCTCGGCGACCAGGAAGACGTGCTGGTGGTGTACCCGGTCCTGCGAAGGCTCGATGACCGGCAGTGCCCCGATCCGGCGGCGCAGGCGAAGGGTGTTGAGCGCGATCCCGGCGGCCAGGGCCGCGGGCAGGGCGGCGCGGTTCATCGGGCCTCACCTTCGTCACGGTCGTGCGACCGGTCGGCGGGGCGCAGCGCGATGCCGGTGAGGATGAGCCCCTCGGCCACGAGGAACCGGCCGGAAAGCGTCGTCAGCCGCCGCCCGTCCGGCAGGGTTGGCCCCGTGACCAGCAGTTTCGCCGTGAAGGTGCCAGCCTGTCGCCAGGGCGCGCCGGTACCCCGCAGGCCGCCGCCCGACGTGGTGACGCCGGGCGGGCTCGCGCTCGGCGGGACGGCGTCCAGGCTGACGAGAGCGTCCTCAAAGCCCAGCCACGCGCCGGCCAGCGGGAACCAGGTCTTGTAGACGGCCTCTTTGGCGCAGAACAGCAAGCGGTCCCAGTGCACCGGGGGGACGGCCCTGCTCGCCTCCCGCACCCACGCGCGCTCGGTCGGCAGCGAGATCCGATCGAGCACGCCGTCGGGCGTCGGCCCGTTCGGCTCCGCGTCTATCCCGATGGACGGCACATCGTCGGCCCTGGCGACCACTGCGGCCCGGAAGCCCTCGCAGTGCGTGATGCTCCCGACCACTCCCGCTGGCCACAGCGGCTCCCGGTTCGGCCCCGCGAGCAGCGGCGCCCGCTCGTACCCGAGCCGCGCCAGCGCCCGGCGCGCGCACACCCGGCCGGCGACGAACTCCCGCCGCCGCTTCGGCACGGCCCGAGCGATCAGCGCCTCCTCGGCGGGGAACAACTCGCTCTCCGACACATCGGCCCGCGTCTCCGCCGCGACGGCCGCGGCCGGCACCACCGCGGCCAGTAGACCCGCGGACCCGCCCGCTCCCAACTCCGGCATACCGCCAAGCTTCGCATCGCTGGCGACATGCCGAGGGACCCGGTGGCGCCGCTGCGCCATCCGCGCCCACTCCGCGCTGGCCCGCATTGCCCCATGCCGGTCAACGTGTGTCCGACGACTGCCCAATGCATGTCCCACTGTTCCGCAAATCCTTACGGTCTGCCTTTCCTGGCGGTGTTCGCGGTTGGGGGCGTGCGCGATTCAGGTGCTGGTGTCGGGATTGACTGTTCTGGTGACCAGGCATATGGGCGATGCCTCGACTCCAAGGTTGCGTGTGCCACTTTCGCCGGGGACGGGCGAGGCCGCGACATCGCGGTCGGTTGTCAGGTCGTGCGTGGAACGTCGCGTGGCTGACGCCGTCGGGCCCCCGGCCGGCTGGCCTGGCGCTGGCCAGCCGGGGTCGCGATAGGAAGGCGTCCAGACACGATCCAGTCTGGCGCCCTTTTCAGGAAGGGTGCGCTTCGGCCGCGAACTCAGCGCAGAATCTTGTCCTTGGCTCGCTGGTACTCGTCCTCAGAGATCTTGCCGCCGGCGCGGAGCTCGGCGAGCGTGCTGAGGTCGCTGACGCCGGAGCTGGGCCCGGACGCCACGTTCCGGATGTAGGCGTTGAGCATCTCGCGGTTCTCCTCGGCGCCGCGGATCTCACGGCTCGACATGTCCTGGCCATTCACGATCAGGTAGGCCAGGACGCCGGCGAACGGCAGGATGAGCACCAGCGCGAGCCAGCCCGCCTTCGCCCAGCCGCTCGACTCCTTGTCTCGGAAGATGTCGACGAAAATGCGGCAGACGAGGACCAGCCAGGCGACCCAGACGAAGACCAGCAACAAGGTCCAGAATGCGCCGAGTACGGGATAGTCGTAGGCCAGGTAGCTGCCAGTCATTGGTTTCCCTCCCGCCTCATGAAAACGAATGCCTGGCTTCTACCCGAGGCACGCCTCGTCGACGCCTTCGCCCTACAGGCCAAAGGTCGGTCAACGATTCTGACGAGCCAGCCGCGGCGGGTCCGCCAGGCCTGGCCCGAGGGCGTCGGCGTTCCGATCGAAAGGCGGAGACGAAAAGATCGGAGCGCACGGATCCAACCGGCCGAGCCCCGGACCCGGAGCGCGCCCGCTTGCCTGAGGGCGGCAGCCAACCCAGCGGGGCGACCTGGCCCGAGCCGTCGAAGACGGCGGCGGCGCCGGAGCCGGGGCGGCCGGTCGCCCGGAGGGAGGGTGTCCTGTGGGCGCAGCGAGGGCTCGGGCGCACGCCCGATATCTGCCCCGCCTTCGCCCGCTGTCGACCGACCATTTCGGCCGACGGCAGGTGTGGACGCAGGTCATTACGGCCGCACGGACCGAGGCCGGTGGAGATGGAGCGGGTGACCGGGATCGAACCGGCATGGCCAGCTTGGAAGGCTGGGGCTCTGCCATTGAGCTACACCCGCAATGGTGATCGCGCTGAGCTTATCGCAACGCGGAAGGTTGATGCGGCGCGGTCCGGCCGCACTTGGCAGCGCGGTCCGTGGTCCTCGGGCCATCCGCCGAACCGGCCTCGCCGTTCAGGGTTCGACCAGGTCCAACGTGTTCGTCGGGCCCGGGTCGTGATCGCGGCGCCGGGAGCCCGTAGGATGGGGGCGCAACGCCACGGGGCGTAGCGTAGTGGCTAGCGCGCCTGCTTTGGGTGCAGGAGATCGGGAGTTCGAGTCTCCCCGCCCCGACGCGCTGGCGACCCCTGTTCGCTGCCCTTCGGGCAGCTTCCCTGGGGCCGCGATGCTGACCCGGGGGGCGACCCCCGGACCCCGGTGTCGAGCTTCGCTCGACCGAGCTGGTGGCTCGTGTTCGCTGGCCATCCGGCGGCTCCCGCTGGGCCGCCAGCTCACACGATGCTTGGCTTCGCGCGAGCTGGCGGGCTGCTTCCGCGATGACCTACGGGACTTGCTAGTAGGCTTTGAGGCTCTTCGGGGTTGCCCCCTGGGGGCCGTGAGGCGGCTTGGGGGCGGCCGCCGAATCCCGGGGTCGGGTTCGTACCCGGCTCGGGGTGTCAGTGGGGTGCGGCGCCCTCGCGGGTTGCCGGGGCCGCGAAGATGCCCGAGGTCCCTATAGCTTGTGGGACAGGCTGGGGTGACCGCGGCGGCGGTAATCTCGGCGCGTCCCCCGTCCGACGTCGTACCAGGAGACATCCGCGCCGTGAAGGCAACCAAGGAGACACTCAGCCCGACCAGGGTCAAACTCACCGTCGAGGTGCCCTTCGACGACCTGAAGCCCTCCCTGGACGCCACGTACAAGAAGCTGTCCCGGCAGGTCCGGGTGTCCGGCTTCCGGCCCGGCAAGGTCCCGCCGCGGATCCTGGACCAGCGCCTCGGGCGCGGGGTGATCCTCGACGAGGCCCTGCAGGAGGCGCTGCCCCAGTTCTACTCGGAGGCCGTCGAGGCCGAGGACGTCGACGTGCTGTCGCGCCCCGAGGTCGACATCACCGAGTTCACCGAGGGCAGCCCGATCGTGTTCACCGCCGAGGTGGACATCCGCCCGCAGCTGGAGCTGCCGGCCGCGGACAGCCTCAAGATCACGGTGGACAAGGTCGAGGTCACCGACGAGCAGATCGACACCCAGCTCAGCTCGATGCGCGAGCGGTTCGCGGTGCTCACCCCCGTCGAGCGGCCCGTCGCCTCCGGCGACTACGTCTCGCTGGACCTGTCGGCCACCGTGGACGGTGAGCCGGTCGAGGACGCCACCGCGACCGGGATGTCGTACGAGGTCGGCAGCGGCAACCTGATCGAGGGCCTTGACGACGCCCTCCTCGGCGCGAGCGAGGGCGACAGCCGCTCGTTCGACACGGAGCTGCTCGCGGGTGACAAGAAGGGCCAGACCGCCCAGGTCACCGCGGTCGTGCGCGGCGTCAAGGAGAAGGAGCTCCCAGAGCTCGACGACGACTTCGCGACGACCGCCAGTGAGTTCGACACGCTCGACGAGCTGAAGGCGGACCTGCGGGAGCGCCTCGAGGGCACCCGCAAGTACGAGCAGGTCAACCAGGCCCGGGAGAAGCTGCTGGAGCAGCTGATCGAGACCGTCGACGTCCCCGTTCCGGACTCGGTGCTCGCCTCGGAGATCGAGGCGCGTGAGCACCGGCTCGGCCACGACCTGGAGCGCTTCGGCGTCGACCGCGACACCTATCTGAAGACCCTTGAGCAGGAGCCCGAGGAGTTCGACGCGCAGATCCGCGACTCGGCCGTCAAGGCGATCAAGTCGCAGTTCATCCTGGACACCGTGGTGCGCGCCGAGTCGATCGGGATCGACCAGGGCGAGCTCATGGAGCAGATCGTCCTGCTCGCGCAGCGCTCCGGCGTGGCGCCAGAGGCGTACGCCCAGCAGCTGGCCGGGGGTAACGGCACCGGCCTGACGGCGCTGATGTCGGACATCATGCGTAACAAGGCGCTGCTGCACCTGCTGCGCGAGGCCACCGTCGTGGACGGCGACGACAACGCGGTCACGCTGGAACTGCCGGAGAGCCCGGAGCCGCTCGACGACCATGACCACGACCACGAGGGTCACGACCACGAAGGCCATGACCACTAGGACGTGATCCTGGCTCCGGAGCGCTGGTTCTGGAGCCACTGACCGCCGGGCCTGCCTGGCTGGTCCTCGGCCCCCGCACAACCGCGGGGGCCGATCTGTTTGTGGCGCCGCTACGCCCGCGGCGTACCCGCTCCGATCGGGAGCCGCGGCCCCAGCGCCGCCCCGAGGCCACGTCGGCCTCGGAGCGGCCGCCCTCGGTGTTCGCCCCACGCGGCTCGTGTCCCTCGCCCCGCGCGCCTGGCTGGCGGGGGAGTGTCCGGTCCGGGCGCGCCTCTGGACCGGCGGTGGTGGGCGCCCTCTGCCTAGCGCGAACATCGAGCCGGATGGGCGGGGACTGGCGCGGGTCACAGATAGTGTCGAGCCGGTCAAGCTGTCGTCCGTTCGCATCGGCCGATTCGTGTAGACGCGGAACACGACCGAAGCGAGGACGCCGGCGGGCACCCAAGCTGGAGCAGTCAGGCCAGCACAACAGTCAGGCCAGCAGGTCAGGGAAGCCGAGGAGCCGAACGTGAGTGAGTTCGCAGTGCCGAGTCTGGCCGTGCCGGGTGGCCCCAGCCTTCGGTCGCCGGGCCAGGGCGGCCAGGGGTTCGACGAGCAGGTGTTCAACCGGCTCCTGCGGGAGCGGATCATCTTCCTGGGCACGGTGGTCGAGGACAGCATCGCCAACGCGATCTGCGCGCAGCTGCTGCTGTTGAACGCCGAGGACCCGAACCGGGACATCTGGCTGTACATCAACTCCCCGGGCGGTTCGGTCAGCGCGGGCATGGCGATCTACGACACCATGCAGTTCGTGGAGAACGACGTCGCGACCGTGTCCCTGGGTCTCGCCGCGTCGATGGGCCAGTTCCTGCTCTGCGCGGGAGCGGAGGGCAAGCGCTACTCGCTGCCGCACGCGCGGATCATGATGCACCAGCCGTCCGGCGGCATCGGCGGCACCGCGTCCGACATCGCGATCCAGGCCGAGCAGATGCTCTACACCAAGCGGATGATGCAGGAGCGCATCGCGTTCCACACCGGCCAGCCGATTGACCAGATCGAACGCGACTCCGACCGCGACCGTTGGTTCACCGCCGAGGAGGCGAAGGACTACGGCTTCGTCGACCACGTCGTCCAGCGGGTCCGCCAGGTCCCTGGCGGAGGGAGCAGCTGACGGGCTGGCACCGTCCGGCCAGGGCTCCACACCCGGCCGTTTAGGTACCCAGCCGTGTAGCCGATCCGTCGGAAGAGAGTTTCGACCGGCTACTTCACTGCTCGCCGTCAGACGTCCGTCCGGGGGGACCCCCGGTGTCGACTTCGCTCAGGCCCGAAGGCCGCAGGATCCGGTCCGGTTCACCCGCGGCTCACCCCGGAGGCAGAGAACATGTCCTACCAGCAGACCGGCCGCTACGTGCTGCCGAACATCATCGAGAAGACGTCCCGCGGCGAGTACGGCATGGACCCGTACTCGAAGCTGCTCAAGGAGCGGATCGTCTTCCTCGGCGTCCAGATCGACGACGTCTCGGCCAACGACGTCATGGCGCAGCTGCTGTTCCTCGAGTCCGAGGACCCGGACCGCGACATCTCGATCTACATCAACTCGCCCGGCGGGTCGTTCACCTCGCTGACGGCTATCTACGACACCATGCAGTTCGTCCGCCCGGACATCCAGACCATCTGCATGGGCCAGGCGGCCTCGGCCGCGGCCGTGCTGCTCGCCGCCGGTACCCCCGGCAAGCGGTTCGCGCTGCAGAACAGCCGCATCCTGATCCACCAGCCGTCCGGCTCCGGTGAGGGCCAGTCGAGCGACATCGAGATCCAGGCCCGTGAGATTCTCCGGATGCGTTCGCTGTTGGAGAAAATGCTCGCGGACCACACCGGCAAGTCCGAGGACGACATCCGCCGCGACATCGAGCGCGACAAGATCCTCTCGGCGGAGGAGGCCAAGGAATACGGCCTGATCGACGAGGTCATCAAGACTCGTAAGTCGTCCCGGCTGTCGGCTGCCCGCTGACGGACCGCGCGACACTACGCTGACCGGTATGAGCCGCGCGATAGAGCTCTCACCGGACGGCCGGTCGGGGTACCGTCCCCCAGGGGGGCGGTACGAGGCAGGACAGGCCGGGCACGGGAGGGCAGCCTCCCGGCCCCGCCCCCGCGGCGGCCGGGCAGGCACGCTGGTCTGCCGGCCGGCCGCGACGGGCACCTGGCAATGACCCACAATGTCAGTGACTCTGGACGTGGTCAGTCGCTCTGGACATGCGACTGACTCGCTCGACACGCGACGACCGGGCGGTGCGAACCGCCCCCGACTTGCAGGCGACCCCATCGTCTGGACGAAGGGACTGAGTCCTCGGTGGCACGCATCGGTGATGGCGGCGACCTGCTGAAGTGCTCTTTCTGTGGGAAGTCGCAGAAGCAGGTGAAAAAGCTCATTGCCGGTCCCGGCGTCTACATCTGCGACGAGTGCATCGATCTCTGTAACGAGATCATCGAGGAGGAGCTCTCGGAGAGCTCCGAGCTCAAGTGGGACGAGCTGCCCAAGCCCCGAGAGATCTACGAGTTCCTGGACGGCTACGTGGTCGGCCAGGAGACGGCGAAGAAGACTCTCTCGGTCGCCGTCTACAACCACTACAAGCGGATTCAGGCCGGTGGCTCGGCCCAGGGCGACGCCACCAAGGGCGACGTGGAACTCGCCAAGAGCAACATCCTGCTGCTCGGCCCGACCGGCTGCGGCAAGACGCTGCTCGCGCAGACCCTCGCCCGGATGCTCAACGTCCCGTTCGCGATCGCCGACGCGACCGCGCTCACCGAGGCCGGTTACGTCGGCGAGGACGTGGAGAACATCCTGCTCAAGCTGATCCAGGCGGCCGACTACGACGTCAAGAAGGCCGAGACCGGGATCATCTACATCGACGAGGTCGACAAGATCGCCCGCAAGTCGGAGAACCCGAGCATCACCAGGGACGTGTCCGGCGAGGGCGTGCAACAGGCGCTGCTGAAGATCCTGGAGGGCACCACCGCGAGTGTGCCGCCCCAGGGCGGCCGCAAGCACCCGCACCAGGAGTTCATCCAGATCGACACGACGAACGTGCTGTTCATCGTGGGTGGCGCGTTCGCCGGCCTCGACCGGATCATCGAGTCCCGGATCGGGAAGAAGTCCCTCGGCTTCCGCGCCGTGCTGCATGGCAAGGACGACGTTGACGCGGCCGACGTGTTCGGGGACGTCATGCCGGAGGACCTGCTCAAGTACGGGATGATCCCCGAGTTCATCGGCCGGCTCCCGGTCCTGACGAGTGTGCAGAACCTCGACCGGGAGGCGCTGATCCGCATCCTGACCGAGCCGAAGAACGCGCTCGTCCGGCAGTACAAGCGGCTGTTCGAGCTCGACAACGTCGACCTCGACTTCACCTCCGACGCGCTGGAGGCCATCGCAGACCAGGCGATCCTGCGCGGCACCGGCGCGCGCGGCCTCCGCGCGATCATGGAGGAGGTCCTCCTGTCGGTGATGTACGACATCCCGAGCCGCAAGGACGT
>Ga0068863_100001819_pt1 | contig 21200 bp, 17 predicted proteins | sample KBSSwiS62_FD_66596 | JGI IMG/M metagenome (GOLD analysis project Ga0068863, IMG submission 66596) | Switchgrass rhizosphere microbial communities from Kellogg Biological Station, Michigan, USA - KBS Switchgrass S6-2 | ecosystem: Host-associated > Plants > Roots > Rhizosphere > Soil ...
AGCCCGTCGGGGTGATCGACCCGGACCCCGGTTATCCCGTAGGCCGAAACCCACCGGGCCAGCTCACGGTGCGTGTCGTGGAATACCGAGGTGTCCTCGACCCGTAACCCCGCTAATTCGGTCACGGCGAAAAAGCGCCGATAGTTCTGATCGGTATCGGCTCGTCGAAAGTTGACCAGCTCATAGTGCTGGCGATCGTGAACCTCGGACGGGGAACCGCCCGCTGTTCCGGGCGAGATCGGATACTCATGCTCGTAGTAGCACAGCCGATCAGCGTCGAGCCGCAGGTCGCGGCCCAGGTCAGCATCGTCGCCCAACACCGGGATCAGCACCCGCGAGCGGTGTGACCACTCGATGTCGAACCAGTGGGCGTAGCCGGACGCGCGACCGAATTTCAGCACGTCCCACCAGGCCTCGTTGACGGCCGGCACGGCTACGCCCATGTGATTGGGCACGATATCGACCACGATTTCCAAGCCGACCGCGGCGCAACGGGCGGCCAGTACCTCCAACCCGTGACGACCGCCACGGGCCTCATCTACCCGCCGGTGATCGACCACGTCATAACCGTGGGTCGAACCCGGAGTGCAGGCCAGGATGGGGGACAGGTACACAGATCCCACTCCGAGGGCGGCCAGGTAGTCCACGAGATCAGCCGCGTCGGTCAGGGTGAAATCCTGGGTCAGTTGCAGCCGATAGGTTGCGCCGGTCAACTGATGCTCTGCAGCACGACCAACCCCCGCGCCTGCACGCGGATCGTGGCATCGGCCTTGTAGGGCTCTAGGTCCGGGAGTTCGGCCCGGTCGGTATCGAGCACCAGCTGCCAGGCCGGCGAATATTCAGCTGGTGGAACCGTGAATTCGATCGCCTCATGGTGGGCGTTGAAACACATGACGAATGAGTCGTCGACTACCCGTTCACCGCGGCTGTCCCGGTCCGGAATCCCTTGCCCGTTCAGGTAGACCGCGATCGATCGGCCGAAGCCCGAGCCCCAGTCGTTCTCGGTCATGCTCTTGCCGTCCGGGGTGAACCAATCGATGTCGGGCAACCGCCGCATTCCCTGGCGCCGAACCGGGAGACCGTTGAAGAACCGGCGACGCCGGAAGACTGGATGTTCCGAGCGCAGCTTGGCAACGGCCCGGGTGAATTGCAGCAACGTCGGATCGGTGTCGTTCCAGTTGACCCACGTGAGCTCGTTGTCCTGGCAGAAGCCGTTGTTGTTGCCCAGTTGGGTCCGCCCCAGCTCGTCGCCGTGGCAGATCATCGGAACGCCCTGAGACAGCAACAGCGTCGCCAGGAAGTTTCGTTGCTGGCGGGCTCGCAGCGCGAGCACCTTGCGGTCCTTCGTCGGGCCCTCGACACCGCAGTTCCAGGACCGGTTGTGCGTCTCGCCGTCGTTGTTGTCCTCGCCGTTGGCTTCATTGTGCTTGTCGTTGTAGGACACCAGGTCGCGCAGGGTGAAGCCATCGTGGGCGGTGACGAAATTGATCGAGGCCACCGGTCGACGCGCGGAATGTTCATACAAATCCGAGGAACCGGTGATACGAGCCGCAAATTCGCCGAGGGTTGCCGGTTCACCGCGCCAGAAGTCGCGCACCGTGTCACGGTATTTGCCGTTCCACTCGGTCCATTGCGGTGGAAAGTTGCCGACCTGGTAACCGCCGGGTCCAACGTCCCACGGTTCGGCGATCAGCTTCACCTGGCTCACGGTGGGATCTTGCTGCACAAGTTCGAAGAAGCTCGAGAGCCGGTCCACGTCGTAGAACTCCCGAGCCAGGGTGGCGGCCAGGTCGAAGCGGAACCCGTCGACATGCATCTCGGTCACCCAATAGCGCAGTGAGTCCATGATCAGCTGCAAGGAGTGAGGATGGCGCACGTTGAGACTGTTGCCGGTGCCGGTGTAATCCATGTAGTACCGGGGATCGTCCTCGACCAGGCGGTAATAGGCGGCGTTGTCGATACCCCGCATCGACAAGGTCGGCCCGAGATGGTTCCCTTCGGCGGTGTGGTTGTAGACCACATCCAGGATCACCTCGATGTCGGCGGCGTGCAACGCGCGCACCATCGCCTTGAACTCCTGAACCTGGCCGCCCGGAGTCGTCGAGGAGGAGTACTTCGGGTCGGGAGCGAAGAACCCGATCGTGTTGTAGCCCCAGTAGTTGGAAAGTCCCTTGTCCTGCAAGGTCGAATCGTTGGCGAAATGATGCACCGGCATGAGTTCGATGGCCGTGATGCCGAGCTGCTGTAGGTATCCGATCATCACAGGGTGGGCGATAGCCGCGTAGGTCCCGCGGATCTCCGGCGGGATGTCCGGATGGGTTTGGGTCAGGCCTTTGACGTGCGCCTCGTAGATGATGGTTTCGGCGTACCCGCGAATCGGCGGACGATCTACCCCCCAGTCGAAGAAGGGATTGATCACCACCGACTTGGGCATGAACGGAGCCGAGTCGTCCTCATTGCGGGAATCCGGATCACCGAAGTTGTAGCCGAACAGCGACTGATCCCAGTTGAATGCGCCATCAATGGCTTTGGAGTACGGGTCCAGCAACAGCTTGTTCGGATTGCACCGGTGACCCTGTTCGGGGGCGTAGGGTCCGTGGACTCGGTACCCGTAGCGCTGGCCCGGTTCGATCCCGGGCAGAAATGCATGCCAGATGAAGCCGTCGACCTCCGGCAGGTCGATCTGGGTTTCTTGCCCGTCCGCGTCGAACAGACAGAGCTGGACTCGGTCCGCTACCTCGCTGAACAGCGTGAAGTTCGTCCCCGAACCGTCATAGGTCGCACCCAACGGATATGCCTTGCCTGGCCACAGTTGCATCTCCACAGTCTCCCGCGACTGTGTTTCCGCACGACGGCGGCGTCCGCCGGCCACTTAGGAAAGCCCATCGCGCTCAGCGATAGTGCGGGTCCGGGTCGTCCAGACGTCCAAGACAAAGTCGGAATCGGTGACCAGGGTGTGTCGCGGCAGCCCCAAGATGCTGTTGAGAAGCCCGTGCAGGGTCTCGGCCCTGAGGTTCTGTTCGGCAAAGTCATGTTTCCAGTGGCAGGCGGCGACCGTGGCATTCTCGGCGAGGCTGTCTCGGACCTTTTCGGCCAGTCCGGCCCATTCGGCCGGATCAAAACCCAATCCGATCTCTTGCAGCACCACCAAGTCGAAGCGCTCTTCGGTCGGCCAATCCTCGGGCAGGTGCCCGCGGCGGATGGTGACGTTGGATCGGTGAGCGGTGCGTTGCGAGGCCGCACAGACTGCTTCCCGGCGGGCATCCACGCCCAGCACACGATCACAGCGCGAGGACAGCGCCAGGGTCAGATCGCCGTCTCGGCATCCCGGTTCGAAGGCTGAGGCATAACGGGCCTCGGTCAGGCTGGCCAGAAGGATCTCTTGCTTGCGTCGGGCGTACCAGCCACCACGCATGAACCAGGGATCCTCGCTCCTGGCGAAGAGTTCGTTCAAGTGCTGCAGATCGGTCATGACGGAGCCACTCTCCCGCGGTTCTGTCTGGCGTAGGTGGCGCTCGGTGGGAATCGAGCAGTCAGCCCGTGAACAGATGGCGGCTATCTGCTGAACCGCTTCAAGGCAATACTAGCGGGCCACAGCCCGTTCGGCTTCTGCTCGCGCGACCAGGTTACGGACCATCTGGCCGAAGATGGGGCCGTGAAACGGCGCGATCACCCGCCAGTACAACTGACCACTCAAACCATGCGGATAGAACAACGCTCGCTGGGTCAGCCGGCACCCCCCGCAAGGATCGTCGGCCAGCCGGAATTCCAACCAGGCCCGGCCGGGCACCCTCATCTCGGCTCTCAGCCGCAACAGTTCTCCCGGCTCGAGATCCTCTACCCGCCACCAGTCCAACGTCTCGCCGACCCGTAATCGGGCTGGGTCGCGGCGTCCGCGGCGTAGGCCCACGCCGCCCATGAGACGGTCCAGAACTCCTCGGATTCCCCACGCCCACGGCCATGAATACCAACCGTTCTGTCCGCCGATCGATTCGATGAGCGGCCAGGTCTCGGCGCGGCTGGCCGCGACCAAGTGGCTGCGCTCATCGATCAAGAGCGATCCGCCGGCCCAGTCCGGATCCGAGGGCAGCGGATCGCTCGGAACCCCCAGCCATTCGCTGCCGGACCAACGCGTCGTTACCTCCGACAGCAGGACACGTCGCAGCGCCAGGCGAACTGCTTCGTCAAAGCCGAGCAGACCTTGCGGCGGGTCGGGCACCCAGGCCGGGATGTCACGGTTGCGGGCGATCACCTCGGTCTTGAGCGAATCGACCAAGGGCCGGGCCAGCCGCGACGGCACGGGCGTAACGAGTCCCACCCACAAGCTGGACAAGCGAAGTCCGAGCACCGGCACGGCAATGATGATCCGCCGGGGCAGCTCGGCTACCGAGGCGTAGCGGTGCATCATCTCGGCGTAGGTCAGCACTTCTGGGCCGGCGATGTCATACGTCCCGACCGCTTCCGGCGGCACACGGGCGCAGGCCACCAAGTAGCGCAGGACATCGCGAATTGCAATGGGCTGGATACGGGTAGCTACCCACCGTGGCGTGATCATGACCGGCAATCGTTCGGTGAGGTAGCGCAGCATCTCGAAGGACGCGGAGCCGCTGCCGATGATCACGGCGGCCCGCAGCACGATCGTCGGGACACCGGACTGGGACAGGATGTGGCCGACTTCGGTCCGGGAGGCCAGATGTTGCGACAACTCGGCGCTGTTCTCATCGGCCAGCCCGCCGAGGTAGATGATGCGCCCGACGCCGGCGTCACGGGCCGCGGTGGCGAAGTTCTCGGCGGCCTGCCGGTCCTGATCAGCAAAGCGAGCGCCGCTCCCGATCGAGTGCACCAGGTAGTAGGCCACGTCGATTTCGGCCAGCACCGCAGTCAATGAGCCGCGCTCCAGCAGGTCAGCGGTCACGATCTCGACCTGCTCGGCCCACGCGGCATCGCGGAGCCAGCCATCGGTACGAGTGACCGCGCGGACATGATGGCCCGAGGCCAACAGCTCGGGAATCAGCCGTCCGCCGACATATCCCGTCGCCCCGGTGACCAGTACTCGCAACGCTGAGGGCGAATGGATTGCGGTTGCGGCCATATGTCACGTTAGCTCGCGCGTCCGGATCGGACCGGAAGCCGGGACTGCGCATCAGAAAACCGGGACTGTCCATCAGAAAACCGGGACTGCGCGTCGCCTGGCGGGCTAGCATCCGCTGATGACCTCAGTCGACATACCCGCCGACCGCTCGGTCGAATTCTCCGACCTGCGGGCGTTGTTCATCAACACCACGCTGACCCGCTCGCCTGGCGTCAGCCATACCCAGCGCCTGGTCGATATCAGCGCGGCCATCATGGCCAAGCAGGGTGTCGAGGTTGACCAGTTTCGGGCGGTCGATTTCCCGATCGCGACCGGGGTATATCCGGATATGCGCGAGCACGGGTGGGAAGTGGATGCCTGGCCTGAACTCTTCGCCCGGGTAATGGCCGCCGACATCCTCGTCATCGCTGGTCCTATCTGGCTAGGGGATAACAGCAGCCAGACCAAGAAAGTGATCGAACGCTTGTACGCCCACTCCGGCGAGCTCAACGCCAAAGGCCAATGGCTCTACTACGGCCGAGTCGGGGGCTGCCTTATCACCGGCAACGAGGACGGGATCAAGCATTGCGCGTCCAACGTGCTGTACAGCCTGCAGCACATCGGCTATTCAATTGCGCCGCAGTCCGATGCCGGTTGGATCGGCGAAGCGGGTCCCGGTCCGAGTTACGGCGATCAGCGCGAGGACGGCAGCCACGTCGGCTGGGACAACGAATTCACCAATCGCAACACCACGTTCCTGACCTGGAATCTGATGCATCTGGCCCGGATGCTGAAGTCGGTCGGTGGCTTTCCGGCGGAAGGCAATCAACGCCGGGAGTGGGATGCCGGAGCCAGGTTCGACTTTGAGAATCCGGAATACCGCTCCTGATCGAGTCACAAGAATCGCCACTCATCATTGGCGGGTAGAGATGCCCTCAAAGGCGATGCGCATGATGGTGTCCACGATCGCAGTCGAGGTTTTACCGTCGCGTTGTGAGCGATACCATTCCGTCACCGAGTTGACGAGGCCGAACAGCAGCCGGCTGGTCAAGGCGGGATCTATGTCTTGACGGACGTCTCCGTCGACCATCGCCTGGGCCATCAGACTTGACACTCGAGCATCGAATTCTCGACGACGGTTCAACGCCGACCGCTCGACGGCAGTGTTGCCGCGCACTCGCAGTAGCAGCGTTACGTAGGGCAGCTCGTCGATCAACAGTTCAACGCTGGACCGGACCAGCGAGCGCAATCGGGTGATGGCCGGCTCGGATCCGGCTTCGGCCTGCTCGACGATGGCGAACAAGGCGTCCAGAGCCCGGTCGATCGCCAGTCCTAGTAACTCCTCTTTGCCTCGCACATGGTGATAGATCGCGGACTTGCTGATGCCCAGGCGCTTGGCCAGATCGTCCATGCTGGTCGCGTCGTAGCCCTGCTCGTTAAACGCCTGCACGGCTACGGCAAGCAGGCTGGGAAGGTCGTAGCCGGGTCGTCCGCGCCGAGCATTTACGCCGTTGGTCATTCAGCTGACTTCGGCGGCACCGGTGGCGACCGCGATTGTGATCCCACCCGGCTGTTGCGCGCACTGTGGCTGGATAGGCTGAAGATCCGGTCCGTTGGATGACTGTGCCACCGGTTGCCTTTCGTTTACCTGCCGGGTTGTTTACTGACCAGCTAGACGGTAAATACGGAAGCTGATGACTACCGCACAATTCACGAGAGTGTCAAACACCCATCGGAGTACACCTCCCGGCGGCGGAAGGGAAAGCGCGAGATCACGACCTTGAACCTGGGTCCGTCCTATCCCGGCCGTGCGGACCGCGAGGGCTATCTGGTTGACGGCGTCAGTACCGCGCAGGGTCGCTACGGAGGCGCGCTGGCCGAGGTCCGGCCCGATGATCTGGCCGGATTGGTCGTCCGGGAGGTCGTGCGAAGGGCCGGACTGGCGCAGTTGCTCAGCAGGCCGATTCCCCTATCGATGAGGTAATCGTGGTGCCGCCAACGGGGCTTGGCCGACGCGGCCGCGCGGGCTATCATCGATTTACTGAACATTTGGTCGGTAATTCGTGGAGGTCCGGTCAGTGTCCGTCCAGCCGAGCTGGGTGCCCAGCTACATCCAAGGACGTTGGTTCACGCCACAAGGCGAGGATGGTCAGCCCGTTCGTGACGCGGCGACCGGCGAGCACATCGCAACTCTGTCGAGCGCGGGCATTGATGTGGCGGCAACACTGGATTACGCCCGGACGGTGGGCGGACCGGCGCTGCGCGAGCTGACTTTCCACCAACGGGCCGCGATTCTCAAGGCGGTCGCCCTCGAGCTTCGTGAGCATCGCGACGAGCTCTATGCGCTGTCCACGCGCACCGGCGCCACCCGGCGGGATTCCCGGATTGACGTCGACGGCGGGATCGGCGTGCTGTTGTCCTACGCAAGCAAGGCTAAGCGGGAACTTCCGAACGGCACCGTGTACGTCGAAGGTGCGGTTGAGCCGCTCAGCAAATCTGGGCGCTTCGTCGCTCAGCACATCGCCACGTCGCGGATGGGCGCCGCCATCCAGATCAATGCGTTCAACTTCCCCGTGTGGGGCCCGCTGGAGAAGTTCGCACCGGCATTCCTCGCCGGCGTGCCCAGCGTCATCAAGCCAGCCGGCCAGACCGGATATCTCACCGCATTGCTGGTGGAATTGCTGGTCCAATCAGAACTGCTGCCGCCGGGCAGCGTGCAGCTGATCAGCGGCGCCGCGAGGGACTTGCTGGACCACGTCACCGAACAAGACCACATCAGCTTCACCGGTTCGGCGGCGACCGCCCTGCGCCTGCGCACGCATCGGTCTGTCCTGGCCAACGGCACACCGTTTACAGCAGAAACCGATTCTCTGAACTGCTCGATCCTCGGCCTGGATGCGACCGCGGGCAGCGCGGAGTTCACGCTGTACGTCGACCAGCTTGTAACCGAGATGACCGTCAAAGCCGGCCAGAAATGCACGGCTATTCGCCGGGCCCTGGTGCCCTGCGAGCTGATCGATCAGATCGAGGCGGCAGTGGCAGCACGACTGGCTGACGTGATGGTCGGCAATCCGGCCGATCGCACGACCACCATGGGCCCGTTGGCCAGCCTGGAACAGCGTGGGGAAGTGCGGCGGGCGGTAAAGAGTCTGGCCACCGCCGGACGGATGTCCGTGGGCGACGGCGGGTTCGATCAAGTGAACCGGGGCGAATTCGACCAGCGGCGCGGTGCTTTTGTGTCTCCGGTGTTGATCCGCGTCGAGGATGCCGACCGCGCCGAGCCCCACGAGGTGGAGGCATTCGGGCCCGTCAGTTGCCTGTTGCCCTATCGGACGAGTGAGCAGGCGGTCGCCCTGGCCGCCCGTGGGGCCGGCAGTCTGGTCGGATCGGTGGTTACCGGTGATCCGGCATTCGCGCGTGACATCGTTGTCGGCATCGCCCCGTGGCACGGCCGAATACTCGTGCTCGATTCCGACAACGCGGCCGACTCGACCGGTCACGGTTCGCCGCTGCCCGTCCTGATCCACGGTGGTCCCGGACGAGCCGGTGGCGGTGAGGAACTCGGCGGCGTCAGGGGAGTGCTCGCCTATATGCAGCGCAGTGCCGTACAAGCCAGCCCACGGGTATTGGCGGCAGTAACCTCCCGCTGGGTCGAGGGATCGCCGCGAAGCGAAGGCGTTCATCCCTTCCGCAAGTCTTTGTCCGAGCTCAGGATCGGAGATTCGGTAACCGCTGGGCCGCGGCGGGTGACCCAAGATGACATCGACCGTTTCGCCGCTTCGACCGGTGACACGTTCTACGCCCACACCGATCCAATCGCGGCGGCCGAGAACCCGTTGTTCGGCGGCATTGTCGCCCACGGTTATCTGGTGTTGTCCTTGGCCGCGGGCCTGTTCGTATCGCCCGAGCCCGGACCTGTGTTGGCCAATAACGGATTGGACAATCTACGGTTTCTGACGCCGGTGCACCCGGGAGACGAGCTCAGCGTGACATTGACGGCTAAACAGATCACCCCGCGGCCGGACGCCGATTACGGCGAAGTCCGTTGGGACGCCGTGGTCACCAAGCAGGACGGCAGCGTCGCCGCCCGTTACGACGTACTCACCATGGTTGCGAAGGAGAATCATGACGGCGGCTAACACGGCTGAGCAGTTCGAGAATCAGCTTGCCGCTGAGCGGCGGATCGAGCCCCGCGACTGGATGCCGGAGGGGTACCGCCGGACGATGGTTCGTCAGATTGCCCAGCACGCGCACTCCGAGATCATCGGTATGCAGCCCGAAGGTGACTGGATCACGCGAGCACCTTCCTTACGGCGTAAGGCGATTCTGCTGGCCAAGGTACAGGACGAGGCCGGACACGGGCTGTATCTGTATTCGGCCGCCGAGACGTTGGGAGTGCAACGGACGGATCTGACCGAGCGGCTGATCGACGGACGGCAGAAGTACTCGTCCATCTTCAACTATCCGGCGCTGACCTATGCCGACGTCGGCGTGATCGGTTGGCTGGTTGACGGCGCGGCGACCTGCAACCAGGTACCCCTGTGTCGAAGCAGTTACGGACCGTACGCCCGGGCCATGATCAGAATCTGCAAGGAGGAGTCCTTTCATCAGCGGCAGGGTTATGAATTGCTGTTGACGATGATGGCCGGCACTCCAGCTCAGCAGGAGCTGGTGCAGGACGCCACAAATCGATGGTGGTGGCCTTCGCTGATGATGTTCGGGCCGCCCGATGCCGAGTCGCCGAACACGGCCCAATCCATGGCGTGGAAGATCAAGCGGCACTCCAACGATGAACTGCGCCAGCGCTTTGTGGATATGGCGGTTCCGCAGGCCGATGCCTTGGGCGTGAGCCTGCCCGATCCTGCGCTGGCCTGGAATTCCGTACGCGGCCACTACGACTTCGGTGAGCCGGATTGGGAGGAGTTCAAGCGGGTGCTCACCGGCCAGGGGCCTTGCAACGCCGAGCGGATCGCCCGCCGTCGGGCCGCGCACGAGGACGGGCGGTGGGTGCGTGAAGCCGCCCTCGCTTTCGCTGAGAAGCGGTCGGCCGCGGCCGGGGCGCAGGTGCGCTCATGAAGCAGGAATGGCCGTTGTACGAGGTGTTCGTTCGGAGCAAGCGAGGCCTGAACCATGTGCATGTCGGATCACTGCACGCCTCCGACGATGAGGTGGCGCTGCATCACGCTCGTGATCTGTACACCCGGCGCAATGAGGGGGTGAGCATCTGGGTCGTGCGAGCAAGCGATATTGCCGCATCGAGCCCCGATGAGAAGGATCCGTTCTTCGCGCCCAGCAAGGACAAGGTGTATCGCCATCCGACGTTCTACGAGATCCCCGACAACGTCGGACACATCTGAGGCCGGGATGTCGACTGAATCGGCCTATGACGCGCTCAACGAGAACAACGATGCTCGATGGGCTTATGGCACTGGGTTTTCTGATCCCCTGTCGGGTGTGGATCAGGTCATTCCGGCCGGCGTCGATGGGGACGATCTGGCCTTGTACTGCCAGATGCTCGGCGATGACGCGTTGATCATGTCGCACCGCCTGCAGCAGTGGTGCACGTGTGCTCCGGAGTTGGAGGACGAAGTCGCGTTGGCCAATATCGGTCTTGATCTGTTGGGTCAAGCTCGTCTGTTGCTCACCCGGGCCGGTCATGCCAATGGCAGTGATCGCAGCGAGGACGACTTCGCCTTTGGGCGTCGTGCGGATGAGTTTCGCAATGTCGCTCTGGTGGAGCAGCCCAACGGCGACTTCGCCCAGTCCGTTGCCCGGTTGCTGATCTTCTCCACCTGGCGCTTGGCCTTGCTGCAAGCGCTCGCCACCACGCGGGATACGGTGCTGTCCGCGATCGCCGTCAAAGCAATTGCCGAGGTCACGTACCACCGGGACTACGCGGCCCAGTGGACCGTTCGGCTGGGCGACGGCACCGCCTATTCGCACCAGCGTTTTCTCGCCGGACTGGACGCGATCGCCCCCTGGCTGGGCGAGCTCTTTCAGACCCACCCGGTGGAGAAACGCCTGGCCGCACAAGGTGTTGCCGTTGATCCGGCCCGGGTCCGCGACGAATGTGGGCAGGTGCTGGCCGAAGTGCTCACCGCTGCGACGGTGCCGGTCCCACCGGTGATCGGCGACTCAGCAACGGCCGAGTTTGCTGGCCGTGACGGTCGGCATTCAGCGGACTTCGCCGAACTCGTCGACGAGCTGCAGAGTGTGGCCCGTCAGCTGCCTGCGGCCCGGTGGTGATCGTGACTCGATCAGCACCGCCTCGTTGCGTGCTCCGGTCGGTCACCGACCCCGAGCTTCCGATGCTCAGCCTTGAGGAGTTGGGGGTCCTGCGTTCGGTCGAGCTCGATCCGACGGGTCGCGTGATCGTGACGATCACCCCGACCTACACCGGCTGTCCCGCGATGGATGCAATGCACGATGACATAGTGCGAGCCCTGCACCAGGCCGATTACCCGGACGTCGAAGTCCGGGTCAGCCTGCGTCCGGCCTGGACCTCGGCCGATGTCACGGCGGCCGGTCGGCGCAAGCTCCGCACGGCGGGGATCGCGCCTCCCGGCCCAGTCCGCAATCCCTCCCCGGGTCCGGTCCCGCTGACGTTGCTCGCCCCGCGAGTTGTGGTCGCCTGCCCGCGCTGCCACAGCAATGAGACCGAGGAGATATCCCGGTATGCCGCAACCGCCTGCCGGGCCTTGCGTCGGTGTCGAGGTTGCCTAGAGCCGTTCGAATACTTCAAGGAGCTGTAAGTCGTGTCCAATGCGACCGCCACGGCGGAATCGGCCGTGAGTGCCTCCTCGAATCGCGCCCAGTTTCATTCGCTGACGGTCGCGGAGATCGTTCCGCTTTGTGCTGACGCGGTCGCCGTGACCCTTTCCGTGCCCGAGTCGGTGGCGGCACTTTATGAGTTCCGCGCCGGCCAGTCGGTGACGGTGCGACGATTCGTGGCCGGCGTCGAGCATCGACGTTCCTATTCGATCTGCGCCGCGGTCGGCGAACCGCTGCGTATCGCCGTGCGAGAGGTTGCCGATGGTCAGGTGTCCTCGTGGCTCGTGCGCCAGCTCAGGCCAGGGGACAGGATAGAGGTTCTCCCACCGGCCGGCTCGTTCACGCCCCAGGTGACGCAGACCGGTTTTCACGCGCTGGTCGTGGCTGGATCAGGGATCACGCCGGGTCTTTCGATCGCGGGATCGCTGTTGGCGCAGTCGGATTCGATGGTCACGATGGTCTATGGCAACCGGCGAACCGACACGGTCATGTTCATCGACGAGTTAGCTGATCTCAAAGATCGTTACCCGGCCCGTTTCGATCTCGTGCACGTGCTGTCTCGTGAACCGCGCGATGCCGAGCTGCTGACCGGCCGCCTGGATCCGGATCGGTTGCGACGGCTGCTGCCGCTGGTCACCGCCGTGGACCAGATCGATCATTGGTGGCTGTGCGGCCCCTATCCGATGGTGACCGGTGCCCGGGCGGTGCTGACCGAGTTCGGCGTTGCCGCCGAACGGATCCATCAGGAGCTGTTCTACGTCGATGACGTCGCTCCCGTCCTGAATGAACACCGCGATCCCGAGCCAAGTGGCCAGACCAGTGATGTGACGCTGGTATTGGACGGCCGGAAGTCGACGGTGACACTGAGCCGGGAGGAAACCGTTCTCGACGGGGCGCAGCGCTTCCGTCCGGATTTGCCCTTTGCCTGTAAAGGGGGAGTCTGTGGGACCTGCCGGGCCCGGGTGACCGACGGTGAAGTCTTCATGCGTCGCAACTTCGCCCTGGAAGACTCCGAGGTACGGGCGGGATTCGTGCTGACCTGTCAGTCGCGGCCGGTGACCGCCTCGGTAACGGTGGACTTCGACGCCTAATTCGGGCCGCGGCAAAGTGTGAGCAGGTATCACGGGCCAAACAATCCCGCCCACGGGCCTGGCAATAATCGAACACATGTGCGAATATTGGTCGTGTCCAAGCCGCCGACCCCGACAACTATTGATGCCAGGGAGCAAGCCATCGATTGCGCCGGGTCAGCTGAGCCCGGCATCCTGCACGCCGACCTCGATGCGTTCTATGCCTCGGTCGAGCAGCGTGACAATCCCGCACTGCGGGCCCGGCCGGTCATCGTCGGCGGCGGCGTCGTGCTTGCCGCCAGCTACGAGGCCAAGGCATTCGGCGTTCGCACTGCCATGGGCGGACGTCAGGCCCTTCGACTCTGTCCGCAGGCGATCGTCGTGCCGCCGCGGATGGATGCCTATTCGCGAGCCAGCAAGGACGTCTTCGCGGTGTTTCACGACACGACACCGGTCGTCGAGCCGTTGTCGATCGACGAGGCTTTCCTCGACGTGCGCGGCCTGCTGCGGGTGTCGGGCCAACCCTCGGTGATTGCGGCCCGCCTGCGCTCCGTCGTGCTCGAACAGGTTGGCCTGCCGATCACCGTCGGGGTGGCGGGCACCAAATTCCTGGCCAAAGTGGCCAGTGCTGTGGCCAAGCCGGACGGGCTGCTCATCGTTCCCATTGGCAAGGAACTCGACTTCCTGCATCCGCTGCCCGTACAACGGTTGTGGGGCGTAGGGCGAGTCACGGCCGACAAGCTGCTCGCGCGCGGCATCGTGACGGTCGCTGATGTGGCCGAGTTGGAGGAGCGCTCGTTGGTGGCGATGCTCGGTCCGGCATCGGGCCGGCACTTGCATGCCCTGGCTCACAACCGAGATCCGCGAACTGTCGTCCTAGGTCGGCGCCGCCGTTCGATCGGATCGCAATCTGCACTGGGGCGGGCGAAGCTGTCCCCGTCCGAGCTGGATGCGCGCCTGCTTAGTTTGGTCGATCGCGTGTGCCGTCGGCTGCGGGGAGCCAACCGGGTCTGCCGGACCGTGAGCCTGCGATTGCGTTTCGACGATTTCAACCGGGCGACCCGGTCCCATACGCTGGCGCGTCCGACATCGGACACGGCGACGATTCTGCACGCACTGCAACACGTCCTGGATGACTGTGCCGGCTTGATTGCCGAGCGAGGACTGACCCTGATCGGGATCACGTTGCTCAACCTCGAGAATGCCGATGCCATTCAGCTGGAGCTGCCGTTTGCGCGCCGAGACAGCCGCAGTCTGGACGGAGTGCTCGATCAGGTTCGCGACCGCTACGGATCCAGTGCGCTGGTGCGCGGCGTCCTGCTCGGTCGGCGACCCGAGATCTCGGTGCCCTTGCTGCCCGACTGAACCGAATCGGCCTCAGCCGCGGTTAGCTCGCCTAGTTGGTGATGTGCTCCCACGGAGTCTGTCCGGGGTCGCTCACGACCATTCCCGGCACGTCGCCGTGGGTGTACCACTTGGCCTGATAGCCGACGCCGTCGAATAGCACCCGCTGGCCGGCGACATAGGTCTGTCCCGCCGACCATTGGGGGTAGGTACCGACTTTGAGCGTGGGCGTCGGAGCCGGGTGCTCACCGGGGAGCACCGGGCCGACGAGCGTCCACGGAGTGTCCGACGCTGTGGCTACCGGATCGTCCGGAGTGTCGCCCAGGGTCCACCACTTGGCTTCGTAGACGTTGTGATGCCACACGACCTTCGTCGCTTTGGCATAGGGCAAGACCGGGCTCCAGATCTGGTAAGGCGAATTTGCCGGATCATCGACCATGTTCGTCCTCGCCGAACTAGAGCTGGTGGCGGTGGGCGACTGGCCTTCGGTGGCAGCCGGGATCACGGCACCGGACGTGAAGGCGTTGAAAGCCTTCGTGAACGCCGATGGCTGCTGTTCGATACCGCTGCAGTTGGCCGACACGACCTCGACGTTGGCGTAGTTAGGCCCGCAGGACTGGTCGCGGTTCAGCGACCACATGGACAGCCGGCGCAGATGATGCTGCTGGGCGAAGGCCAGCAGGGACTCGGCGTCGGGCAGGCCGAATCGTTCGGTGCTGTAATCGTTCTGACCGATCATCGGGGTGGCCCCAACGTGCTGCCAGGCGGCCTCGTTGTCCATTCGCACGCCGGCCGCGGTGTAGGCCGTGGCGAGTTGGCCGGCAAGTTTGGTGAGAGCCGATTCGCTGGCGGCGGCCATCGTCTGACCGGCCGGTAGCGACTGGCCATAGTCCATAGTCAGGCCGTTCACGCCGGCGACGTCCACCTTGGCGTTGAGCATGGCGGTGAGCACCAAACGTCCTGAGTTGGTCAGGCCGTCAGGATCCACGGGAAGTGTGAGCCAGACGGCCAACGTACGACCAGCGGCCTTCTGTTGCACTTGCAACGCGTGCATGGCGTCGGCACGACGGGCCGACGCCTCGGGGCTGGACGCGTCCGCACCTTCGATGTCCAGGTCGATGGAGTCAGCCGAGTAACGAGCGACGACATCGGAGTATGCGCTCACTAACTGCGCAGGGTCAGTGCAGACGGTGCTCAGTTCGTCGTTGGCCTGGCCCCCGAACGAGATGGCAACCTCGCCGCCACGCTGGCGCAGCCGTGCGATGCGACGATCCAGATCGAGCTGGTTACCGGCGTCGGCCAGTGTGTAGGCCCGTCCCCAACTAGCTTGGCACGGTTGGTTCTTGGCCGACACGATGAAACCCAGGATGACGTTGGTCGCCTGGCTCTGAGTGGCGTCCTCGAATCCGAAGGTTGGGGTGGCCGTCACGTCGACATAGGGCATGAACGACGACGCCGGAGCTGAGGCCTGCGCCGTATGCGCGCTGGACCGCAAAGCGAAGGAGCCCACCGTTATCGCGGCGACCACCGCCAGGACACCGATGATGCGCAGCCACGACAGGTGCCGGGTTGGTTCGGTTCGACGGGCGTCGTGCGGTCCTTGGGTCGCGGACATCGCAGCGGCGTGAGCTAGTTCCTCGGGGGTCATTGTGTCGTCAGATCTCCTGCACCGAGCACACCGGACGCGTGCGGTTACTCAAATAGTTCGGCCAGGCCATGGCCCACTTGAGGATTCGATGGCCATTGGCCTTCGCTGGTGGACCCGTCAACGGCAACTCAAGTTGCGATCATGGCCGCCGATAAGCACATACGAGCTGATCGCAGCCGATCGGTTCTCGTTCTGTTCTCGTCCTGCTGTCCGGCCAGGAGTGCATCGTGAAGTTCGCCCGTTCCAAGAACCGTCGTTTGCGTGCCCAATGGGGCTCCGATAAGCGAACCAGGCCGCTGCCTCCGGTCGCTCGTCCGGCCAGTGACACCCTCATTACCCTGGGCCGCCTCGGAATCGTGGTCACGATCCTGGCCTGGCTCGCGTATCTGACTGTGACGATCCTGTCCCAGTTCGTCAATCAGGGCTTTCAAGGCATGCGATTTGCATCTGAGACCACTGGCTACGTCCTCATCGTGTCATTCTTGACGCTGTCATCGTTGATGTATCTGGTCGCCCGCCAGGGTGCGCTCTATCGCACCCGCGCTCACCGACGGGTGCCCCGAGCGGTGATCGACGAGTCCTTCGACACCACGTTGCCCACGATGACGGTCCTGGTGCCTTCCTATCGCGAAGAGCTCGAGACGGTTCGCAAGACTTTGCTCTCGGCCGCCCTTCAGGAATACCCGTTCCTGAGAGTTGTGCTGCTGTTGGACGATCCGCCGCGCCCTTCCCGCCCGTCCGATCAGGCTTCGCTGGACGCCGCCCGCGGGCTGGCCGCCGAACTGACCCAGTGGCTGTCGGAACCGAAGCTGCACTTCGCTGAGGCCCTGGAGCGGTTCGAGACCTCGGGTCGATCCGAGGAACCGGATGCCCGCGAGATTGCCGCGCTGGCCAATGAATTCGAATGGGCCAGTGACTGGTTGAGTCGGCGCATCGCGGAGGAGCAGCTCAACGATCACGTCGACCGCTTCTTCGCCGAGCAGGTGCTGGGCGCGTTGGCCGAAGATTTCGCCTCGATCGAGACCGCACTGCTGATGGCCGCCCGCGACGGTGCCGTGATCGCCCGCACGCGGATGCTGCAGCTCTATCGACGACTGGCCTGGACCTTCCGCGCGGAGATCACCTGGTTCGAACGCAAGCTTTACGCGTCGCTGTCGCATGAAGCGAACAAGGCGATGAATCTCAACAGCTACATCGGGCTGATGGGCAAGCGATTCGAGCCTCGCACGACCCCTGAGGGCGTCGTTCTGGCTCAGGTCGTCAACGGTTCCATTGCGATCCCGGACGCAGACTTCCTGCTGACTCTGGATGCCGACAGTGTGTTGCTGCCCGAGTACTGCCTACGGCTGGTTCACCTGTTCACCCAACCGGAGAATCACCGGATGGCGGTTGCCCAAACGCCCTACTCCGCCTTTCCCGGCTCGGGCACTCGGATGGAACGTCTGGCCGGGGCGACCACGGATCTGCAGCACATAGTGCATCAAGGCATGAGCTATCACGAAGCGACGTTCTGGGTCGGCGCCAACGCGGTGATCCGCAAGAAGGCGTTGGATGACATCGTCGAGGTCGAGCACAGCGGCGGGCACGAGATCCGCCGTTACGTGCAGGACCGTACCGTCATCGAGGACACCGAATCTTCTTTGGATCTGGCCATTCACGGCTGGCGATTGCTGAACTATCCGGAACGCCTGAGCTACTCGGCAACTCCGCCGGACTTCGGATCGCTGAGCATTCAGCGTCGACGCTGGGCCAACGGAGGTCTGCTGATCCTGCCGAAGCTGTGGCGCAACGGTCGTGAGCGCAGCCGTCGTGGCGAACACGGCAGCACCTTCCAGACCCTGCTACGAGTCAATTACATGGCCTCGACGTGTTGGAGCAGCATCGGATTGGTCTTCCTGTTGGCCTATCCGTTCAACAGCAAATTGCTGAGCCCGTTGGTCATTCTGGCCGCGCTTCCCTACTTCCTGGCCATGGCCAGCGACTTGAGGCATTGCGGCTACAAACGCAGCGATGCCCTGCGGATCTATGGCTTCAACCTGATCCTGCTGCCGGTGAACCTGGCCGGCGTGTTCAAGTCGTTGCAGCAAGCGATTACCGGCAAGAAGATTCCCTTTGCCCGGACGCCTAAAGTCAGTAATCGGACGGCCACGCCGTTGCTATTTGCCTTGTCTCCGCTGCTCATCATCGGGTATTCGGTGCTGACCGTTATTCGGGACTATCACCACCAGAACTGGGGGAACCTCGCCTTCGCGGGCTTCAACGCACTTGCTGCCAGTTACGCCGTTCTCGCCTTTATGGGACTGGGTAATACGCTGGTCGACATCTGGCTCGGATTCGTGGAGCGGCTCTACGTGAGCGAGCGCACCGAGAAGGTTCAGGTCGTGCGTCGCAAGCGGGTACTGGCACCGGCGGCCGAGCCCAGCTGGCAGGACGTGCTCTACCGGGGAGCGGCAGCTACTGACACCGGGGCCTACTTCGAAGGCGGCGGTTCATTCAAAATTCTGGCTATGCCGCCGGCGGCTCCGCCTCAGCACAATCGTCGGACCACTGACCGAAATCCGGTGGACCGTGATATGCACCTGGAGCGTCGCGATCGCCGTTCCGGTGATCGAGCGGGTACCGCTGCCGACCGGGTGGGTAGCGCCGCGGATCGATCGGGCGGCGGCCCGGATCGAGCCGAGCAGCTTTAATCGCTGGCGTCGAGCAGGCGCCGAAGGGCCGGCAGCATGGCGCTCAGGTCCTGCGCTGTCCGTACGATCAGAATTCCGGCCTCGGCCGTCGGCTGATCGGCGAAGATCGTCAATACTTCGCGCATGGCGTCGTCGAACTCGCGTTCGGGGCTCGTGGATTCCGCGCGCAGCCAGCGCCGCAGAACGTGATTGTGAGCGGTAACCACGGCATTGGCCATCAGTTCGGCACGCAGCAGCGACTGTCCTTCGCCTAGCCACTGCCCGATGAACTCGGTGAACAGCCGTTGGTATTGGCGGATTCCGGCCGTCTCTCGCGCCCGCAGTGCGGCGACGTTCTTGGCCAGGGCGTAGCGCTGGCGCGCTCGTTGACCGTCAGCCAGGTAGCTGCGTAGCACCAGGCGGGCGGCTTCCACCATGGCGATCAGGGCGGTGTCGGCCGTTGCCGTGGCCAGTCGGCCGTTGACAGCGGCCAGGATCGCGTCGTGATCGGGGAAGATCGCATCTTCTTTGGTCCTCAGATTGCGAAAGAACGTCGTGCGTCCGACCCCGGCGTGTTCAGCGATGTCATCGACGGTTGTCTTGTCGTAGCCGCGCGTGTCGAAAAGATCGAAGGCGGCGTCGATGAGGCGTTCCTTCACCGACGGCTGGCTGATCGAGGTCATCCATCCCACTTTCTCGCTCGTGGTGTGTACTTAGTACCTTACAATCGGTATGTAGTACCACAATGGGAGGCGTTAGTGAAAAAGATCGGTGTCGTCGGATGTGGCCTGATGGGGTCCGGTATCGCCGAGGTCTGCGCGCGAGCCGAACTCGAGGTGATCGTGGTGGAATCGAGCGACGCGGCGGCAGCCGCGGGCCTGGACCGGATCACCCGCTCGCTGCAGCGAGCCGTCGAGCGTGGCCGAATCAGCTCCGCCGAGGATGTGTTGGCCCGGGTGTCGGTCGTGACCGAACTCGAGGCGCTGGCCGATCGTGAGCTGGTGGTCGAGGCGATCGTCGAGGATGAAACCGCCAAGGTCGCGCTGTTCAACCGCCTGGACGAGGTGATTGTCTCGCCGCAGGCCGTGCTGGCCTCCAACACATCCTCGATTCCGATTATGAAACTGGCGGTGGCGACCTCGCGTCCGGCCAGCGTGATTGGCATGCACTTCTTCAATCCGGTGCCGGTGCTATCGCTGGTCGAGCTGGTGCCAAGCCTGCTCACAGGACCGGATACGACGCAGCTGTGCCGTGCCTTCGTCCAAGACACCCTGGGCAAGTATGCGATCGACTGCCAGGACCGAGCCGGGTTCGTGGTGAACGCTCTACTGATTCCCTTTATTCTCTCGGCCATTCGGATGGTTGAATCCGGATTCGCGACGCCGTCTGACATTGATGAAGGGCTCGTTCGGGGTTGCGCCCACCCGCAAGGACCGTTGGCCTTGGCCGACCTGATCGGGTTGGATACGACCAAGGCAGTGGCTCAATCGCTGTATGAGGAGTTCAAGGAACCGCTGTATGCCGCGCCGCCCTTGCTGGCTCGGATGGTCGAGGCCGGCCTGCTCGGCCGCAAGACCGGCCGTGGCTTCTACACCTATTCCTGATCGGAGCAACTGTGAGTAACGTGAACTTCGATCTCTATCGACTCAGCGATGAGCATCAGGCGTTGCGTGAGGCCGTCCGCGAGCTGGCGACCGACAAGATCGCTCCCCACGCGGCAGAAGTGGACGAGCAATCGAGCTTTCCCCAGGCGGCCTATGAGGCTTTGAAGGCCGGCGACTTTCATGCGCCGCACATACCAGTCGAGTACGGCGGGGTCGGGGCCGACGCCCTAGCGACTTGCCTGGTCATCGAAGAGGTGGCGCGGGCCTGCGCGTCGTCATCCTTAATTCCTGCGGTGAACAAGCTGGGAACGATGCCGCTCCTGCTGGCTGGTTCTGATGCGGTGAAGCAGGCCTATCTGCCGGCCGTGGCTCGCGGGGACGCATTGTTCTCCTATGCCCTGTCCGAGCGGGAAGCGGGCAGCGACACCGCCGGCATGAGATGCCGGGCGCGTCCGGATGGCGATGACTGGCTGCTGGATGGCCACAAGACCTGGATCACCAACGCCGGAGTGTCGCAGTACTACACGGTCCTGGCCGTGACCGACCCGGACGGGCCGCGAGGTGGCAATGTCAGCGCCTTCGTAGTGGAGAAGTCTGACGAAGGCTTTACGTTCGGTGAGCCGGAACGCAAGCTCGGAATCAAGGGATCTCCTACCCGTGAACTGCACTTCGATCACGTTCGAGTGCCCGGTGATCGCATCATCGGTGAGCCCGGCGAGGGGCTGAAGATCGCCTTGCGCACCTTGGATCACACTCGCGTCACCATCGGGGCCCAAGCCATCGGCATTGCTCAGGGCGCCTTGGACTTCGCTGTCGGCTATGTGCGGCAACGTCGGCAGTTCGGGCGCGCACTGGCCGAGTTCCAAGGCTTGCAGTTCATGCTGGCTGACATGGCAATGACTCTGGAGGCCGCGCGGCAGTTGGTGTACGCCGCGGCTGCGAGGTCTGAACGCGACGATGCTGATTTGGCCTTCTTCGGCGCGGCCGCCAAGTGCTACGCCTCCGACGTTGCGATGCAGGTAA
>Ga0068863_100001825_pt1 | contig 21153 bp, 27 predicted proteins | sample KBSSwiS62_FD_66596 | JGI IMG/M metagenome (GOLD analysis project Ga0068863, IMG submission 66596) | Switchgrass rhizosphere microbial communities from Kellogg Biological Station, Michigan, USA - KBS Switchgrass S6-2 | ecosystem: Host-associated > Plants > Roots > Rhizosphere > Soil ...
TTCGCGGGGGCGTGGACCTCCGAGACCAGGCACGACCCGTTCCTGCAGTGCCTCCAGGCCGCGATGTCCACCGAGACGATCACCATCGGCACCGCGATCGCGATCGCGTTCGCGCGCTCCCCGATGACGCTGGCCGCCAGCGGCTACGACCTGGCGCGGTACTCGAAGGGTCGGTTCGTGCTCGGCCTCGGCTCCCAGATCAAGCCCCACATCGAGCGCCGCTTCTCCATGCCGTGGTCAGCGCCCGCGGCGCGCATGCGCGAGCTGATCCTCGCCATGCGAGCCATCTGGGCCAGCTGGCACGAGGGCGAGAAGCTCAGCTTCCGCGGCGACTTCTACACCCACACGCTGATGACGCCGTTCTTCACGCCCGAGCGGCACGACTACGGGCCGCCGCCGGTGTTCCTCGCGGCTGTCGGCGAGAAGATGACCGAGGTCGCCGGCGAGGTCGCCGACGGCTTCTTCGTGCACGCGTTCACCACGATGCGCTACCTCGAGCAGGTCACCCTGCCAGCGCTGCTGCGCGGGCGGGCCAAGGCGGGGAAGGACGGCTTGGACGGCTTCGTCGTCAACGGCCCGTCGTTCGTCACCGTCGGCCGCACCGAGGAGGAACTGGCCACCGCTGTCCAGGGAACCAAGGCACAGATCGCCTTCTACGGTTCGACGCCGGCCTACCGGCCCGTGCTGGAGCTGCACGGCTGGGGTGACGCTCAGGACGAGCTCAACGCGCTGTCCAAGCAGGGCCGCTGGGACGAGATGGCAGACGTGATCACCGACGAGATGCTGCACGAGTTCTCGGTCGTCGGCACGCCCGCCGAGGTCGGGCCGAAACTCGTCGCGAAGACCGGCAAGGTCTGCGAGCGCCTCACGTTCTACAGCCCCTACGAGAGCGAACCGTCGCTGTGGCCGGAACTGCTGGCCGCCGTAAAGGCCGCGGGCTGAGCCGCCGGCCGGTTCCGGCACTTAAGCAGGGGGACGGCAGGGGAGCATGCAGACACAGGAACGGGCGCGGCGTGATCCTGCTCGCCTCGAGCAGGCGCGGTATCCCTGGGTACACGACATCCGCGCCCGGTTCGCGGACGTGGACAACCTGGGCCACATCAACAACGTGGCGGTCGTTGCCTACTACGAGGATGCCCGGGCCGCGTTCAACAACAAGCACCTCGGCCTGTTCAGCCTGGCCGGCTCCGTGAAGGCCGGGCCGTTTCATTTTCTGCTCGCCCGGTCAAGCGTCGACTACCTGGCCGAGGCGCACTATCCCGGCACCTTCCAGGTTGGCGTCGGCATCGGGGCGGTCGGGCGATCGTCGGTGGTCTACCTCGCGGGGCTGTTCCGTGACGGTGCCTGTCTCGGCCTGTCGGAGGCGGTCATGGTCCACCGGGTGGCGGGTGCGACGACCCCTGTGCCGGCGGACCGGCGCGCGCTGCTGGAGAGGATGGCCTTCCGCTCCGGGAATTGACCAGTGCGGCCGCACGTTTGCTCCTTGATGCCAGGTCTGTCAGCATTCGGAACTATTCGGGAGCGTCGGAGCGAATCATGAGTGTCTACGACTACACGGTCGCCACCGCCGACGGTGGCACCCGATCGCTCGGCGACTTCGCCGGCAAGACGCTGCTCATCGTCAACGTCGCCAGCAAGTGCGGTCTCACCCCGCAGTACGAGGGTCTCCAGGCCCTCTACAAGGACCTGCAGGGCAAGGGCCTGGAGGTTCTCGGCTTCCCCTGCAACCAGTTCCTTGAGCAGGAGCCGGGCACCGACGCCGAGATCCAGGAGTTCTGCCAGGCCACCTACGACGTGACCTTCCCGGTCTTCAGCAAGATCGACGTCAACGGCCCGGACGCCGCGCCGCTGTACAGCTACCTGCGGGCAGAGGCGCCCGGCGACTTCGGTCCGCAGTACGAGGGCCTCTACGACTTCATCTCGACGACCTTCCCGGACCGGATCGGCACCGACCAGATCAAGTGGAACTTCACCAAGTTCCTGGTCGGGAGCGACGGCGAGGTCATCCGTCGCTATGAGCCGCCGGTCACCCCGGACGCAATCCGTCCGGACCTCGAGGCCCTGCTCGGCTGACCTTGTTCGGCTGACCCTGTATTGCCGGCCCTGGTCGGCTGGCTTCGGTCCGGCTGGCTGTGCTCGTCGCTCGGCCGTCTGTTCTCGCTGAGCAGACGGCCGAGCGGTGGGGCGCCTGTCCTGGCCGGGCGATTCTGGACTCCTGCCTTGGCTGTGCGGGTGGGCGCACTGCTCGGCAGGCCGGTCACTGTTCTTGCCTGTCCATCGTGTCGTGCAGGTCCTACATGTTCGCTCGGGACGGCTTTCAGCTGGCGCGCGAGCCGCGGTCAGCGCGCGGCCACGAGGTGGATCGGCGGTGATTGCGGATCCGGGGTCGCGGCGACCTGGCCGGTGGACGCGAGCACGGTGACCGTGCCGTCGGCGCTGGCGACGGTTGGGGCCAGTTCCCGGTCGACCCACTGTTCCTTGCCGGTCGCCGCCGGAGTCGCGTAGAGCGCCACGATGACCACTCGGCTGCCCGCGGCCGTGCCCGGTGTCTTCCGGGTTGTCAGCCGGTGTGGCACGCCCGTCAGCCCGGTCGCCCCGGTGAGCCCTCGCAACGCGGCGCCCGTGGCGGTGATGATCAGTTGCGCCCGGATCGGGTGTGAGGCGTCGACCGGGTAGGAGACGTCACCGGCGTCTGTCGACAACACGAGCCTGGCCGATTTCGTCGGCTGGGGTGCCGGGTCGACGGTGAGGTCCAGCGTCACGGTCTTCCCGACCTGGGTGGCCAGTTGTTCGATCCGTGCACCGGCCGGCGAGTCCGGAGTGCGGTTGTAGGCCGCCGGGATACGGAGCAGATAGGTCGGCCGTTTCGGGTTCCGCGCGACAACGGCCTGGTCGGCCTTGCCGCCCCGGGTGACCGCCCAGAGCACCCGGCCGTCGAGATCCGGCCCGTTCGCGGCCAGCGACGTCGGGTGCATGAGGTAGACGGGGTCGACCGACAGAAAGACCAACGGCCGGCCGGGCAGCGCGTCGACGATCCGGCTGACGTTCCTGTCATGCCGAGCGAGCGTCACGTCGGCCGGTACCGCGGTCGCGAGTACCAGGCAGGTAAGCCCGGCGATCACCGTCACCGCCGCGCCGCCGAGCCTCGGTCGCCAGTCCGCGAGGTCGACGAGCCCGCGGGCGCCGAGTTGGACCAGCACGGCCAGCACCGGCAGTAGGTAGAAGGGGCCGAGGTAGCGGATGCCGCCCCACAGGAAGGCGGCGTTCCATCCTCCCCAGAAGGCGACATAGCCGGCCAGGAATACCAACGCACCGACGCCGAGCATGGCTCCGGCTGCCCCGACGCGGCGCCGGACGAGCGCCCCGATCGCGCAGCCGAGCAACACCACCCCACCGCAGGCCCAGCCACCCAGCAGGAACAGGTGGAAACCGACGGAGGAGAGCCCGTCGGCCAGCGTGAAGTGGTGCGCCCGGTCCGTCGGGTAGAGCTTGCGAATCCCGAAGCCCATCTTGTCCTTGGGCTCGAGGTAGGTGAAGGGCAACCGGAAGGCTGAGCCGGTCGCCGCGGCGTCGAAGGCGAGCAGCAGTGCCGCCGGCACGGCAAGGCCCGCGCACACGCGTACCGTCAGCCAGCGGCGGCCGGACCCCGCTTTCACGAAGGCCCAGACGGCGAGTGGCGCCAGCAGCGTCACGACGTCCAACGGCCGCACCGTAGCGGCCGCGCCCGCGGCGAGCCCAGCACCGAACAACACCCAGCCACGGCGGTCACCCCAGCCCCGGCGCGACGCCGCGTCCTGGGCCGCGAGGCCCCGCAGCAGCCCGAGCACGGCCACTTCGATCAGAACCAGAACCGGCAGGTAGGCAAGCAGCATGCCATCGAGCAGCACGACCAGCGGCGACGCGGTGAACAGCGTCGCCGCGACGGCCGCGACCCGACGGTCGTCGAACAGCGCGAGCCCGAGCCGGTAGGTGACGACGACGGCGAGCGCGGCGATCACGGCCAGGCCGGCGCCGAAGCCGCCGGTGACCAGCAGGCTCACCGCGAACAGTGCCGGCACGAACGGCGTGTACTTAAGCACGTAGTGGCCGTGTACCGCTCTCGCGAGCCAGGGCGCGAACGAGCCAGCCGGATCGCCGGCGGTCGGGAACAGCTTGCCGGACGCCAGGGTCTGTGCCTGCAGCCGGTAGAGCGCCTCGTCGTTGTTCACTGACAGATGCGGGAAGAGCAGATACTTGACCAGCAGTGCGGTCGCGGCGGCGACCAGCGCCAACACCGCGACATACCGGCCGGCCGGGCTGACCGCCCGCAGTCGAGCGGCGATCGCGGCGCCGCGCCGCCTCGGGCCGTTGCCGGGAGCGTCAGCCCTGGGCGAGCTGTCGGCAGGCTCGGAGCCCGGCGAGGTCCGTTGACCGCCGATAGGCGCGTCGGACCCGGGTTCGGCCGCGTCCCCGCTACGAGGCGCGGGCGCCGCGACGGTGCGCTCCGAGACGGCAGCCAGAGTGGCCTGCCCTTCTCGGTCATCACGCACGTCTCTCACCGGGGTCAGCGTATCCGCCACCTCGCGCGGCTCCGGACCCGGGCGAGGTGGCTTCCGCGTCCGCTTCTCGTGACGTCGACGCCGCGGCGCGCCGACCGGGCGGCCTGAGGCTCGGCCGGCCAGACCGCCGGAGCGGGCAGGCCTTGCCCGGCGCCGCACAGCCACTGCTACCTGTCCTCGTCGGTGGTGACTCCGGTCGCCCAGTCGTCAGCCACCTCGCCGGTCAGGTCTTCGGCGGCGGCGTTCGCTGGGGACGACCCGGTGAACGACTCTCCGTCCGTCCAGGGCGCGTCGGGGGAGGGTCCCAGCCCGTCCGCCGCGGCGGACGCCGGAGCATCACCGGGCGCGACTGTCCCGCCGGCGACCGCCGCATCTGGCGCACCGGGCTGCGCGGCCATGGCCCCGTCGCCCCGCACGGCCCGGTTGATCCGGGCGGGATGCCAGGTGAGCTCGAGGCCGACAGCCTCAGCCTGGATCTCGTAGCGACGACGGCGCTCGCCCTGCGCGTTCTCGTAGTCATCCTGCTGCAGCCGGCCATGCACCAAGGCGCGGTCCCCCTTGCCGAGGCTCGCGGCCACATGTTCGGCCAGCCTGCGCCAGCAGACCACGGTGAGGAACAGCGGCCGGCCGTCGACCCAGCGGTCTTCCTTGCGGTCGTAGCGCCGGGGAGTGGATGCCAGGCGAAACGAACAGACGTAGGCGCCCGTGGGCGTGACCTTCAGATTCGGGTTGTCGATGAGGTTGCCGGTGACGGTGAGGGTCGTCTCCAACATGCTGACCTCCTGGGACAGGGGCTGTGGACGAGGGCCCGCCGGACGGGCCGCGCCGGCACGGCGTGCTCGGCGCGACGTCAGGATCGCTGGCCACCTGGGATGAGGAAAGGCGCTCGGCGCTTGCTGTGGACGGCACCGATCTGTCCACAGGCTGGCGCCGCCGAGGAGAGCGATCGGGTAGATCTGGGAACATCCACCTCCAAGATGTGGTTGCCAGCCAGCAGCGACAGGTGCGGCGCCGGGCGGGCTTTTGGTTTTGCTCGTCAACGGCAGGTATGAGCGGCGCCACAGGCGGGTGCCGTGGAGCGTCGCGTGCGGAGACGCCACCTGCGTGGGAAGTTCACGGTTCGATCCGGCCTGGACCCGTCGTACCCGTGAGCGGAACGTAAGGGCGACCGAGGCGGGGCCTGGCGAGACCAGCGAAGGGACGAAGATGTCGCGTGCAACGAGCACCACGCAGCCGTCGGCGACCGCCAGCGGGACCTTCCAGCTGGGTGGGGACGTGACCGTCAACCGCCTCGGCTACGGCGCCATGCAGATCACCGGCCCCGGGGTGTGGGGCCCGCCCGCCGACCCGGACGGGGCGGTGCGGGTGCTGCGGCGGGCCGTCGAGCTGGGCGTCAACCTCATCGACACGGCCGACTCCTACGGGCCGTATGTGAGCGAGGAACTGATCGCCAAGGCGCTCCACCCGTACCCGAGCGACCTGGTGATCGCGACCAAGGCGGGCCTCACCCGGACCGGTCCGAACGTCTGGATTCCGGTGGGCCGCGACGCGTATCTGCGTCAGGAGGTCGAGATGTCGCTGCGCCGGCTGAAGGTGGAGCGGATCGACCTGTTCCAGCTGCATCGGATCGACCCGCGCACCCCGGTCGAGGAGTCGCTCGGGGAGCTGAAGAAGCTTCAGGACGAGGGCAAGATCCGCCACATCGGCCTGTCCGAGGTCACCGTCGACCAACTGGCGCATGCCCGCACGATTGTCGACGTCGTCAGCGTGCAGAACCGGTACAACCTCGCCGACCGCGCCTCGGAGGATGTGCTGCAGTACGCGGAACGCGAGGGTCTGGGCTTCATCCCGTGGTTCCCGGTCGGCACCGGCAGGCTCGCGCGGCCCGGCGGCCCGCTCGACCAGGTGTCGGCGTCGCATGGCGCGACGCCGGCCCAGCTCGCGCTGGCCTGGCTGCTGCGGCGCTCACCGGTCATGCTCCCGATTCCGGGCACGAAGTCCGTGTCGCACGTCGAGGAGAACATCGCCGCCGCCGAGCTCAGCCTCACCGACGAGGAGTTCGCGGTTCTGGAGGCGGCCGGCCGCTGACGCGATACCGATCCTCGCGGTCCGCACCCGATGGGTGCCCCCGTCCATCGGCCGGCCTGCCCTGACGTGTCGACGCCGTCTGCTGTCCTGGGTGACCTGGACGGGGGTGCCGGTTCGGGCTCCGAAGCGCCGGACCGGTCTCGGCCTCGGCTCCGGAGTCCGACCGGCGTTTGTGATCCAGGTCGCGTGTATCGGGACCTTTAGCCTGTGGCACAGACACTCCAGCACGGGCATCATCGGCGTGGCCCGCACAAGGGGGGGCGCCGTGACCGTGCTGCGCGCTCTCGTGGGTCCCGCCAGCCGTCGACGGCCGCGCAGCAGCGGCCTGACATGACGACCTGTCGCGGACACGGGCCGTTTCGTCCACCCCGTGTGGCCAACGCGAGGCCGCACAATGGAGGATGAGCGCCCGTAGCTCAGCGGATAGAGCGAGTGCCTTCTAAGCACTGGGTCGCAGGTTCGATCCCTGCCGGGCGCGCACAGCATCACTGACCTGCACCGCACCGTAGTAATACGGACGGCACACGTCAAGCTCTGCGTTTCCGGACGTAGTAGTTTCACTTTTCGTGGCGAAGATCGTTGAGGGCGCTGACCCCGTATGGGAGCTCCTCGTCTCGGGCTGGCTGCAGTCCCTGACGGCGGAGGGCAAGGCCCAGGAGACCCTGACCGCCTACGGCAAGGCGGCGACCGCGCTGATCAACTGGATGATGGCTCTGCCGCCTCCACCTTCGGGCTACGCGACGCCCGGCTCCCGTCGGGCCGCCCGCGCGGCCGCGGCCGCCGCCGGCCAGGACCGCATCCCCATCTACCGCCCCGCCGGCGCCGAGGGCATCACCCAGGACCACATCGAGCGGTTCCTCGTCGAGTGGGGCTCCGAGACGACCCGCCTCGGCAAGCCCCGGTCCGACTCGGCGATCAACCAGTACTTCCGGTCGCTGCAGCAGTGGTTCGCCTGGCTGATCGCCGACGAGGAGATCGAGGCCTCGCCGATGGCGAACCTGAGCCCGCCTAAGATCGGCGAGCGGCTACGCCCGATCCTCGCCGCCGACGAGATCACCGCTCTCCTCAAGGCCTGCCAGGCCGACAAGACAATCGGCGGCGTCCGCGACGAGGCGATCATCCGGGTACTCGCCGACTCCGGCGGCCGCCGCTCCGCGATCGCCGGCCTCGACGTCGATGACGTCGACATCGAGAAACGGCTGCTCACCGTGATCTCCAAGGGCGACCGCGAGCACCAGATCTCCATCGGCCTGACGACCGCGAGGGTCCTCAACCGCTACCTGCGCAAGCGCGCGGCCTGGCGCTCGGGAAAGCGCACCGGGCAGCAGCCCATACAGCACAACGGTCTCTGGATCTCCTGGCGCACCGGCGACCGCCTCACCCCCGACGGTCTCTACCAGGCCGTCCAGGCCCGCGGCCGCGAGATCGGCATACGCGTCCATCCCCACCTGTTCCGCCACACCCTCGCGCACGAGTGGCTCGACGCCGGCGGCGGCGAGCAGACCCTCATGGACCAGATGGGCTGGAGCTCTCCGCAGATGCTCAAGCGCTACGGCGCCGCCGGCCGCGCCAAGCGCGCCCACCGCGAACACGACCGCCTCGGCCTCGGTGACCGGTACTGAGAGTCCGTCAGTCACATGTGACCGATGATCAGTCACATGTGACTGATCATCGGTCACACCCAGGTCACACCCTCGCCTTGCTGCTGTGGGTGACGGGATGGTCATGTTGCGCGCGCTCGGCGCCGGAGGGGTTTCCGGCGTCGAGCGGGCGCTTCCACCGGACCCGGGGGCGGCCTCTGATGAAGCGCGGCGAGCTTGTCGCACTGCTCGGCCCGAAGCTGCACACCCTCACCTGGCAGCGGCCCGCCGCGGCGCCGCCAGATGTGGACGCGCCGGCTATCGCCGAGGTCGCGTCCGGGGTCCTGATCCGGGGTCCTGGTGACCAGCAGGAGCTGATCCTGACCACGCCGGAGTGGCGGCTCCTGCACGACGCGATCCGCGCCGGCGAGTATGCCGGCACGGTCGACCGAGGAGGACGACCATCGTGACCGTGACCATGCCCGACCCAGTCCGGCCGGCCCCGCTGGCGGAGCCGATCCGCATGCTGTGGCTCGAGGTGACCGGCCGCTGCCAGCTGACCTGTACGCACTGCTACGCCGCGTCGTCCCCGACCGGCAGCCACGGCTCGATGCACCTCGCTGAGTGGATCGAGGTCATCACCCAGGCCGCGGCCGCCGGCGTCGAAAAGGTGTGCCTGATCGGCGGCGAGCCGACCCTGTACCCGGCGTTCCCCGAACTCGTCGCGGCAGCGCTCGCCGCGGGCCTGGCCGTCGAGGTCTACACCAACCTCTACGCGCTGCCCGCGCGCGTCTGGGACACGCTCACCCAGCCAGGCGTGTCGGTCGCGACGTCCTACTACGCCGCCGAGCCCGCCGGCCACGACGCCATCACCGGACGCTCCGGCAGCCACGCCCACACCCGGACCAACCTCCGCCGGCTCGTCAACGCCGGAGTGCCCGTCCGCGCGGGTGTCATCGCGACCGCCGGCGACGACCAGGCCGCCGCCGCGGTGGCTGACCTCGCCGAACTCGGCGTCGCAGCCAAGGTCGACCACGTCCGGCCGTTCGGCCGGGCTGCCGACCGGGACGACGAGGCGGGCAGTTGCGGGCGGTGCGGCCACGGGCGCGCCGCCATCGGCGCCGACGGGACAGTGACGCCCTGTGTGTTCACGCGCCAGGCCGTCGCCGGCAACGTGCGCACCGACGGGCTGCTCGGGGCATTGGGAAGCACGGCGTTCCGGGCGCAGGTCGCACGCCTCGACCGATCGCGGGCCCGCGTGGTGCGCAGGCCCGGCGCGGACGGCTGCAGCCCCGACGATTCGGCCTGCGGGCCGGACAGTGACGCCTGCGGGCCCGACTTCCCCGAGGTCGGCGCGTGACAGCCGTCGCCAACGAGGCGCCCGCCTGGACGGCGCTCGCCCGCGACCTCGCCGACACGGTGACCCATCCCGGCTCACGGTGGCATCCGGTCATCGCGGCGACGCCCCGCCATCTGTTCGTGCCGGCCTGGTGGACCCGGGCGGACGACGGGTGGCAGCTGCGCCGCGGCCCGCTCACCGACGTGTACGCCAACACCTCGCTGGTGACCCGCGTCGGCCCGCATCATGCCGATCACGACTACCCGCCCGACGGACCACCCATCGGGCGGTCGACCTCGTCGTCAACGCTGCCGTCACTGTTGCTGACGATGTACCGACACGCGCAGCTCGCCGAGGGCCACGACATCGCCGACATCGGCACCGGCTCGGGCTACGGTGCGGCCCTGCTCGCCGGCCGGTACGGCGCCGGCCACGTCACCACCATGGACGTCGACCCATACCTCATCGAGGCCGCGGCGGGCACGCTCGCGATGATCGGCCTAGCCCCGGACACCCAGGTCGTGGACGCGACCGGGCCACTGCCCGGCACCTACGACCGGATCATCTCGACCGTGTCCGTGAAGTCGATCCCGCCGTCCTGGCTTGCGGCGCTGCGGCCCGGCGGACGGCTCGTCACGACCATCACCGGAACGTGGATGATCCTCACCGCCTCGCGAATGCCCGACGGCGAATTCCGGGGCCGCGTGGCCCCGGACTGGGCCGGTTTCATGCCCACCCGGTCCGGCCTCGACTACCCGCCCGAGTGGGCCGACTTCGACGACCTCGCGATCCGGCAAGGCGAGGAGGTCAGCGCCGGCCGCTACCCGGTCCTCGACATCGCCGACGCCTGGGAGCTGTCCACGATGCTCGCGCTCACCGCCGGCGTCGACGTCGCCCACCGCTACCTGCCACCCGGCCCCGACGGAATCCATACGGCACTACTGGCCCACCCAGACGGCTCGTGGGCCAGGGCCACCGGCCACGGCGCCGACCAGCCACTCGTGCACCAGGGCGGCCCACGGCGACTGTGGGACCTGCTCGACCAGACCCGCGACGATTGGGTACGCATGGGCATGGCCCCATGGCTCGGCGCCCACGCCCTGGTGAAACCAACCGGCGCCGTGGCCCTCGCGATGGGCAACTGGCGGGCGGTAATCCCCGCAGCAGCACCCGGCCGATAGCTCGCGGCCGCGACGGCCGAGGCCTCCGCCCCAACGACGTGGCGGAGGCCTCGGCCGTCGCGCGCTTACGGCCGTTCGCTGCCGGCCCGGTGCGCTACCTGGTCGCCGCTGTCCCGGCTGGCCCAGGCGTCGCGGGTGACCTCATAGACGAAGTTGTCCGCCCACGGCCCGATCTTGTCGGCCTCGCCAATGAAGGTCATGCCGAGCGCACGGGCAACACCCTGCATCCCGGCATTGTTGCGGTTGGTGAAAGTGATGATCCGATCGACATCAAGATGGTCAAAGCCCCAGGCGACCGCTGCGGTCGCGGCCTCGGTACCGAGGCCTTGGCGCCACCGGTCACGACGCACCGAGACGGCGACCTCGACGCCCGGCCAGCCGGGACCGAAATAGAGCCCTGCGCGGCCGAGGAACTCTCCGGTCGCCCGATCCTGCAGCGCCCACATCCCGTGCCCGCGCAGCGGCCACATGCCGATCAGGTGGGTAACGAGCCGCTCCGTCGAATCGCGGCCGAACGTCCCGTCGAGGTAGCGCATGGTGTCGGCGTCGCCGTTCATAGCGGCATACGGGTCGACGTCGGCCGCGCACCAGGCACGCAGGACGAGCCGGGCGGTCAGCACCGTCGGGACGACGATGGCGGATGGCTCACCGAGGGCATAGTGAGTCATCAGGCGCCTCGAACGAGGGCCAGTCGGGGTGCACTGGCGACAAGGTGGACGTCGGGTATCCCAAAGGTCAGGGTCATAGTCTTCTCCCGGGCAGGGCTCAGACCTGCCTCGTTTGCCAGGTCTCACGGCTAACAACGTGAATGCCTTTGAGCGCGCCATGAAGCTGCTCGGTCCGGTCGAGGCGCATGCCCAGCCTTTCGGCGACGCGCACAGATCGCAGGTTCACGGGCGCGATGACAGAGACCACCTCGACCAGGTCGGGCCTCGTGCTGAACGCCCAGCCGATCGCCGCCGCGCCTGCTTCGGTCGCATAACCACAGCCCCACCAGGGCCGACCGATGAACCAGACAGCTTCGACGCCGGGCCAGCCGGGCTCATCCCAAAGACCGGCGCGGCCGATGAGCTGGCCGGTTGCCCGCTCGACGACTGACCATGGACCGACACCGGTCAAAGCCCAGCAGCCGATGTTTCCAGCCATCGCGTGCCAGACCGCATCGCGGTCCGCGACCCGCCCCCCGATGTGATGAACGAACTCCGGATCAGCCCAGATTGCGGCATACCCGTCGAGGTCGCGTGCCTCGATCGGCCTCAGGACCAAACGAGCAGTCGTAAGGGTCGGGATCTGCGTCATGAGGTCGCCGCCGGAAGTGCTAGCCCGCGGTGCCCGAGTGCATCAGCGAACGCGGCTACCTCGGGAATGCCGTGATACCTGGGCGCCAACCGGTCCCGGATGTTGGCGGCCTTGGTGAGTACAGTGTGGGTGGGATTGCTATCGACGATGCCCCGCGCCATCGCGGCGGCCGCTGCCGGGTCGGGCTGCGGACCAAGGAGATGCGTCATCGCATAGGTCAGCTCGGCGTGCTGCGCCTCCTCGACGCTATAGTCGCCGCCGCGGCGTGCATATCGATCAACAGCGATGGCTGCCCATTCGCGTGCCATGCCGAGGTCGCCGATCACGACTCCGACCCCTGCGCGAAACATCCCGACGCCCGCCTCGCCGACCGGCGTCGACCCGGGCATGGGCGCCCAGCTGCCTGCCGTACGTTCCATCTCGCTGAGGGCCAGACGAGCAGCAGAGACGTCGCCGAGCGCGCCATAGGCTCTGGCCCGGTAGGCCGCGATCCTGGCATCCATATAAGGATGCCGGGTCCGGCCGACCTCCTCAAGGACCGTTAGCGCGGTGGTATATCGCTTTGACCAGTATGCGATCGAAGACCGCAGCGCTGCGATGCTGAGAATGAGCACCGGTTCGCCGACCTCGTCGGCATACCGGCTAGCCAAGCCAGCGAACCGGCGCGCCGACCGCATATCGGCGGAATTGAACGCCAGCCGTCCGAGGAAGTACGAGAACTGACCTCGCAGCTCCAGGACCCGCGGCCGCGTCTTCAATGAAACGTACCCATCCAGCATGGTCCCGAGTTGCCGCCAGCGACCCGCGACCTGCGGGAGCAACTGTGCATGTGGCGCCGAACCATATAGGACTGCAATTTCATCCACGTCAGAATCGATCTCATCAAGAGTCCCGATGTCTGGCTCGCCTGAGTCGATGCTTTGCTGAGTCTGGAGTGCGAGCGCTGAGAGCGCGCCCAACTCAAGAAAGTTTCGGCGGTTCGTGGCTGCCTCCTCCCTGTCCGTGGATGCGCTATCGGACCGCGCAACCTCCACTGTCCCAGGCTGACGGGTCCGCGCAGTGGCTAGCAGCGCGACTAGGGCACCGCCGGCGCCGAGTTCACGGTCAAACGCGGCGAGCATCGACTTGGACGGTGCGCTCCAGCCGCGTTCGCACTTGGAGATGATCGTCCGGGTCGACTCGCGGTCCCAGCCGGTCATCCGGGCGGCGAGGCCGCTTTGGGTCAGCCTCGACGCCTCGCGCCATCGGCGCAGCTCCGCTCCCAATCGAGCCAAAGGGTCTTCGTCCATCCGCGCGCCCCCGTCACATGTGACAGATGATCAGTCACATGTAAGTGTTGATCACTCACATGTGGGTGGAACAACTCACACACTTGGCTAACGGATCGGGTCTGGGGTCAAATCGTCACCGTGGCCGACCGGAACATAGCCGCAGAGCGACCTCATGTCTGCACAACGCTGAAGTGCGACTCGCGTGTGGGCGAGAGCGTTACCACTCGTCTGGATCGACCGCCTTGGGGAAGGCGAGAAGGGTCTCGGCGATCCGCAGGGCCCCACGGGCCCGGATCGGCGACTGTGCCGCTAGCTTGTCCCAGATCGCGATCCAGCGCGCACGTTCAGCCGGTGCGATGTCGGAGTCGTCGATACCGGCCTCGGCGGCGTACTGGCGCACCTGCTCGGGCTCGCCCGTCACCGTGTCGAGATCGTCCCCGCCGGCAGCCTCGGTTGTGGGCGTTGGCGCGTCGGGCACCCACAAGCCCAAGTTTCGGCGGACGTCGATGATGTCGGCGTTCAGCGCTGCCGCGATCAAAGCGGCGCGTTCGTCACCGAACCGGTGCTTGCCTCCCTCGAGGTTGTAGAGCTGGGCAGGGGTGATCCCTAGGGCGCTCGCGAAGTCTCGCGCATGGATGCCCGCGGCGTTGCGGGCATCCCTCAGCCAGACGCCCGCCTGCCACTGACGCTCCCGCCGGAGCCGGTCGGGGTCCATCTCTGACGACATGCAGGTAAGTATCTCTTAACAAGAGCCAAGCAACACGCGAGTGCGTGGCTCAACTCTTCAAGTGTAGCTTGACAAAGTGGCACTTGACCAAGAATCTCTTGGTTCATGCAAGTTATGGATGTTGACGTTGCCGGCCTCCGCCGCGAGTGGGGACGACGGGTACGTGAGCGTCGGCTCCGGCTCGGGCTGACTCAGTCGGCGGTCGGGATGCGGGCGGGTCTGTCCGCGCAGCGGATCAACCAGGTTGAGCGGGCACGTCACGGTGCCAGCGACGAGGCGAGGATCCGTTTGGCCGCAGCGCTGTCGATGCCCGGTGACCCGGTACGCGTCGAGGATCTTTTCCCGTACCCCGCCGAGATCAGCCGGCTCGCCTCGTGACATCTCGTCGCCTGCCGGATGAGACCACGCGCCGTCTGGTCGCCCGGGCGGGCGGCTATGGCCGGGTCATCGCGGCCGGGTCGCCATCTGAGGTGAGCGCGCCGGCCCGCGCGGCGTTCTTGGCGAAGTTCGAGCGCGAGGTTGATCCGAACGGCGTGCTGGATGAGGCGACCCGCGCGGCGTTGGCGAAGTCGGCGCTCAGGCAGCAGATGACGCGGGTGTCTCTGGCAAGGGTGACGAAGTCGCGGCGACGCCGGGAGGCGGCGGCCGGCCGTACGGCCGAGCAGCCGGAGCAGGCGCCCGAGCAGGAGAAGCCGTCGATGACTTGGCAGGAGTTCCTCGCGAACCGCGGCCTCACCGGCGGTGAGTGATGTCCCGTCCAGACCAACGGGGGGCGGGTCTGGACGGGTCACCCCTGATGACCCCCTTCGACCCCTGTCCAAGAGCGAAGGAACTCATGACGACTCTACTGATGTCCGGTGAGCAGCGCCGCGCGCTGCTGCTGGCGCTGGCGACGAGGGCGGCCCGGTCGGGGCTGCGGGCGGACACACGGGCGGCGGTGCAGCACCTGGCGTGGCTGGCCCCGGAGTGCCCGCAGGAGGCGCGGGAGGCGGCGTGGCGGGAGCTGATCGAGGCCGCAGGCCGGACGCTGCCGGCGACCAAGGCCGAAGCGGTCGCCTGGTCGCGGACGCTGCGCCGCATCCAGCTCGTCCTGGTCCCGCCGCTGCTCGTCGGTGAGCAGGCACAGCAGCCGGTCGACGCCACGGTCGCGCTGTGAGGGCCGTTGTCCCGCCGGCGTCCTATCAGCTGGCGGTGGGGGAGCGGCTGCGCGCGGTCCGCCGGCAGCAGGGCCTGTCGCTGCACCAGGTGCAGGACAAGTCGGGTGGTCTGTGGCCGGCCGCGGTCGTGGGCTCCTATGAGCGTGGCAATCGGGCGATCACGGTCGAGCGGCTGGCCCGCCTCGCTGAGTTCTACGGCGTGCCCGTGTCGGCGCTTTTGCCACGGGGCCCGGCGGCCAGCCGGCCCCGGCTGGTGCTGTCGCTGCCCGCGCTCCTGGCCGCGCCACCGAAAGCGGACCCGGTCCGCCGCTACGTGCAGGCGATCCGCGCGCAGCGAGGCGACTGGGCGGGCGACGTGCTGTCGCTCCGCAGCGATGATGTCCAGGCGCTCGCCGCAGTGCTCGACACCGACACCGCCGGGCTGATTGACCAGCTCGCCGGGTGGGCGGTGCTCGCGCCGTCGTCGGTGATGTCGGTCAACGATTTGATCGGCTGGGCCGAGCCGTGGTGACCCCCACTGGCCAGCCGCCGGCCGGGCGTGCGGCGCAGATCGACGCGCTGCACACGGTCGCGGACTGGGCGGCCGCGCACCCAGGTCTGCCGATCGGTGAAATCTCCATCCGGCTGGGTGGCGTGGTCTGGGTCCACCTGTCGGCCGCGGGGCCGGACGAGGCGCCCGCCGCGTTGCGCGCGTTCGCCGCGACCCAGGAGGCGGCTGACCTGCGGCTCTTCGAGGTCCGTGACCTGTACGCCTCCCGGCGCGGCCGGCGGCTCGAGCTACGGGTGCCAGTGCCGGGCATCGAGCTGTTCCTGTGGTGCTACGAGACCGTGCGCGCCGCGCCGCCGGCTACTCGGCCGGTCGCTGCCTGCGCCCGGCCGTCCCAGCGGATGGCCGTCCGATGACCGCCCGGGCACGGGAGCCGACCACGGAAGAGCAGGTCCTGGCGGCCGCGCACGACGCGCAGATCACCGCGAACGGGCTGGGGTTCCCCGGGTGGACCTCGGCCGCGGTCGCTCGCCGGATCTGGCTGCTGTTCGACCGGGTCCTGCCGTCGGCGGTGCTGCTCGCGACGCTCGACCAGCTCATAGCCAGCGGGGACCTGGTCCACACGGTCACCGAGGCCGGGGTGTCGCTGTACCGGCTGGCCGCCCTGTCTGCGCCGAGACCGTCGGCGCCGGAGGCGCCGCTCCTGAGCCCCATCTCACTGACGAGAGGACACTCATGCCCCGAGACGTCGAGCCGTGAGCCCGGCGACCGCGCTTGAGATCGGCGTCTGGCTGCTCTACAGCCTGGGCGTCGCCGCGTTCGTGACATTGATCGTCTGGGCTGTCTACCTCGCGATCCTCGGCGTCCGGCGCTGTGCACGGGCACTGCGGCCGGCGCCGCGCGCGCCCGTGCCGGCGGCACGGGACGAGACGACGTTGGTCATCCGCACGCCCGGCCCGGGTCTCAGCCGCCGGTCGTGGCCGCTGGACCGCAGCCGTTGACCGGCACCTAGCCGCAGCCGCCGGGCTCTGCTCGGCGCCCACCGCCTTACCACCTCCTACCGACAGATTTCGAGGAGCCCCACTCGTGATCGACTTGCTGATACCGGCCGCGCTGCTGTGCATGGTGCTCGTCTTGCCCGAGATCCTGGCGCCCGTGGCCGTGCTGCGCCGGGGCCGGCCGCACGGGCCGGCCGGCACCCTCGCCGAGGTCGAGCCGTCGTCGGCGCCGCTGTCGATCCAGGCGAGCGCGCGGAGGGCGGAGTAGTGCCGTTCTTCCTGCTGTCCGATGACGCGCACGACCACCCGAAGGTCGAGGCGGCCGGGAACGAGGCGTTCGGTCTGTGGGCCCGGATGGGTTCCTACTCGTCGCGGCAGTTGACCAACGGGCGGGTGCCCGCGACCGTCGTCACGCGGTACGGCACGCCCGACTCGATCGCCCGACTGGTCGACGTCGGCCTCTTCGAGATCGAGGCCGATGCGAACGGCGAGATCGTCGCCTACGTCGTCCACGACTACCTCGACCACAATCCGTGCCGGCAGCAGATCCTCGACGACCGGCGCGTGAAGAAGGCCGCCGGGCTGGACCCCGAGCTCCGCGGCCGCGTGAAGGCGCGTGACGGCAACTGGTGCCGCTACCAGGGCTGCGGCCGGCTCGTGTCCTGGGGCGACCGGCGCACGTTCCGCGGTGGCGTGCTGGACATCGTCGACCCGGACCGGCCCGTCGACGTCGACAACCTCGTCGTGGCCTGCCGGGGCTGCCAGAAGGCCCACCGCGGCCGGTCCGCGGACGAAGCCGGGATGAGCCTCGGCCCGGCCCGCGGAGGCCAGCCCGGCGGCGGCCCCGGCCGGGGCTTCCGGCCGACGGCCACCAGGCCGACCTCGGGGCCCAACCCGGGAACGTCCCAGAACCGAGCCGGGTCCGATCCAGATAGCAGCCAGGTCCGATCCGAATCGTCTCCAGAACCGATCCAGAACCCAGGCCCATACCCAGTCCCACCACCCCTACGGGGTGGTGGTGGGACTGGGGGCACGAACCACCCGCCAGTCACCACCGCGTCAGACCCGACCGACGTCGCCGCCGTGGACGTGTCCGCGCAGGCGCTCGCGCCGCCGCCCGCCGCGTCTCCCACGCCGGCGGAGGCCTCACCCCTCGTCCGGTCCGCGGACCAGATCACCCGGAACACTCTCGGCGCGGATGCCGCCCGCCTCGTCCTGGTGAAGCAAGGCCGAACGCTCAAGGACCGACGCGGAAAGCCGCTGTCCGCCGAGCGGATGCACGCCTACCACCAGCGCCCCCTGCCGATGTGGCTGGAGCCCGTGACCGACCGTCCTACTGCCCTCGCTGAACCGTCGCCCGTGCCTGTACCCATCGCCGCGACAGCGTGACCGGGATGAATCCTGTGGATCTTGTCGTAGGTGATCGTCACTATCGGTTGCGTGGGCTACTACGTGTGTTCGGCGGACCGGGACGAGGCCGCGGCCTGCGCCGTCCCGCCGCCCTCGCCTGCCCACCCGGCGGACTGCCCGGGCCTGGTCGAGACACCGGACGGCCGGGCCCGGCCCTGCCTGATCTGCCGGCCGTGGCTGCGAACGACTTTGCGTACTGGCCGATCCCGGGTCAGGGTCATGTCCGCGTCCGGGCGACGCCACCGCGCCTGACCGGGCACTGGGAGCCGGCGGCCGCCGCGATCGAGCCGCTGGTCCTGCGGATCGCCGAGCTCGAGGAACTCGTCGCGGCCTGCACCTGCGACGCGGCCACCCGCGCCGACCTCGGCACGCGATACGTCGGCGACCGGGCGCTGACGACCGCCGAGACAGCCGAGATGCGCGCGGCCGTCGCGGCCGCCCAGGCCAGGCACGACTCGATCCTGCTCGCCGGCGAGCAGCTCGCCGGCGCCGTCCTCGACCAGGACCACCCGCTCATCCCCTGAAACGGGTGCGGCCGGCTGCTCGAACAGCCGGCCGCGCGGCCCGAACCCCAAGACCCGACGAGGAAAGGTCCGAACCGATGACCATTTTGCGCCATCAGCTGGAGCTCACGCTGGGAGGCACGGCCGCCGACTTCGCCGCCGCGTTCGCTTCCATGGACCCCGCGACCCGGCTCACGGACGTGGTACTCACCGACGCGTCCGGCCGGCCCGTTACCCGGCTGAACCTCACCATCGCCCGGCTCGTCCTGACCGCGCCGGAGATCCCAACCCCGCCGCCAGCCGGACCGCAGCCCGTGCCGCCTACCGAGCCGGAGCCCGCAGCCGCCCCGCAAGTACAGAGCGACGCCGTACCGGTACAGCGCGAGCCCGCACCGGTCCATACCGACGCCGACCTGCTCGTCCAGCTACGTCGGCTACCCCGCAACGCCGACGGCACCGTACCGATCCACCGCGCCACGAAAGCCCTCGGCGTAGGCACCGGGCGGGCCAAGCGCCTGCTGGCCGAGGCCGGCCTGCTGCGCGATCCGAAGCCGCGGCCGGCGTCCCGCACCACCTCACGAGCGGCCAGCGTCCGCCGGGCACTGGCCACCGCCTGACCAAGGAGCACACCATGACCAAGATCCTCACGTTGGAGGTCCGCCTCGTCGACGACGCGGCCGAGACCTCCTACAAGCGCCTGCAGCGCGCCGCGCTCGCCGAGCTGCGCAGCCCCGGCAGGCACAGCGTCACCGTCACCATGATCGACCACGTCCCAGGCGCTGACGCTGCCAACCATCGCGACGTCGCCGTCGCGGTCGCCGACGAGCTGGCCCTGCGCAGCCTCGAACACGGCGTCGACCGCCGCGTCGTCGAAATCACCAGCCAATGGGACATGACCCAGGGCGCCGCCCGCGAGGCGCAGCTGCACGCAAGAGCGGATACCGACCGATGACGCCCCAGTTTCCGGGCACCGGCACCGAGCCAGACGCCGGCTCCCCGAACCGAGGCCGGGGAACGGCCGCCTGGGCGATCCGCCAGGCCGCCGACGACCTCGCGAACAGAACCATCGGGCTGCCTGCCGACGCCCTGCTCCCGACCGCGGAGATCGTCCGGCTGCTCCGCAACCACGGCATCCTGACCACCGAACCCGCACCCCCGGCCGCCGCGCCGCCACCAGCGCCGTGGGTGTGCATCTGGACGGACGGCCAACGCCTGACCGCGATTCCGGCTGCAACGACCGAGGACGCCGAGATGATCAGCCTCGGGATTCAAAAGACCGGCGGCGAAGCCCGAGTCGCGCAGCTGATATCGCCGGCTGATGCGGCCGAAATAGCCGCCTCGGCTCGTGTCGCGGTCGAAGCCGCCTTCACTGCGGCCCGGCGACTGTACGAGACCGGCCTCGTCCTGGACCGACTCACCCCGCCCGCTACGCCCGCGGAGACCGCCCACGAGCAGGTTGCGACGACCAACCTGGCCCGGCCGGTCCCCGACCACGCCCTGACCTGCGACTGAAAGACAATCGATGATCACAACTGTTATGCGGTGGCGAGCCGCGTGCGACGGCGTCGACGCCAGCACCGGCCGGCCCTGCACCGTCACCTTCGGCACCTTCGAGTCGAAAGAACGCCTCCTGGCCGTCATCCGGTCCAACAACTGGCAGACCGCCGGCGACCTCACCCTCTGCCCAAAGCACAGCGCCAACGCGGCCGGACAGGATGCGTGACGTGCACGGAGTGATGTCGGAATGGGCGAGGAAAGCCGGCTGAGCCGGCGGAACGACAGGACGTCCGGCCGTCTGGCTGGGGAGGGCGGCCAGGCGTCCTGTCACATGCCGAGGTTCGGCCTCAGATCGCCTGGGTCCGTTGCGCGGAGATCACCACGCATTTGTACTGGCCGGGCGCCTGTGTGAACGACTGGACCTTTTCGGGCTCCTGCTGGCCGGCCGCCAGGGTGTTGATCACGGCGTACCCGTCGCCGTACTTCTGTGTCCCGTCGACGGACTGGAACGCGATCTGGATCGAGTAGTTGGAGGCCTTCGACGACGTGTTGTGGACGACGATCTGCGCAGCCATCATCCCAAGGTCGTCATTGGCACACGACGAGACCGTGACGTCTTCAGGATGCTGGAACATGCCCTGCGCCGCCGAGCCGCCCGCGCCCGCGCCACTCGTCGCGGACGCCCCGGCGGTACCGGTGCCACCGCCTCCGCTGCTGCTGGCGACCGCGGCGACGCAGGACACGAGGACAACACCGGCGACGGCGAGCGCGGCCCACAGCGGCCAGCGGCGCTTCTTCGCGGGGGGCGGCTGCGGCGGGCTGTAGGGCGGAGGGTTGTCGTAGGCGGGCCGGTAGCCAACGGGCTGCCGGCGGTCGGCGTAGCCGCGGCCTCGGTCCTGGTAATCGGCGTACCTGTCGGGTCGTGGCTGCCGCTGGTCGCGATAGTCGCCGCGGTCTCGATAGCTGTCGCCGCGATTGTCCCGGTCGCGGTCCCCGTAGTTGCTGTGTGGCATCCCCGTGTCCCCCTGTGATGTGGTCGAAACACGTTAGCGCTGTTTGCTTCCCAGACAGCGACAAG
>Ga0068863_100001826_pt1 | contig 21152 bp, 21 predicted proteins | sample KBSSwiS62_FD_66596 | JGI IMG/M metagenome (GOLD analysis project Ga0068863, IMG submission 66596) | Switchgrass rhizosphere microbial communities from Kellogg Biological Station, Michigan, USA - KBS Switchgrass S6-2 | ecosystem: Host-associated > Plants > Roots > Rhizosphere > Soil ...
CCCCTGACGGAGGTGTTCTCAGTCCAAGTTTACAAAGAGATCCAGGCGATCGAGCGCCTCGTCAAACGTCCTGGGAAGGCTACCGGTCGCGACTCTGTAAATGCAACAATTTCGATGAGAATGGACTTTTTGGTACGGACAAGTCGCTCGTTAGTCGAATGCAAAAGGATGTAACGGAATAAAACCTAAGCAAGCGTGGTGGCTGAGGAAACCGCAGAAGTGGCGTGTTGTAGCTCGGACGACACAAGCCGGGCACGAATTTCCCCTAGGAGTTCGAAGGAACGTAGGCGCGCTGCGTGATCATAGATGTGCGCGGTCGTGATGATCTCGTCGGGCTGCGTGACTTCGATGAATTTGAGCAGGCTGTGTTCGACGGTGTCCGGAGAGCCCACGGCTGAGCATAAGAGGGTCATGCTGGCGGAGGCTTTCTCGGCGTGTGACCAGTAAGAATCGATGTCTTCGATAGGTGGCAGGACCTGGCCGGGGGTGCCGCGTCGAAGATTTGTGAAGGCTTGCTGGACCGAAGTGAAAAGAGAGCGCGCCTGAGCGTCCGTTTCGGCGACGATCGCGTTCAGGCCCAGCATGGCGTATGGGTGGTCGAGTTGCCGCGATGGTTTGAAGTGTGTGCGATAGAGCTGCAAAGCCTGCATCATTTCCGCAGGCGCGAAATGCGATGCGAATGCAAAGGGCACGCCGAGTTCGGCAGCAAGTTGCGCGCTGAAGAGACTCGATCCGAGTAACCAAATAGGGACTCGAAGGCCCGAGCCGGGGACGGCGTGAATCCTTTGATTCGGTGCAGGCGGCTCGAAATAAGATTGCAATTCCTCAACGTCTTGAGGAAAGTTGTCCGCGGTAGAAGCGATATTGCGGCGGAGGGCACGAGCAGCGGCCTGGTCTGTCCCGGGAGCGCGGCCCAGTCCGAGATCGATACGGTCTGGGTAGAGCGAAGCGAGCGTCCCGAATTGTTCGGCGATGACTAGAGGCGAATGATTCGGCAGCATGATGCCGCCGGCGCCGACGCGGATGGTCTTGGTGCCTCCAGCGACGTGGCCGATGACGACAGACGTGGCTGCGCTGGCGATGCCCGGCATGTTGTGATGTTCCGCTAGCCAAAACCGTTTGTAACCCCAGACTTCCGCGTGTTGCGCGAGATCGAGAGAGTTGCGCAAAGCGACTGCTGCGGTTGCGCCCTGGGGAATAGGCGAGAGATCGAGTATAGAAAACGGAATCATCACGATTCGATGCTGTGTTCCGAGGCTTCGTTACAGAAAGCAATCCTTCGTCACGCATGGATCTTGCAACAAACGGTGGAACGACTAGGTTTTACTGGGGAACGGCAGCCGTTTGAAGTTCTAGTGCGGGCGTTTCTCGAGACATCTTTCACGACCGGCAACGCGGAAAAAGCATTCGGCCAACCGGCGTAGAACGCCAGATGCGTGACGACCTCCCCGGTTTGCTGGTGCGTATGAATCCTGAGGCTGTTCTGGCACACGACAATACCGGTCATTTCTTCGCCGCCTCAGACGGGCACGTGAAGACGTTGGCCTGACCCAAGTTGAGGTGGCTCGGAAGCTTTCGCGGCCTCAGTCTTTTGTTTCTAAATGTGAATCAGGTGAACGTCGTGTGGATTTTGTCGAGCTGCACCATTTTGCGGTGGTCTACAAAAAGCCTCTTCCGGACTTCCGCGGAGGTCACGCGCGTGGCACTGAATCTGCGGTATTTTAGTGGCGGGCTAGGAGAATACCCGCAGAAAACGCAAAACTCGGCTATTTCCGGCATACCTTCGCCTGCTACGTAACGGCCCTATCGGATGGAGCTCCAACGAAAACTCACGACCTAAAAGTCTAAAATTTCGGGGTGCCCGACCGTTCGGCACTCGTAGGCCTTTCGGTCCTGAAACTCACAAACAAATGCGTGATCGCGTGATCGGAGTAAAATGCAACCAATTCACGGTGCTCACAATGAAACGATTGCGCGCCTTGCCTCACCACCCTACAAGCTGGTTTGGAAGGCCCAAATTCATTTACCACCGGCGTGAGGGTGACATATGCGTCTATCGCTGATCTTTCTTCTTTTGGCTACCTGGGCAATGGCCCAGGGACCCGGAGTTACTCCTTCCACCTGTCCGCCTGGCGTCCATACGATCGCAGACTGTCCGGAATCGGGCTGTGGGGACATCGGCGATGCATTCCTGAATCTTTCCAAGAACCGTACCGACATTCCCGCACCAGGTGCTGTTCAGGATCTGAGCATTACGGACCTGGCGAGCATTCCTCAGCCCGCGAGCTGGAAGACTGGAACCGCGCGCGATTCGATTGTGGACACGGGGCGTGAAGGTACGCCGGTCCGATTGGTTGGTCGCCTGAAGATCGTAAAACGTGAGCACAAGGAGACCTGCAATTGTGAGCTTAATTCCGTCACTGACACGGATCTCCATCTCGTCGTTGTGAGGAAGCTCAGTGATCCCGAAGAGAAATCCGTAACTTTCGAAATCACCCCGCGGGTGCGCGCCGCAGGTCATCCCAACTGGGTTTTTCATCAAGTTTTGCCCCTACAGGGCAAACTTCTACGGGTGACCGGCTGGCTTATGCTGGACACTGGCCATCTCCACCCGTCGTCGTTGCTGCCAGGCGAACACCCTCGTACGTCCCTGAAGCGACTTACCAACTGGGAAATTCACCCGGTCACGAAATTGGAGGTGTGCCATTCAACAATCACGGCGTGTAAGGCGGGCCAAGGTTGGCAAGAATTTTAGCCATTTCTGAGAGTGAATTTTGTGGCGAATAAGTGAACGCCAATACATCCGCAACCTTTACCAACAACGACGACGCCAATAAAATGTTCGAACGGCAGCACCGCGAAGGCTGGGCGCTGACCGTTTAACGAATGCGAATTGTCGTTATTGGCGGTAGCGGTCACATTGGAACGTATCTCTCACCTCGGCTGGTACAGGCGGGAAACGAAGTGCTGTCCGTTAGCCGCGGACAGAGGGAGCCTTACCGCGATCACCCTGCATGGAGACAGATCACTCGCATCACGATCGATCGCGCAGCTGAAAATTCTGCGGAGCAGATCGCCGGGTTGCGAGCGGACGCTGTCATCGACCTGACGTGCTACACGCTAGAGAGCGCCCGCCAGTTGGTGAACTCGCTCCGCGGCCGCGTCGGCCATTTCCTCCATTGTGGCACGATTTGGGTACATGGCCACAGCGTCTTCGTTCCGACCACAGAGGACGCGCCGCGCCACCCTTTTGGAGATTACGGTTGCCGCAAGGCGACGATCGAAGCTTACCTTTTGCAGGAGGCGCGCGAGGGCGGTTTTCCCGCAACCGTACTGCATCCGGGGCATCTAGTCGGACCGGGCTGGTTTCCCATAAACCCCATTGGAAATTTCAATCCGGAAGTATTCGAGCGGCTCGGCGCGGGCGTGGAGGTCTGCCTGCCGAACCTGGGGATGGAGACCGTTCACCACGTGCATTGTGACGATGTGGCGCTGGCGTTTGAGAGAGCGTTGGCGGCACGTGATCACGCCGTCGGCGAAAGCTTCCATGTGGTCTCTGCGGCTGCGATGACGTTGAGGGGCTATGCGGAATCGATGGCGGACTGGTTCGGCCAACCCGCGAAATTGCGTTTTCTGCCATGGGAAGAATGGCGCGTCAGATTTTCGGAAAAGGATGCCGCAGCTACTTGGGACCATATTGCGCACTCGCCGAACTGCAGTATCGAAAAGGCGCGCTCTCTGCTTGGTTACGAGCCCCGATTCAGCGGCATCGCCGCCGTGCAGGAATCGGTTGACTGGCTGATCGAGAACGGCAAGATTCGGGTAAAACGAGCTGACTTTAGACCGCGCGTTTCTGGGTCGGAGAGCTAAGTTCGGCGGTGGGGACGAGATTTCAGGAGAGAAAGCCTGTAAGCAATCGCTCAGCAAAGCACTTGCAAATTCGCCGTGCTTCCTTAGAAGACAGACGTTCTGGTCGACGGAACTGCACTCGATCGCCGATGCTAATTGGCGACTGTGCACGAATCCAATGTTTTCATTGCATTGGGTTTAGCTTCGAGCGAAAAGCAGATTCCCCAAATTGTTGAAAACATTGGAAACCAGAATAAGGGAGAGAACGATTGGAGAGGACTCCGGTTCTTTGCAAGCAGGGGGTTTTGGGGGTTCGAGCGTTCAGTCAGCAGAATCAGCAATTGGATTTGGTAGGCGGTTGCAACGCCGTGACATTCCCAGTTGTTTGGAGCATTTGGAGCAGCCTAAACAGGTCGCAAAACTGTAAGCGCAACCGAAATTAACGACTTAGCTTAGATTCCCCTGCTTTGCAAGCAGGGAGTCGCCGGTTCGATCCTCGGCAAGTTACGTGATCGCGTGATGGCGCAAGTCGTGGAAACGAAGGTCCGGCAGACCCGCGAAGCGGGTCAAACTCCGCCAAGCGGTTCGCCACGTTGACATTGGTTTCGTGGGGTCGAGTTCGACCGAGAGTGCAGGTCCTGGTCTTCCTTTTGGTTTTGCCATGGAGCCTTGTCCTTCACCATGGTCCTTCGCTTTTCTTGCCTCTAGCGTAGGGCAGTGGTGACCGGGGCGGTGGCCGGGGTTTCCTGCCTCTGGCGTTTCCCGTTCTGCTGTACTTATGGGCAGGGGCTTGCCGGTCACACCGAGCAACAAAATCCTCTCCAAGGTGCTTGTACCTTTGTACGATGGGAATAAGCAACCCGCCGCAACCCACCCAGCTTACCTGCGGCCCCAGCTCCTTTCACGAATCAACGGAGGTCATCCCCGCGGCACTTCAGGAACGCGGAGAGAGGCATGCACATGAAACTCAACTGCAAAACGTGGATAGGAATGCTCGTGCTCTCAGGCGCACTTTTTACCGGCGCGCCCGCAGCGTTCAGCCAGGTCTCAATCGGAATCCAGATCGGCGCACCGCCCGCCCCGCGAGTGGTCGCCGTGCGCCCGCCCTGCCCGGACCCGGTAGATAACGAGTACATGTGGATCGACGGCTACTGGTATCCGGCGGAAGGTCATTATTACTGGCACCGAGGCTACTGGACGCGGCCGCCGTATGTTGGCGCGGTATGGGTGGTTCCACACTATGAAGAGGGCCGCTACTACGGTGGCTACTGGGGAGGTCCGCGCGGGCGCTTCGAGCACGACCATCACTGGGACCACGACCACGATCGCGACCGCGGTCGCTGGCACGAAGACAACGGCAAGCACAAAGGCTGGTACAAAAAAGATCGCGACGACCACGATCGCGACTGAAAAATCGACTTGATTGTGACGAGGCATTTTCTTTGAGAGAGTACCTCGATTTTTTTTGGGGGGCTCGGAATCAAGTTTTGCGAAGGAAATGAATACCTACGTACGTCCCGATCGCCTCTGTGATGAGCAACAGATACGCGGTCAACCCAAACGCGAGTCCCCCTGGACTCCACGGCTGTGAATCTACATGATCGGGACTCATAACTAGAAAATGGTGATACAAACCGAAAAGGAATGATCCGGACATGGAAAGCGACAAGAGTAAGAGACCAAGTCGTTTCTTGGCCGTCCAAATGAGCCCCAGTGCGAGCAAGGGAGCGATCAACACCACGAGGATGACAAACACCGTGGCGGGTAACGCAAGGCCAACGCGGAGTTCGTGGTGCGCAAGACCATGCGCAATGTTCACGAGGAGATGAGCGACAACAACAGCGGTCACGAATGTGGAGCGTCGGTCCACCAGTTTGATCCTGTACCGTATGCCCAATACTCTCCAGTTTCCGTGAAGCGTCGTTTCGAGGCAGGCGTCGATCTTATAACACACGGGAAATGGGGCTTGGATTGTTCGGCCATTTTCGAGCAGCTGTCGCAGCATGGACTGCGCTGAGATTACAAAATGGGAGGCGTGCTCGGTCTGCAAACCTACACCGGACGAGCGCGGGTGGCAGAGCACGATTTGGTACTGACCCACTACAGTTTCCGCTACAGTGGGCGAAAGAGCATTTTGCAAATGGCTGTAAGTGATTGAAAATATGGCGCGCCCGGGGGGACTCGAACTCCCGACCTTCTGGTTCGTAGCCAGAAGGCAGGCCTTACCGTCTGGTTAGTGGACTTTAATAGACCTTGCGGATTCATTGGTTTCAGCATACTTTCGTGCGAGTAGTTTTAGCGCGAATTGACGGAAAGTCAACGCTTTTTAAGCTGGAGCCTAAAACTTGACTAAAACCAGAAACGCCACACGATACCTCAACTTCACCAGAAGGTCGCTCGAGTCGCTCGAAATTTCCGGCGGCGGCCGCACGACAGTCTTCGATCAGCACACCAAAGGTCTCGGCCTGGTGGTTTATCCGAGCGGAGTGAAGACATTCTTTCACCTTAGATTCGTGCGCGGTTACCCCCAGCGCACAACTCTCGGTCCGCTCGAAGAGATCACGATCGAACAAGCCAGAGGAAAGGCCGCAGAACTCAACGCGGCCGTCACGAAGTGGAAGCTCGGCAGCTACGCCGGCGCTTCGCCTTTCGAAGAAAAACGCCGAGACCCCACCCTAGATGAACTAGTGGCCGAATACGTCGAGAAACACGTCAAAGCCCACGCCGCGAGGCCCGACAAAGCGAAAAAAGACGTCGACTGGAAAATGGGCAAGTATCTCGCCTCGTGGAAGAAGCGCCGACTAGGTTCGATCGGCAAGGGAGACGTCATCGAGCTCCATTCCCGCATCGGCGCCGATCACGGCAAGCACACGGCGAACAGGATCGCGCAATTCCTACGAGCGGTCTTCTACTGGGCAGAGGAAGCGATGATCTGGGACGGAAAGAATCCCGCCGCCGGCGTGAAACTCTTTCATGAACGCAAGCGCACTAGGTTCCTGCAGCCGCACGAGCTCCCGAGATTTTTCAAGGCCCTCTCCGGGGGCAAGAACCAGGACCTTCGCGATTATGTAAGCCTGGCGCTATGGACCGGCGCCAGGAGAAACGACGTATTCAGCATGAGGTGGGCGGACATTTCCCTCGCGGACAATCGCTGGCAGGTTCCAGACCCCAAAAATCGTACCCCATATACCATCGCGCTTACTCCGGAGGCGATCAAGGTACTCGAATCCCGCAAGGCGCGCGCCGAAAAGGACGAAAAGTCTGAGCCGTCCCCCTGGGTGTTCCCATCGCGCGGCCGGACCGGTCATATCGTGGATCTCAAGACCGCATGGAAGAACCTCCTCGAGCGGGCAGGCCTCGAGGGCAAAGATCTTCGGCAACACGACCTGCGGCGCACGCTCGGCAGCTACCAGGCCGCCCAGGGGACCGCGCTAAACATCATTGGCAAAAGCCTCGGGCACAAGTCCTTGGCGGCCACGCAGGTTTACTCGCAGCTCGATCTGGATCCGGTGCGGAAATCGGTCATGACGGCCACGCGCGCGATCCTGGCCGGTGCTAAGAAGAAGCCGAAGCTCCTGGAAGCCGGCCGGTGAAAAAGAAGAGCATTCTTGACCTGGTCCGCGAGTGCGAGGCCTCGGCGCGAAGAAAGCTCGCTGCCAACGGAAACCCACCCGACATTAAGGTAACGCTCCTGCTCCAGCCAGACCTGTACGCCTGCCATGAGGTCCTAAGGCTCGTCAGTCAGCTACGCTCAGAGATTCGGGCTAACAAATCGCGAGCCGCTGCGCTCGCTGGTTTTCACTTGGGGCAGACGGTTCTAAGAGAAGCGATGCTGCGACCGCTCGCCAAACATGCGGAACGTGGCATTCGGAACGTGCAAGGCGCTCGGAAGGGTGGGAAGGCGCGGGCTCTGCCCAAAGAAAAACAGGAGCAAATTCGCAAGGAATACGAATCGATGCATCCAAAGCGAAGCAGAACTTGGGCGTCAAAGCAACTCGCCACAAAATTCGAAGTATCCCCCGTCACAATCCGAAAGTACCTTCCCACAAAAAAAGAGGACAAATAGGACGCATGTGTTCGACTAGCCGCCGCGTTTCATCGGATCGTATTGACCGCGTTCGGCGCGCGAACTGACGGGACTTCCGAGGAAGAGACTGGATGCCGCACACAAGTGAAATCGAAAAGGCCCTCGACGATTTAGCTATCGACGAATCGGGAATGAAGTTTCAGGCCCTGGCGGTGGTACTAGCCAAGCAGAGATGGCCCCGCCTGGTCGCGTGTGAGCGCAAAAAGGACCTGGGTCTCGATGCGTATGCGAGCGGAGAGCTGGAGCCCGACGGAAATGGCTTTGGCCTAGCATGCTCGCTGACGCCGGAATACGAAAAAATCGCGGCGGACGCGACGAAGGTGAAGAAGAATTTTCCCGATGTCCGCGTTCTCGCATTTGCCACTGCGGGAAAGGTCTCGAACTATCGAGCGAAGCAATGGGCGAAAGAGCTTCGGAAGGACTTCGATCTCAAGCTGATCGTCCTCCCCCGCCAGGACCTGGTGACGTCCCTCATCGAAACCCAAAATGCCAACATCTGTAGGGCCCAGCTTGGAATTCATGTAGAGGTAAGCCCAGCGCTCGCTCCCATTGCCGAGCGAGCGCTAGAGGCTCTGAACGAAGTGATCGAATCATGGTCGTCGCGTCCGAGGCTTGCGGCGCGCCCACTGATCGATCTCGATGCTGAGCGAGTTGAAGAAGCAACGTCGACTCGCGAACGCTTGAGCGTTGAGAGTCTCCGCCTCGCGCTCGCGCAGGGGCGCCGAATCATCCTCGAAGCACCGGCCGGGCGCGGCAAGACCACTACACTTCTGCAAATCGCCAGGCGAACGCTTGACGCAGCAGGTCTCGCGTTTTTGATTGACCTTCCGGCTTGGGTCAAATCGGGAACGGAAATTCTGAAGTTTGTAACGCAAGCACCTGCCTTCGCCGGCCGCGGGCTGGATGTGAATGCACTTCTCAGGTTGCGAGGAAGCGAGCCATTCTTTTTTCTATTGAACGGATGGAACGAGATTTCGGAAGGAACGGCGGAAGCAGCCGTACAAGAGTTGCGCGAACTAGAGCGAAACTATCCCTCCGCCGGCATCATCGTCGCTACGCGAACGCACCGTCTTCGCCCTCCATTGCCCGGCGCTTTTCGAGCGAAGCTTCTGACTCTAAGTCGCCAGCAACGTGACGGATATCTTGCGATGGTGCTCGGAGAATCGGCCAACGAACTGCGGGCAAAACTCAATAACAGCCAGACCCTCGACGAGTTAACCCGGACACCTCTCATCCTCGCGGAGGTGACGGACCTCTTTCAAAAAAGAAAACCGATCCCGTCAACAAAGATGGGAATTCTTGCTGCGGTCATCCAAATGGTTGAGGACTCCGACGAACACCAGTCCTTCCTGCACGAACCTCCACTAAACAGCAACGCAGGCGAGTACCTTTGCGCCCTCTCCATGGCAATGTCTGAGAAGAGCGCTGTCGAAATTGAAGAGGCGGACGCGCGTGGGGTCGTGACTTCGGTGAGTGTCCTTCTGCAAAAAAACGGGCAGCTCGCTGCGCTTCCTGAGCCGGCAAATGTGTTGAATGGGCTTTCGAAACACCACGTCCTCGAGCGGCTGACTTATCCCGGAGTGGCGTTCCGTTTCCAGCACCAGCAGTTTCAGGAGTTTTTCGCCGCGCGAGGCTTGAGGGGACGTTTACTAAACGTGGTGCGGAGCGGCGATGTCACCGAAGGTCGGAAGTTCGCCAAGCAGTATGTCAACGAACCGAAATGGGGCGAATCGCTGCGCATGCTGGCTGAGGACGTTGCTGCGTTAACGGGCGCCGAAGGCTCGAAGAAAGAGATTGCCGAGGCCGGTGCGAAGCTGATCCGAATGGCGTTGCACGTTGATCCACTGTTTGCCTCCGAGCTTTCGCGCGCATCGGCCCACACAGTGTGGCCCGAAATCCGGGGCGAGGTCGGCCAGCGGCTTAGAGCGTGGTACGCACAAGAAGACGGGCATCACAAACAGTGTGCTCTGGCTGCGATGCTGGCTACGGGATCGCACGACTTCAAAGACGTTCTCGTGCCACTCCTTACAGACTCCGACAACCAAGTGCGCCTCGCTGTGATTCATGCTGGAGTAGGCCTTCTTCCATCGAGTCTTGGGCCTGACTGGCAGGATGTAGTGAAATCGTGGCCAGAAGCCGCCCGTCTTGATTTCCTGACGGAATTAACCCGCGACCCATGGCTCGCGGATGCCGTCGAAAAGTTTGCGCTTTCTGATCCGAGCCCGAAAGTGCGATGGAACGTCGCCCATGGCTTGAGCTGGGCCGGATTCACTGAGAAAGTCGAGGCGCTCCTGGCGCCACTCGATGATGAAAGCTTCCAGGAATCGTTGCGTGCTTCGCACCCCGACGACATTCCCGCCTCGCTTCGTTGGCGCGCTGTGGCCCTGCATGAACGGAGCTACGCGGAAACGAGCGATCCTCTCGAACATCTGCGCATTCTCCGCATTTTGCAAGGCTTCGGAGGAGAGAAAATCGCCGAGCGACTAAAGGCCGATTTGGATGGACTTGGACCCGAGAGTCTCAAATCCGAAAATCAAGCGAGAGTCAGGTGGGCGCTCGAAGAGCTGCAGAAATCTGATTCAGACTGGGTGAGCGCATGGGTCGCGCGAAAGCTGTTGGATAAATCAACTTGGTTCGGACCGCCCGCAGAACTCATCACGCGAATTCCGAGTCAAGAGCGGGAATCTCTGTATACACGCTTAAGCACCGAAGTCCTCGATGTGGGCGAGGAGCAACGCGTGCGGTCAATCCTTGCATCACAGGCTGACGAGTCGTTCGCATCCTGCGTGTTCAACAAGGCGTGTGAAATTCGACGGGGCCTTTCTCTCGTTCAAGGTCAGGACCAGCCGAAATGGAATTTGTTCCGGCAACTGGTCGAATTGCTGAAGGCGATGGGCCCACAAAAAATGCTCGGCGGGGTTCTCGACAACCTGGACGAGAAGCCTGATCTCGTCGAACTGGAGATGCTCACCGACGGTCTGCCGGCGATGAATCCCGTGAGGGCCGACACAAGAAGTTCGGTCTCGGAGGAAACGCGACTTAAATTGCGCAACTACCTCAAGAAAGGCGCAGAGCTGGGTGCGGCTCCGGATGGATTGCGCGCCAGCACGAGAGCGCACCTTGCACAGTTGCTTGCAAACGTGGGAGAGCCCGAAGATCTCAAAGAAATCCGCCGTCTGATTGAAGCTGACAGGGTTCGATTTCAAGCCGCTCAGGAAGCGCGTATGAAGGGCGACCGTTCGCACGACGAAATGGGGTATGGGCTGCTTTATTTCGATGCCGTTACGACGGTTGATCCAATTGCCGCGGACGATGTTCTTGTGGAGCTGATTCGACAGCAGGAATACGAATGGGTGCTCGCACAGCGACTTCCGCTCCTTGCCCGAAGAAGTAGCGGTCCGCAAGGATTGGGGAAAATTCACATAGGCTTCGCAAAGATTTGGAAAGCGCGGGCTGGTGAGCCGGATGACACTTTCGTCGAAGCGCGCCGCAGCCGCTACGCAGACGCCATCCTCGGTGCGATCCAAGGAATCAAAGAGGAGCGCGAAGGTGCGACAGACAAACGCGGGTTTGATCACCGACTAAAGATTTTGGCAGGCGCGCTGGCCGCACTCGATGGCAAGCGATCGGCGAACCTGGTCCTAGAGTTGATAGAACTTCCGACGCGATGGGACGGCTGGACTCGGGTGAGGGCACTCGAGAGCCTGCTTCTCTGGGGTGCGCGCTTTAGTCTGGAAGAAGTGCTGCGAATTCTCGATCCGGTGATTCAAGAAGTTCGGGCTTCGGGAATTTACAGCGACAACCAAAATGCGTGGCTGTTCGCACATTGCCTCTCTGTCATGGCGTTTGTGGAGCAGCCAGCGGCTGGCGTCGCCAAAATTCGCGAGCTTCTTTCTGATTTACGCTTTCGACCACACGAATTGGTCACACCAGTGACGGCGCTTGGGGCAAGTCGCTGCGACGACGCGATCGACGTTTTGATGGAATTAGCGGGAGATGACGGAAAAGGCATAGAAGCCCTCCGCGAACCGTGGATCGAAGCGATTCGCGCGCTCGGAGGAAAGCGTGCGGACCAGGTGCTCTTATCCTTTGTGGACCCGAACGCGAACGTTTTCACCAGGGACTTCATCCCAGACTACAAGGGCGGTGACGTCCTGGCACGTTTGTTGGCCGAACGGGCTGCGGAGAGTGGAGAGTTCAAGGCGGAACTGGTGCGGTTGGCAAACGGCGACGTGCCTGCCGCGAAAAGACTGCTCCTTGCAAAGTGCTTCGGTCGGTCCCGCACTGAAGAGGACCTGGTCGAGGGACTTTGCGTACTCCGAGACAACGGATCGGGCGTCCCCTATGAATTTTTGCGCTCAATTGAGGACGTTGTCCTGGAGCGCCGTCCGTACGGCACGTCGGGCAATGCCTACACACTCTCCCCGCTCGGTTGCAACGCAGTCCGGAAGCGTCTATTTGAAATGGCCATCGGAGACCAGAATAGAAAGCGATCCGCGTTCGCACTGATCGGGCGGATCGAATTGTGGCGGCTCGAACATGGCCGCCCGCCGGATGAGCCGCGACATCCCGCAATTGAGTCGAATATTGCGTGGCCCCCTCTACTTTCGTGGAAGCCGCAAAGCGTAGAGGAAATGCATCTGTGCGATTGATCCACTTCGCGGGGCACGACTTTCCAGCCGAAGCCGCGGAGACGCACCCATTCCCGGATTCGAGGTGCGTCGGTATACTTGCTTTCCATCTGAGGTGATCTTCGTGGCGTGGCAGCCCACGGCAGCACGGCGACGCAAAGGCGTTTACGCCTCTCAGGAAACGGCATGGCAAAGATGAGTGCGATGGAGCGGGCAAAGTATTATCGGGAGGCGCTGGAGGAACAGCGACACCTGCTTAGGACTGCGATCGGCGGAATGGCAAGGGGAGATCTCGTGCAGGCGCTTTGCGTTGCGACCTCTATTCGAACGCTGGTCCACGAAACAGGTGCAAGCAAACCTCTCCTCAAGCACTTGCGAAACAATTATTTGGACCTGGAAATCTTCGACCGGATCCTAAATTTCTCGCCGAGATCGAAGCCTTCCAGATGAAAATCGACTCGATCGCAAGAAAATACGCTCACCTTGTAGTCGAGGTCCAACGATCGCACCCTGATTTGTTGCATAAGTGGATTATGTGAGGGCGAAATGCCGGACGAAATCACTCTCAAGCAGGCGAGGAGACTGATCCACCTCGAAAACGATGAGTTTGCGTTGCTCATCAGGGACGGCGAGCTCAAAGCCCGCTACGCCGACATACGCATGGGCGCGGACGGCCTTGAGCTCTCAGGGCAGGTTCTCTTCGACCGCAAATCGTTTGAGGACTTCCTCGATAAGATATACAGGAACTGGGAAGACGTGTGCTACAAAGTCGGCGCCGTTGGCCGCAGCCGCGCGCGGCGAATGCGTCGCGTCCGTTGAAAGCAAAGACCTGCCTGGCATCCTCGCAAATTGTTGATGGTAGGGGGGATAACTTTCTACAGAAATGTTTGCCCGCGGACCGGCGCGCAAGCAACTCGCCCCGAAATTCGAAGTATCCCCCCGTCCAATCCGAAAGTACCTTCGCACAAAAAAAAGAGGACAAATAGGACGCATCTGTTCGACTAGGTCGTGTTGAATCCTTCAAGCGGAATAAACGCCCGCAAATGGAGGATTCAGTGGAAGAGACAACTCAGCAGGCAACTATGCTTCTTTCGCAGGCCGAGGTTTCCCGCCGTCTTGGCGTGTCGATCGGCACGCTCGCGGTGTGGAGATCCAGTCGGCGCTACCCGCTGCCATACGTCAAAGTAGGCGGACTGGTGCGGTACAGGGAATCCGACGTGGCCACGTTCATCGCCAGCCGTATCCAGAACGCCGAGCCATCGAAGCCTGTGCGAACTTCGCGGAGAGCGCGCCGGGCAGCCTGACGAGCTCGCGATGAATCGCCCTCCGGCTTTTCAATTCTACGCTAGGGACTGGCGAAGCGATCCGACGGTGCGGGTAATGACCCACCGACATCGCGGCCTTTATATCGACATGCTCGCGTGCGCGTGGGACTCGGATGACCAGGGCTCGCTACCACTTCCGCTCGAGATCGCAGCGAGATCGATTGGATGTGACGTGCGAAGTCTCCGCGACTTCGTTTCGAAGTTCCCTCAATGTTGGATTGAGATCGACGGGAAATTGGTCAATGAGAAATTACGCGAACAGGCGCTTAAATACCGTGAAATCAGCGAGAAACGTGCAGATGCGGCACGACATGCTCACGCTGCAAATGCACAGCAAAAGCACCAGTCTTCATCTTCATCTTCATCTGCAAATCTAAATACTACTACCCCCCTACCCCCCGCTTGCGCGGGGGCGAAAGCTCCTGCGGAAAACTCCACACTCGTCGCAATGGCTGGCGCCATGTTCGAGGTTTTTCCCGGTCGACGTCGGAGGGTCTTCACGCAGAGAGAGATGTCTTCAATGGTGGGACTGAACTCGCAGAGCGTACTGGAAAGAATTCGCGCCAAAGGATTTAGAGCCCGGATCGTTCCGGACTCTGAGATGTGAAACGTAAGGGAGGAAAACATGCTGGGAAGGAAAGAAGTAGCACTCTGGGAAGCGATCGACATGACAGATCTCGACGAAGACGAACTTGGGAAGCTCATCGAAGACGGGACTCTAAAAGCTCGGCGCGTTCGCGAACAGGTCTATTTCGACGTAGCCTCTCTCGATGACTACATCGATCGATCGATCGAGGAAGCTAGGAAGGGTCGAGATCCGGGCGACTTCGTGTGTCAGTGGTACGGTCCGCGCACAACGCGATGATGGCCATGGCGCTACAACAGATTCGGGAACTGACGAACTGTGGCCGGGTGTATCTCGCCTGGTTCGCCGGCTTGATGGAAGGCCGTTCAAGCCGAAGAATGGTTCGACGCTCAGCCGGTGCGTAACTCTCCAGGCGCGCCCGTAGTTCCGCGGCTGAGAAGCAGTTCCAGTTCTCTCTCATGGAGCTGCAGGCTTCCCGCAAAATCGTCGGAGCCGCCGGGCTCTTCGGAACGTGGCGCATTTCTCTTGGCCCGGCGCCTTTCGACACAGCGGGCTCGCTCAGCGGCGCAGTGCGCGCTAAATGCTCGCGAACCTCTCGGCGATGCCGCCGGAGCAACGTCACGACGTCTTCGACGGCATCCTCGACGGCAAAAGACGGGTACCAGATGGCTACGAGCCTCGAGCCGTTCTCACCCTTTTCGAGCTGCAATCGGCATCCCCGTTTTTCGAGTATGCCAATGAAAAACGCGACGTCCATTTCGGTGCAGTGTAGCACACGCTTTTTCTGGAAGAGCCAGGCGAGGACCAAAGAACAACGAGGAAAAATGCATAGCGACCCAACTTTTGTATCGTTCGCCGACAGTGCTGTCGCGACGGCGGGCCTGGTCGTAGCAGGCGGCAGCTTTCGCGGCAGTAGCGGAATGGTTCAGCTCTCCGAAGCCAGAGTCCCGCTGACCGACAACGCAACGAATTACGTTTTCATCGACACCACGACGTCGAAGTCGTGCGATCTCGTAGACCCAACTGGTCGATGATTTTGTTGATCTCGAACTGTGCCTCATCCCACTGCCTGGAGGAGCCGGGCGCGCCGGCATCTCGCAAGTGACTAGACCTGAGGATCGGAACTCCTCCGCGTTTCCCTTTGCGACAGTGTTTGGCGACGGCCTCGAACAGGTCGCGGCGGAGATTTGTAACTGACGAAAGACGCTGGAGTTCGTAACTACCGAGTTCAGACCTGGAATGGCCTAGCAAAAAGCTCAGGTCTTTCATTTCGAGGTTCGCCTGAGGCCTGCTGCCGGCAGAGGTGCGAACTACAAGGGGATTCGGCATCGCATTCTCCTATTTGTGATTATGTACTGAACAGATAAGGCGTTACGGTTTAATGGGTTGGCTAGGTACACGATTTTTCCATTTCGCGTGTGCGTGTCGGGAGGTAAGAGGGGGGTTACCCGACCTTCGATCTGTAGAGATTTGATCCCCACCCCTCCACCTTTTGCCACCGCTTCCACCCGGCGCCAAAGCGCAGGATAAGCACGGAAACGGAGCAGTGGACTGGGTTGTTTGGAGGCCGTTGTTGCGGTTTCCCCGGCTGCGGTGACTCCAACTGCGGCCCAAGACTTAGGCATACCCGCAGCCCGACGTGGCGAGGCTCATCGGTCTGTGTGCCAAGCCCGAGAAGGACTTCACGAAGATCGAGGGCTCTGTTTTGTCCGAAGTGTGAATTGAGGGCCCGCGCAAGACCCCAAACGGCTATCACTTCTGTTTGTAGTACGACTTCACGCCGACTGAAAATCGTGGCGCCGTGGTTTGTCGTGCCCTGACCAATCGAACAGAAACACCCTTCCTTGCTCAACCTTTATCTCTGAAGAACTCAGGTCCGATGGAAACCCCTCTCCAGGCATTCCTGATTGTTGGCTGACGACAACGGTATTTAGAAGTGGCCACCCGCGTCGCTTACAGTAGTCGTGTATGAGTTGAAGGGCGCGATTAAGATCGTGCCTAGCGATTCCGGTATAGCCTTCGGCGGCCGCATAACTCAGAATCTGTTGAGTGCGAGCAGCCAGCGCCAATAGCGGCCATAGAAGCACGGCTTGCTCTGCTTGGGTCATACGTTCATTTTCCATCGCGTCTCCCGAACTTGGGGAATCTATAAGCTCGTTGCCGTGAAGAGTGATAACGCGGTCTCGGCAAGAATCTGCTGTCGACGATCTCTTTCCTGCTTGCCGATTCCAGTGTAATTCATCTGAAGGCTCCCCAAATCGGATTCGTCCTGAATATGTCTACACCAAGCGGCTCCTCTAGGCTCCCTCCGAACTATTGCAGCCTTGCGTATTCCGCCTTGGCCGCCATGAGGATAGGAATGTCAGGGTCAGCGTCTTTCCAGAGCGTAAGGAATCCTGGCAGCGCAGGATAAACACGGGACGAAGCAGTGGAATGAGTTGTTTGGAGGCCGTTTGGTTGAGATTGCTTCACGGAGCACAAAGTCGCGCTGCCAAGCCTTGCCCTCGGCGAGTACGGATTCTTTGCGCCAGTAGCCGCCGCAAGCGCGGACATGGCCTCCCGCGGGGGAAGATCTACACCTTTCGAATCGTCGAATGAGCGACCTCGTCTTCCCGCGGCGGAGTGCAGGTAATTCGCATCGGTTGTGCCGCGGTCACCTCAGGAAAGCGCCACATCAAGAACATAGCTGCGGATCCAATAGCCGTCCTTCGAAAGTTCGGTCGCTTGCCGTGAAAAAAACTTTCGTGCCTCGGACAAGGACATGCGAGAGCACTGTTTCCTGCGTGAGTCAGCCTCGCTCCATTTCGCGCACATAGACTGCGCAACTAAGAGCGTGTAACAAAACCCTCTCAAGACCCGCAAGCCACCGCTGAAGGCCAGTGCGCCGCGGATAACTTCCGGATTGCCGACAATCCGAAAGTTGAAGACTTCAGCCGCGCTGATTCGTAGTCTGATAGCCTAGACTATCGGAGCACATTGCCATGGGTTCTCCTCATTTTCTGTTGCTCGCCACCAGTGCGCTGGCAGTCGCCATCCTTGCGCAGGACAAACATCTTCAGCATCCAGACTCGGGATCAGATGAGGGCTTTGGACTGGTGCACATGGATATTTCTTGCCCTTTAGCCGTCGCAGCGGAATTCGACAGGGCGCTCGCTTTGTTGCACAACTTTTGGTATGCGCGCGCGCTGGAGCGATTCAATCAAATCCTGAAGAATGATCCCGGATGCGCAATGGCCTATTGGGGCGCGGCCATGACCTACAACCATCCCTTCTGGGACCCTCCATCGCAAGCCGACGAAACGGCGGCGTGGACTCTCGTGCAGAAAGGGTTTTCAGCGCCGCAGGCTTCTGCACGCGAGAAACTCTACCTGGCGGCAGTGGTCGCTCTCTACGAAGATGCTGGTGCGGGAAGCAAATCAGTTCGCGACCAGAACTACCGCGACGCGATGGCGGTTGCCTACGCCCAATATCCGGACGACGAAACCACTTTGTTTTATGGATTGTCGATCCTCGGCGCAATGCCGGAAGGTTCCCACGGTTTTGAGCAACAGGAGAAAGCCGCAAGGCTCTTCGAGGCTGTGCATGCGCGTCATCCGGACCATCCTGGCGCGCTTCATTATCTAATTCATGCGTATGACGACCCTTTGCACGCACAGCAAGGTCTGAAGGCGGCACGCGCTTACGCTCAAGCTGCAGCGGCAGTGCCCCACGCTCTGCATATGCCGTCGCACATATTCACACGGCTCGGTTATTGGGAAGAGTCCGCCCGAACAAATTCGAAAGGATGGGAAGTATCCGAGGCGGATGTAAGACAAGCCGGCGAGTCTGGTGCTTACAGGGACTATCACGATCTGAATTATCTCGAATATGCCTATATCGAACTGGGGCGCTTTCGCGACGCCCAGCGCACGGTGGATATCGCCGCGGCTCAATATCAGGCCCTGCCCGACAAGCAGACAGCCACGGATACTCCGGAATTGCAGTCACGACACGTTCGCGGCCGCACCATATACGCAGTACCTGACCGCGTGGTCTACGGATACTTTGACATGCTGACGCGGCTCGTGGTCGAAGCCGGCCGGTGGGATGATGCAGCCAAAATCCCACTTCTGGTTTCGTCGCGAGATTTCATTGCAGTGAAGCTGCAATGGGAGACAAAAGCCGCCGCAGTTCGAAAAGACGCGGGAACCGCCAAAGCCGCCGCCGCAAAGCTCGTCAAGCTGTCCCAAGAGCCGAGCCAACATCCTTTCGCGAAGTTGATCATCACCTTGCAGGCAAAGGAATCGGAGGGGTTTGCTGCCGAGGCCGCAGGCGATGTCGATAACGCGGTCAGGAAGTTGGAAGAAGCGGTCGCGATTGAAGACTCAATCGATGACTTGTCTCAGCCGCCGTACCCCGTCATTCCTGCAAGTGAACTCTCAGGGAATCTCTTGCTCGAACTCAATCGGCCTGCGGAAGCTGCGCTTTACTTTAAGAAGACCTTGCAGCGAACACCAAGCCGTCCAAAAGCCATCTTTGGGCTCGCGCGCGCCGCGCAAGCCCTGGGTGACAACGCAACGGCCAGGGAACGCTACCAAGAATTTTTAAGTATTTGGAAGGATGCTGACCCGGATCGTCCTGAAGTCACCACTGCAAAGGAATTTCTTGCAAAAAAACTCATCGGTGAGAAGTGAAATTCATTGCGGCGATCGCACGAAAACAGCACGCTCCGACGCTTCCGGTCGGATGACGGGCAAGTAGGAACTAATCCCAAGGTAAGGTTTGCCGACCATCCACCAGCAATCGCGGTTCGTTACTCCAAAGCTGTGGAAACGGCACTCACTCTTCCCAGAGTTAGCGCTGCGGCGTTTGTTCAGTTGGAGGCTGATACGGATCGGGCGTGCCCATCTTGATCGGCGGATATTTCTTCAAGCTCTCCTCAAAGTCGTTGACGATTTTCATCATCGGATAGGTGACCCAACCATTTTGAATGAGAACGTCGTTCTCTTCTTTCAGATCGGTGAGCAAGTTAATGATTCTGGGGAGCGGCAGTCGCTGGGGCGCGTCGTACATGTTCTCCTGCCAAACGAGATGCATTTTCCAATTCCGCCACTTCACTGCCTGTAAGCGGTCAGCCACATAGGCGGGGAATCCGTCGCGATTCGAGCGCTCCTGTTTGTCTTGGAAAAAATCCATCTGATCCACACCATCAATCGGACGATCTTTCGGTATCTCAGCTCCTCCTACGTGGGCCAGAGTTGTGAACAGGTCCACGATGTGGACGATCTCGTTGCTCACACGCCCGGAGGGAATCTTGCCGGGCCAGCGGATGGTGAATGGAGCGCGCAGCGAGGCCTCCATAGCGGTGAAATAGGTACCCCTCCAAGGGCCGCTGTCGCCTTCCCAAGGGTGAGTAGCCTCGGGGCCGTTGTCGCTGGTGAAAATGACGATCGTGCTGTCTTCGATGCCGGCTTCCTTGATGGCGTCGAGAATCTGCCCTGTGCGATGGTCCATCTCGGCGAGGCAATCCGCCCAATCGCCGTTCCCCGTCTTACCAGCGAACTCTGGATTCGGCAGTGTTGGCATGTGAAAGAGCGAGAACGAGACATAGGCGAAAAATGGTTTGCCGTTGCTCGCGCTTCTTCTTATAAATTCGATGGCGCGCGTGGTGATTTCCTTTTCCATCGCCCGTCGATGATCCAAATCCAACTCGGCCACCTTGCGAAGCTTCTCACCTCTGCGCGCTTCATAAATAGGCTCAGCGGAAACCAAGTGTGGGTCCCAGCCCTGCTTTGAGCCGACGGACGGCCATAGGGAATGGGTGTCGTTCAGCTCGGGCCAAAAGACTTCGCTATAGGTGCGCGGGATGCCGTACCACTCGTCGAAGCCTCGATTCGTGGGAAGGCGCGCTTCCGCACTGCCAAGGTGCCACTTGCCCCAGATCCCGGTAGAGTAGCCTTGTGCTGACAAGAGCTGCGGCAGCGTAATCTCCCAGGTCGTTAGTCCTTCGGGAACACCACCACGCGGCACCTGGTAGGTTCCCGAGCGAATGGGGAAACGGCCGGTCATCAGCGCTGAACGCGAGGGAGTGCACTGAGCTTCGACATTGAAATTCAACAGTCGGGTACCCTCGCTGGCAAGCTTGTCGATGCGAGGGGTGGGCGCTCCACGAAGGATACCGCCACCATAGATACCGAGCTCACCATAGCCGAGATTATCCGTGAGCATTAGGACGATGTTGGGTTTCCTCGCGCTGGCCGTCGGCGACGCCTTCGCATGCTCTCCCTGTGGCGGCAACGGTGAACGCGGCTCTTGTGCAGACAGAGTCAGCGCGGCGGAGACCAAGAGAAGGACTCCAGCCCAGGTGTTCTTCCTCCAAGAACGCATGATTCCTCCCATAAAACCCCAACTATCGAAAAAGGAGATGCGGATACCAATGGTCATGAGCCGGGGGTTTACTCCCTTGTTTTCCCCGATGGCAAAGAGAGTCAGCGCGTTTGCAGGATACGCCCCATTACTTCCGGCTTGTCGACAATCCGCCAAAAGAGCAGTTCAATGTTAGACAGGGACAGACAAACCTTCTCTACTTCTCCGACCGGCAGCTTTCTGGAAAGAGGCGGCGGTGGCGCGAATTCCTTCGGCGTAGGGCGTGCCGGAGAAACTGAAGGCTCTCTCGAACTTGGAAGAATCGAAGA
>Ga0068863_100001828_pt1 | contig 21152 bp, 15 predicted proteins | sample KBSSwiS62_FD_66596 | JGI IMG/M metagenome (GOLD analysis project Ga0068863, IMG submission 66596) | Switchgrass rhizosphere microbial communities from Kellogg Biological Station, Michigan, USA - KBS Switchgrass S6-2 | ecosystem: Host-associated > Plants > Roots > Rhizosphere > Soil ...
GGTTGCGGTGGCGGACGGGTGGTTCGGGGGCAACGGCGATGTCGTGGTAGCGGTCCAGCAGGATGCCGAGGGCGATATTCGTCTCGAGCCGGGCGAGCGTGGCGCCGATGCAGAAGTGGATGCCGTGTCCGAAGGTCAGGTGCGGGTTGGGCTGACGGTGCAGGTCGAACCGGTCCGGGGTGGTGAACACCCGTTCGTCACGGTTCGCCGCGGTCAGCCAGGCGACGACCAGCTCTCCGGCCGGGATGAGGGTCGCGCCGACGGTCGCGTCGGTGGCGGTCCGCCGGGCCAGGCGGGGGAATGGCGTTCGCAGCCGGAGCGTCTCCTCGATCGCCGCGGGTAGCAGCGGGCGGTCGGCGCGTACCTGGGCCGCGGCCTCGGGATGCTCGGCGAGGGACAGGACGGCGTTGCCGAGCGTCGCGGTGGTGGTGATGTGGCCGCCGATCAGCAGTAGCCCGACAAAGCCGATGATCTCTTCATCCGCCAGCCGCTTGCCGTCGACCTGCGCCGCGACGAGCCGGCTGGTGAGGTCGTCGGCCGGGTGTGCCCGGGCCGCCCGGATATGGTCGAGCAGGTAGGCGTTCATCTCCCGGACTGTCGGCACAGTCTGGCGCGCCGCCTGTTCGGCGAGCCGGGGCAGGGAGGTGTCCGGCCCGGTGTCCTCCAGGTCGAACAGGGCGTCGGCCCAGCGGCGGAACATCGGCCGGTCGGCGGCCGGCAGGCCGAGCAGCTCCACGATGACGATCACTGGCAGCGGGTACGCGAGTGCGTCGATCAGATCGAGTCGGTGGCGGTCGCGTTCGTCGGCTGCATCGAGCAGTTCGGTCGTCACGGCGGCGATCCGCGGCGCCAGCCCGGTGACCGCCCGCGGGCTGAACGCCCGGCTGACCAGGGCGCGCAGCAGCTGGTGGCGGGGTGGGTCCATCCGGACGAAGTTCCCGCGGGCGAACAGGTCCAAGTCCGGCTGGCCGGGCATGAGGTCACCGAGGTCGGACAAGAACGTGGCGTGGTCGGCCAGGATCGCGCTGACCTCGGGGTGTCCGAGTACCTGCCAGCAGCGCTGCTGCTCGTCGTAATGCGCCTGTCCCTGCTGGCGTGACCGTTCCAGCCAGGCCACCAGATCCGGCAGGGACAGCTCCAGTGCCTCGGTTTGGGCCACACGATCACCACCCAGCGACGGCCGTGTGCCGCCCCGCCGGGGCCACCCTCCCCGGCAGGCCCGCGTCCTCGTCGTGCCCGCCCGGTCCGCCACCCAATCCGCGGCCGCGAGCCCGTCGTGGTCAGGTGATGTCCCGCAGTCCGCCCCGGTACGGGAAGCGGCCGCTAGCGAGTCGACCGCTGGAAAGCCGCACTTTGGCGATGCCCATGCCGAGTGCCCTCAGCGCTGGTGGAGGGTGATGCGGGTCCAGGAGCCGAGGTAGAGGCGGGCGCCGTCGGCGAGCTCGACGGCGACTCCTCGGGTCAGTGGGCGGGGATCGTCGCCGACCCAGGTGCCGTTCGCGGAACCGAGATCGGTGATCGTCAGCGGGCCGGCGGGCCCGTGGTCGAGCAGCGCGTGCGCCCGGGACACGCCCAGGTCCTCGGGCGGCAGCGAAAGGTCGATCCGCGGGAAGATCCCGCGGGAGCGGCTGCGCCGACCGATCAGCGTCCGGCCGCCGAGGAGCGGCACCAGCCGTGGCGGGGTGTCGGCCGGGAACGGCCCCGAGTCGTCGTCGCCGCGGTCGAAGAAGGGGCGGTCGGGCACGACCTCCGCCAGCCAGCCTGCCGGCTCGCCGCCCGGCGGGGCCGGTACGGGCAGCGGTGCCGGCGGCGGGGGAGTAGCACCGGCCGGCGGCAGGCTGAACGGGACCGGGGGCGCGGCCAGCGGCGGGGTGCCGGTGACGAAGTCGTAGCCGCAGGCCTCGCAGTACCGCTCGCCGGGCAGCTCGGTCCGCTGCCCGCAGCACGGGCAGCGGACGCCCGCGTCGCCCAGACCGTCCGGGGCGGCCGGCACCGGGGCGGCTGGTGACCACGCTCCCGACGCCCGGGCGCCCGGCATCCCGGCGGCCGGTGCCGGGGTGGCGGCGGACGGCTGATGGGCACCGGCAGGGATCGGTGTGCCGCACTCGTCGCAGAAGTCATCGGTACCGGAGAGGTGCCCGTCGGGGCAGCGGGCGCTCACCGGCGTGCCGGGACCGTCTTCTGGGAGCTGACGTCGAGGTCCATCTTGTCCAGCCTCTCGGCGGACCTGCGCAGGGTCACCTTCTCGCTTTTGGCATCCTCGATGTCGACGACCTTCGCCAGCAGGTCGAGGGCCGCGGTGTGGCCCGCCTCGGTGGCGAGCCGCGCGGCCTTCCCGAGGTAGGTGGCGGCGGTCTGGGCGAGCCCGTCCGTCCACGCCCGCAGCCCGTCCTGGACCGCCTGGGCCAGTTCGGCCTGCCCGGTGTAGTGCGCGACCACCTTGTCCAGCCGGGTCGACAGCTCGATCTGGTCGGTCCACGCGGCCAGCACCTTCGCGGTCGAGAGCACCTCGTCGCCCACCACCAGGCTGACCCGGGCCGCGAGCTTCTCTTTGTTGACCGGGCCGGGCGGGACCTCGACGCACACGTGGTAGGCGCGGGTGTCGGCGCCCCAGGCGCCGGTCGGGTAGTCCCTCGTCAGCGGGCCGGCGTCGGTGGCGCGCTCGGTCAGGTCGTCGGCCTCGGGCAGCACCTGGCGGACGAACCGGACCGTGGCGCCCCGCGGTGCCCACAGCCGCAGCGACACCTTGTCGACGCCGCGGCCCAGCGCTGTCTCGATCATCGCGCGGAAGTCCGCGGCCATCTCGCCCGGCTGGCGGACCAGCTCCACCGTGCCGAGCAGCTTCGTGGCGATGGCCCGCAGCTGGTCGACGTTCCAGTCGGCGCCGACGCCGCGGCAGTCACACTGGAACACGCCCTCGCAGGCCGTGAGCGCCTCCGCGAGGCCCCCGGTGCTGGTCTGCCCGTCGGTGAGCAGGATCGCGTGGTGGATCGCGTCCGGCCTGGTCATCATGAGCTCGCGGGTGAGCTGGAGCCAGGTGGCGATCTCCGTGCCGCCGCCCGCCTGCATCCGACCGACCGCCTGCTTGGCCTGCTCCCGGCTGGCCGGGGACGCGACGGCGAGGCCCGTGTGCTCCGGGTAGATCATTCTGGCAAAGCCCTCGCCCTGGACCACCCCGAACGACACCCCGTCGCGCAGCGTGTCGATCGCGGCCGCCGCCGCGCGGCGGGCCTCGACGATCTTCTCACCGCCCATCGACCCGGAGCAGTCCAACATGATCACCTCGGCTGCCTCGGTCGGCCGGGCGGAGCGCGCACCGGCTTCGGCCGCGCCGGCGGTGGCGGTGACCGTCACCACCGCGTGCACCTCCTTCCCGCCGACGGGCAGGTACTTGTTCTGGTCGACCTCGGAGGTGAAGACAAGCATCAGACGCTCCCCGGGATGTCGATGACGACGACGGTGACGTTGTCCCGCCCACCGGCCCGCAGCGCCGCCGCGGTCAGGTGGCGGGCGACGGCCAGCGGGCCGGCGTGCGGCGGCACGCCCGCGACCAGGGCGGCGAGCTCGGCCGCGGTGGAGGCGTAGTTCCAGAGCCCGTCGCTGCAGACCACCACTCGCCCGCCGGCGGTGAGCGGGAGGACTGCGATGTGTGGCAATGCCTCGGCCGCATCGGGGCCGAGCCAGCGGGTGATCGTGTGCGCGCCGGGGGCCGTCTCGGCGAGCGGCGCCGGGATCAGCCCGGCGCGCACGGCCTCGGCGGCGACCGTGTCGTCGGCGGTCAGCCGCAGCGTCGCGCCGTCGTCCCCGAGCAGGTAGACGCGGCTGTCGCCGAGCCAGCCGGCGGTGAGCCACGAGCCGGACACCACCGCCGCGGCGAAGGTGCAGGCCGGCGCAGGGCCGCCGTCGGCCGGCGCGGTGATCGCCTGCTGCCCGGCCCGCGCAGCGGCGCGCAGCGCGCTGGGAACGTCCGGCCGGTTGGCCAGGTCAGGCGCGTCCGGCCCATCGGGCACGTCCTGCCGGTCGGGCCCGTCGGGCGCGTTCGCGGCGTCCGGCGGCGGTGCCGTCAGCCACGCGGACAGGGTGCTGGTCGCCGCGGCCGCGGCGGCGGCGGCCGCCGGGCCGGAGCCGGGGGCGGTCGAGACGCCGTCACAGACGACCGCGACCAGCGCCGGCCCGCCGGCGGGACGGCCCGCCGGCGGGGGCACCAGCGCGAGCCCCATGGCGTCCTCGTTCTCCCGATGGGCGAGCCCGCGGTCCGACACTCCCGCCAAGCGCCCCAGGTCCACCTCGGTGTGGTCGCCCGCCTGGGTCGGCGTGCGCCGCAGGCCGCAGTCGAGGCAGTAGCCCTCGTCGTCCACCGCTGTCGAGAGGCAGGCTGGGCACTGCCCGGCCGGCACCTGGTCCTGGTCCTGGCCGCCACCGAGGCCGCTGTCCTCCTGGTCCCGGCCCGGCGGCTCGGCCGGGTCCGGCCCGGCGGACGGGCCAGCCGGCGGCGGTAGCTCGGCGCCGCACTCCTCGCAGAACAGGTCCGCCGGCTCGGCCGGGGTCGAGCAGCGCGGGCAGGCACGGGCGGGGGCGACGGCGGTCTCGGCCGGGGCTTCCGGTCCCGGGCCGGGGTCGCTCGCCGGGCCTGTCAGCGTCATCAGACGAGGGTCCGCGGGCGGACGCTGTTCGCGCGGTCCACCAGCTCGTAGCGGGCCGTCGGGCTCGGCGCGAGCTTGGCCAGCTCGCGGTAGACCCGTTCCAGCGCGAACCGCAGCGGGTTCTCGCGCACCGGGACGCCGGCGATCCGGACGTCGTCGGTGGCCGCGAGCGCCCCGGAGCGGACCAGCTCCAGCGCCGTGGTCAACAGGTCGCGGGTCAGCGCCGCGCGGCGGCCCGGGTCCAGGTCGAGCCCGTCCAGCACCCGGGCCGCCTCGGCGACATCGTCCGACGCCGGGGTGCCGGCCGCCGTCACGGTGCCGAGCACCCGGGCCAGCCGGACCTGGGCCTCCAGGTAGGCCGCCGACGACGCCGGCACCCGGCGGTAGGCGGCCACCGCCCCGGCGCGGTCGCCGGCCGCCGTCCGCACCCGGGCGAGCCCGAACGCCGCGCTGGTGAAGCCGTCGTCGGTGCGCGACACGACGTCGTACATCTTCTCGGCGTACGCCGGGTCCCCGGCCGCCTCGGCGGCGAACGCGAGCGCGAGCTTCGGCGCGAGCTCGCCGGGCACCTGCGCATAGACCGCGTCGAACTCCTCGCGGGCGCCCCCCGGATCGGCCGCGGCCAGCGCCAGCAGCCCGCGGTAGTACCGCACCCGCCACTCCCACGGGTCCTCCGCCGCGACCTCGGCCAGTACCCCGCGGGCCTCGTCCGGGCGCTGCGCCTCCAGGAGAGCTCGCGCGAGCCGCAGCCGCACCCCGACGGTCCGCGGACTGAACGTGGCGAGCAGCTCGGCCAGCGCCGCCGGGGCGGTCTCGGGCAGCGCGGCCAACGTCGCCGCCGCCTCGTCCGCTGGGTCGACCCGTAGCGCGGGCAGGACCGCCCATGGCGGCCCGGCCCGGCCGCCGTCCGGGTCCTCGCCGGTAGGGTGCCGGTCGGGGGTGAACACCCGGCTCGGTGCCGGTGCCGGTTTGCCGCCCTCGGCGGCGACCACCTCGCGCAGCACCCCGAGCAGCTCGTCGTGCATCTCGTCGGCGCTGGTGAACCGGTCGTCCGGCAGCTCGGCGGTGGCCTTGCGCAGGAACCGGTACAGCGAGTCGTAGCGGGCCAGCGGCGGGTGGTCGACGACCGGCGGCAGCCGGTGGCGGTACTCGGTCCTGTTGCCGCGGAAGTTCAGGATCAGCATGGCGAGGGTGCGCCCGACCGCGTAGAGGTCGGACGCCACCGACGGCCCGACCCGCAGCAGCTCGGGCGAGTCGTAGCCCTCGGTGTAGTAGATGGCGCCCGTGTCGTCGTCCATGCGCCGGACCGCGCCGAGGTCGATGAGCTTGAGCGTGTCGCCGACGAGCATGACGTTGTCCAGCTTGAAGTCGCAGAACAGCAGCCCGTTGCGGTGCAGGTAGGCGAACGCGGGGAGCACCGCGAGGATGTACGCCACCGCGTCCGCGACCGGCAGCGGGTCCGGGACGTTGCCGGCCGCCGCCTCGCGGTTCGCCAGCAGCGCGCGCAGCGAGGTCCCGCCGACGTACTCCATCACGATGTAGCCGCTGCCGGCGTGCTCGACGAACGTGTAGATCTTGACGATCGAGGTGTGGTCGACGGCCGCGAGGAAACGGCGCTCCGCGACGGCGGCCGCGTGCGCATCGGCGTCGCCGGTTCCGAGCAGGCCCTTGAGCACCACCCAGAAGTCCGCCGAGACGCCGGTGTCCTGAGCCAGGTAGATCCACCCCTGGCCGCCGTGCGCGATGGCCCCGGCGATCTGGTACGGGCCGACCCGGTCGCCCTTCTTCAGCGCCGGGACGAACGAATAGTGCGTCTGGCACGCGACGCAGTACCCCTCGACCCGCCCGGGGCGCTTGCCGCGGCGGCGCCCGACCGGCTTCGCACAGTCGGGATTGGGGCAGAACCGCCGGTGCTCGGGCACCTGCGGCTCGTCGATCAGCAGCGAGGTCGGGTCGGGCGCCGGCAGCTGGCGGACCTCGACCAGCCCGGCGCCCAGCCGGCTGCGCGCGCTGGTGCGCCGGGTCGACCGGCGCGACCGACTGGACCCGCCGGTCGTCGACGCGCTCGAGCCTGAGCCGCCGCTGCCGCCGGCGGCCGCCGGTTGCGCCGGCGCGTCGGCGAGCCCGCAGGTGTCGCAGTAGCCGTCGGCGACGCGCCCGTCGCAGTCCGGGTCGGCGCAACCGTTCGGGCCTCGCGGTTCGGCTGTCGCCGCCGACCCCAGCCGGCCGCCGGTCTCGACCGTCGGCGGTGGTGGCTCGTAGGCGGTGCCGCACACGTCGCAGTAGCCGTCCCCGTCGATCAGGCCGTCGTCGCAGTCCGGCACTGGGCAGGGGATGCCGTGCCGCGTCATCCCGCCTCCTGTTCGTACTGGTCCTCGCGCTGGTCGGTCCGGTCCGGCTGGAGCGGTACCGGGGTGCTGACTCGGCCGGCGATGATGCCGGCCGCGTAGGACCTGACGAGCCCGTCGGCGAGGTCCAGGTCAGCTGGAGCGGCGTAGAGCGCGTCGCGCGCCCGGCCGTAGAGGCTGACGAGGTCGGGGAGCTCGGCGGCGCCACTGGCGACGGCCTTGGCCTGCAATGCCGCGAGCAGCCCGCGCAGCTCCCCGCGCCGGCGCAGCGGGGCGGCGTTCGCCGCGACGACCTGGCCCGCCGTCGTCAGCGTCGCCTCGGCGACCCCGCGCCACGCTGCCAGCCCGCGTGCCGCGCGCTGCCAGTCGCCGGCGGCCGCCGCCGCCTCCAGCCGGTCCAGCCAGGGGCGCAGCCCCCGCCGGGGATCGTCGAACCAGCCGTCGCCCAGGCGCCGCAGCGCCGTCTCGGCGCCCGCGACCCGGGAGGCCGTTGCCCGCGCGGCGCGCTCGCCGTCGGCGGCGGTCGTGACGATCGCACCGAGCAGCGTCTCGGCCGCGCGCAGGTCGGCGGCCAGCGACGTGCGCGCCCTGGCGAGTGCGGTGACCGTCATGCCCGCGGTGGCGACCGCGGCGGTGACGGCCGCCAGGTCCGCCTCCGCCACCCCCAGCGGGTCGGCCGCCGCGGCCGTCGACAGAGCCCGGACCGCGGCTTGGGCCGCGGCGAGCTCGGGCAGGTCGGCGAGCCCATGCTCGGACGCGGTGGCGCCGAGTTCGGCGAGGCGCCGCTCGGCCGTCGCGAGCTGGCCGGCCAGGCTCGCGCACGCGGTGACGGCCGCCGTCACGCCGGCCCGCACGGCGTCGATGACCTCGGTCGTCCCGTCGAGCAGGTCCTGCGGGTACAGGCTGGCCCCGCTCGCCGTCCCCACGGCCGGGCCGCTGCTGCCGGTGGCTGTGCTGCCAGTAAGCGTGCCGGCGGCGGGAGGGCCTGGCTGGCTCGGCACCGACGCCCGGTGCAACAGCGCCTCCAGCTCGGCGACCCGGCGCGCGCCGAGCCGGCCCCGGTCGCCGCGCAGCGCCTCGGCCCGCTGGATCACGTCGGACAGCACCCGGTGGCGTTCCCACAGCCAGTCGAGCCTGGCCCGCACGGCCCGTGCGCGGGCAGCGGTCTCCCCGGTGCTCCTGGCTGGGTCGAGCAGGGCCCGGTTGGCGTCGGTGTCGAGCTCCAGGAGCGCGGTGGCCAGCGCGGCGGCGCCAGCGCGCAGCTGGTCAAGCGTCGCATCCAGTGCCGGCAGCGTGGCCACGGTCGTGCCTCAGTCCCGGTACCGCGCGGTTGGAGGAGTACCGGGGATGCCGGAGAAGCCGAGCCAGCGGTGGTAGATCGCGGCCCACGTGCCGTCCTGCTCGATGCGCGCGAGCACCCCGTCGACGAACCGGGTCAGGTCGGGATGCTCGAGGCTGACCGCGACGCCATCCGGCTCGTCCGCCAGCGACGGGCCGACGACCTTCGTCTGCGGGTCCTGCGCCACCATCCCCAGCAGGATCGTGTCATCGGTCGAGATCGCGTCCACCTCGCCGTTCTGCAGTGCCACCAGGCAGTCGGAGTCGGTCGGTAGTGGATGTGGCACCGGGTGCGACGGCGCCTCGATGATGTGCTGCAGCGAGGTGGTGCCCGCCGCGGCGCACACCTGCTTGCCGCCGAGGTCGTCCATCCCGCCGTACGGCGAGTTCTTCAGGACGAGGACTCGCGCGGTCGCGTCGTAGTACGGCACCGAGAAGTCGACCTGCGTGCGCCGCTGGCAGTTGATCGTCATCGTGGCCGTCACGATGTCGACGGGGTTGTGGCGGTCGCGGATGGCCGGGATCCGCTCGGCGGCCGTGATGGTGCGGAAGCGGATGTGCGCGTCGACGTTGTCCGAACCGAAGACCGCCTTGGCGACCTCCCTGGCGATGTCGGCGTCGAAGCCCTTGAACTGCTTGGCCTCCGTGGGCTCGTTCGGATCGATGAAGCCGAACGGCGGGACGTCGGTGTTCAGCCCGACGGTCAGGTAGCCCTTCGCCGCGATCGCGGCCATGGTGGAGCCGGCGGGCATCGCCCCGGGCACCGGCATGGCGGCCGGGGGCCGCAGGCCGACCGTCGGGTCGCCGCAGTCGGGCGCCGGCGTGCTGGGCGCGGGTGCGGCCCGAGCCGGGCTGGCCGCCGCCGGGCGCGCGGCTGGCGGCAGCGGGCTGGTGACCGTCGCGCAGCCGGTCGCCACCGTCACCGCGAGCACCCCGGCGAGCACGACCCGGCGCGCCGGCAGCACCCGACCACGGCCGCGCCGGTCACTACGCATGGTCACCGCCTCATCGGTACTCGTTGATCCGGACCTGGAGGCCGGCCAAGACCAGCGCGGCGGCGAGGGCGGCGGCGGCGCTGAGCCCGATCGCGAGCCCGTCGAACCCGTGCGCGGCGCTCGACAGCCGGGCGGCGAACAGCTTCTGGCTGTTGGACAGCGCGCCGTCCGCCCTGGTGTCGAACAGCGTGAAGTCGTGGGCGCCGTCGCCAAGGGTGAGGGCGACCGCCGGCTGGAAACCGCCCGGGTCGGCCACCAGCGCGCGCACCCGGATGCTCTGCGCCAGGTAGGCCCGCCAGGCGAGGTCGATACTGGCCCGGTCGTCATGGTCCGCGCCGCCGAGCGCGGTCACCGCCGCGAGTACTCCGGAGCCGGTCGGGCGGCCGGTCTTCGGGTCGTAGCCGAGCTGACCGATCACGGCGTCCGCGTCCGCGTCGAGCGCCGCGCCGTCACCGCGCGCGATCAGGGAAAGGCCCTGGTCACCGTACGCGCGCAGGCCGAGCACCCTGGCCCGGGCGACGTCGGCCATCGGCACGAAACCGTTGTCACGCCCGTCGACCAGCCGGGCGCGTTCGGTCGCGAACGCCGCGAGCGTGAGCCCGACGATGACTGCCACGATCGCCGTCGCGGCGACGAGCGGCAGGTTCAGCAGCCGCCGGGTGCGGCGGTGCAGCAGCAGCTGGACGCCGACCAGCCCGGCCAGCGTGACGACACCGGCGACCGTGACCAGCACCGGGTGCACGGAGCTGGTGGCCCGCCGGTACCCGTCGTCGATCTGGTCGGCCTCGAGCGCGGCCAGGGTGTCCGCCGCCGGCAGGATCGTGTCCCGCATCAGCTCCGAGGCCTGCCGCAGGTAGGCCCCGGCGACGTTGAGACCGAGCCTGTTATCCGCCCGGGCCTGGTCCACCAGGCCGGTGTAGACCGGGAGCTGAGCGGACACCACGAGCAGCGCGCGCTGCGCGTCGGCCGAGGCGCCCGCTCTGGCCAGCACGTCCAGCTGCGCGGTGGCCGCCGAGACGCTCTGGCGGTAGGCCTTGCGCTTGCCGGCCGGCTCGGTCTCGCCTGCCAGGAACGCGCCGACCACCGTCGCGTCCGCCTCTGACAGCTCGGCGTGCAGCCGCTGGGCCGCGATGAACGCGGGCGCCGCGCTGCCGCTCATCGCGTGCATCGCCTGCCGGCGGGCGAGCGTCGAGAGGAAGGACGCCGTCCAGAGCGCCACGATCGCGACCACCAGCGCCACGGACAGCAGGCGCAGCAGGCCGGGCGTCGTCCGGGCGCGGGCGCGCAGCCCCGCCCGCCCGCCCACCTGGCCGACCGGCCGGGCGGGGGGTGCCGGTACCGGGGGAGCGGGCGTCGGTGCCGGAGGGACAACAGCCCGGCTCATGCCCGTGATGGTAGGTCATCGGTTTGGTGCGCAACGTGAGTTTTGGCGCCGAATTGAGGGTGCCTGCGCGGGCCTCCGGGGCGGCTCCCACCGTCGTCCCCCCGCCCGCCGCCCTGGAACCCGCCGCGACCACCGCCCCCACCCGACGGCCTCGCCGACCGTGACGCGGGCGATCGCGGTGGCTCAACCTGGCCCACACTCGGTCAAGCGCTACACCCGGGGGCCCGAACCTGACCGGCTCATCGGTGCGCAGCCGTCGAGGGCGCCATGGGTATCGGGTCGAGATCAGCGGGGCACGGGCGGGTCGTCGTCCGGGTCGCGGACCCGGCCAGCTGACGGCCGAGATCCGGGCGCCGCGGGCGGGCGCGGGCGGCCGTCGCCACCGAAGCCGCCCGCCCGCGCCGGTGCGTGTCAGACCTTCAGCACTTCCTCGGTCTGGGCGGTGTCTTCTGTACCGCGGTAGTACACGATCTTGCCGTCGCGGAAGGTGAACCGGTGGTGCAGATGCATCGTTCCGGTCCGCCCGGTCTGCCGGGACCGTGCCCGGAACCGGATGACGGTGAGGACGTCGTTGTCGTTCGCCGCGATCGAGACGGGAGTGAACTCCTCGACCTCCATACTCTCGCCGAAGGCCGCGAAGAAGGCGGTGACGCCGTCCTTGCCGTGGCGGACCCCGTACCAGGGCGCGCCGGTCGAGACCGTCTCCGTCGCCCAGTCGACGTCGTCGGCAACGACGTCGAGAATCGCGGCCAGGTCGCCCCGCCCGAACGCCTCGTAGACCCCAACTATGGTCTTGATGTTGCTTTCGGTGTCCACTGTGACTCCCTCCGTGAGTGACGCGGGCACCTGCCCGCGGCTGCTGTGGAGGTATTCGTCGCCACGAAGCCCGCTGGATTACCGGTGCCGAATTTTTCCGTCGACGGTGTCCCGGCGGGACCAGCTGAGCTCATTTTCGAGCCGTAGGGCAGCCTTCGTAGCTGGCTGTCGAGGTCGGCGGACCGACCCGCGTAGTGCGCCAGCGCGACGTTGGGGCGTCCCGACGGGACCGGACCCGGTGCAGCCGTTGGCCGTGCTGCCCATGCCCGGCGGCCGGACGCTGCTCGCAGCCGCCGGGTACCACGGAATCGTGCGCCTGTGGGATCCGGCCGCCGGGCAACTGGTCAGCACGCCGACCGGCCACGCCGGGTCGGTGGGGGCGCTGACCGCCGCGCCGTTGCCCGACGGGCGGGTTCTGCTCGTCGCCGCGGGCGCGGACCAGGCAATCACGGTCTGGGCTCCAATGACCGACCAGATCGTCCCTGGCCAGCATGGTCGGCTCGACGGCTTCACCTGACGGTGTGCCTGCCGGCAAGTCCACCCGCGCTGGCTGGCGTGATGGTGCGCCCCCGCGGCGCACCATCACGCCAGAGTGCGCAGGGACGTCAGGTCTGGCCGTTCAGGGGCTCGAAGACCTTGACCCAGACGGCCTTCTCGCGGACCGCGTCGCCGCAGCCGTAGGTGCCGTACATTCCGGTCCCGGCCGCCATCAGAGGGTTGTCACCGTCGGGCTTCCGGTACTTGATGATGACCTTGACGTTGGGGAACTCGCGGCGGAACTGGTTGATCACGTCCCGGCAGGAGTGACACGGCCCGAAGTCGCTGAAAATAGTGACCTCACCCTTGGCGACCTTCCCCGCGCCCTCGTAGACCTTCTGCTGGATGGCGCGGACCTCCTCGGGGCTGGCGGCCTTCTGTTTGCCGCCCTTCCCGACGACTCCCCAGCCGTCATCGGCGGCGACCTCGAACTTCGCCACGACCTTCTCCGCGAGGTAGTCGAGCAGCAGCAGTTCGGCGTCCTTGCTGTGCTGGTAGGTGTCGGCGAAGGTGGATCCCTTCGGCTCAGCCTTGCTCTGGTACCAGAACGAGGCCACCGGGTTTCTCGACGTGGTGGTCTTCTCGCCGGTCAGCGGGGTGTCGGAGGTACTGAACGTCAGCTTGTAGGTGATCGTCGCCTTGTTCTCGCTCGCGGGGATGGATGTGGTCACACGCGTCCCTTCGATGGCCGTCGCCGGTCGCTCCCGGATCGGTCCCGCGGCGCACCTGGTGGCCGGCCGAGTCGGAGGGAGTGACCTCGAGGGTGATGGTCGCCGGTCGGAGCGCCGCCGACTGCCAGATGCGCATCCGAGACTCACATCGCAGGGGAGACCGTGCAGATGAACGCGACGACTGTTCGTCTTGCGTGACGGCTCTTCCGGTTGGTCCACCTATGTTGTGACTTGATTACGGCGAGATTTCTGTCCGGTTGGCTGGATGGGACGTCAACTGACGGGTACGTCAGCGTGTCCCTCGCAGCCGCGCTTGTTCGGCGCGCGGCTTCGGAACGCCGAGCCGCCGAGACCCGTCGTGGTCACGTCTGGAGGCACGGGCTCGGCCGCCCAAGCGGACGCGGCGGTGACGCGGGCGATGGCCTGGCGGATCAGGAGGGCGGCGCCGGCCGTCGCGGCCACTGTGGCGGCCATCCGTACGGTGGTGACGCCGCTCAGCGAGACCAGCGGGCCGATCGCGCCACCGAGGCCGAACTGGGCCAGACCCAGCAGTCCGGCGCCGCTCCGGCCCGGGCTCCGACCCGGACCCGAGCGCCGAGGACAAGACCTACAGCCGGCGCGGGGCATTCCTCCCGGACGTCGAGTTCGACCCGTCCGCCTATGGGATCGCACCGAACGTGGTGCCCGCTACCGACTCCGCCCAACTGCTCGCCCTGGTCGTCGCCGAACGCGTGCTCGCGGACCTCCGGCGCAACAGCGGCGAGGAGATCGACCGCGAGCGGACGAGCGTCATCATTGGCACCGGCGCGCGTAACCTGCTGCGGACGATGAGTAACCGCCTGCAGCGTCGGTCTGGCTGAAGGCACTACGGGAGAGCGGTTTACCCGGAAACGGCAGCCCAGGCGATCTGTGATCGCATTGCGGCGCATTACGTGCCCTGGCAGGAGTCGACTTTCCCAGGGGTTCTCGGTAATGTCGTCGCCGGTCGGATCGCGAATCGTTTCGACCTGCACGGAACAAATGTCACCGTCGACGCGGCGTGCGCCAGCTCACTTGCCGCCGTCGCCCGTGCGGTGCAGGACCTTGCTGCGACCGCATGGCCGTCCCCGTGTCCCGATCCCGGTGTTCAGCGACGAGGCTCGGGCGGCGCAGCCCACCCCGACACTGTCGAGCTGAGAAATCTACATCTGCATCTGCCGCGGGGCCGCGGCCTGTTCTACGGCTACCTGCTGCCGATCATTGACCGGATCCCGGCGATCGGCCACCAGTTCTTGCCAATCATGCGTGCGCGCTTCCGCCCCCACCCCGCCGTGTGCACCCGCTAAGCGCGACACCGCCTCTTAAGTTCCTACGACCCATCACAGGGCCGCCGCTACACCTTTTCGTAGTCACCTACAAGCCCTACTGGCTCGCCATCTCGTCCCCCTCGTGTTCCGCCTGCGGCCACAGCCTTACGATCTGGCCGGATCGACGCCGCCGGCTCACCGTGGCAGCGCCGTAAACGCACGCGACCAGCGCGGCGACGTGGCTGGCAGCCCACGCCGCCACACCCGCCGCCGTGCCTCCATTGCCAGGTAGAAGAACAACGATGGCCCTCCTGCGTTGGATCCTCGTTGTTCGGAGTTATTACGCGTATGAACATTGCGTGACGCGGGGGGGCAGTGTTACGTTGACCCCGCTCGACAAGATCGATCCGGCAGATCGGAAGAGAAGGACGCTGATCGAATGGCGTTTGACTGCGGCCACTGGCGGCAATGAGGCCGTCGGCCCGGTCGTTCGCCGTGAAGGCATCGAGGTCATTGTGCCCTGGCATCCAACCGACCCTTGAGGTCGTCGTCGGCGCCTGGTAGGGATCGGAGGCGGCGGACAGACCACCAGGCGCGGGGGGCTTCGCCGAGGCACAACGGCGGACGGGGGAGAGACGCTCTTTGCGTCTGGTCCGTCGAGAATCACGGAAGAGGAATTCTTTCAGCAATCCCCAATGGCGGACTGAGCTAGGAGCGGCAGCTGGCGCGGCCCTTCCCAGTGCGTTAGGAGACCTGTGGACGTCTATGCCGCTGGCAGCGTCGGCAACGCGAGTGACATTCTTTCCAGCCGCATGCATCCAATGAGGCAGGAATTATCCAATAAGCGGTATGGCGATCCGCTCGGCATGGAAACCGCGATTAGCGTCGCGGTCGAGAACCTGGCTCCGGCACCGGCCTGGGTGACGGAGACGGCCAGCCGGGCGACCGAGCAGGCGCTCGGCGAGGAGTGTGCCGCTGATCGTCGTGCCGCCGTCGCGGAACCCGTTCGCCGCATTGCCGAGCTCTATATCATCGCCGTCTTGGACGGTCTGCGCGTCGGCGCGCCACCGCGCTCGCCGCAGCTAGCGGCAGGGCTGTCCGAGATAGTGTGTGACGCGGTGCGCCAAAAAGTCCCGCTGTATTATTTTCTGCGAGCACTGCGAATTGCGCAGACGAGTGCGATTGGATATTTCGCGGTATCCGGAAGTGTGACGGATTACCGTCGTCAAACAGTCCGGAGCGGCTGGGCGAGCGACCTTGCATCAGCCTGTACAGAAAGCTTCAGCGCCCGAATCGCGCAGGTCTACGTGACTGCGGAGGACAAGCGAACGGGCGGGCTCTCCGTTGCCCGAGAACGCCTGGTGAAGGATGTCATCGCGGAGTGTCCAGTCGACCCTGCGGACGCCGAGTGGGTGTTGGGGCTCAACCTGGCACACCATCATCTGGCGGTCGTGCTCCAGGCACTGCCCGGGACTGAGGTGTCCAGCGAGCAGTTCGACCGGTTTGCCATCGAGCTGGCTCGCGCGCTGGGCTCACATCGCCCGCTGATCGTGCCCTCCGGTCCGGCGGGGGCCTGGGTATGGATCAGTTGGCCGCGGCCGCCGGAGGACGGGTTTGTCACGCAGGTGTGCAGGACCTTGTCGCCACCTCCAGCGATACGGGCGAGCATGGGACCGGTGGCCGCGGGCGTGACCGGTTTCCGGCGCAGCCACCTTGGTGCGCAGGCAGCGGCGAGGGTAGCCGCCGCCGGGGAGTGGGGAAGTTCCTGGTTCTACGACTATGCCGACGTGGCCGTCGTCTCGTTGCTGACCAGCGATCCCCAGCAGGCCCGGTGGTTCGTCGAGGAGACGCTCGGCGCCCTGGGGCAGCCCGGCCGCCGGCCCGCCGAGCTACGCGAGACGCTGCGGGTCTATCTGGCCTTTGGCCGCAGCCGGGTTCGCGCGGCCGAGAGACTGCACGTCGCCCGCAACACGGTCGCATATCGCGTGGATAAGGCAGTCGCTCTGCTGGGACGACAGATCAGCCGGGATGAACTGCCAGTGCGGCTGGCCCTCGAGATCGCCCGAGTCCTTCCCAACGGGGCGTGATCGCGGCCGGTTCCAGGCCGGTCCCTGACGCTCGAACGACGGGGGAGGGGGTCAGATCGGCGCTGACGCGGCGGTTGGCCGGGCGGAGTCGGCGCAGGACGAAGCCCCGCTTGCCGGAGCTACCGCGCCGCGGCACCCGGCCGCCATGACGAGAAGTCCCCCGCTCGACGACGGCACAGGGTTCGTTACGCCGCGAGGCGGTGTCGGGCCCCAGCGCACGAATCTGCAACACGCCGGCGCCTGCCCCGACAGGCATGACGCAGCGCGCCAGCAGCACGCGAACACGAGACGACCTGCCCCGCCCGTGATCATCGCTGCCGTCATGTGGCGGGGAATCAGGTACACGAGTTTCGGGTGGCGGCATATCGCCGGATTGGGATAGCGGAGCTCGTAGTGGTATTCGTCACATGGTCGAAACCCGCCTCGTGAACTGCTCAGCAGTGGAGCTGTGGTGGTTGTCGTCACATGATCGAAACTCTGTCTCGTGAACAGGTTACCATTCGTACATGGTATACCTGTTTAACTCGCTAGCCCTTCCTGGGTTGACCGAATTGCCGCTTCACGGGTCTTTCGGATGATCCGCCGCGACGTAGACCCAGGCAATCCGGGCGCCCTACCGGCGCACCACGGGGCAGCGATGCGTGGTGTCCCGGCAATGGAGGCCGGGGGCGCTCGTGCCGTTCGTGCGCGGCCGGGGGTGCCGACCGACGAGCCCGCGGCGTATCGCAGAGTGTCCCCGCGGGCAACCACGGCGCGCGGAGTGCGGCGGACCTACTATATTGCGCCGGATATCGCGGCCCGTTTCGACCAGGTCGTCGAGGATCTTGCCTATGATCTGCGCCTGCCCAAGCTGGACATACTGGGCGTCCTCCTGGCCCGGGCAATCGAGGATGTAAGCGCCGTCCGCGCGCAGTTCCAATCCCTGGCCCCCCTTCGGCCAGATTAGCGAGTACGGATAATGCTCCAATGCTGCTGGAGGCAAAAAGAAACCCGCCTCCCGTGGCGCCTGGATCTGCTTCCTCCGTGAGACCGGCGTGCGACCAGCAGGAACGTTCGACTGTTGACGGCCTGGCTTCATCGTCGGGCTGTCCGGCTGATTCGCTGGTTGCCGGGACGCCGGAGGAGGTGGCGGTGGTGCGTCCGCCCGGTCGTCGACGAGTTCGCGCGTGGATGTTGGCGGACCTGCCGCGCCGGGATCAGCGGGCCAGGGCGAGCTGCATCCCGCCAACGACAGTCCTACATCGTCGCCCTCGACCACTGACTCCGCGCCCGCGCCGACATCGGGACCCAGATCAAGGACCACAGACTCGGTGCCGGCCTACGCCACCTGCCGTCGGCCGACCCCTGTTCGCTCTGGCAGTGTTCTGGTTTTTCGGACTTGCCGCCCGCCTGGTCGTCGGCGCCTGGCATCCCGCCAGCCGCCGCTTATCGGCTGCACGCCGACCCCGGCCGCGCGGGTCGAAGCGCCGCGCGGCAAGTGACCTGCCCGGGTAACACAGCACGGTCCGGGCCCTGCTCTCGAACCACTTGTCGGTGCCGGCCGCGACGCTTTTCGACCGTCGGCCGACTTCTCAGGCGGTCAGTCCGGGCGCAGTTGGTCCACCAGCCAGCCGACCGGTCCGAGTCGGATCGCGACCCGCAGCGCCGTCGCCGACCACTTCGGGAGGCGACCCTCGTCGACGCGGCGGTCGACGGCGTGGTCGAGGCCGTGGCGGATGGCCGGGGTGAGCTGATCGTTCGACAGCGGCAGTCGCGGTTGGCCGCTTTCGGGCAGCAGTGTCAGTAGCAGCGCGGCCCGGCTCGTGCCGAGCTCGCAGGAGGCCCCGTCGAGGGTGTCGAGCGCGACCTGCTGAAAGGCACCGTCGGCGCCACCGAGCGCGAAGGCGGGCTGGGTGGTGCAGGGATCGGGAACAGACAGCGTCCCTCTCCCACCGGCGCGCAGGGTGGATACGGCCAGGCCGACGGCCAGTAAGGGCGCGAGGACGACGGCGAGCGCCCTGACCGAGCGCGCCGCCCTGACCGAGCGCGCCGCTGGGGCGGGGCGTGACGTGGGTCCTCGCGGTGTCGGTGCCGGCCACCGCCGTGGAGCGATCCGGGACGCTGGCACCAGCGCGAGCAGCGCGAGCAACGCGCACAGGGCGAAGGAATTCCGGAACGCGCCGGTGACCGCCGTCGTGATGATGCCGGACAGGGTGTGGTGGAGCGGGTCGAGGTGGCCGTCGGGCGCGACCTGGTCGAACACCCTGCCCAGGTCGGGCAGCTTCCCGGCGGGGGTGTCGCCCAGCGTTTTGCCCAGCGAGCGGGCAAGCGAGACCTTGTCGGCCAGGGGCACGGGCTCGCTCAGCCCGGCCTCGGTGCCGGCCATGATCGCGTGGTCGAGTCGGCTGGTCAGCGAGGAGGCCAGCAAAGGGGTGACCGCGGCGAGAGCGAGAACGAGCCCGGCATGGCGGGCGGCGACCGAGAGGGTGCCGTCGAAAGCCAGGTGCCCACCGGGACGGATGGACGCCTCGGTGAGGCTGGGCACCGCGAGCCCCAGTCCGAAGCCGGTCACGGCGAGCGCGGCGGCGGCCGTCGTCCAGCCCTTGTCGGGGACCAGCGCCAGACTCGCCAGTCCGCCGGCGACAGTCAGGCAGCCGGCGAGCGCCAGCATGCGCGGCCGAGGCCCGACGGTCACATAGCGGCTGGCGAGGGTACCGACGGGGAGCACGGTCGCCACGGCGGCGGCCGTCAGCGGCGTCGCACCCCAGCCGTTGATCATCATGAGGATGACGAGGAACAGTGCGCCAACCAAGGCCGCGGAAACCAACGCGAGCGCCAGATGTGCGGCCACCAGCCGCGCCCTACCCGCGGCCGGCGACGGGTCGCTCGGTCGCTGTGCGCCGCCATGAATGGCCTGGCTGTCTTCGTGGCCGCGACCGGAGGGGGTTGGCGGAGCGTGTGGAGCGGGGGCGGCGCGCGCGGCGCCCGGCAGCGCCACGAGCGCGGCGGCGGCCAGCGGGGCCTGTACGAAGAAGATCGACCGCCAGCTGAACACCTCGGTCAGCAGGCCGCCCGCGGCGGGACCGAGCGCGGATCCGACCGCGGCAGCCGCCGACCAGGCGGCGAGGCCCGCCTGGTCCGACCCGGCGAGCCGCGCGAGCAGTGGGAGTGAGCCCGCGAGCAGCAGCGCCGCGCCGGCCCCCTGGATGACGCGCAGCCAGATCAGCGTTCCGAGCGAGCCGGACGTGGCGCATCCCAGGGACGCGACGAGGAAGACGACCAGGCCCAGGGCGGTCAGCGCGAGCCAGCCACGCCTGCGCGCGAGCAGGAGGACCGGTACCGCCGCCAGCAGGATCGCGACGTTGTAGCCGGTCACCACCCAGGAGACCCCCGACACGGTCGAGTCGTACTCGGCGAGCAGGTCCGGCGCGGCGAGCACCACGATGGAGGCGTCTGCGAACGCGACCGTGACAGCAAGCGCCAGCAGCCAGCCGGACAGCGGCAACGCCGCGTCAGCACCGCCACGGCTTCGGATCACGCGTGCCGGCCAGTGAGCGATCGCTGGGCGAGAGCGCGAGGAGCCCACCCGCAGCGCCGACGGTGCGAAGTGGCCATCGCGGCAGGTCGACGGGCGCCCGCCGCCAGGATCGGCGACCCCGCAGCCATGACGGCGGCGGTCGCTGCCACGGCGGCGAGCTGGGCTCCGCCGGAGCGGGCGGACACTGCTGGTCCTTCATCGCTGGTCACGAGAACAAGAGTCCCCGCGTCCCGGCGCCCGGTCACTGGTACTGATCCGACTATCGCCCGCGCGACACCGGTATCCGTTGGTGTGTGTCAGGCGCCGACGCGGTGCAGGGCGGTGGGCAAGGCGAGGCCGAGGGTGGCGGCCAGGAACTGGATCTGGGCCAGGAGGGCGGAGGCTCGCGCGACGACCACGGCCGTGCTGGCCGCGGCGGCCGCCTCCGCGGCCAGCGCGGCGAGGATCGCGAGGAGCCCGGCGACGAGCCGGACCCGGTTGAAGTATCTGACGTAGTCCCCGGTGAAGCACAGCGTCCAGAAGATCAGCGCCGGCATCGGCCGGAGTACCTCCAGGTAGACGTCAAGTTTCTCGCCGTGGTCGCTGACCAGTTTGGTGAGGGGGATGTGGTGTGTCGGCACGTAGCGGTCGCCCGGCGTGTACGGGTAACCGAGCAGTGGATAGCCGGGCGTGAGGAGAACGTACTTCTCGATCGCGCTGCGGATGCCGGCGGCCGACATGGGCTTGATCTCGTACCATTCGAATACCGGCGGCCGGTGGGTCATGATGTCCGGCCGGGTCTTCCTGCTGATCCGCAGTGCGATCGTGCTCTTCCCCGGATTGTTCCGGATTAGGTATTCACGGTAGCCGACGAAAGACTTGTCCTCGTCGAAGAAGTCGGCCAGGGTGCGCTTTCCCAGCATCTTCTTGGTGAAGTCGGCGAAGATCTTCGGCTCGGCGACGAGTTCGGAGAACTCACCCGCGACCCGTGCGTCCAGGCCCATCGACAGACGCATGCAGATGGTGTCCCCGAGCTGAGCCGCCTCGGCGATCAGGGTGAGCAGCTGCTTTTCGAGACCCGCTCCGGTGGGGCTGTACTGCCCGACGAGGGCGCCCAGGGCCGGGTCGCGGCGCAGGAGCGGGAGATCGTTCACCATCGCGGCGCCGACGTTGCCCTCACTGAACGCCTGCTCGTAGTCCAGCCGCCGCAGCAGCGCCGGGGTCAGGGCCGGGGCGCGTTCGGGCGCCGCAGGCAGGTCCCGGTCCCTGGCGAACGTGCGCAGCGCCTGGTCGGTTTCGGGGTTGAGGGTGCCGTCGACGCCGGCGCGCGGCAGCTCATGGCCCGCCACCAGCAGCGCCTCCTGGACCCGGCGTACCGCCTCCTGCGGCAGGTCGTCGGTCCCGCCCCGGCCAGCGGCGACGGTGGCCAGGTCGGGGTCGGGCACGAACAGGTTCGACAGCGGGAACGGATCGCTTCCGGCGGTGGTCACTAGGCCACGATCCTTCCTGCGGGGCCTGATGAGAGGGTCGCCGTAGGGACTCGGCGAGAGC
>Ga0068863_100001830_pt1 | contig 21146 bp, 20 predicted proteins | sample KBSSwiS62_FD_66596 | JGI IMG/M metagenome (GOLD analysis project Ga0068863, IMG submission 66596) | Switchgrass rhizosphere microbial communities from Kellogg Biological Station, Michigan, USA - KBS Switchgrass S6-2 | ecosystem: Host-associated > Plants > Roots > Rhizosphere > Soil ...
TTCGTACGGCGACCTCAACGGAGCCCGCAACCGTGACTGGGTTATCGCGCGCATCACGAAGCATGCCAATTCCATCGCGCCTGCACAGGCAGTCGTCGTCAAACGCCTCGACCCCGACCGTCCTGTGGAGCTCGCCACCGAGTCGGCAATAGCCCGCTTCGATTTACCGCATGACTTCTCGTCAGCGGCGCTACGGGAAGCTCAGGCGTGGGGTGACCGAGTCGATCCAGCGGAATCAGACAAACGTGAGGATCTACGTTCGCTCCCCCTCGTCACTATCGACGGTGAAGATGCGCGCGATTTTGACGATGCGGTCTACGCTGAGCCTCACCCCGACGGTTACCGGCTGATCGTCGCGATCGCGGACGTTAGCCACTATGTGCGTCCGGACAGTGCGCTGGATACCGACGCGCGCGAGCGCGGAACTTCCGTGTATTTCCCGACACGTGTCATTCCGATGCTGCCGCACGCTCTGTCGGACCACTTGTGTTCGCTAGCGCCACGTGTCGATCGGTTTTGTTTTGCGGCGGACATGATTATCACGAAGAACGGCGCGCTCAAGTCCTCCATGTTTTACCCAGCCGTAATGCGATCTGCGGCGAGACTTACATACACGCAGGCCTATGAGGCGCTGTTCGAGGGTCGCCCCGCAGCCCGCGAGGAATTGGGACCGCTCGTTGAGCGTCTGCTGATTCTCGTGGACGTTTATCGTGCGCTGTTGAAGGCGCGGGGGCGCCGTGGTGCGTTGGATTTCGATGCGGCCGAGGCAGAGTTCGTCATCGACTCGGGTGAACGGGTGCGGGCAATCGAGTTGCGAGTGCGGAACGATGCTCACCGGCTGGTCGAAGAATGCATGATCATGGCCAATGTCGCAGTTGCTCAGGAACTCGCGAAAAAGCGGACACCGACGCTGTATCGCGTTCACGGGCAACCCGAGGAACAGAAGCTTGAGCGGCTGCAGACGACGTTGCATGCGCTGGGGGTTGACGTTCAGATTCCCGAAACAGTGACGACTCGAGATCTTCAGGCAATCACGCGCCGCCTCGGAAGCTCGGAGACGCGGCCGTTCATCGAGTCGTTGGTAGTCCGCGCGATGCCACAGGCGGTCTACCAGCCAACAAATATCGGTCACTTCGGGCTCGCGCTGGCGCACTACGCGCATTTCACATCGCCGATTCGACGCTACCCAGATCTCGTCGTTCATCGCACGTTGAAGGCGTTGATCGGAGCGCGAGGCGAGGCCGGCGTCCAATATGGGACCGACGAGTTAGCCGCTCTTGGCGAAAGCACTTCAAAGCTGGAGAAACGCGCCGACGAAGCTGACCGCTACGTCGCAACTTTCTTAAAGTGTTCGTATCTACGTGAGCGAATTGGCCAGACTTTCCACGGCATCATCACAACGGTGGTGGAGTTTGGGTGTTTCGTGCAGATATTGGATGTCGCGGTGGATGGGTTGCTTCACCTCGATAATCTCCGCGACGACGAATACGTAATGGAAGACGACGGGCATGCTTGGACGGGTCGCCGCAGAGGCCGACGACTGCGGACCGGCGCTCACATCAGGGTCATTGTGACAGCGGTGAATCCGATTGAGGGCCTCATCGATCTGGATCTGGTGGAAGACGTCTCTGGTTGAAGGCACTTGAAAAGCACTGAGACGATCTACGGCGTGCACCCGGTACGGGTGCTTCTCGAGAGACATCCTGAGCGTGTGGTAGTGGTCAGGCTTGCTGATCGGCGAGACGATCCGCGTGTGCGTGAAATTGAAGATCTCGCGCGAAAGCATGGTCGCCAGGTTCAGCGCATCGATGCGCACGCTCTGAAGCAAACCCTGGGCGATGTGGCACACCAAGGCGTGGTGGCGGAAATCTCACCGCTGGTGCCCTGGTCGGAAGACGACCTTCTCGATGCCCTGCAGACTGCGAAGAACCCACTGCTGCTGGCATTGGACGGCGTTCAGGATCCGCACAATCTCGGGGCATGCCTGCGTACGGCCGATGCGTGTGGAGCGTTGGCTGTTATCGTGCCGCGCGATCGCGCCGCGCAGCTGACCGCTACCGTGCGAAAGGTGGCAGTCGGCGCCGCTGAGACGACTCCAGTGGTTACCGTCACGAACCTGGTGCGAACCCTCAAGCTCCTGAAAGAAGCCGGATTGTGGGTGGTGGGAGCCGATGCGGAGGGCGCCAAGCCCGCTCACGAGGCGGATCTGAAGGGCGGCACCGTGCTGGTGCTGGGTGCCGAGGGGACAGGGCTGCGCCATTTGACTAAGCAGACTTGCGACTGGATGGTGTGTCTGCCGCAACTGGGTACGGTGGAGAGCCTGAATGTCTCGGTCGCTGCGGGAATGCTCCTTTACGAGGCGGTGAGGCAGCGGATGGTACCTTCCAGGAGCTAGCGGGACGGGCCCGCGGCGTCCACAACCCGGTTGCCAAATATCGCCCCCACCGGGCTGGCAGCCCGATCACCAAATGGTGTAACCTTCGCGCCCCCTCGGAAACGAGGGTGCTATGCGTGTGCGGCAGGTGTCGCCCGCATAGGTCTCCTTGCCGCACCCCGCAGCGCCTCGCGACGGGCGGCTCCCCAATCCGTAAGGAGGAATCATGAGGCATTACGAGATCGTGTTTCTCGTCCATCCCGATCAGAGCGAGCAGGTGCCCGCCATGATCGAGCGCTACAAGGGCATGATTGCCGCCGGCGAAGGCCGCGTGCATCGCCTTGAAGACTGGGGTCGGCGCCAGCTGACCTATCCCATCGCCAAAGTCCACAAGGCGCACTACGTTCTGATGAACATCGAGTGCGACCAGAAGACGTTGAACGATCTGACCGGCGCGTTTCGCTTTAGCGATGCCGTGCTGCGTCACCTCGTCGTCAACATGGATGCCGCTGTGACAGAGCCCTCACCGATGGCCAAGGCCGCCGATGAAGAGGGCGACGGCGGTCGGCGGCGTGATCGGCGCGACGATGGCGATGATGACGGCGATCGGCCCCCGCGGCGTGAACGTTCGGACGACGACGGCGACCGGCCTCCGCGTCGCGTTCGCGACGACGTGTCAGCTTCCGGGTCTGATGACGAAGACAGCCCTGCTGGCGAGAACGTCTGAAGCGCGAATTGCGCATCGACGTAAACGACAGCATCGACTCGTAAAGGAAATTTCAAATGGCTATGAGTAGAGATCGCTCTGGTGGCGGTGGCAACAGTGGTGGCGGAGATCGCGGCGGCGCCGGCGGAGATCGCGGCGGCGGTGGAAGTGGCGGTAGCGGCGGTGGCCGTTTTTCGCGCCGGAAGAAGTTCTGCCGCTTCACAGCCGAGGGCGTGAAGTACATTGACTACAAAGATCTTGCTACGTTGAAGGGCTACGTCACTGAGACGGGCAAGATTGTCCCCAGCCGCATCACGGGCACGAAGTCGTTCTATCAGCGCCAACTCGCGGTTGCGATCAAGCGCGCGCGCTTCCTGGCCCTGCTGCCGTACACCGACCAGCATTGAGGCGCACTTAAATGGACGTCATTCTTCTTCAGAAGGTCGCCAACCTCGGCAACATTGGCGACCGCGTGAAAGTGAAGTCGGGCTTCGGCCGTAACTTCCTGCTGCCGCAGGGCAAGGCCACGCTGGCCACGCCTGATAACGTCAAGCGCTTCGAGGCGCGGCGTGCTGAGCTCGAGAAGGCTGCTCACGAGCACCTGTCCTCCGCAGAGGAGCGGGCGGGCGCGTTGAAAGAGTTCAAGCTCGTCATCCCGTCGAAGGCGGGCACCGAGGGCAAGCTCTTCGGCTCGATCGGCACCGCGGATATCGCGGAAGCGGCCACGAAGGCGGGTATCAAAGTCGAGCGCAGCGAAGTTCGTCTGCCGAACGGAGCCTTGCGGACGATTGGCGATCACTCGGTCATTCTGCATCTGCACGCCGATATCGATGTGCCGTTGGCAGTGACGATCGTCGCGGAAGAATAAGCCGAGGAGCCTGTCTGACTAATGATGCGCCTGCTGCGGCCGCCCCACAGCGGCATCTTTTTGCGATCCTTTCGCTTACATAGTCCCGACTATGCGCGCGAAACGATCGCAAAAATCTGCTCGCTGCGGGTCGCCCTCGCGACGGCGATCATTAGTCAGACAGGCTCCTAGCCAGGTCACCTAGTGGCCGGTCCCGCCAAGGTGCGTCGAGATTCCGGCACACTGTCGCTGGCGGATGCGCCGCAGCCGCCGCATTCGATCGAAGCAGAGCAGGCCGTCTTGGGCGGCCTGCTTCTGGATCCAGCAGCCTGGGACAACGTCGCCGACGTCATCATCCCGGAAGATTTCTACCGCCCCGATCACAAGCTGATTTTCGAGGCAATCGGCGCGCTTGCCACTGCCTCCAAGCCGCCCGACGTCGTGACCGTCGTGGGCGAGTTGGAGCGGCGTTCCGAGTTGGAGCAGGCGGGTGGACTCGCCTATCTGGGCTCCCTCGCGCGCGACACTCCCACTGCCGCAAACGTTCGCGCTTACGCCGATATCGTTCGCGAGCGCTCGCTGTTACGCCAGCTCATTACCGCAGGCACAGAGATCGCGTCGGCTGTTTTCAACAACGATGGCGAGACCGCGCGCGAGCTGGTCGATAAGGCTGAGCAGAAAGTCTTCGAGATCGCGGAGATGGGCTTCCGCGGGCGGCAGGGCGCAATGGCGGTTCGCGCGCTACTGCCGGCTGTCATCGACCAGATCGATGATGCCTACGCGAATCCCGACAAGCTGCGCGGACTGCCCACGGGCTTCAACGACTTCGACAAGATGACCGGCGGCCTTCGACCCGGCGATCTGGTGATCGTCGCGGGCCGCCCTTCGATGGGCAAGACCACACTTGCGGTCAACATGGCGGAGTACGCGGCGCTCCATCCGCGGGACACGCGTGCCTCGGTGGCGATTTTCAGCATGGAAATGCCCTCCGAGCAGGTCATCACCCGCATGTTGTCTTCGATCGGCGGGGTGCCGCTCCACAACCTGCGCAGCGGCAAGATTTCCGACGACGATTGGGTGCGTATCACCAGCGCCACCAGTCAGTTGTCAGAAGCGAAAATATTCATCGATGAAACGCCTGCGCTGTCACCGACAGAATTGCGTGCCCGCTCCCGGCGCGTGAAACGCGAGCACGGCCTCGACCTGATCATCGTTGACTACCTGCAGCTCATGCAGGTGCCCGGCAACAAGGAAAACCGCGCCACCGAGATCTCGGAAATCTCCCGCGGCCTGAAGGTCCTGGCTAAGGAGTTGGCCTGCCCCGTCATTGCGCTGTCGCAGTTGAATCGCGGTGTGGAACAGCGAGAAAACAAAAAGCCCGTGATGTCGGATCTGCGCGAATGCGTCACAGGGGACACGCTCGTCTGCCTGGCAGATGGGCGCCGCGTGCCCATCCAGGAGCTGGTGGGGCAGACGCCGGAAGTCGTGTCGATGACCGAGGATGGCCGAATCACGCGGGCCAAGTCTGACCTGGTCTGGCGCGTCGGCAAAAAGCCTGTTTATGAATTGAAGCTTGCCAGCGGACGAAAGATTCGTGCGACCGGCAAGCATCGCCTGTATTGCTCTTTTGGCTGGCAACAGGTCAGCGATTTGCGGACCGGTGACCGGCTGGCGATCGCGCGGAAACTTCCCGAGCCGGAAAAACCGGAAAAGTGGCCCGATGATCGCGTCGCCCTGCTGGCGCACTTGATTGGGGATGGTAGCTACCTCAAGCAGCAGCCAATGAGGTACACCACAGGCTCGGAGGCGTGCAGCGAGCTCGTACGCCGGGCCGCAGAAACCGAATTCGGTATGACGGTGACGCGCTACGCCGGCCGCGGTAACTGGCATCAATTGCTGCTTTCGGGGAATGGGAATCGGTGGAAGCCGGCCGGCATCAATCTGTGGCTGCGTGAGCTCGGGATCTTCGGACAGCGGTCGGCCGAGAAGCGGGTTCCCGCGGTAGTCTTCAGGCTGTCGAACGAGCAGCTGCAGTTGTTTGTGCGCCATCTATGGGCCACCGATGGAACCATCTCCGTGCGCAAGCCCGGTCAGGGGGGCGGCCATGGCGTGCACTTCTCCACCTGCAGTCGTGGTCTTGCAGACGACGTTGCGGCGCTCTTGCTGCGCCTGGGCATCGTCGCGCGAATTCAAACTGTGACCTCCGGCTACCAAAATCCCGTGCACATGGTTTGGGTGCATGGCGTTGAGAAGCAAATGCAGTTTCTCAGGACTGTAGGGAGTTTCGGTCCACGGGTCGGTCCCGCCGAGGGTCTGTTATGCGCTCTTGCCGGAGTGCGGGCGAATACCAACGTGGATACGGTCCCGGAGGAGATGTTGTGGAGGGTGCGCTCCCTGATCCAGCAACAGGGCGTTTCCCGGCGCCGCATGGCGGAGATGCTCGGTCAGGCCAACGTGAGCTTCCGCAACGCCCCGTCACGCACCTTGATGGCGGAATATGCGCAGGTTCTCGATGATCGCCTCCTGAAAGATGTGGCGGCCAACGATATTTTCTGGGATCGCCTCCTGTCTGTTGAGTTAGTTGGCGAAGAAGATGTGTTTGATCTAACAGTGCCTGACACGTCAGTTTGGTTGGCCGATGGCATTGTTAGTCATAACAGTGGTGCGATCGAGCAGGATGCGGACATGATCCTGTTGATCTACCGCGAGGAGGTGTATGACCGCAACACCACCAAGAAAGGCATGGCCGAGATCGACCTGGTCAAGCACCGCAACGGCGAGATCGGCACCTTCGTCCTGACCTTCCAGGGCCAGTACACGCGCTTTGCGAACTACGTGCCCGATTCCTACGCAGATGGCGTGCTGCGGTGAACCGGCTGATCCGGGCTGTCATCGACACGCACGCCCTGCGGCACAATCTGCGGACAATCCGGGAGCGCGCCCGCGGAGCGAGAGTCATGGCGGTGGTCAAAGCCAACGCCTACGGGCACGGGCTCATTCCAACAGCGCTGGCGCTCGCGCAAGCCGATGCATTCGCGGTCGCGCGCCTCGAAGAAGGACTGGCGCTCAGAGCCGCGGGGATCACTCAGCCAATCGTCCTGCTCGAAGGTGTGTTTGCGGCCGAACAGCTGTTGGAAGTTGCGCGGCACGGGTTCGACCTCGTGGTGCACGATCCTCTGCAGATCGAGCTGCTGGAGGAATACTCGGGCGCTGCGCGCTTCCTGATCTGGATCAAGATCGACACCGGGATGAATCGCCTCGGTTTCAGGTCCGAAGAATTCCCCGCTGCCCTGGCCCGTATCCAGCGGCTCCAACCGCCGCCCCTGGAAATCAGGTTGCTCACCCACTTGGCACGTGCGGACGAGAGCGACGACGCGATGACGCGCGAGCAGTTGGCCCGGTTCAAGCACGCGATCAGCGGCCTCGACTGCGCCGTGAGCATAGCCAACTCCGCGGGTCTCTTCGGACGTGCTCAGCTCGGTTGTGACTGGGTACGCCCCGGGCTGGCCCTCTATGGTGGCTCACCGTTCGAAGACAAATCGAGCGCCGAGTTGGGCCTGCATCCGGTGATGAGCCTCGAGACTTCGGTCATTGCCACCCGCAAAGTTGCCACCGGCGAGACGGTGGGCTACGGAGGCACCTGGCGCGCATCGCACGACGCGGTAATAGCGATTGTTGCGGCCGGCTATGGAGATGGTATCGCGCGCAACCTGGCGGGCGGCACGCCAGTTCTCATCGACGGCCAACGAGCGCCGCTAGTGGGCCGAGTGTCCATGGACATGATTGCCGTCGACGTTACGAAGCTTAACGGCGTACACGTAGGCACGCCGGTTGTGCTGTGGGGAGTCGGACTGCCCGTAGAGGAGATCGCGCGGTATGCCGCCACGATCCCCTACGAGCTGTTGTGTGGAGTGAGCCAGCGCGTGCCGCTGGAGCTGCGTTAGGGTCCACCGTCCACCGTCGCGCAGCGTCTACCGCTGCGCTTGGCTCGGATGTCAGCTGACGAAAAAGCCCATCTTCACGCCGGCGAGCTGGATAACGTCGTTGTCCGCTAGCCGGGTTGCCTGAGCACCGATGGCATTGCCATTCAGCAGCGGGAAGTCATTGTCCTTGCCGCTATCGACGTGGACGATGAAGTAGCCCTCAGCCCGGCGCGTGATGGCGGCGACCTGAACGCCAGGGCGCCCGAGCGTGGTCAAAGCTTTGCTGAGCTCGAGCTCGCGGCCTGCAAACGCACCCGATAGAACCTGCAGTTTCGCCTTCTTCAGCGCGGCTGCAGCCGTATCGTTCAGGGCGCGCGTCTTGCCAGTTGCCGACAGCGAAGGGGATGCCTTTTCCGCGGCCTCGCTCGCGGCCCGTACCTTCTCAACCGGGCGCGACGACGGTTGGATGACCATCGTCTTTTCGAATTCATCCTGAGCCTCGTCGTCCTCTACGAAGCGCAGTTGATGATGTCCAACGGTCACCACGTCGCCATGCTGAAGGGCATGCTTCTTGATCAGCTTGCCGTTGACGTAGGTGCCGTTGGTGCTGTTCAGATCCTCGAGAAACGAATCGTTGAGGATATTGATGATCAAAGAGTGATGGCCGCTGACGGCAGCGTTGTCGATGCGGATGTCATTGTCAGGGAGGCGGCCAATCGTGTACCGCTCCTTATTCATGTTGTATTCCGCCATCACCTGGCCATCCAGGCTCAAGACCAACCTTGCCATGTGCGTAGCCTCTATCAGCCGAACCAGCCTAGAATCTTGTCGAATATTCGCGTACGCGCCGGGAATGCATCCAGGACATGCGCCATTACGACCGAGACGTTGTCTCGGCCTCCATTATCATTCGCCAGTTGAATCAACTGCTTGGCAACCGTATCCAGATTATCACTAAAGGTGTTTATGGTTAAATGAATATCTTCGTCTTCAACCATATCCGATAGCCCGTCCGAGCACAGCATGTAGGCATCGCCTTTCTGCACCGGCACCTCCTGGATCTCCACGTCCACGTTCGGCTCGACGCCGAGCGCACGTGTGACGTAGTTCTTATTCGCGGCGCGCTGTGCTTCCTCCGCCGAATAGAAGCCACGGTCCACCAGCTCCTGCAGCAGCGAGTGGTCCATGGTGACCTGCTCGAGCTTGTCGCTGCGCTGGCGGTACAGCCGCGAATCGCCCACGTGGGCGATCGTTATCTTGTTATCGAAGAACAACGCAGCAACGACCGTCGTACCCATGCCCTCGCATTGCGGCTGCGTACGCGCGGTCTGGTAAATGATCTTGTTCGCCCGGTGAATCGCATCGCGCAGGATGATGGTGGGCCGGGATAGCCCCGAGTCGCGGTCCTGCACATTCATATCCTCTCGCTCCACCTGCTCACGGACGAGGTTCACGATGGTCTTGACGGCAATGCCGCTGGCAACCTCGCCAGCGTTGTAGCCGCCCATACCGTCCGCCAGGACCAGAAGACCGATGTCAGCATCAAAGGCAATGGTGTCCTCGTTGTGCTCGCGGACCTTGCCCGTGTCGGTGACTCCTACGAAACGCAACCTGCCTTTGAGGCTCATGCTGCGTCCTGACCTTCATGCGGCCCGCAAAATGTGATAAGCGTCACTTTCCCGTCCCCGATTCGAGCCGGCATAAGCTAGCATTGGCCGCGGTGCAGTGCAGGCGACCGGTCACAAACCTGTCATTCGGTGAGCCGGCATGGCCGCGCATCCTAACCAGTTGACACCTGAGCGCATAGATGGCCCGCGCAAGTCCCGTATTTGTCTGCACTGCCTGTAGTGGCGAAACCCTGAAATGGCAGGGGCAGTGTCCCCTGTGTGGCGAGTGGAACTCGCTCGAGCAGCGGGCCTCGAGTCCCCGGCATGCGGCGGGCCGCGGCGCCCCACGCGGGGCAGCGCGGCCGTTGGAGCCGGGCTCGCCGCAGCGGCTCGATGCAGCCCTGGCGGGTATCGATAAGCGGCTCGCAAGCGGCCATGAAGAGCTGGACCGTGTCATGGGTGGCGGCATCGTACCCGGATCGGTGACCTTGTTGGGAGGAGATCCTGGGATTGGGAAGTCGACACTGCTCCTGCAGGTCGCCGCCCACGTCGCAGCGACCAACGCCGTGGTGTATGCAAGTGGCGAGGAGTCCGTATCACAGGTAGCTCTGCGTGCCCAACGCCTCGGCATCGACGGACAGAAGCTTGAAGTCATTGCAGAGTCGAGCCTTGACACCATTCTTGCGTTGGCCTCCGAACGCAAGGGAACGCTGCTGGTTGTAGATTCAATCCAGACGATCGAATCGAACACAGTCGCGACGAGTGCCGGCGCTGTATCGCAGTTGCGGGAATGTACGGCAGAGCTCGTCCGCTATGCCAAGTCTACCGCGACCGCCGTCATTATTATCGGCCACGTAACCAAAGAGGGCACGATAGCGGGTCCGCGGATGCTCGAGCACCTGGTCGATACGGTGCTTTATTTCGAGAGTGAAGCGGGCAGCCGCTATCGCATCGTGCGCTCCACGAAGAATCGTTTCGGTGCCGTCAATGAGCTTGGATTCTTTGCCATGGGCGAGAGCGGCCTCAAGGAAGTGCGTAATCCATCGGCTATTTTCCTCTCACGCGCCCCTGAGGCCGCCCCTGGGAGCATCGTGACGGTGACGCGGGAGGGCGGCCGTCCGCTGCTCATAGAGTTGCAGGCGCTGGTGGACAGGATGCGTTTTGGTGCGCCGCGGCGCATCGCGCAGGGACTGGATTCCAACCGCGTGGCGATGTTGCTGGCCGTCATGAACCGGCACGCGCAGGTATCTCTGCAGGAACACGATGTCTTCGTGAACGTCGTGGGTGGCATCCAGATCAGCGAAACCGGTTGGGATCTGCCGGTGGTCCTGGCCCTGGCTTCCAGTCTGAGCGACCGGACGGTTCCCAACTCGCTCATCTCGTTTGGCGAGCTCGGGCTGACCGGCGAAGTCCGCCCCGTTGCCTACGGCGAAGAGCGGCTGCGTGAGGCGCAGAAACAGGGCTTCAAAGTCGCGGTTGTGCCGAGGGAAAACACGCCGCGCAAGCCACTCGATGGTTTGCACGTCATCCCGGTCTCCCGCGTGGGGGAGGCGTTGGAAGCTGCGTTCAGCCGGTCGCCGTGACTTCGTCTGTGGCCGGCGCGTAGACGCGAACGGTCCTGATCGCGTTATCGGCGATCTGCAGCACTTCGAACTGATAGTCCCCGACCTTGAGCGTCGTGCCGGGGTCCGGGATGGTCTCCAGCTTCTCCAGTAGGAGGCCATTGAGCGTCTTGGGCCCATCGGTGGGCAGATGCCACTGCAATGCACGATTCAGAGCACGGATGGTTGCGCTTGCATTGACTATGAACACGCCCGGCCGCTCGGCATGGATGTCCTTGTGCATGACGGTCGCCGGGTCCGTCGTGAACTCCCCAACGATCTCCTCGAGTATGTCCTCCAATGTAACGAGTCCCTCGATGTCACCGTACTCATTGACTACGAAGGCGAGCCGCCGCCGGTTGCGTTGGAATTGCGTGAGCTGGACAGTAAGCGCGGTACTCTCGGGCACGAAATAGGGCTCGCGGCTGCTGGCCACCTCGATGAGCTTCTCGCGTGTCAAGGTTCCCCGTGCGAGCTCGTGGGCAACACGCTTCATGTGGAGTATCCCGAAGAGTTTGTCGAGCTCACCGTCATAGACGGGCAGACGTGTATGCGGTGTCTGCCGCAGCTGATCGAGTATGTCGTCCCAATTTTCCTGCACGTCGATCGCCGAGATCTCCTGCCGCGGGATCATGATGTCATTCACCGTCACCTGGCCGAGATCCAGGATCGACAACAGCATTTGTCGGTGCCGCGCGGGGATCAGGGGGCCCGCTTCGGCGACCACGGTCCGCAGCTCTTCGCTGCTCAATGCCTGGTTGGCCCGCGATGTTTTGCCGACCCCGAAGATTCGCAACACGCCGTAGGCGAGCTTGTTGGTCAGCCACAGAACCGGCCGTGCTATCAGTACCAGGGCGCGGTAGATGCGCGCGGCACTCAGGGCGACCCGTTCCGGGTGGGTTGCCGCATAGATCTTCGGAGTGAGCTCGCAGAACACAATGACCACGACGGTCAGAACGAATCCAGTGACCGGTATTGCCCAGGAGTAGCCGGTGCGCTGGGCGAGGATGGTTGCGATCGCGGAGGCAAAAACGCTGGCGGCCGCAAGAATCACCAGGTTCGCGCCGAGCCAGTCGTCCGGTTTCTGCAGCAGCCGCTCCAGCACCCTCGCCGTGCTTTGGCCCTTTTCAGCCCTGTGCTTCACCCGGTAACGGTTGACGGAGAGCATCGCGACTTCCGTACCGGATGAGAATGCGATGACCACCAGCAGGAACAGCATCGCACACAGCAGGCCAATCGTCGGGGCATCGTCCAAGGCAGCGTTCCTCCATCGGAGCAGGTCTGCCGGACTATAATCGACGTTCGCCGTCCCCGTTCACTGCGCTGGAAACGTCTTCATGTTCGACAATCTTACTGCCCGTCTATCCCGGACCATCGAGACCCTTCGTGGACGGGGCCGGATCACCGAGGACAACATCGGGGAGGCCATGCGCGAGGTGCGCGTCGCACTGCTCGAGGCCGACGTTGCCCTGCCTGTAATCAAGACGTTCATCGAGTCGGTCAAGACCAAGGCTCTGGGTGCCGAAGTCGCCTCCAGCCTCACGCCGGGCCAGGCATTCATCGGCATCCTGCATCGAGAGCTCGTGCAGCTGATGGGCGGCCCGCGCGCTGGCATCAATCTGCGTGCGCAGCCGCCGATAATCGTCTTGCTTGCAGGTCTGCAGGGCGCGGGCAAGACGACCACCGCCGCCAAACTGGCGCGATGGCTCATTGAACGTGAGAAGAAGCGGGTTCTACTTGTCAGCACCGACGTGCGGCGGCCCGCGGCCATGCTCCAGCTGGAGAGGCTGTCGGAGCAGGTTGGCGCACAGTACTTCGCGGCTAGTGCGCAGGATCTTCCGGCGAATATTGCGCGCGCGGCGCTCGACGCTGCGAAACGCGGTGTTTTCGATGTCCTTATCGTGGACACGGCAGGTCGCCTGCACGTCGATGAGGGCCTGATGGCTGAGGTCCGTGACATCGATGCCGCAGTTGGGTCGGCGGAGCGTCTCTTCGTCGTGGACGCGATGGCCGGACAGGATGCTGTAAACGCCGCGCGCGCGTTCGGTGCAGCGCTGGATCTGACCGGCGTCATACTGACGAAGGCTGACGGTGACGCGCGAGGCGGTGGCGCGCTCTCGGTGCGCCAGATTACGGGCAAACCGATCGTGTTCATGGGTGTCGGGGAGAAAACCGAGGCCCTGGAACCCTTCGACCCGGAGCGCATGGCCTCGCGCATTCTAGGAATGGGCGACGTCGTCAGCCTGGTGGAACAGGTGCACCGGCAGGTCGATACCCAGGAGGCCGAGCGGCTCGCACGTAAGGTCGTCAAGGGCAAGGGTTTCGACATGGCGGACCTGAAAAGCCAGCTCGAGCAGCTTCAGAAGATGGGGGGCGTCGGCGCGCTGCTGGACAAGCTTCCGGCTGCGGCTGCGCAGAAGGCCGGTGCCATGTCGGCCGATCAGGGTGATCGGGACTTGCGGCGGCAGATCGCCATCATCAATTCGATGACCCGCAAGGAACGCCGTAACCCCTCCATCATCGACGGTTCGCGCCGCCGCCGCATCGCGGGCGGCTCCGGCGTCCAGGTCCAGGACGTGAACCGGCTGCTGAAGCAGTTCATGGAGATGCAGCGCGTCATGAAGAGCATGAAAGGCGGCAAATTGAGGCAGTTGATGAGCGCCCTCAAAGGGGGCGGGGGAGGTCCTCCAGGGTTCCCCGGACGCTAGTAGCTGCGTGGGAGCCGCGACTGACCTAAGCTACTGAAAATAAGACGCGCAGGCTCTTTCAGAAGACACGAAACGCACGTAGAATCCGCGCTCTTTTTGGGCCGGGTCAGACCCGGCCTCGTACAGAACGAGAGCTATAGACCATGGTAACCATACGCCTGACGCGACGCGGGGCGCGCAACCAGCCTTTCTACCACGTGGTAGTCACCGACAGCCGCAAGCGGCAGGGCGGTCTGAGCCTGGAGCACGTGGGATTCTTCAATCCTATCGCCCGGCGCAGCGAGCCGAAGCTGAAGCTGGATCTGCCGCGAATTGACTACTGGGTGAGCAAGGGTGCACAGCAGTCCGACCGGGTGCGCTCGCTGGTCGCATCCTATCGGAAGCAGGCCACGGCCTGAGCAGGCAGGCGGCTGCCTGACATCGGAAGCGGGCCGCGGCATGGCCGCACGTTGGATCGAGCTCGGCCGCATCGGCGCCCCCTTCGGCGTCAAGGGCTGGATGCATGTTGAGTCTTACACCGATCCACCCGAAGGGTTACTGGGGTATCCGCAATGGGTACTACGGACCGCTTCAGGTGAGCGCGTAACGCGTAGTTTGGCTGAGGGGCATCCCCAGGGTGATCGCCTGGTCGCGCGGTTGGAGGGAGTTGAGGATCGCGACGCCGCGTCGGCTTTGACAGGCGCCGTGATCGAGGTGCAGCGTGCTGAGCTGCCGCCGCCGGGAAAGCGCCAATACTACCGCGCTGACCTGGTCGGACTGGCGGTACGGAACCTGGAAGGTGTCGAGCTCGGTAAGGTCGCACAGTTCGTTGACGCACCGACGGGGCCGGTGATGGTGGTGAAAGATGCCGCCGGAAGGGAGCACTGGGTGCTCGCGACGCCGGAGTATCTGCGCAAGGTCGAGGTCGACGCCGGACTGATCCTGGTGGATTGGCCGTTGGAACTCGAGTAGGTGTCTTGAACATCGAAGTCGTCACGCTGTTTCCTGAAATGATCAGCGGGGCCTTGAAATTCGGCATCGTGGGCCGGGCGATCGAGCGCGGCTTGTTGAGTGTAGGGACTGAAGATCCGCGGACGCATACGAGGGATGCGCACCGCACGGTCGACGACAGACCGTACGGCGGTGGCCCCGGGATGGTGCTCAAACCTGAGCCCATGTTGGCGGCGATCGGTGCGGCGCGGGCGCGGTTGCCGCAGGGCAGCCCGAGAATTTATCTGTCGGCGCAGGGCGAGCGCTTTGGACAGCGGCAGGCGGAAGCATTGGCTGCCTTGCCGGGGTTCGTACTGGTCGCAGGACGGTACGAAGGTTTGGATGAGCGCGCGCTGGCACTGGGTATCGATCGCGAGCTGTCGCTGGGTGACTATGTGTTGTCCGGCGGCGAGCTGCCGGCGCTGGTGGTGATCGATGCTGTTGCACGGTTGCTGCCAGGTGCGTTGGGCGACGAGCGCTCGAGTGTCGAGGAATCGTTCGCCGCGGGTCTGCTGGACTGGCCGCACTACACGCGGCCCGAAGTGTTTGCAGGGCTCGCCGTGCCGCAGGTGCTGCTGTCGGGCAACCATGCCGACATCCGCCGCTGGCGGCTGGCGCAGGCGGTCGGACGCACGTGGAAGCGCCGCCCGGACCTGATAGCGGCACATCCGCTCGCGCCCGAGGCGAGCCGGTTACTGAATGAGTTCCTCACCGCACGCGCGGCGGGGACAATTGAATGATTTGGTCACCGCACAGCGGTGAACATCGAGGACGACGAATATGAGCAAGATTACTCAGGAACTGGAAAAGTCACGCATGACGCGGGAAGTACCGGACTTCAAGCCGGGCGACACCGTGGTCGTGCAGGTGAAGGTGGTCGAAGGCGACCGCGAGCGTGTCCAGGCGTACGAGGGTGTCGTGATCGCGATCAGCAATCGCGGACTCAACTCTTCGTTCACCGTGCGCAAGATTTCGCATGGCGAGGGTGTCGAGCGTGTGTTCCAGACATACAGCCCGTCCATCAGCGATATCTCGATCAAGCGCCGGGGCAGTGTCCGCCGCGCGAAGCTGTACTACCTGCGCGATCTGTCGGGCAAGGCAGCACGAATCGAAGAGAAGATCTAGCCGGGACTGTCGGCCGGAGGCCGTATTTTGCATCTAGTCCGGGCGATTCTGTGGGGGCTGTGGCGCGGCCTGGACGTGCTGCGCAGGTTCCTGCACCTGGTTTTCCTGCTGGTCGTCTTCGGGTTTGTCTTCGGCGCACTGCGTGTGTCGTTGCCGACCGTGCCGGCGAAAGCGGCGCTGCTGGTCGCTCCCGAGGGCGAGCTCGTGGAGCAGATGTCCGGTGATCCGCTCGAGCGCGCCATTCAGGAGGCGCGCGGTCAGGGCCGGCCTGAAACCCTGTTGTGGGATGCGGTGGACGCCATTCGGGCGGCCGCCAAAGACAAGCGCATCCCCGTTCTGGCCATCGATCTGGAGAAGTTCGACGGCGCCGGCCAACCCACGCTCGAAGAGCTTGCCAGGGCGATCCGCGAATTCCGGGCGGCGGGGAAGAAGGTCGTGGCCTTCGGAACGCAGTTCACCCAGGACCGCTATTACATAGCTGCCCAGGCGGATGAGATCTATCTGGATCCGCTCGGTTTCGTACTGCTCGACGGGTACGGCCGCTATCGCATGTTCTTCAAGGAAGCGCTCGACAAGGTCGGTGTTGACATCAATGTCTTCCGCGTGGGCGCCTTCAAGAGCGCCGTGGAGGCCTACACCCGCACCGACATGTCGCCCGAGGATAAGGAGGAGAGTCTCGCTTACCTCAATGCGCTGTGGACGAACTACCAGGCGTCGATGACCCGCGCGCGCAAGCTGCCCGCCGATGCGATCTCGACGTACGTCAATACACTCTCCAAAGCAGTGCCGGCCGCGGGTGGCAATGCCGCTCAGGTCGCACTGAAAGCAGGCCTGATCACCGGGATCAAGTCCAGTCAGGAGGTCGAGCGTCGGCTGATCGACCTCGTGGGCCAGGATGAGCAGAACGGGTCGTTCCAGGCTGTCCATCAGCAGGATTACGTGCGTGTTGCGCACGCACAGAAGAAGCTCCACGGCGACGGCAAGAAGCATGTTGGCGTGATCGTTGCCTCAGGCGAGATTCTGGACGGTGACCAGCCTCCGGGGACGATTGGTGGGGATTCGACTGCGCGGCTGATTCGGCAGGCACGATTGGACCGGGATACCCAGGCTGTGGTTTTGCGGGTGGATAGTCCGGGCGGAAGTGTTCTTGCGTCCGAGCATATCTACCGGGAGCTGCAGGCTTTGCGTGCGTCAGGCAAGCCGGTCGTGGTGTCGATGGGCGATCTGGCGGCTTCCGGTGGATACTACATCTCGGCTCCGGCTGATGAGATCTGGGCAAGTCCAGCGACGCTGACGGGCTCGATCGGGATCTTCGCTATCATTCCGACGATTGATAAGACGCTCGGCAAAGTTGGAGTCAATGTCGATGGTGTTGGGACGACTGCGCTTGCCTCGCAGATGCGCCTCGACAGGCCGTTGGGCACGGAGGCGCGCGCCCTCATCCAGAGTGAGATCGAGCGCGGCTACGATGTGTTCCTGGAGCGTGTGTCCACCGGGCGCAAGAAGACTCGCGAGCAGATCGATTCGATCGCGCAGGGGCGTGTCTGGGCTGGCGCGGATGCCAAACGGTTGGGATTGGTGGATGGCTTGGGGTCGTTTGACGATGCCACCAAGAGCGCGGCACGGCGAGCGAAGCTGACTGACTACGAGGTTGTCTTCATGGAGCCGGAGCTGTCGTGGGCTCAGGAGCTCGTGTTGCAGATGAAGACGCGGGCGGTGAGGGCGTTCTTGTCGGTGGGCTCTTTGACGCCAAACCCGTTGGCGCAGATGGCGCAGCGATTTGACCCATTGACGCAAGAGGTTCAGCGGCTCAGCCGGTTTACCGAGCCTAACCGCGTTTACGCTTACTGTTTCTGCAGGGCGGAATAACCCCGACTGGGCTACAAAGTAGCCCAGTCCAGAATTACTTTCCCCGACTTCCCCGATCCCATGGTCTCAAACCCTTCCAGGTAGTCCTGGATGGGGAAGTGGTGCGTGATGATGGGCTCGAGGTTGAGCCCGCTTTGCAGCAGCGAGGCCATCTTGTACCAGGTCTCGAACATCTCGCGGCCGTAGATGCCCTTCAGCGTCAGGCCTTTGAAGATCACCTGGTTCCAGTCGATAGCCGTCTCATCCGGCGGAATGCCGAGGATCGCGATGGAGCCGCCGTGGTGCATGGTGCGCAGCATTTCGCGCAATGCCGCGGCGTTGCCTGACATCTCCAAGCCGATGTCAAAGCCCTCCTGCATCCCTAAGTCTTTCATCGTCTGATCCAGTGTCTCGCGCTGCACGTTGATGGCGCGAGTTGCCCCCATCTTGCGAGCAAGGTCGAGCCGATAGTCATTCACGTCTGTGACGACGACGTGCCGGGCGCCGACAAACCGGGCAATGGAGGTCGCCATGATTCCGATCGGACCTGCGCCTGTTATGAGCACGTCCTCGCCGACCATGCTGAATGCCAGGGCAGTGTGAGTTGCATTGCCGAATGGATCCAGGATGGATGCAACATCGTTGTTGATGGAATCCGGCAGTTTGAATGTATTGACGGCGGGAATCGCCAGATACTGCGCGAACGCCCCGGGGCGATTCACACCCACACCAACAGTGTTGCGGCACAGGTGCCGGCGCCCGGCACGGCAGTTGCGGCAATAGCCGCAGGTGATGTGGCCCTCACCCGAAACACGATCGCCAATACTGAGACCCCGGACCTCGGAGCCCATCTCGACTATGCGGCCGCAATATTCGTGGCCGACCGCCATGGGCACGGGAATGGTCTTCTGTGCCCAGGCATCCCATTTATAGATATGCATATCAGTGCCGCAGATCGCCGTCTTCGCGATCTCGATCAGCACATCATTCGGGCCGGCCTTGGGCTCCGGTACGTCATCCAGCCAGATGCCGGGAGTTGCCTGCTTTTTGACCAGAGCTTTCACTTGCCAATCACTCCGAGTTCCTTACCCACAGCCGTGAACGCATCCAACGCCCTGTCCAGTTGCTCGCGCGTCAGTGCGGCCGACATCTGCGTGCGGATACGCGCTTGTCCTTTGGGGACAACCGGGAATGAGAAACCGATGACGTAGATGCCGCGTTGCAACAGTTGTTCAGCCATGCGGCCCGCAAGGGCTGCATCGCCGAGCATCACCGGGATGATGGGATGCTCGCCCGGTTTGAGGTTGAAACCCGCTTTCTCAAGTCCTGCCCGGAAATAGCGGGTGTTTTCGAACAACTGGGTGCGCAGCTCGGGTGAGTTTTCCAGCAGGTCGAGCACTCGCAGGCTGACGCCGGCGACCACCGGCGGGATGCTGTTCGAGAACAGGTACGGGCGGGATCGGTTGCGCAGCCAATCCACGACTTCCTTGCGGGAGGATACGAAACCGCCGCTGGCGCCGCCCAACGCCTTGCCCAAGGTACTGGTCAGAATATCGACCCGGCGCGCAACGCCGCAGTGTTCGGGCGTACCGCGGCCGGTGGCGCCCATGAAGCCGGTGGAGTGCGAGTCGTCAACCATGACGAGCGCGTCATAGCGGTCGGCAAGGTCACAGATCGCGCGCAGATTGGCGATCGTGCCGTCCATCGAAAATACGCCATCCGTGGCGATGAGCCGGGTTCGGGCGGACTGTGCCGCCTTGAGACAATTCTCGAGCTCCCCCATATCGTTGTTGGCATAACGATGCCGCTGTGCCTTGCACAGCCGGATTCCATCGATGATGCTCGCGTGATTGAGAGCGTCCGAGATGACTGCATCCTGCTCGTCCAGCAGTGTCTCGAACAGCCCCCCGTTGGCATCGAAGCAAGAGGAGTAAAGGATAGTGTCCTCGGTTCCGAGAAAACGGCTCAACCTCTCTTCGAGCTGCTTGTGGACGCTCTGTGTGCCGCAGATGAACCGTACCGAGGCCATGCCGTAGCCGAACCGATCGATCGCACGGTGGGCCGCCTCGCGCATCGCGGCGTGATTCGCGAGCCCGAGATAGTTGTTCGCGCACAGATTGACGACATCGCGGTCGCCGGTTCTGACCAGGCCGCCCTGGGGGCCCGCAAGCACGCGCTCGCTCTTGTACAGACCCTGTTCCCGCAAGCCCGCGAGATCGGCTCGCAACCGTTCGATGAAAGCTGAATTCATGGCTTGAATTATACTCTGGCCCCAGCGGCGCACGCGCGCCGCGGTAGTGGCCGTCAAAGATATGGGCGAATTTTCCACCGAGACCGGACCTGGCGCCACGCGGATCGACCGCTGGCTGTTCGCAGTCCGATTGTTCAAATCACGCTCACTGGCAGCAGACGCAGTGAGCGGAGGCAAGGTGCACGTTAACGGTGAGCGAGTGAAGCCATCGCGCGGTGTGCAGCCCGGCGATACCGTAACCTTCACACGTGGCGCGGTTGAGTTCGAATGCATCGTGAGCGCCATTCCGCTGCGCCGGGGGCCGGCAAGCGATGCGGCGCGATGTTATGACGAAACGCCGGCGAGCAAGGCACGCCGCGAGGAATTCGCCGCCCGCATGAAGGTCGCCGCAGCTCTGACTCCGCGGCCCGACGACCGTCCCGACAAGCACGACCGCCGGCTCCTCAGGCGGCTGCGCGGTCGCAATTGAGACGTATGGTGTCGCGGCTGTCCTCTCCGGCGCACCTCGCGCCGGCTACGCTTCGGGGGTCGCGCCCTGCGCGATCCCCCTGAACAGTTGGCCGAAGGCCGAGGATTGGCCGCAGGCCACGGGTAGACATATATGGCTCTCAGCGTTTTTGACATTTTCAAAGTGGGCATCGGTCCCTCGAGCTCGCACACCATGGGGCCGATGCGTGCCGCCCGCGAGTTTGTGCTCGGATTGAAGCGGGAGGGTCTGCTTCAGGCTACGGGCCAGATTGCGGTGCGGCTGTACGGTTCGCTCGCCCTGACAGGTATCGGTCACGGCACCGACCGCGCCGTTTTGGCCGGCCTCGAGGGCGCGGAACCGGAGACGGTCGACCCGGATTCCATTGAGCCGCTCCTGCGGCGAATCCGCACGGACGGGCGCATCAAACTCCTGGGCGAGCGCGAGATTGCGTTCGACGAGCCGATGCAACTTCTGTTCATGCGCCACGAGCGCTTACCACGGCATTCCAACGGAATGCGATTCACGGCGCTGGCCGATGACCTTCGCGTTCTGCGCGAGGAGGATTATTACTCCGTCGGAGGCGGCTTCATCGTGCGTGGCGATGAGTCCGAAGCGAGTGGCACCGGTGTGCACGCAGCCGCTCCGCCGTATCCGTTCACATCGGGTGGCGAGTTATTGGCGCAGTGCCGCGAACACGGTTTGGAGCTGTACGAGCTGG